>Ga0070766_10000511_pt1 | contig 17371 bp, 18 predicted proteins | sample HubBroMetageWFT6_FD_69782 | JGI IMG/M metagenome (GOLD analysis project Ga0070766, IMG submission 69782) | Warmed and freeze-thawed soil microbial communities from the Hubbard Brook experimental Forest, New Hampshire - Hubbard Brook CCASE Soil... | ecosystem: Environmental > Terrestrial > Soil...
GGTGGGACTTGGCGGTATGCCAAGCCCGATGGCGGAGGAAACGGCATTGCGTCGCCAGTGTTCTTGTTCTCGGATCGGGGTGGCGCTATGCACGGCACGCATGCCTTGCGCCCTCTGCGCGGAGTTGGATGGGCCAAGCGGGCGCACGATGGGGGATACGGTGGGGGAATGATACCTGCCGCGATTTCTAATTAGCTGTCGCTAAACGAGTTTCCCGATGACTGCTACGGAAAAGCCATCCGGCGGACTCCAATCTCCTGGCGTATCTCACACCGTCACAATTCTGTCGGAAACAACTGGTTATAGGGGACCGGCACCAGTCTTCCGGAGCAACCGCCGCACGCCGTTATGCGGCGCTACAGATCCCATCCGTCACGCGACATAACCGCCGATGCCGGCGAGCTGCCCGCTCTCGAACAGATCGTTTCGTCTGAAATTAAACGCGATTTCATCAGCCGGCCAGGGGGCTTACCACGGCACGTACCAATGTTGCGCCAAAGCGCCGGCCAGGGGTGGGCGCCTCATAGAATGTTTTTTGCGTTTCGCCGACAGCCACAGGGGAAATCATGATGCATCGACTGAGCCGCCGTGCGGCTCTCGCCGGAGGATTGGCGGTGAGCGCTAGTTTCGGCCGCGCCGCGCCGCTCCTCGCGTCCAATCAAGCCGAGCAGCCACTCAAGGATATCGCCGGCGCACGTGGGATTCGCTATGGCAGCACCGCCATGACCTCACAACTCCTGGCCGGCGATTCCTTCACCAATCTCCTGGTTCGTGAAGTCGCCGCACTGGTACCCGAAAACGAGATGAAATGGTCCCATATGAGCACGGCGCCGTTTCAGGCCGATTACCGCATGGCCGACTGCCTCGTCGATTTCGCGGCGGCGCACCGGCTTTTATGTCGCGGTCACAATCTGCTCTGGTACTGGTCCACTCCGGAATGGTTCAAGGAATTGGGCGACCGTGAGACGGCGCGGACCGCGATGCTTCAGCGCGTCACCGACATGGTCAGCCGGTATCGCGGTAGAATCGACAGCTGGGATGTCGTCAACGAGCCGGTCAATCCCGCCGACGACCGCGCCGACCATCTGCGCGCGGATGTCTTTCTGAGTCAGATCGGACCCGAGTATCTGGGTCTCGCGCATAGCACCGCGCGCGCCGCCGATCCGGAGGCGCATCTGGTTCTCAACGAATACGGTGTCGAATACGACACACCCGAGATGGACCGAAAACGCGCCGCGGTCCTCGATGTTCTTGAGAACACGCGCAAGCGACACATCCCAATCGATGCGCTCGGTATCCAGGCACATCTTTCGGTCGGCCGTTACCCCTTCTCCGAGCAAAAGCTGCGCGATTATCTGAGGCAGGCGGCGGCGATGGGCCTCGAAATCCAGATTACCGAACTGGACTGCACCGACGAGCTGGCGCCATCCGACATTCCCGCGCGCGACCGCATGGTCGCGGACGAATATCGCCGCTTTCTCGATGTCGCGCTCGACGAGCCAGCGGTGAAGATGGTGATGACTTGGGGATTATCGGACCGGTACAGCTGGATCGTGCGGCACGAAGACAATCCTGAGGAGCGGCGCACGGACGGGACGGAGGAGCGGCCGCTGCCGTTCGACCGCGACCTGCACCGCAAACCGGCCTGGTATACGCTCGCCGAGGCATTCGCTGCAGCGCCGAAGCGTCAACCCGGCCGCAGAAGAGAGCATTCCACGGCGGATCAGGGCTAGTACCGGGCCACGAACCGCGTATTCAGGGCAGGCGTGCGCTTTGCTGCGGCGGACTTCGCCCGGGCTTGGCCCGTGGCCTCCAGCCCACGGACTTGATCCGGCCAAGGCGATTCCACAGTCCGGGTTTTCTGCGGTTTTCCATTCTCCGGACAAGGCGCTGGCCACCGCTCTTGCCTGCCCGACTCTGGCCCAAATCCCTAAGGTAGGTCTGGGAGACCCGAGCAGCGCATTCCAATGGGATGGCGGATCGAGCGCGAGACAAGGCGAGCCCTGCCAAGCGGACGGTGACTTGTCATCGCAAGGGTGAACACGCACTCTTTCGGCGTATCTATGTTGCAGGGGAAACCCATGCCGAACATCCTCGACGACATCTTCACTGAACCCGAGCCCTCGCCGGATACGCTCGCCAATCTGGGGCCGCTGCGTCGTCTGGCCGGCGTATGGCAATCCAATCAGGGCGTGGACATAAACCCAAAGGCGGAAGGCCCCGAACGGCGCGTATTCCGCGAACATATCCGGATGGACCCGATCGATGCCCAGACCAACGGCCCCCAACTCCTCTATGGGCTGCGCTACCACACTCATATCAACACGCCGGAGGAAGCCATCACCTTCCACGATCAGGTCGGTTATTGGCTGTGGGAACCGGCCACCGGACTGATCATGCAGACCATCGCCATTCCGCGCGGGCAAGTGGTGCTGGCGGGCGGAACGGCGAAGGCGGACGACGATCGCATTTCAGTGGAGGCACGGCGCGGCGATACACGCTTCGGGATTTGCTCGACCACCTTCCTCGAAGAGGCGTTTCGCACCGACTATTACCGCATCGACATCACCTTCAATGGTGACGACAGCTGGTCCTATGCGACCCGTACGGATCTAGCACTTCGAGGCAATACGCCGGCGTTCAACCACCGTGACACCAACATCTTACGGCGGATCGCGCCACCGACGCCGAACCCGCTCGTCGGTTTGCTACATCAAAACCTGCGCGGAAAAGAGGGGTGAGCGCCAGATTCCCCGCTCAGCCGGTCTTCTCGATCAACTCCATCTGCGCGCCGTCGGGCGCCTCGACCCAGCAGACGTGGCGGCCGTTGTTTTCCGTTTCCTCGAGAATGCGCGCGCCGTTCTTGCGCAGCTTGGCGAGCGTCCCGGCGTAGTCGTCGGTCTGCACCGCAATGTGCTCGATCCCCAGATGCTGCTCATGCGTCTGGGTCGGGATGATCGTCGTGACGTTGAGCTGCAGCCCGTGCAGATCGAGCTGGAAACCGCGGCCGGGCACCTCGCGCTTCAAGGTGGCGCCGAAATTCTCGACGTAAAACTGCACGGTCTCCCTGGGATCCTTGGTCTTGATGTGGACGTGCCCGATTTCCATGGCCATGCTCGTCTCCTGTGGGTTGGCGTCGCTGTGGATTTCCTGACGCGGCGGCTAGAGCTTGGCAGTACCCCGCTGCGAACTCAACCGCCGCCGCGTTAACCATGTCACGCGAGAAGCGTTAAGATGGCGGCCGTCAATGCGCCACCACGGGAGGAGCCGCGATGAGCGTTGCCCGCCGATTGGCCGAGTTCCTGACCGAGACCCGCGCCTCCGACCTGCCGCCGCAGACGATCGACTACGCCGCGATGCTGATCGCCAGCACGATCGCCAGCGCTGCCGCCGGAAGCGAGCTCGACTCCGCCCGCATTCTCCGCGATCTCGCCCGTGAGCACGGCGGGCGCGCCGAGGCCTCGGTGTGGTTCGAGCCGGGAACGAAATTGCCGGCCGGCGACGCGGCGCAGGTCAACGCGGTGATGAGCGACGCCGCCGCCTCCGACGACAGCGATCTGCGCGCGATTGTCCATTGCGGCACGCCCTTGACCGCCGCGAGCCTCGCGATCGCCGAGCGCGAAGGCCGGAGCGGCGAAGAGGTGCTGGCGGCGATCGTGCTCGGCTACGAGGCGGCGGGCCGCATCGGCGAGGCGATCACCCCCGGCTTTCGCGATCGCGGCTTTCATGGCTGCCTTGTCGCGATCTTCGCCGCCGCTGTCGCGGCCGGGCGGCTCTTGGGCCTCGGCCCTGGGCGCATGTCGCATACGATTGCGCTGTCGGCGACCTCGATTGGCGGTCTGATGGCGGCGGCCAATACCAGCACCGCGCGCGAATACCATGCCGGTCTCGCGACAATGCTCGGGATCAACGCCGCGCTCGCCGCGCAGCGCGGGTTTCTCGGCAAGGGGCGCATCCTCGAATGCCGGCACGGCTTCTTCGAGACCTATGGCGGCATCGAAGCATCGATCGCCGGCACCGAGATCACCCGCGGTCTCGGCGCTTCCTGGGACATCGTCACCGACATGGCGGTGAAGCTGGTGCCGGGCGGCCATCCCTACCACGCGCTCGCCGAGGCCGCCGCCAACGCCGCCCGCGACGCCGACATCAGGCCCGAGCAGGTTGAGAGTATCACCGTGTCGCGTCCGGGCATGACCGTGCTCTCGGGCCCGCTGCACCCGACCGATCTGATCGACATGGCGCACAGCCCGGCCTATTTCCTCGCCGCCGGGGTCGCCGACCGAGAATTCGGCTGGGCGCACGCGACCGCGGAAAAGATCGCCGACCCGGTCATCCACGGCCTCGTCGACAAGATCCGGGTCGGCCGGCCGCCTACCGAGGATGCGGCGCGCTATCGCCAGGGCGCGACGGTAACAATCCGCACCACCGATGGCCGCGAGGCGACCAGCATGGTCTATGTGCCGAAGGGCGCCGGCATCCTGGGCATCGACTGGGCGGATATCGACGCGAAATACCGCACCCTCGTCCCGCTCGCCGGCCTCTCCGGCGCGCAGATCGACAACAGCCTCGCCTGCATCCACGACTTCCGCAGTGTCACGGCGATGGTGGAGTTCGTCGGTCTTCTAGATGCGCCGCGCGTGTGAGGCACGATGACGAAGCCGAGGCGCTGACCCGAAAGGCCGCCTAGCGCGCCGGCGCGATCGTTAAAACTCGCGGTGGCGCAGCTGGTTGTTGACCCGGCGGTCGCCGCCAAGCCAGCGCGCCAGCTCGCTGTGCGCATCGGCGCGGCGCAGCGCGTCGATCTCGGCGACATCCGGCGGGTCGCAGGTGAACTCGAGGATCAGCCCATCCGGGGAATTCGTGTAGATCGATTTGCAATAGCCGTGATCGGTCTCGCGAAACGGCTCGCCGGCGGCATTGAGCCGGCCCTTCAGCGCGTCATATGTGTCTTCGTCGACCTTCAGCGCGATGTGGTCGTAGCGCCCGATCTCGGCTGGCTGTTTCGCCTGGGTGCGCGCGTACATCGCCGGGTCGGCGAACTGGAAAAACGCCAGCGCGCTGCCGTCGGCGAGCCCGAAGAAGGTGTGGCAGAACTCGATCTCCTGGCTGGTCTCGCTGTGCTTCGACTTTTCGCACCACGTCGCCACCAGCGGGATGCCGAGCAGATCCTCGAGAAAGCGCCGATTTGCCTCGTGATCCTTTACGACATAGGCGTGATGGTGCAGTCGCTCCGGCAGGCGCGACAGCAGCCGCGCCTCGTGCCCACTCGATTTTTCGATGGTGTCCATCGCCGCTCCTCCGCGTTGTCAATTGACGCGCGCGTGTCCGGCGAGGAGCATATTTCGGCCGGGCACCCGCTGCAACGCGCGGCTTCGGAGGACGACCCATGGATCTCCCGCTCGACAGCCGGTTGCGGATCGGCATCCAGACCATCCACCGCCGCACCGAGCCCGCCGAGGGGCCGTGGCTGCCGACCATCGACGAGATGCAGACCCTCGTCAGCCAGATCGACCGCTGCGGCTACGATTCGATCTGGGTCGCCGACCACATCTGGTACCCCGCCGCGATCCTCGACCCGCTGCTGCAGCTCGCTCAGGCGGCGGTCGTCAGCCGCCGCCTTTTGCTCGGGATCGGGGTGTACCTGCTGCCGTTGCGCCACCCGGTGCCGGTGGCAAAGCAGGTCTCCGCGCTCGACCATCTGAGCGAGGGCCGGCTGATTTTCGGCGTCGGCATCGGTGGCGAATTTCCGCGCGAGTACGAGGCTTGCGGCGTGCCGGTCAACGAGCGCGGCCCTCGCCTCTCGGAAGCGATCCCGCTGCTGCGTTCGTTGTTGCGCGGCGACACCGTCAACCATCAGGGCCGCTATTATCCGAGCTTCAGCGGCCTCGCCTTGCAGCCGCCAGCCCGCCAGCCCGGCGGCCTGCCGATCTGGGTCGGCGGCCGCGCCGATGCCGCGCTCGCCCGCGCCGGGCGGCTCGGCGATGGCTGGATCTCCTATGTCGTCAGCCCGGAGACCTTCCGCGCCGGGCTGGAAAAAATTTCCGCCGCGGCGCAGAAGGCCGGCCGCAAGGTCGAGCGCTTCGGCACCGGCCACCTCTTGTTCACCCGCCTCGATGACACCTACGAGCAGGCGCTGGAAGCGGCGACCGCAACCTTAAGCCGGCGCTATGGCAGCGACATGCGCCGGGCGGCGGAGCGCTACGCCGCGCTCGGCCGCCCCGAGCAGGTGGCCGAGCGCATCCGCGCTTTCCACGCGGCCGGGGTGCGGCATCTGTCGATCGACCTGCTCGGCCCCTACGAGGAGCGCCCCGAGCACATCGACCGCTTCGCCCGCGAGGTGCTGCCGCTCGTCGCCGATCTGCGCGCCGGCTGACAGCGGCCTTGCCGGCGACAGCCGACGCTATTGTCGTGCTCGGCTGCCGGCTCACGGTCGACGGCAGGCCAAGCGAGCGGTTGCGTCGGCGGGTCGCCCGCGCAGTCGAGCTGTACCATGCCGGCGCGGCGCCGCTGCTGGTGCTGTCGGGCGGCGGATCGGGTCCGATCGCCGAGGCCGACGCCATGCGGGACCTGGCATTGGCGGCGGGCGTGCCGGAAGCCGCGCTGCTAAGCGAGCGGGCCTCGCGAAACACCGTCGAGAACGCGTTCCACACCGCCCGGTTGCTGCGCGAGCGCGGCATGACCCGGGTCATTCTCGTCAGCGATCGCTCGCACCTGCCGCGCGCAGCGCTGTTGTTTCGCCGCGCCGGGCTCGATGTCGTCGGCCGCACCGGGATCCTGGTCAGCTCCTCGGCGCGCGCAGTTGCCGCCGCGGTCTACGAGCTCGGCGCCGTGCTCCGCAGCCTCATCCGCCTGTGGACGACCCGGCGCTAGCCCCTCAATGCATTCCTGGCCAATCCGTGCGAAGCCTGGGCCAGGCGGTCGTCATTCGTCCATAAGGCATCGCAGCGATGATGTTGGGCACAGGCGAGATGCAGCGCATCGGGTGTCTTGAGGCCAAACCGGGCACGCAATTGCGCTGCCTCCAGGTACACCGGCTCAGGCATCGCCAATGACAGGAATTGCTCGAACAGTTCGGTATAAGCCCGCTGCAACACCGGGTCGCCGCGCTTGATCGGGCCTACCAAGCATTCACATTTCACCAGAGGCGAGATGCCGAAGCGTGCCCCGGCTGCCTCTGTCATGGCCGTGGCGACGGCCTTCCCCCAGCGCTGATGTCCCTCGACGAGGTAAATCACCAGACAGGCGTCGAGGTAGATCACCCCCACGAATCCCTCTCCTCCTGGATCGCTGCATCGATCTCCTCAGTGGAACGTCGCGCATAGGCTGGCAGCGGATGGCTCCGGACCCAGCCGAGAATAGCCTCTGCGCTGCCGGTCCCCGCCGAGGCAGCGGAAGCGCGTCCGGTCGGCACCAAGCGCGCGACTGGCTCGCCGCGATTGGCGATGACGACTTCCTCCCCGGCCTGTACAGACCTGATCAGTTGGGACAGCCGATTCTTGGCTTCGAGAATATTGACTTGCACGGCGCGCTCTATCAGCTGGCTCTACGGCTTCCAGGCTAACATATATAGCCAATCTGGCCAACTTCGAGGCTGAGTTAAATGTGCGAGGGTTGTTCAGCGCGATCCGCCTTGTCGCCAGCCCTACCAAGGCAATCTATGATCGCGTGAACCCGCGCGAGAGAACCGACGCCAGATGCCGCTTGTCCTCTACAATTCGCTGACCCGCCGGAAGGAGGAATTCCGGCCGCTCGACCCGCAGAACGTGCGCATGTATGTCTGCGGCCCGACCGTCTACGACGAGGCGCATATCGGCAACGCGCGGGCGGTCGTCGCTTTCGACCTGCTGTACCGCGTGCTGCGCCACAAATACGGCGCCGACCATGTCACCTATGTCCGCAACATCACCGATGTCGAGGACAAGATCATGGCCGCGGCGCGCGCGAGCGGCCAGACGATCAACCAGGTGACGGCGCGCACCACGGCGCAGTTTCACGCCGACATGAAAGCGCTCGGCAATCTGCCGCCCGACATCGAGCCGCGCGCCACCGAATACATCAAGGAGATGATCGCGCTGATCGAGCGGCTGATCGCCGCCGGCCACGCCTATGCCATCGAGGGGCATGCGTTGTTCCGGGTCGCTTCCTACCCGAAATACGGCGCGCTGTCGGGGCGCAGCCGCGCCGACATGATCGCCGGCGCCCGGGTCGAGGTCGCGCCCTACAAGGAAGACCCCGGCGATTTCGTCTTATGGAAGCCGTCGACCCCGGATCAGCCCGGCTGGGACAGCCCATGGGGGCGGGGGCGGCCCGGCTGGCACATCGAATGCTCGGCGATGAGCGAGAACACGCTGGGCGAGACCTTCGACATCCACGGCGGCGGGCTCGACCTGATCTTTCCGCACCATGAGAACGAGATCGCGCAAAGCGTCTGCGCCCATAACGGAAGCGGTCCCGAGGATTTCGCGCGCTACTGGCTGCACAACGGCATGCTGACCGTCGGCGGCGCCAAGATGGCGAAATCCGAGGGCAATTTCGTCACCGTCCGCGAGCTTTTGGATAAGGCATTCGACCGCGCTCTTGCTGGTGAAGCCATTCGACTCGCTCTCCTGCTCACCCACTACCGCGACCCACTCGACTGGACCGAAGACCGGCTGCATCAGGCGCGGCAGATCCTCCGTCAATTCTATCTTTCCACTTCCTCTGAGGAAGGACTACAGGAGAGATTGGCAAAATCAGCACCGCCCGAAGATGTATTGCAAGCTCTTAATGACGATCTCAACACGCCGCTCGCCATCACACGTCTGCATGCCTATTACAATGCGAGTAGGCACGCCGCGAATGATGACGAGCGCCGTAAGATGGAACGCGCGCTTGTCGCCGGTGCGCAAATTATGGGATTACTGAGATTATCTTTTCTCGATCTGCTTCACCCTACTCCAGCTGCGGTGGAAGCGATCCAGGAGCGCATCGCGGCCCGTGCCGTTGCGCGCCGCGAACGCCGGTTTGCCGACGCCGATCGCATCCGGGACGAGCTGGCGGCGGAAGGCGTCATCCTCGAAGACAATCCAGACGGCTCGACGACGCCGCGGTGGGAGTGATGGCGGGATCAGAGCCACCCCTCACCCTCCCACGCCTTTGGCGTGGGCCCCTCCCTCTCCCGCAGTGCGGGAGAAGGGCTTACCGGTGGCCTGCTGATTGCCCCTCTCCCGCACTGCGGGAGAGGGTGCCCGAGGGCGAAGCCCGAAGGCGGGTGAGGGTCGCGGAGAAGCATCTCACGCCACGCCGGGGCGGCTAGCGTGGCCGGCACCGACCATAAAAAGCCGGCGATGACCGGCGGGCCGGCGATCATCCTGGTCGAGCCGCAGCTCGGCGAGAATATCGGCACCGCGGCGCGGGCGATGGCGAATTGCGGGCTCGACGACCTTCGCCTGGTGCGCCCGCGCGACGGCTGGCCGTCCGACAAGGCGGTCGCGGCGGCGAGCGGCGCCGATGCCGTGCTCGACAAGGCGCGGCTTTATCCGAGCATCGCGGCGGCGATCGCCGACCTCGGCCATGTCTACGCATCGACGGCTCGCGACCGCTACATGGTGAAGCGCGAGTTGACCCCGCGCCGCGCCGCCGAGGAAATGCGCGAATTCATGGCGCGGGAGGATCCGTGCGGCGTGCTGTTCGGCCCGGAGCGCACCGGCCTCGTCAACGACGACATCACGCTCGCCGACACGGTCATCACCGTGCCGCTCAACCCGGCCTTCTCGTCATTGAACCTGGCCCAGGCGGTGCTGCTGATCGGCTATGAATGGTTCACCGCACGCACCCTGCCGGTGCCGGAGATCCTGCACACCGGCCACAGCCGTCCCGCCAACAAGGCGGAACTGCTCCGCTTCTTCGATCATTTCGAGGAGGCGCTGTTCGAGAGCGGGTTTCTGCGCCATCCGGACAAGCGCCCGAGCATGACCCGCAACCTGCGCAATCTGTTTCAGCGCGCGGGCTGCACCGAGCAGGAATTACGCACGCTGCACGGCGTCATCACCGCCTTTATAGGCCCGCGAAAGCGCCGCGAGAGCGGCTCGTAGAACGGCTCAGTCGCTCGCGGCGGCGAAGTCGCTGGCGACGACCTCGCGCAACAGATCGCGCAGCGCCGCGGCCCGCTTCTCGCCGAAGACTTCGTCGAAGCGCGTCTGCGCCTCGGTCCAGCCCTGGCGTGCCGCGCGAAGCCGCGCCGTGCCGGCGGCGGTCAGCCGCGCCTCGCGGCGACGCCGGTCGGACGCGCCCGGCCCGATCTCGATCAGCCCGTCGCGCTCGAGCGGCAAAAGATTGCGGCCGAGCGTCGTCCTGTCCATGACCAGCGCGGCGGCGAGCTCGTTGATCGTCATCGGTCCGCTGCGGCTCAGCCGGCCGAGAATGGCGAACTGCGTCGCGCGCAGCCCGCTCGGCGCCAGCACCTGGTCGTAGAACTGGGTGACGTGACGGGCCGCCTGGCGGATCGCCAGACAATTGCATTCCCGCACCACCGAATCGTTATCGATTTTCATTCGAAGAAACCCGCTGGACAAAGGCGTAGATGCTCCTTACTTACGTGCATATACGCTCAGTTGCCGCGTTTGCCAATAGCGGGGACTATATCATGCCGCTTGACCAGCCGGGGTGTCGCGTTTCTGCCATGTCCGCACCTCCGGTCGCCGCCCCGATCCTCGATCCGCGCACCCGGCGCCTCCTCGAAGCGCCGATCGCCCGCACCCTCCTTCGCCTCGCCTGGCCGAATGTCACGGTCATGCTGGCGCAAGCCTCGACCGGGCTGATCGAGACTTTCTGGGTCTCCCGCCTCGGTACCGACGCGTTAGCAGGCATGGCGCTGGTGTTCCCCGGCTTTATGATGATGCAGATGCTGTCCGGCGGGGCCATGGGCGGCGGCATCTCCTCGGCGATCGCCCGCGCGCTCGGCGGCGGCCGGCGCGACGACGCCAACGCGCTGGTGTTGCACGCAATTATCATCAACCTGGCGCTCGGGCTGACCTTTTCGCTCCTGGTTCTGGCGTTCGGCCCGGCGCTGTACCGCGCGCTCGGCGGCGATGGCGGGTCGCTCGACGCCGCCTTGCGCTATTCCAACGTGGTGTTCGCCGGCACCTGGCTGGTATGGCTGATGAACGCGCTGGCCAGCGCCATCCGCGGCACCGGCAACATGCTGGTGCCCTCGGCGACGGTCTGCGCCGGCGTTGTGCTGCTGGTGCCGCTGTCGCCCTGCCTGATCTTCGGGCTGGGGCCATTTCCGGCGCTGGGAATGGCGGGCGCCGGTATCGCGGTCGTCAGCACCACCGCGCTGACCACCGTCGTGCTGGCGGGGTATCTGCTGTCGGGGCGCAGCGTGGTGCGGCTCGGCTGGGCGCGGCTGCGCCGTAGATTGTTCGCCGACATCCTGCGAGTCGGCGCGGTCGCCTCGATCACGACATTGCAGACGAATTTGACGGTGGCGCTGACGACGGCGCTGGTCGGCAGCGCCGCCGGACCGGGCGCGATCGCCGGATACGGCACCGGCGGCCGGCTGGAATATCTGCTGGTCCCCTTGGTGTTCGGCCTCGGCGCGCCGCTGGTAGCGCTGGTCGGCACCAATATCGGCGCCGGCCAGAACGCTCGGGCGCTGCGCGTCGCACTGACCGGCGGCGCGATCGCCTTCCTGCTGACCGAGACGGTCGGCATCGCGGCCGCGACCTGGCCGCAGGCATGGCTTGGCCTGTTCGGCGACGACCCGGCGATGATCGCGGCCGGCACCGCGTATCTGCGCAGCGTCGGCCCCGCCTACGGTTTCTTCGGGCTCGGGCTCGCGCTGTATTTCGCCTCGCAGGGCGCCGGAAAGCTGTTGTGGCCGCTGTTTGCCGGCATGCTGCGCCTGTTGATCGCGGTTGGCGGCGGCTGGATCGCGCTGTCACTGACCGGCTCGCTCGGCTGGGTGTTCGTTGCCCTGAGCGTCGCGCTAGTGACGTACGGTCTCCTTCTGTCGTCGGCGGTCGCCTCCGGCGCCTGGTTCAGGCATACCCAGGCGAGCGGGGTGAAAGCCGCGGAATTGCCTCGAACCGGGGTCCGGGAAGCGTCGTCGTGAGCGTGCGATATTTCGAGGATTTTGCGGTCGGCCAGAAGTTCAGCTCCGAACCGCGCCGGGTCGATGCAGCCGAGATCAAGGCCTTCGCCGCGCAATTCGACCCGCAGCCCTTCCATCTCGACGAGGATGCGGCGCGCAAGAGCCTGTTCGACGGCCTCGCCGCAAGCGGCTGGCACACCGCGGCGATGTCGATGCGACTCTGTGTCGAGAGCGCCTTCCGCCCGGCCGGCGGGATCATCGGCAGCGGCGGCGAATTGACCTGGTCGAAGCCGGTGCGCCCGGGCGACACGCTGCGGGTCGAGATCGAGGTGGTCGAGACGCGGGAATCGCGCTCGCGTCCGCGGCAGGGGCTGGTCAAGGTGCGCATCGCCACGCTCAACCAGCATGGCGAGACGGTCCAGACCTTCTCCCCGACCCTGCTGGTCGACCGCCGCCCCGCTTAACGGTAGGCGCCGAGATTGTTGACGTTGCCGAGCGCGACGCCGCCGCGATCCAAGAGTGCGATCAGCTTGGCCGCGATCGCATAGGGCTCGGCCATCGCAAAGGTGAGCGCCTCGCGCCGGTCGGGCCCGATGGCCGACAACGTCGTGCTGTGGTCGATCACATAATCGTCGCCGCCCTCCAGCACCTTCTCGTACTTGATGCCGAGCGTCTTGGCCGCCGCGGCGACTTGCTCTTGTGAGCCGGTCAGCCCCACGATCCTTTTATCGAAGGCGGCGACGAACTCGCGCAGGGCCGGGCCGCGGTCCCGTTCAGGGTCCACCGTCACGAACAGCGGCTGGATCTTGTCCGCCGCCGGGCCAATCTCGTCCAATGCCTCGACGATGGCAGAGAGCGCGGTCGGGCACTGGTCGGCGCAATGGCTATAGCCGAAATAAATGAGCAGCCATTTGCCGGAGAAATCATCGGAGGTGACGGTCTTGCCGTCGGCATCGGTCAGGACCAGCGGGCCGCCGAGCGCGAAGTGTTGCTCCTCCGCGCGAGCGCCGGCAAGGATCATGCCCATTACCAGCAGCACCGCCGCACACGCCGCGGCGCGTCGAAAGGCGGCGATGCGAAGCCCGAGGGTCATGCGCCCCATATAGGGCGCGGCGCTGCCTTCGTGGACCCGTGCGCGGGAGGTTACTGCTCGACCATATCGGCGGTCAGGATCGGACCGGAGAGATAGCGGTTGTAGACATAACCGGTGTGGCCCAGCGCCTCCACCTTCCAGCAAACGCACTCGCTGTTCACCCCGACCGGCGCCACCGGCGTGCCCTTCGGCAGGATCGCGACGACCGGAGATTCGTCTTCCGCCCCGTCGCGCAGCGCGATCTCGTCGGTGGTCACGAAATTGTATACCGGCGGCGCAACCAGTGTCGCCAACGGCGGGGTGAGGCAGCCGGCAAGAAGCCCGCATGCGATGACCGTGAATGCCACGGTTGCCAGCCGCCGAATGTCCATGCCCCAATCCCCCGCCGATCTTTCTCAATCTGCGCGATCTTCGCAGCCGGCTTATACCACATTCCGATCCTCAGCCGAAAACCTCGGCTGAGCTGCGCACGACGATGCGGGCCTCGCCGACGCGGCGGGTGACGCCGATCGCGTCGAGGTATTCCAGCACCTCGATCGTCAGGTTGCGGCCGATACCGGAGCGATCGCGGAACGCCGCGGCATTGAAGCCGCCTTCCGCCGATTCCTCGGCCAATTCCCGCGCCACTTCCGACAGCCGCGTCACCGTCGCGGGCAGGAAGAAGCGGTTCGGCGCGACCGCCGCGACCCGGCCGAACCGCTCCATGCGCTTCAGAAAGCGGGTGATCGGCTCCGGCTGAAGCCCGAGCGCCTCGGCCAGCTCGCGCACGCGTGGCGGCCGCAAATCCTGTGCATCGAGCAAAGGCTGCACCCGCTGCCACAGCTTTTCATCCTCGCGGCTGAGCCGCGGCGCGTGCTCGGCGAGGCGCAGCACCGCGCCGTCGCGCACAACCCGTCCGGCCGCGACGAGATCCGCGAGAGCGGCATCGAGCGCCGGCTCGGGGCCTTGGCCGCGCAACCGCCGGAACAGCGCGCCACGCGGCAGTCCCAGCGAATCCGGCTGCGCCCGATGCGCCTCCGCCAGCGCCACGGTGATCGCCTCGCCGATCTGCGCGAGCTTTTCCGAACTGACGGCGAGCGCGACCGCCCCGGCGCCGAAGCGGCGCACGCCGCCGGCCTCGGCGAGCAGCTCGACTTCGGCCAGCGGCAGGTTTCGCGCCAGCGCAAATCGCGCGAGCTCGGCGATACCGGCGGTCTCGACGAGGTGCATCAGCGCCTCGCCGGCGTCCGGCTCGGCAAGCGCGGCCAGCGCCGCGAGGCGCTCCGGGCGCGAGCGGCCGCGCCGCGGCGGAAACGGATCGACCACCCGCCCGCCAGCCAGCGTGTGCCGGGCGGCATGATCGCGAAGCACCACCCGGTCGCACCACAGCGCTCCGATCGGCCGCTCCAGATCGAGCTGCGCGAAGCCGCTCTCTCCGACAGCGATGCTGCGGGCGCCGAGCACCGCGGCCCGACCGACCAGATCCGCGGTGCCGAGATGGACGTGCACTGGCAACCCGTCGCGCAACACTGCCGGCGCAGCCCGCGAAACGGTCAGCGCGACATCGATGCGGCCGACCGGCGCGTGCAAGGCGGGCGCGATGACCCAATCGCCACGGCCGGGCTCGGCGCCTTCCGGAAAGCTGCCGGCGAGGTTCAAGGCGCAGCGCTCGCCGGCGCGGGCCTGCTCGATCGGCCGGTTCTGCCCGTGCAGGCCGCGCACCCGAACCTCGATGCCGCGCGGACTGACGAGCAGCCGGTCGCCGATCGCGACCTGGCCCGCGGCGACCGTGCCGGTCACCACCAGCCCGATGCCGGAGAGCGAAAACGCGCGGTCGATCGGCAGCCGGAACTGACCCTCGACGGGGCGGGCGGCGCGCTCCATATCGGCGGCGCGGGCGTTGTCGCGCAGATGCTCGGCCAGCGCGGTGATCCCCTCACCGGTGCGACTCGACACGGCGAAGACCGGGCTCTCGCCATAGCCGGCGTCGGCGAGCAATTCGGCGACCTCGCCCTCGACCGCGGCAACCCGCTCGGCCGCCACCCGGTCGATTTTGGTGATGATCCCGGTCACCTCGGCGATGCCGATCAGTTCGAGTATCTCGAGATGTTCGAGGGTCTGCGGCCGCGGCCCGTCGTCGGCGGCGACGATCAGCAATACCCGGTCGATCGATAAGACGCCGGCGAGCATGTTCGGCAGAAACCGCTCGTGGCCGGGCACGTCGACAAAGCCGAGTTCGGTGCCGTCCGGGAGCGTGGTGTAGGCGAAGCCGAGATCGATCGTCAGCCCGCGCCGCTTTTCCTCCGGCAGGCGGTCGGCGTCGACCCCGGTCAAGGCGCGCACCAGCGCCGTCTTGCCGTGGTCGATATGGCCGGCGGTCGCCAGGATCATGACTTAGTTGTCGTCCCGGCGAAGGCCGGGACCCACGACGGCAAACGCATGAGTGGCGGAGGAGTGGATCCCGGTCTTCGCCGGGATGACAGTTTGATGAGCGGACTCATCCTAATGGGTGCTTAATTGACTGAGCTGCGCGGCGAATTCCGCCTCGTCTTCGAGGCAGCGTAGATCGAGGACGACGCGACCGCCCTCGATGCGGCCGATAACGGGGACCGGCAGCGACCGCAGGCGGCGCGCGAGCTTGTCGGCCGCTGCTCCGGAGCGATCCTGCGGCGTCAGCGCCAGCCCGACACTCGGCAGCAGCGACACCGGTAGCGCCCCGCTGCCGATCTGGCTCTTGGTCTCGATGCGCGAGACCGTCGCGATCCCGTCGAGCGCATTGGCCAATATCGGTTCGAGGCGGCGCGCCAAGGCCTCGATCTCGGCGTGCGGCCGCGCCAACAGGCGCAAGGTTGGCAGGCGCTCGGCGAGCCGGTCGGGATCGGCGTAGAGGCGCAGCACAGCCTCGAGGGCGGCGAGGCGGATCTTGTCGAGCCGCAGCGCCCGCTTCAGCGGGTTTTTCGCCAGCGCGGCGATCAGATCGGCGCGGCCGACCACGAGCCCGGCCTGCGGGCCACCGAGCAATTTATCGCCGCTGAACGTGACCAGATCGGCGCCGGCCTTCAGCGACTCGGCGACGGTCGGCTCGTGCGGCAGCCCCCAATCTTCGAGACTGGCAAGAGTGCCGCTGCCGAGATCCTCGATGAGGGGCAGGCCATGTTCGTGCGCCAATGCCGCGAGCCGGGCCGCCGGCACCGACGCGGTGAAGCCCTGGATCTCGTAATTGCTGGTATGGACCTTCAGGATCAGCGCGGTGTCCGGCCCGATCGCCGCTTCGAAATCGCGCGTATGCGTGCGGTTGGTGGTGCCGACCTCGCGCAGTCTGGCGCCGGCCCGCTCCATGATGTCGGGGAGTCGAAACGAGCCGCCGATCTCGATCAACTCGCCGCGCGAAACGATCGCCTCGCGCCCGGCGGCGAGCGCGTTCAACGCCAGCAAGAGAGCGCCGGCGTTGTTATTGACCGCGAGCGCCGCCTCGGCGCCGGTCAATCGGGTCAGCCAGCCGGCGATATGGTCGTCGCGCTCGCCGCGCCGGCCGCTGTCGAGATCGTATTCGAGGGTCGAGGGCGCGCGCATCGCCTCGGCCGCCGCCGCGATCGCCTCTTCCGGCAACGGCGCGCGGCCGAGATTGGTGTGCAGCACCGTGCCGGTCAGGTTGAAGACGCGGCGCTGCGACGGCCGCGTGAGCTGCGCGAGCCGCTCGCCGCAGGCCGTGACGATCGCATCGACCGCGGCGGGCTTCCCGGCGCGGCGCTGCTCGGCGATGGACGCGCGCACCGCTTCGGTCACAAGGCTGCGCCCGTAGCGCTCGATCAGCCCCGTCGCCTCCGCCGCCCGTAGCACGCGATCAACCGACGGCAACGCCGCCCGCTTGTCGCGCAGCGGCGCGTTCATGCTTCGGCCGCCGCCGGCACCGGCACGTCTAGCGCCGGCATCCACCCCGCTTCGAGAAACACGCGCGGTCGTTCGCTGCTGGCCGATATGACGATGCCGATTTCAGCGGCGCGATAGCCGAGCCGATGCAATTCGGCGAGGCACAAAGCCACGCGCTTGGCCGGCACGCCGGCAAGCAGCCCGCCCGCCGTCTGCGGATCGATCAAGAGCGCGGCGAGCGCCGGATCGCGTGCGATCTCCTCAGACGAAAGCGCGGTCATCGCCGCGAGATTGCCCTGATGCATCGAGCTGGTCACGCCGCTGCCGAGAAGAGAAAGCGCGCCGTCGATCGCGGG
>Ga0070766_10000515_pt1 | contig 17331 bp, 24 predicted proteins | sample HubBroMetageWFT6_FD_69782 | JGI IMG/M metagenome (GOLD analysis project Ga0070766, IMG submission 69782) | Warmed and freeze-thawed soil microbial communities from the Hubbard Brook experimental Forest, New Hampshire - Hubbard Brook CCASE Soil... | ecosystem: Environmental > Terrestrial > Soil...
CGGCGGTTCACGAGGCCGCCCGACGGTCGGTATTGCGGAGACACCATCCGCGATACTCGGCCATTTATCACAAGCATTTCAGTATCTTGCATTTGACACCTCCGCTCTACACATCACCTGTCCCATCACTTCCGTCACCTGGGTGGGCAGCATCGGGCAGCAGAGCCAGCCAGCGTTTCGGGCGGGCGACAGCGGAAAATCGGGCAAGCGGGCGCGTGGGCTTACCTTCTTCACCCCTTGCGCCCTTATCGCTGCGGGCATTCGGCGGCGTCGCGCTTGGCAAGCTTCAGCCATTCCATCGCGGTCCCTAGCCTTGCTTCCAAGGCTGCATTCTCGTCCTTCTCCTGCTTCAGTTCGGTTGCCTTGGATCGATAATCGGTCACCCCCTGCCTTCGCAATCTGACGAGCCCTGCGCTTTGTTGCGTCTCGCGCGAGAGATGCGGCGGTGCGGTGACGATCGAAGCCCGAGCACTGAATGGCCGATCACGCTTCCACCCCGCCGCTGACGAGATGGTCGGTTCCGTGCTTTGCCTATTGTCGAATGGCTGAAACGCGCCGCGTATGGACGGGGACGGGCAATGACGCCTATCCCCGTCGCCGCTATCCTGCGGTTGCCACACCGAACAGGAGGCGAGGCTAATGCCCGACATGCTCGCCATCGCTCAAGCGCTGAACGCGCTCAAGGCGGCAAAGGATATTGCGGAGACGATGATAGGTCTCCGGGATAGTGCCGCGTTTCAAGGGAAGCTGATCGAATTCCAGTCCAAGATCATTGACGCTAACAACGCCGCGTTCGCGGCACAGGAGGAACGCTCGGCGCTGCTGGAGCGCATATACGAGCTTGAAAAACAGGTGGCTGATTTCGAAGCATGGGAACGTGAGAAGGAGAAATATGAACTCAAAGAGCTTAATGCGGGAGCGCCCGCTTATCTCCCGAAACCAGGAATGCAGGACGCAAAGACCTTCATTGCCTTTGTGCAAATTGCTTCGAGCGCCGCAAGAAGTCCTATCTGATGCGAACGGACGATAGGGGGAACACTGGTCGGCTCTGGCGCTGCCCCGAGTGCAAAGCCGGGATCTACATTCGCATATGGCCTCCTGGCTTTGATCCCGCTGCGGTAGCGCTGGCGGCGGCGACAAAACAGGACTGAATCGAGTATCATCTGACCATGCCGCGCAAACCCAAACCCGACGACCCCGAGCAATCAAAGCGCTTCATCGAACATGGCGCGCGAAGTCGGTGCCGATGGTTCAAAAGAACTCCCGCCGTTCCGTCCGGCACGTTGGTTAAATCTGGCATAGGACTACGCCGCTGCCCTCAAGCCACCGCCGGCCAATGCTGCGGCGAAGGTCGAAATCGCCTGTTGCATTTTCGCGTCTTGCTGGATCTGCGCGTTCATCGATGCCTGATCCAAGGTTCCCGATGCGCCGAGTTCCTGCGTACCTGTCGAGATCAGGCTATTGATGATGTTCCACTTGTTCGCCGCGACGGTCTGATCCACCTTCGCCAAGTCTTGCGCTTCCATCGTCGAGCCTGACAGGCCAAGGCTGGCGTACTGGCTCTGCACCTTCGATTTCATCGAAGTGGAGAGCTGGTCGAGCATCGATTGAGCACCCGGCGGCACCTGACCCGTCTGCAATGGTTGCAACAGGTTTCCGGCCAGAGCTGCCTCTTGCCCCGCCGTCTGCTGTACCGCCCCGAGGCCCGGAACCGACTGATTGCCGAACAGCATCTCCCCGCCAAGCAAAGCACCGCCAAGGAGGGCGCCGGGGTTCTTGCTAAGCCAGGAGCCGATCGTGCTGCCGATGCCGCCCCCACTCGCATCCGCGCGAGGCGAGAAATCCCCTGCCGGAGTCGTATCCGTCGCCATCGTCGGAGCGGGAACGGACGAACCGCCACCTCCGAACATGCCGAATGGGTTGCTGAGGAAATCCATAACCCTGCCCCCAAGGTTAGGCGTGGTTGGTGTGTTCGTGTTCGCGGGATTGTTTGCGACTGCTGCCGTCAGATCCGTGCTCGAGGGCGGACTACCCCCCGATACGGTCGATACGGGCGCCGCGCTCGCCGGACTGGCCGGCGCACCACCGCCACCGCCACCGGAACCGACACCGCCCCCCGCAGGACCGGGAGCGGCGGGCGTTCCCGACGTGCCTGCTCCGGTGCCCGTACCCATTGGGCCGGATGCCGTACTGGTCGACGGGCTAAGCGCGGAACCTATAAGAGGACCTGCGGCACCAGTGAGCGCGCCGGTAAGAGGATTGCCGCCCGCGATACCCGATGCAGCCGCACCAACACCGGCTCCGGTCAACGCCTCGCCCGCCGTCGTGCCAATGCCCAATGTGGAACCGACGATCGGGCCAACCCCCGTTGTCACGCCCGACGTGATGCCACCTGTCACTGCGCCGGTCAGAGGATTGCCGCCGAACAACGCGCTTTCGCCCGCGCCCAATGCGGCGCCGCCAGCCGTACTGGTAATGATCGGCGCTGCGGCCGCTGCCGTCTCGGCTCCAATTCCTAAGCTGGTGAGGCCGCCGGCAACTGCGTCGGCGATGCCAAGCCCCGCAGGAAGAAGCGCGCCAACCGGCATTTAGCGCCTCCCCACCCAGAGACGCTTAAAGACGGGCGAAATGCGATTTGGATAAATCCGGCGCTGGCCGGTGTGCAAAACGCCGCTATGAGAAGCGACCGGACAATATGCGACGAGAGAGCCTTCCTTTCCGCGCGGCTTTATTCTAGCAAAAACACCAGCTCAATGCACCGCCGAAATACTGACTTCACCGTTTTGTAGTGTCAGCATTTCAGTTTCCCACTTGATTTGCAGCGGATCGGTATCGAGTATTTTTATCAGTGGCCGGCGGGCCAACGCCTCAGCGCGGTTGAACCACACTACGCCCTTGATCGGCTGTTCGCCTTCGATCATTGCCACCGCTACCCCGATGACGCGGGCATGATCCGGGTGGATCGGATGGCGCTCGCGCTGAAGCTGGGCCGCTATCCGGTCAACAAGCCTTTCGCCGCGCTCGACCATACCGGGCGCCCACAGCGCCCAGCGCTGAAGTGTCAATGCGTGAACTTCAAGCCGAGCGGCGATTTCAAACTGCAAGTCAGATGGCGCCGCGCGAACCATCGCCTCGGAAGCCGGATCGCCTCTTGCGGCCCGGACCAGAAGCTCGACAGCATCGGTGCGACAGAAAACATATTCCGCTGCGGCGGCGATGAAATCCCGCAGCCATTCTTCATCGGCCTCGGGCTCCGCGTGCAAAACGATCTCGAAAACCCCGCGGTCGAGCCTCGCAGCGATGAACGCGCCGAGATCGCCGACGAGGCAAACATTGTTTGTGTCTTTGATCGCGGTTGTGATGGCTTTGATCGCCGCAGGGTCGGTGACAAAGCGAGCGGCCAACCCGGGATCGAACGTTCTCTCAACGACCATGAATTCCGAGCCCGCCGGTCCCGGCAAGATCAATGCCGACGGGCGGCAGAAGCGCCGGCCATCGGCTTGCCATCGAAAGTAACCGCCGCCAGCGTCCGCGCCCATTCCTGGGCTGCTGCGCGGATCAACTTCGCCTCGTCAGGGCATCACGATGCTCGATGGATTTTGTGCGGACCTGCCATTGCGGTTCAAAACCGTCCCGCTCGGCGGTGAACAAAGCCAGCGCGCTCGCGGTCCGCAAAAGCCGCATCGGCGGATTCGCCGGGGCGGTAGTGGCAGTCGCAAGCAGCTGCCGCACGGCTGCCCGGATGGCTCTCGGGTGCTTGCGCTGGATCAGCGGGAAAAACTGCTCCGTCAGCGCCGCAATCTCGCCGAGCGCTGGAACGCGAACTGCGTCGGGCGGCGGGGTCGGCTGCGGCTCCCGCGGGAAGGAGAACGGCCTTCGAGGATCATGCTCAGCGCTGGCCACCTCTGTCACTGGCTGCCCCAGCCACGGCCGCGGCCGCGGTTCTCGGCCAGGAATTTCGCGACCTCGGCGTCCTGAAAGGCGCGGGGGTTCTTCATCAGAAGCTTGTGATCGGGTGCGTTTTCCGGCGGCGTGAACCAGCTATATCGCTGCGTAGCGAAGGTAGTCGGCAACGGCTTGTCCTTTGGCAGTTGCGCCTGCGCCCAAGCCGCGGCGCTTTCGTAATCGGGGTTGTCGGTTTCCCGCATACGGGTTTCGATCTTCTCGATTCCCTCATCGTCCCAACCATCTTCGCGCAGTTTGCGACGATGTTCGGCTATGGTTCGCTTGGCCTTGGCCTCTACCTCGGCCTTCTCTCGATCGGCAAGTTGCTTCTCGAGCTTTTCGATGCGCTCCACGTAAGGACTCGCGGCATCAATCTCGGGGATGACGGTATCCGGGAAGTCTTCCTTCACTAATTCCAGAAGATTGCGCCGGTTTTACCTTTACTTATCTTGGCGAACATTTTTTCGTACGCGCTGAGGTGCGTTAGATAGCTGTCTTCTACTTCGACTAATGGAATGAGGGGGCCTTCCTTCCTAGTTTGTGACTACACGATGCTCTCTGCCGCGCGCGCGACGATCCGACCTTGCCGTCTCCTCGACGATCATCCGCACCGTCGCCTGCCGGATCAGCCTCTCAGCGAGCCGGAATGCTTCGCCCGGACTCAGCCGCGCGGATCGATCACCGATCGCGACTGCGAGATCGTCACCGACATTGACTTGCGTTGCTTTCATGGGTTCGGAGATAGCGCCGAGTTCTGGCCATCCAAAGCGTTTTTTTGCTTGGCCAGAATGCGACGCATCTGGCGCTCGCCCGGTACCGGCAAGCCCGTCTCCGCGATCCGATGTAGCAGCCGCCGCTCCGAGCTGCCTTGCTTGTCGCGTGCAGTTGGGCGGTATCGCGTCACCTTGCCAATGATCTGCGCGGCCCGATCCTCAAGTGACAGATCGGCGCCGAGCAATGTTGCGAAATCGCGAAGCGCTTCGTCACGCCGAGCGCGCTTATCGGAGCGATGATCCCCGCCACGCGGCCGGGTAGAGGATGCGCCCTGAAGCCGCCGGGACGCCGCTGCGACCAGCTCACCGGCGATGTTGACTGCCAACGACACCGAAAGGGTCATGGCCGCAACGGTGCGATCGGCGGCGTACACCGACAACACAATCTCGCGGCCGTCGTCACTGATCACCGGCCGCAATCGCGTGCGCGCGCGTGCGTGATAGGAGCGGTTGCCGGCGACGCTCATCGCCGAGGCCCGGGCAGGACTGCGGCGAGCGTCGCAAGCAATCGACGGCGCGGCAGCGCTTCAAGAGCATCCAACTCTACGAGAACGGTATCGAGCGCCGCCGGATCGGCTATCGCGGCGCCGATTGCGCGGGTGACCGTGTGCTCCGGGCCGAGCAAGAGCAGCGCCGCCATCCGCAACTCGCGCAAACGGGATTGCCGTTCGGGCTCGGCTACCTCGAAAAGCGACAGCAAGTTGGCGCTCATGATTTCACCGCGGCTCAGTCATCGCGGTAGCCTTTGCCCGCCGCATAGCTTCGCGGTGCCTCCAGCTCGGTATATCGGCCTGTCGCCTTGTCGTACCGCAGCGATGCGACACCGATTTTGCCAACCGATTTGAACCGGACCTTGCGCAGATAGATGTCGGTCCGGGTCGGATCTTTTGCCGGGTCGCGATGCACCACGACACCAAGATCCGCCTTGTTCGCCCAATTCGCCGAGCCGCTGATGTCGTACAGCGTTGGCGCCGGAAGCGAGCCGCCGTCCCGTGGCAGCTTCGCCGGATGGGCGACGAACCAGACGTGCACATCATGTAGCTGCGCGAGCCGCTTCACCTTGCCGAGAAGCTGGCTCACATACTCGGTTTCGGTGACGTTCACCGGCCGGTGATGCTCGATCTCGTTGTACGGATCGATGACCAGGCCGCGGATACCGTGCCGCATTACCGCAGCGCGGGCTTTATCGAGGATCGCGTCGATTGTCGGCGCCTCGTCATCGAACCGGATCAGGTGGAAATGGTCGGCGGCCCATTCCATCGCCTGCTGCAACTCGGCTTCGCTCATGCGCGGCCGCGGACCATGCCAGAACGGCACCCCGAGATGCTTCTCGACCAGCTTGGCGACATGCTCGGCCGGCGAATTCTCGAAACTGCACATCGCGAAGCGCCAGCCGTAGCGGTGCGCTAAGTTCACGGCCACCGCGTCGACGAACTCGCTTTTGCCGCTGTTCGGAATGCCGGTGACGACGGACAACTCGCCGGCCCGGATGGTCATCAGCTCGTCGATCGACGACCACCCGGTTGAGTGCCCGCGGGCGCGTCCGTCCCGATATAGCGCGAGCGTGTCCTCGGCGAAGTCGAGCACGCCATGCAACCCGGCGATCGGGTAGGGCTCGGCCGCCTCGATGCACTCCCGCAGCACCCCAGCGCCGTGCGCTAGAAGCGTCTCATTCGCATCCTTGCACGGCGCGTCGTTGCTATCGGGCCAGCGGACGCGCCAGCATCGCTCGCGGCCGAGGCGACGCGCCAGCTCGGTTTCGAGGGCGCGACCCTTTTCGTCGGAATCGCCCGCCAGGATGATCCGCTCGGCTTGGTGTAGATGCTCCGCGCAGGTTTCGAGCCACGCGAACGCGGTGCCATCGTCACTCGTCTTTCCGCCCGTCTGTGCGCCGTTCGGCACCGAGACGACGTTGCGGTAGCCAGCCTCCTCGCACGCCAGCTTGTCGGGCTCCCCCTCGACGATGACGATCGTTTTGGCGTCGGTGATGTCATCGAGCCCGTACAGGATCGCCTCGGCGCCCTTGACCTGCGTGAAGGCTTTCGAGGCGAGCGCCCGGAACTGATGTTCACGAGCTGGCCGTCACGGAAATACGGGAACGCGATGCAATCCGCCTCGGCCTTCAGCGCCGGCATATAAACCCGTGCCGTTCCGATACGGTTGCGGCGCGCCGTCGCCTCGGTAATCCCCCGGGCCGCAAGCCAGGCTAGGACCGCTGGCGTCGGTTCGGCGGGCGTTGTCTTCGGCCTGACCGGCGGTGCTGCGCGCTGACGCGACCGCGACGGTGCTGGGCGCTCCTTCACCGACCCCCGGAAGCCGCAGCCATTCTTGCAATCCCACACCGCGCCGTCCTCCTCGATCGTCAGCGACAGGCACGGATCGGTGCGGTTCTTCCGGGTGTGCGAGCATCGCGGGCAGAGGAGCTTGTGGTTGCCCTCGCCATAAGACCGCGGGCGAATGCCCTGTTCGAGGAGCTGCTCGGCAGGAGTTGCCATCAGATCATCCCCGCCCGCAGCGGTTGCGCCTCTTCCGGAGCGCCGTACTGCTCCCAGCATTCCTGGCCGAGCCAAAACTGCGCCTGCTTGACGTATCGCCCGGCCGTGTTGCTGCGGGTGATGTGAGCTGCGTAATTCTCGGCCGCTCGGACGATCAGCTCGGGATCGGCACCCCGCTTCACCGCGGCGAAGAATTTCTCGCGCGCGGGCTTCTTCGGGTTGGTATGGCCGCCACGGGAAGGGAATATCCGCCAGAACTCATCAAACTGCTTGGCGGTCTCGTCATGTCGATCGTCAGATCGACCATGTACGTTCTTATGGGTACGTTCAGCTATATAGGGGGGTGTGGGGGGAATGGCGCCCACGTTGCATGGTCGCAACATCAGGTTGCATGGGGGACGCAACGCCATGTTGCATGCCTTCGCTGTCTTCGGGGCTCGCGATTCCCGCGTTATTCCTGACCTCGAACAACGCTCGATCGAACAGCAGCCGATAGCGATTTCGGTCGTGCCCGCCATCCGCCCGGTGATGAGGCGTGACTTCCATGTAGCCCAATTCTGAAATCTGCTTGAGGCTGCGCTGTACAGCCTGTCGCGTAATTCCTAGGCGCTTAGCCAAGGCGATCGTGCTCGGCCAGCACCACCCGTCCTTATCGGCGTAGGTGCCAAGGCAGGCGAGTACGCGGTAAGCCGCATCGCCGAGGCGATGATCCTCAACCGCGCGCGCTGGAGTGATGGCAAAGCGGCCCGATTGTTCGGTCATGGTGGCGGCCACCGATCGCCGGCGGCGGCAGCCAGTCGGGCGGGGTCTATGCGGCTGTAGCGCCGGACGAGCGCCTCGATCTCGGTGCGGATCAGGCGTTGCGCGCCAAGGTCGGCCAGCATCTGGTAATAGGCGCGGGGGCCGAGCTTGTGCAGGCGCACGAGGTCGCGGCGAAATATCTCGTCGCGCAGATCGACGACGTGCGATCGGTCGCGCCAGCCTTGCGCTGCGGCTGAGGGCGGGTTATCTACAGGCTGCTCAGCGTACTGATTACCCGCCCCTGCGCCGGTTTGCCCCGGCGCGGGGGTTCCTATTTTGGGCATGGCTCGTCACGCCGCCTCGCCGACTTTCGGCAGTGACGCAATGAACTGCCGGATCGACTCGTCGGTGATGCAGGTCTTGTTGTCGATCTTTCGCGCGTCAAGCCGTCCGCTGTTTATCAGGCGGTACAGCGTCGCATGGGAGATGCCGAGGATTTGCTCGGTTTCTCTGGGCGAGTAGAGTGCCCGCCGGAGACCGTCGTGGCCGAGACCACAAGAAGCGATGGACATCGTGTATCCGTCTAGTCAGTGACGGATAGATGTTCGTGATTGTTCGCGGTAATCTCTAGGATGATGTTTCGACTCTTATTCGGAGCCGTCGTGTCGAATTCTTATCCTAAGCTCAAGTTTCATATTTTTTGCGACGGCGGCGAGATCGGCGGGCCATTGCTGATACGGCTTTGGTAAAAGAGGGCGTAGGGCGCGATCGACGGCCCGGAGTAGATCAGCAAACGGGCCGGTGTACTTCTCTGTTGTGACTATCGTTGGCTTGCAGCCGGTTGCCTTGGCATAGGCGAGCGCAATCCTCACCACGAACAGCCTCGCCGCATCATGGCGCCGCGGCCCACGAGATCGCACGGCCTTCATCTTCCACATTGCTGCTAGCCAAGAGGCAAAAGCGCGATCGTACGCAGCCGAACTGGCCGCGATTATCGCGTCATTACCTTTCCAATTCCTCATTAATGCTTGCGCCTCATTACAAATCCGGGACGCAGCGTTGGCGTCCTTCAGAGCCCGACGCTTGACAGCGACGGCTGGTTCAATTCTTGAAGCGGTGGCAATTGATGACAGCAGCTCCGCCACAGAGATGGCAATCGTCAATCGGAACGTCAGTGACGGTTCCGACAGCCGGGCGGCGCTTTCAAACTCTGCAAAGCTTGTGCTGAGAGCAAGGTACGCATGCTCGACGCGCTTGGCCGCGTATCGCTCATTGGATGAGATGTTCGACAATGCGCCCCCGTGGGCGTCCGCAAAGTGGTCGCGGCGGCAGTCCGGTGCGGTGTCCGGACGTTCGGGAGCTACCCTAGCCGCCGCGATGGGAATGCTATCGCGCCGCGTGCAGCGGCACTACCTCGCCGCTCGGCGTGGTCTCGCAGAAAGCAGCCCAAGCGGTCATTAAAAGCCGGCGTTTTTGCAGCGCGTCGCCGCGTCTGTATGCCGCCTCGGTCTTGCTTTCGATTGCGTGCGCCAGCGCCGCTTCCAGTATCTCGCGGGGGAAACTGCTGCGCTCGGCGGCCCAATCCCGGAACGAGCTGCGGAAACCATGAACCGTCAACGTCGCTACGCCCCATGTCGACCTTAAGCAATTTGATCATCGATGATGGTGACAGCGGCACGGCGCGCCGAATCCCGGGGAAGACAGGAGCGGCGGGGTCTACCTGACCATCGGCCATTACCGCAAATTGCCGCGCCTTTTCGAGGGTGGCGAACGCGGCATCCGAAAGCGGCACTCGGTGTTCCTTACCGGCTTTCATCCGTTCGGCCGGAACGGTCCAAATCTTCTCAGCGATGTCGATCTCGCTCCACCGGGCGCCCAGCGCCTCCGCGGTACGCACCGCCGTCAATATCGAGAACTCCAACGCCCTCGCCGGCACGCCGCCCCGGCGGCGCAACTCGTCCATGAATGTCGGCATCTCGGTATTAGCAAAGCCGAATGGTGCTTCACCGTGCGCAGCTTGCCCTTTGCGGCCAACCAAGTATCGAGATGCCCGCGCCACTGTGCCGGATTCTCGCCCTCGCGGTAATGCAGCGCCCTGGCCGCGTCGAGAATTGACTCAATGCGCCCGCGAATCCGGTTGGCGGTTTCCGGGATTGCGGACCAGATTGGCCGAAGCACTTCAAGCACGCGATCGGTGTCGATCTCGGAGACCGGCACGTCACCGATTACCGGATAGACGTAGCGCTCCAGCGTGCTGCGCACCTGATCCCGGTGCTTTTCGTTTCGCCAGCCGGCCTCGCGATGAGGCAGCAGCTCCTCGGCAACCTGGCGAAACGTTTTGGTTCTAGAATCGGCAAGGCGTTGCGCGCGTCGCTGAGCCGCCTTGGCGTTGAGCGGGTCTATGCCGTCGCGTCGCTGGTTGCGGTGCTCTGTGGCCCGCCGCCGGGCATCCGACAGGGAAATATCGGGGTAGGGGCCGAGGCCCATGTCTCGGCGCTTGCCGTCGAGCTGATAGCGGAACACCCAGGATCGGGCGCCAACCGGCGATATACGCAGGTAAAGGCCCCACCATCGTGCAGGACCACCGGCCCCTTCGCCTTGGCAACCTGTGTTGCCGAGAGTTCGCCGACCCGCGCCATTTGCCCTCCGCAAAAATGGGGGAAAGAGCTATCGGGCGGGTAGGCGTTCCCCCATTCATTCCCCCACCGATTTTGAGATTGTACGATACGGCCAGAGACAAGGAAGACGGAAAAGCGCGGAAACGCTAGGTTTTTATGGCTTTCGTGAGACGGCGGGAAACGGCTGGTTACTTAGGTCGAGCGGGTAGATCGGCCGCCGCACCTTAGCGAAGGTCAGTTCGCCGTAATCCGAGGTGCAGACGCCGACCCCGGCGCAGTCGATGACCGCGCGCGCCACCGAGCCGAGCCCGGCGCGCCAATGCACCCGGCTCTTCAGCATCACATAGCGCTTCTGCATAGGGTCGATGCCGAGCGCGAGGAAGCAATTGAGATCGCTCGGCTCGACATGGCGCGAGATCAGCGCGATCTCGACCCGGCCGGTATCGATGACGACGCTCGGCCCCATATCCGTCATGACGCCGCGGCCCATCGGCCCCTTGTTGCGGAAGCGGCCATTGGAGATCGTCTTGACCGTGCCGGTCACGGTCAAGGGCGAGCTGTCGCGACGGATCGCCGGCATCGCCATCTTGCCGCCGACCGACAGCGTGACCTCGGCGCCGATGCCGGCGGCGATCGCCTGCTGCACCGCCTGCGGATCGTAGACCGCGAAGGCGGCGACATTGTCGAGCCCCTCGCGCAGGATTGCCGCCAGCACGATTGTGGTGTCCATCGTCCCGCCGGAGGCGCAATTGTCGTAGTGGTCGAGCAGCACCACCGGCCCGTCGTCGGCACCGGGCGGCGGCAGTGCCTTGGCCCGCGCCAGCGATTGTTCGAGCGGTTCGATCTTGTAGACGAAGGCCTCGCGCTCGCCCCAGGCCTGGTTCAACAGCTCGTCGCGCAGCCGCTCGGCCAGCGCGCGGTCGCCATCGGTCACCACCACGGCGCTGAGGCCGGCATTGGTAATGTCGGCATGCGGAAATCCGGTAAAGAGGCTCGCGGCGAGCGCGCCGTCTCCATTCATCGCGGCGCAGCGCGTCTGCAATTGCTTGTTCGGGTGGTCGTCCGAGCCCTGGCGCATCACATGCGGCAGCATCGGCACGTTGCCCCACGCCATCACCGGTCTCGCCTCGCCGCGCATCGCCTTTAAGAGGATCGCGCCGGCCAGCTTGGCGGTGTCGTAGGTGTCGATATGCGGATAGGTGCGGTAGCCGGTGACGACGGTGGCGTTGTCGATGATCGCATCGTAGAGGTTGGCGTGCATGTCGAGCGACACCGCGATCGGCGTGTTCGGATCGATTGCCCGGATGCGGCGCAACAATTCGCCCTCGCCGTCCTCGAAGCTCTCGGTCACCATCGCGCCGTGCAGGTCGAGAAACATGCCGTCGTAGCCGCCTTTCGCCACCGCATCGCAGATCGCGCCGGCGATGTGCTCGAAGGCGGCACCCTCGACCGGCCGAGAGGGCGGCGCGCCGGCGGCGATCGGCAATACCACCTCGGCGCCCTCCCGCTCTGCGAGGTCGAGATAGGCGCCGACCCCCGAGCCGGTGCCGCGATAGGCGCGGATCGCGGCCTCGCCATATAGCGGACCCGGCGCATGACCGAAGCGCGCGAGCGGCGTCGGCACCGGCGAGAAGGTGTTGGTCTCGTGCTTCATCATCGCGATCAGCAGGCGCATCGGCGACACTTCCTAGCTCTTCAATTTATTCTCCAGGCTTAGCCTAATCGCAGGGCAATGCAAATCCGCGCCGATCTCGAGCGGATCTTGATATCGCTTCAGGCATATCGATATCAAATCTCGTAGAACGCGATAGGTTCGATGCCTGACATTCTCGTCCGCAATCTCTCCCCCGAGACGCACCGCGCGTTGCGCGCCCGCGCGAGCCGGCACGGCCGCAGCACGGCTGCCGAAGCACGGGTCATTCTCGACGAGGCGGTGCGCTCGTCCGCGCGAGTCGGATTGGGCACCGCGCTGGCCGCCCTCGTCCACCCGCTTGGGGGGCTTCCGATCAAGATCGACCGGGACAGGACGCCGGCCAAGCCGCCCAGGTTCGAATGATCCTGCTCGATACGAATGTCGTGTCCGAGCCGTTGCGGCCGCGTCCTGACCGCCGCGCGCAGGACTGGCTCGACGCCCAGGCTGCCGAGACGCTTTATTTATCCACCATCAGTCTGTCGGAACTGCTGCTCGGGATCGAGAACCTTCCCGCCGGCAGGCGTCGCGCGGCCCTTGCCGCAGCTGTCGGGCAGCAGATCGTCGCACTGTTCAGCGATCGCATCCTTTCTTTCGATATCGAGGCGGCGCAGGCCTACGCAAAGGTAGTCACGCAATCGCGCCGAAAAGGTCATCCGATTTCGGTGGCGGACGGGCAAATCGCGGCGATTGCGATGGCCCACGGCTTCACGGTGGCGACCCGAGACGAGATGGCGTTTGTCGCCGCCGGTCTGCCCGTGATCAATCCTTGGCAGAGGTCTTGACGGCCCAAAGCCTCCGCGCGGTCAAACACATAGCGTCTTTTCGAAAAAGACGATGTCGCCGTCGAGATCCGGGCCATAGGGCGGGATCTCGCTAAAGCCGAGGCTGCGGTAGAGCCCGATCGCGGCGCCCATGCTGGGCCGGTGGGTGTCGAGCCGGACCCGCGCGTACCCTTTCGCCCGCGCCTCGGCGATGGCGCGCTCGGCGAGAAGCTTGCCGAGCCCGAGCCCGCGCGCTTCGGGCACGACGTAGAGCCGCTTGATCTCGGCAATATCGGGCGCGAGCGGCTTCAGCCCGATCATGCCGATGGCTTCGCCATCCCGGCGCGCCAGCAGCAAGCACCCGCCCGGCGGGACATAGGGCGCCGGCAGGCCGGCGAACTCAGCCGCGAAACCCTGAAACGCAAGACTGAACGGCAAGGACTCCGCGTAGGCGCGGAACAGGCGGCGGACCGTCTCGATGTCCTCTTCCGAACTCGCCGCGGTAATGACTAAACTCATGCTGCCCTTATTGTCATTGCGAGCGCGGCGACGCAATCTCGGGCCAATTCCATCGAGATTGCCTCAGCGCCTATCGGCGCCTCGCAATGACAACAAAGGTTCGGGGAGGACAACATGAAGCGCAGCACCGATCGCATCCTGACGACGCATGTCGGCAGCCTGCCGCGGGCCGAGGATCTGCGCGGGCTGATCCAGAAGAAAGCGCAGGGCGAGGCGGTGGACGACGCGGCGTTCGCCGCGCGGGTCAAGAGCGCGGTGGCCGAAACGGTGCGCCGTCAGGCGGAGGCCGGCATCGACATCGTCGCCGATGGCGAGCAGGGCCGGGTCGGCTTTATCCCCTATGTCAATGAGCGGCTTTCCGGGATCGAGCCGAGCGCCACGGCCGAGAGCGCCAATTACTGGGGCCTCTCGCGCGAATACCGCGCCTTTCCGGAATTCTATGCCTGGGCGGCGTCGATGCCGGGCACCGCCGGGCAGACCGGGCGCACCCGCTGGGTCTGCACCGGGCCGGTTTCGTACAAGGGGCAGGCCGCGTTGCAGCGCGACATCGACAATCTGAAGGCGGCGCTCGCCGGGCAGCGCCACGAGGAGGCGTTTATGCCGGCGGTGTCGCCGTCAAACCTCGCGAATTGGAACCGCAACGAGCACTACAACAGCGAAGAGGAATACCTCTACGCGCTGGCCGAGGCGCTCAAGGAGGAATACCGCGCGATCATCGACGCCGGTCTCATCTTGCAGGTCGACGACCCGCTCCTCGCCTCCTATTACGTGATGCACCCGGAAGCAAGCGTCGACGAGTGCCGCAAATGGGCGACGGCGCGGGTTGAGGTGCTGAACCACGCGCTGAAGGGCCTGCCGCAGGACCGCATCCGCTACCACACTTGCTACAGCATCAATATCGGGCCGCGGGTGCACGACATGGAGTTGCGGCACCTGATCGATATCATGCTCGGGGTCAACGCCGGCGCCTATTCCTTCGAGGCCGCCAACCCGCGCCACGAGCACGAATGGAAGGTCTGGGCGGAGGCCAAACTGCCCGAGGGCAAGTCGGTCATCCCCGGGGTCATCACCCATTCCTCGAACATCGTCGAGCATCCGGAAGTCATCGCCGAGCGCATCGGCCGCTTTGCCCAGGCGGTCGGGCGCGAGAACGTCATCGCCGGCGCCGATTGCGGCTTCGCCAGCTTCGCCTCGACCTGCGAAGTGCATCCGAGCGTCGTCTGGGTCAAGCTCCAGGCCCTCGCCGACGGCGCCCGGCTGGCGACGAAGGAGCTGTGGGGCCGGGCTTAACCCTCGAGCTGGCTAATCCTCGACTCTTGTGATCCGCAGCGCTCTGTCGGCTTCGATGCAAACTCTCGCAAGATGCCGCTGGCCGCGCTTGCCACACTTAATCGAAACGCCTTTGGCGACCACTTTCGCAGCGACATCATCGATATCGTAATAGATGCCCTCATGGGACAGAATGAACCCCGTTTCGGATTTGATTCTGTGGATTCCGAACTGATGTTGACCGACCCGGAATTTCTTGCCTTCTCTCAATCCTAAGACTAGAGCCATAATCCCCTCCTCCTCTTAATTTGTATTGAGCGTTAGCTTACCTGTTTGGCCGGGGTTCGCAGCTTTCTCATTGTCGTACCACATGAACAAGACCTTGACGGGCATGTGCAGCGTCTTCGCGATGTGCGCTGTCGCTTTCCATGCCCCATTAGCGTCTTGTCCTTGAACAGACACGCCTGCGGCGTCGATGAAGCGGTATCCCATATCTTCTTTCTGGCCCACCACACGTTTCACGATGATGAGGTTGGCCAACTCTTCGGCGTCGTTCAGCTTCTTGGCTGCCTGCACGACCGCCTCGACCAAGAGCGCGTTCCAATCGACCTTCGCAAGCGTCTTGCCGCCAATCTCCGCTGACAACAGCTTCGTGTGAGTCAGATTCGGAGCAGTTCCTCCTCCGTACTCCTTTGCTGTTGTAGCGGGGATGGGACTGCCTTGTTTAATCTCGTAATGATCGATGAGCCTGTTGATGACGCTCTCGATGTCATCAACAAGGGGCTCGGCAAATCGTTGTAGCCTACCGAACGTCTCGGCAGAAAGTGTAACCTGCGGTGACATAACCGTACCTCCGTCCATTTTTGTACTATGATACGCCTATAGCCATATGATAATCAGGCCATAAGCGCAAGCCTCATTTGCGCGTATGACGAAAAAAAGTTAGGCGAGCGCCATTCGAATTCGCGCGGCTCACGCTCTCCGCCCTGAAGGGCGGAGGGCGCATTCAAGGGAGCACGGGATGCAATTCGGGTATTTCACGCTGAGCGACAACCACTACGCCGACAACGGGCGCAGCGCCAACGAGCTCGTCGCCGACATCCTCGACGAGGCGCTTTATGCCGAGGAGGTCGGGCTCAACTCGGCCTGGATCGGCGAGCATCATTTCTCGACCCTCGGCGTCCTCTCCTGCCCCGATCTCGTCCTCGCCCAGGTCGCGGCGCGCACCAGGAAGATCCGCCTGGCGCCGGCGGTGACGGTCTTGCCGTTGCACCATCCGATCCGGGTCGCCGAGCAATGGGCGACCTTGGACATGCTGTCGGGCGGGCGGGTCGATTTCGCCGCCGGGCGCGGCTACGACCGGCGCGAATACGAGCCCTTCCATGTCTCGTTCGACGACAACCAGTCGATCTTTGAGGAGGGGATGGAGATCGTGCGCCGGCTGTGGGCGAGCGAGGCGCCGATCTCGCATCACGGCAGGCACTACCAGTTCGACGATGTCGCGATCACGCCGCGCCCGGTGCAGCGGCCGATCCCGGCCTATGTCGCCTCGTTCTCGCGCCCCTCGATCGAATTGGCGGGCCGGCTCGGCTGCGGCCTGATCGTCGCGCCCTTCGCCGCGGCGATGACCTTTGGCGGCTTGAGGCAGGTGCACGACCTTTATCACGATGCCTGCGCCCGCCGCGGCCATATGCCCGGCCGGCTGATGTGCAGCTATTTCCTGCATTTCGCCGACACGCCGGCGGAAGAGGAGGCGGCCCGCGCGCGGCAGATCCGCTATTACCGGGAGTGCGCCACCGCCGCCTTTCCGGGCGACCCGAAAACCGCGCCGCCGAGCTACCGCTATTTCCTCGAGATCGTCGACCGGCTGCGCAAGGTCGGGCCGCAGGATCTGACCGAGAATTCGGTATTGCTCGGCACCCCGGCGCAGATCACCGAGACATTAAAGAAGGTCGAGGCCGCCGGTCTCGACGAGGTGATCCTCTACGTCAATGTCGGATTGAAGCCGCACGCCCAGGTCAAGGACGAGATGGCGCGGTTCATGACCGAGGTCGCGCCGAACTTTGCTGGCTAGCCGAGGCTGATTTCCGCAAGAGGCAGAACCAGCGGCTGAAAGCGGCTCGCGGTTTGCCGAGCCTTGCGAACGAGGCGATCATCGGCGGTCACCAGGCGCAGCCCCAACGCCTCCGCGACCGCCAAATACACACCGTCATAGGCGGGATGGTCGAGGTCGATCGCGATCGCGGTCGCCGGCCCGATATATGCCCGCGCCGACACGACCGAGAGGTCGGCTTGTTCCAGCGTGCGCGCGGCGATTTCGGCTTCCTCTTTCGTCACCTCGCCCCGGCGGACCTTCTTCGACAGGATGTTGGCGCATTCGGCGAACAGCAGATCCGGCGCCACTAACGGATGGTCGAGCAACCGCTCGGCAGAATCGCTGCCACCCTCCGCGATGACCCATTTAACCGCGACGCTCGCATCGACGACCAAGCGCTCGCCGCTGCCAAGCGTCACCGT
>Ga0070766_10000517_pt1 | contig 17300 bp, 17 predicted proteins | sample HubBroMetageWFT6_FD_69782 | JGI IMG/M metagenome (GOLD analysis project Ga0070766, IMG submission 69782) | Warmed and freeze-thawed soil microbial communities from the Hubbard Brook experimental Forest, New Hampshire - Hubbard Brook CCASE Soil... | ecosystem: Environmental > Terrestrial > Soil...
CTGAATATTCGTCACGGGTTCCCAAATCGGGAATATGCTCTCACGCTCCCGCAGCCTTAAACGTCCGCGAGATCAACTCCTGCGCCTCGGTCTGCAGACGACGTAGGTGCTCGATGCCGGCAAAACTCTCGGCGTAAATCTTGTAGACGTCTTCGGTGCCGGACGGGCGGGCAGCAAACCATCCGCGTGCCGTCTCGACCTTCAGCCCACCAATTGGCGCGCCATTTCCGGGAGCTGTAGTAAGCATCGCCGTGATCTTGTCGCCAGCCAACTCCGTCTCTTTCACGTCACTGGGTGAGAGCTTGGCCAGTATCGCTTTCTGTGCGGGATTGGCAGGTGCGTCAATGCGCTCATACACCGGATCGCCGAAGCGCACCGTCAACTCTGCGTACAATTGGCCGGGATCCTTGCCGATGCGCGACAGCATCTCCGCGGCAAGTAGTCCCATGATGAGACCGTCTTTGTCGGTGGTCCACACGGTGCCGTCGCGACGCAAAAACGACGCTCCCGCGCTCTCCTCGCCGCCGAAGCCCAGCGAGCCATCGAGCAGTCCGTCGACAAACCACTTGAATCCGACGGGGACTTCGACCAGCCTGCGTCCGAGGCTCTTGGCGACGAAGTTAATCATGCTGCTGCTGACCAGCGTCTTTCCCACTCCGGCGTCGGGACTCCAGCCCGGACGATTGCGGAACAAGTAACTGATCGCCACCGCGAGGTAGTGATTCGGATTGAGCAAGCCGGTGCTGGCCACTACGCCGTGGCGATCCGCGTCGGTATCGCAGGCGAAGGCAACCTTGAATTTGTCGCGCAATGCAATCAGCCCCGCCATCGCGTACGGCGATGAGCAGTCCATGCGGATCTTGCCGTCCCAGTCCACGTGCATGAGGCGGAATGTGGGATCGACGGTCGTGTCGACTGCATCCATCGTCAGTCCGTACTTCTCGGCGATGCGTCCCCAATAGGCGACGGACGCGCCACCTAGCGGGTCTGCACCCAACGCCGGACGCGCGTTACGAATGGGATCGAAGTCGATAATTGCTCCGAGATCGTTGACGTACTCCGTGAGAAAGTCGTAACGATGCGTGTTGGGTGAATCGAGTGCAGTACGGTATGTGGCTCGCCGCACTTCTTTCATGCAGTCAGCCAGGATGGCGTTGGCGCGATCCTCAATCCACTTGGTCGCCGTAGTGTCGGCTGGGCCGCCATTGGTCGGGTTGTATTTGAAGCCGCCGTCGTCGGGCGGATTGTGTGACGGCGTGATCACGATGCCGTCCGCAAGATCGCTCTTGCGCGCGCGGTTGTACCGCAGGATCGCATGCGACAGCGCTGGCGTCGGCGTGTAGGCCAAGTCCGTGTCCACCATTACTTCCACGCCGTTGGCCAGCAGCACTTCCAGCGCGCTGGCAAACGCCGGTTCGCTCAGGGCATGAGTGTCCTTGGCGAGAAAGAGAGGACCGCTGGTGTCCTCGCGCTTGCGGTATTCGCAAATCGCTTGCGAGATAGCAAGAATGTGGTTCTCGTTGAACGAGGTCTGTAGCGACGATCCGCGATGTCCCGAGGTGCCGAACGCGACTCTTTGCGTTGGCTCGGAGACGTCGGGCTTCTCCGCGTAGTAGGCGGTGATGAGTCGCGGTATGTTGACCAGCATGTCAGGTGTAGCGAGTTTTCCAGCGCGCGGATCGACAGGCATAGCGCCCATTTTCGCACAGCCGGGTTGCAATTGAGTGACCTGAGGGCGATAAACACGGACACATGGACGGGATCCGCGACGGTAGTCAAGGCAACAACAACGTCTCCGCCGCATTGCACAGCGGAGACGGACCTAGTTCAGCAGTCGTACGACTCGAACGCACGGAGGTAGTCGATCACTGCCTCGCTCCAGCCGTCAATGTGCATCCGCTTGCCGTAACCAACACCGTTTTTGTAGCCGCCGACGTTGATCACGTAACCGGTGGCGGTCGGAGTCGGAACTGCATCAGCAGACCGCGATAGCTAACGACTACATCTAGCTAGTATCCTGGCGAAAAAGGCGTTGCCTCCTCCACCGGAGGTTTACGGTTAGCGAGTGGCGACCTCTTCCTTATCCACTTCGCGCTCGGATTCTGGTCCCGTGCGGAAACCCGCCGACTTCAAGGTGGGTGTAGCGCGGATTTCGATGGCCAGTTCCTCCATCTGCTCCCAACTAGGCCGCGTTTTGTCCGAGTAATTCGAGCACTCGCGGATCTTGAAGGGAACCACCATCAGACTTGCGTAGAAACAGAACGTAACCTCTTCACTCTCGCGGTATCCACGCAGGATGTGCGAGTGCTCGCAGGAAACGCAGCGCGACTGCGAGCCGATGGCCGTACCGTCTTTCACATGTATAGGCAAAGCCAACTGCTTTCTAATCGGCGCTCCTACCGAAGGTCATGGTTCGGCCGGGGAACAGGCAATCGAACTGCGTTGCGATCTGCATTGCCTGGTTACGGACCGGGTTTGGCCCGCCGCAGGACTTTAACCTGCGACCCCACTACCAATAACTACGAGTAGTCCGGTCTACACCACCGGCCGAAAATTAAGAAACAAGTTAACGATTAAGCGATGCGAACCTCCGCATACACCTCGTCCTTTTCTCTGACGAATCCGACGACTCGCACTGGAGTAATATTCACCAGGCGGTCGCCGAATCCACTGCACTCGCGTACCTCGAACTTAATAGGACGCAAAGTGCCTCCGAAAGTGCACGAGATGAGTTCCTTTCCGCTGAAGCCCTTAACCATGTGCGAGTTCACACACGTGCGGCAGAGCGTCCCCTGACTTTGCACGATCGCCACGGTCTCGCGCTCGCGGAAGACGATCCGGAGTAACGCGATTACGATCCAGACTATGGGTATCAGCGTGACCATAACTCACCTTTGCTGCTTTCCTTTCAATTCGCGCCGGGGAACTACCGGCACAGTTGAGATCGGACCGCTATTCTGCAGGAGTCCTTTCGTTCGGGACTATGTCCCCACTCCTGCAATCGCTTGATCCGGCAGGATTTTGGCCCTGCGCTCTTCTGTGTGAAAGAAGTAACTGTATCTTTCGCCACCGGCGCGAAACTTTATGGCGGACGCTAGTCCGCACGAAATTCTTGGCCAGGGAACCAACGTACACGGCTTGAGGATTTGAACCTCAAAGCCCGAAGGGCCGCACCAGAAGTAGCCGTAGACTTCACCACTGGCCAAACTATATTGCTGGGAGAACAAGCGACAACGGTTGCAGACGATTCTAAGTCGAAAAATCCGTGGTCTTCACTACCCAGCAAGCTCTAAATTGTTTGCGGTTGCGTAGGATTCAATCGCCAGGAGTTAGCGACTTGTCGCAAAGACAGCCCGGCGGCCGCCGCATGCCACTACTGGCCGCAGTAACCTACGCATCGAGTTTTGCGTTTTTGATATCATCGGGCCTTTCCTACGCGAGTTATACTTTGCAACAACTCTAGGAATATTGCAAGAGCAAAACTCAATTTTGATCATATTTTTTCGAATATGATCTATAGAGTTCACCATAGTAGCGGGTAGTCAGGGTTCAGTGGGGGTTAGTCGGCGCACTTTCGTGCAGACGAACGCAGTCGCGCTTGTGCCCTAAGTCACTGTTACCCCGCGACTTCCCTCCTCATTTCGGCGGCAGACCCGGCCCTCCTGCTACGATGTTTTTGCGCCAACCCGGCCATGGGGCCGATCGCCGCAGGAGGTCGCATGACCCAGGACCAGCAACTTCGTGAACAACTTGCAAAAATCCTCGATTGGGGCGAGGCGCACGTTGACTTTCAAACCGCCGTAAAGGACTTCCCCCTCGACCTGCGTGGCGAAGTTCCGCCCGGCTTCTCGCACTCGGCTTGGGAACTCATTGAGCACCTGCGCATCGCCGTCTGGGACATTGTGGAGTTCACTCGCGACCCTCGCCACAAATCGCCGCCCTGGCCGAAGGGCTACTGGCCGCCGTCGCCCGTTCCGCCGCAGGACGAAGCATGGGACCAGTGCATCCAGTCGGTCCTCGATTCTCTGGAAGATATGCGCGCGCTGGTGCTTGACCGCTCGCTTTCATTGCTGGCTCCCCTGCCCCGAAGCCAGGGGCAGACGCTGCTGCGCGAGGCTCTATTGGTGGCCGATCATAAGGCCTACCACCTCGGACAACTCGTGCAATTGCGCAAGGCCTTGAAGGCCTGGCCGAAGGAGCCAGCTTAGGTCAGCGACAGCGCGTCCACATCTACCACGACGTTAGCGCGCGGAATCCTCTGCGCTACGGCGTGCTCGATCATCGCGCGCAATGCCGCGTTCGTCCGTTCCCGGCTCGCCGACTTCAACAGAAAGTGGTACCGGTACTCCGTCTTCAGGCGCACAATTGCGGCGGCCGCCGGGCCCATCACGCGAACGCCTTCCAGCCGAGTGGCCTCGAACCACTTGCCGAGAATTCCCGACCACGTCAGGGCCTCATCCAGCTTGGCACTACGCACTACCACGTTGCTGACAGAGTTGAACGGCGGGTAATGCATCCAACTGCGGAAGCGCGCCTCCTTCTCGTAGAAGCCGCGATAGTCGTGTGCCGCGGCGAATTGAATGGCGTAGTGATCGGTGAAGAACGACTGCAACACGACCTTGCCCGGCGTCTCGCCCCGTCCCGCGCGTCCTGCAACTTGGGTGAGTAACTGAAACGTTCTCTCGGCGGCGCGAAAATCCGGAAAGCCCAGCGCCGCATCCGCTCCCACAACCCCCACCAGCGTCACGTTGGGAATGTCATGTCCCTTGGCGATCATCTGCGTGCCCACCAGGAGATCGATCTCCCTCGCATGTAGCGCGCTCAGGATGCGTTCCAGGTCGTCGCGCCCGCGAACGGTGTCACGATCGAGGCGGCCGATCCGCGCCTGTGGGAACAGCCCATGCAGAATCTGCTCCAGCTTCTCCGAGCCCGTGCCCAGGTATTGCACATATTCGCTGCCACACTTAGGACACACCTTGGGAGCGGGCCGCACGAATCCGCAGTAATGACAAATCAGCCGGTGCTCGCGTTTGTGATACGTCATGGCGATGGCGCAATTCCGGCATTGCACTGTTTCACCGCAGGAGCGGCACAGCACGAACGATGAAAAGCCGCGCCGATTGAGCAGAATCATGGCCTGCTCGCCACGCGCCAGACATTCTCCGATCTCTTCCACGAGCTTCTGCGACAACACCTCTTCTTTCTTGGTGCGCTGGAATTCCGCGCGCATGTCGAGAATTTTGACCTCGGGCAACGGACGCTTTTCGATGCGCTCAGAGAGTTCCATTAGTTTGTACCGGCCTTGCGTGGCGTTGTAGTAGGTCTCAAGCGACGGTGTGGCCGAGCCCAGCACCGCTACTGCATTGCACATTTTTGCGCGCATGACTGCTACATCGCGCGCATGGTAGCGCGGCGTTTCGTCCTGCTTGTAAGAGTGGTCGTGCTCCTCATCGACCACGATCAGCGCCAGGTCCGGCACCGGCGCAAACACGGCCGAGCGCGTTCCTACCACAATGTGGGACTCGCCGTTGCGGATTCGCTTCCACTGCTCGGCCCGCTCGTCATCGGTAAGCGCCGAGTGCAGGATCGCGACCTCGTCCCCAAAGATCTGGTGCAGGTCCGCGGCCATTGCTGGCGTAAGGCCGATCTCAGGTACCAACAGGATCGCCGAGCGCCCCTTGGCCAGCATGGCTTGCATGGCCGATAAATACACTGCCGTCTTGCCCGATCCGGTCACACCATGCAAAAGCATTGGCAGGAACTGGCGCTCGTCAACCGCGCTGTTGATCTGATTGAGCGCCGCCTTCTGCGCTGGATTAAAGAGAAACTCCAGCTTGCGCGGCTTCAGACCCGACATGCGGAAGCCAGCCGGCTCCTCATGCAGTTCAACAATGCCACGGCGCACCAGCGTCTGCAGCGTGGTGCGCGGCACCGCCAAGTCGCGCACCGCGACCACCGTGGCACTCTGCTCCGGTTGTTGCCGAAGGTAGTCCACAATCGCCTGCTGATTGGCGTTTAGCTTGCTTTCTGTACTCTTCAGCGTTGCCATCTGAATGCTGCGGGTGGCGTCGCGCACCCCGCTCAGGTCCTCGCGGCCAATCAACTTCTTGCGCAGTAGCGTTTGCAGTACCGATCGAGGAGCGCCAGCCGCCGAACGCAGAGCCGCCTCGCGCATCATTTCGCCATCGGCCAGCCGGTTGAGCACGGCGTACTCCAGCATCTGTTGCTCGGGCTCCTGCCGCGAGCGCAACGATGAGCCGATGGTCGAAGCGGCGTGCAGCTCCTCCAGACCCCTGTCAGTGATGCGGTATCCGATGACGCGTCGAAACTCGGCAGCCAGTGGCAGCATGGTACGCAGCACTTCTCCGATGGGCGCGATGTAGTAGTGAGCGATCCAGCGGCCCAGTTGCATCAGCTCAGGCGTGAGCGCTGCAACCGCGTCGAGCACCTGCAGCACCGGCTTGGCTTCAAACGTGGGCTCAAGATCATGCAGCTCGGTAACGATGCCGCACAGCCGCTTCTCGCGGAAGGGAACGATGACGCGCCCGCCCACGCATGGCTCGGGCATGTCTTCGGGAATGGAATAGGTGAAGGTGGCATCGAGCGGAACCGGCACGGCCACATCGCAAAAGCGGGGCATGACGGGCTAGCTGCCTTCAGCGTCTTGCGTGGTCGCGCGAGGCGGTGGTTTCAGCCCCAGATACTTCATCACCATCTGCAGGTCTTTCCACGTCTCCGCCTTCTGCCGCGGGTCGCGCAGCAAGAACGCCGGATGGTACGTCACCGCCAACTTGCAGTCAAAGGGCGCATCCATTAGAGAGCCCTTGGGCGAGAAATCGTAAAACCGTCCTCGCAGCGATGCCATCGAGTCGTTCAATCCCAGCAAGTTCTTGGCGGCCGTTGCGCCCAACGCGACGATCACCTTGGGCCGCACCACGCGAATTTGTCGCATCAAGAACGGCGAACAGGTGTCACACTCGTCGCGCTCCGGAGTACGGTTCCCCGGCGGACGGCACTTCACAATATTGGCGATGTACACCTTTTCGCGCTTCAGGCCCATGGCCGTGATCATGTTGTTCAACAACTGTCCCGCGCGTCCTACGAACGGTAGCCCCTGTGCATCTTCGTCCGCGCCGGGGCCTTCGCCGATGAACATCAGCTCGGCGTTCGGATCACCAGTACCGAAGACAATCTGCTTGCGTCCTAACTTAGCCAGCTTGCAGCGCTGGCAATTGGGGCCGATGTCGTCGAGGATAACGCGCAGCTGCGCAGCTCGATCTTCGACGATCGCATTGTTCACGTTTTCCGCCAAGGGAATATAGGTCTCGTCAGCGACCCGTCCCTGTTCCGCGGCAAGCTCATCGCCCACCGTTGCGAGATCTTCGACGAGCGGTACCGCAACATCGGCGCCCGGCGCGAGTTCGCGCCGGTACAGCGGGCCGATGCCCAACTCGCGATAGAACTTCAGGCGTTCGCGTAGTGCGTTCTTGTTTGCGGAATCGAAGGGCATTTAGCTACGGACCGGGGTGGACACCAGTGTAGCGTGTTGCGTGCGCAGCCGGACCGCCGTGTCCAGAATTTTCTGTGCAATGTCGGACTTACTCGCCTCCGGAATCGCGAACGTGTCCCCTGCCGTAACAATTGTGACTTCATTCCGGTCGGAGCTGAATCCGATGTCCGCGCGCGACACATCGTTGAGCACGATGGCATCCACTCGTTTCTTCGTCAGCTTGGCGCGGGCGTTCTCCAGCAGGTCCGTGGTCTCGGCGGCGAATCCGATTAACAAGGGCGTGCTCTTGCCGGTCGCTTCACGCAAGCTGCCTAGGTCTGCAAGAATGTCGGGGTTAGGCTCGAGCTGGAGCTCGATCCGCCCACTGCGCTTGATCTTCTGCGCCGAAATATTCTTCACATGATAGTCAGCGACCGCGGCCGCCATAATAATGATGCCGGCGTTCTCCCAGCGATCGAGCACGACAGTGCGCATCTCCTGTGCCGTTTCAACGAAAATCGTTTCCGCTGCGGACGGGGGAGTCAACGCCGTAGGTCCGCTCACCAAAACGACCTTTGCACCGCGTCGCAGCGCCGCTTCGGCCAGCGCGTATCCCATCTTGCCGCTGGAACGGTTGCCAATATATCGCACCGGATCGACGGGTTCGTGTGTCGGTCCGGCGGTGACCAGAACGGTTTCCCCTGCCATGTCCTGCGAGACACCAAGCCGCTCGAGCGTCGCCGCCACAATGTGTTCGGGATCCGCCAATCGCCCCGCGCCCATCATGCCGCAAGCTAAATATCCGCTGTCAGGTTCGACAATCTGCACGCCACGCTGCCGCAAAATCCCCAAGTTGGTCTGAGTCGCCGGATGCTCCCACATGTTTACGTTCATCGCAGGAGCCACAATCACCGGCGCTTTGGTCGCGAGATAAAGAGTAGAGAGGAAGTCGTTTGCGATGCCCCGAGCGAATTTCGCAAGTGTGTCTGCGGTGGTTGGCGCCACCAGCAGGGCGTCAATCGATTGGGCTACCGCGATGTGTTCGACAGCGGAATCCAGGTTTGGTTCCGCATCGCCCCCGCTGAACAGCCCGGTGATAACCTTTTCGCCGGAAAGCGCCGCGAAGGTCAGCGGTTGCACGAACTCCTGTGCCGCCTCGGTCATAATTACCTGCACCCGCACGCCGCGCTCCTGCAGCAGGCGCACGATCTCGGCAGCCTTATACGCGGCGATGCCGCCGGTTACTCCCAACGCTATCTTCATGATGCCCCTCAGCTCTCCCCCGCGCGGGCGATGGGATGCAATGTTATAGATGCGGGCAAACTAGTCGTCGCTCTCTCCGCCGACCGCTCCGGTCATAATATCGCCGGAAACTTCGATAGGGGTGTTCCCCGCCGCAGGCACTTCCCATTTCACTTTGCCCGCATTGATTTCTTCTTCGGCGATGCGGCAGGCCTTGCGGGAATGCGGCTCGACCACCGGAGGCGCGCCGTTTTGAAGTTGGCGGGCGCGCCGCGCTGCGACCAGGACATAGCGATAGTTGCTGTCGAATCCTTCAACCAGCTTCATTCGTCACTCCGTTTAGCTGCGAGTACCGGAAAAATCAAACGTCGCCAGGATCGTCTGCACCTTTTCCATCATGTGCCGCCGTTCCGCCAACTCAGCGGTGGCCAGGGCGCGCTCTTCTTCGGCGCCGCGCGGGCCCGCCGACAGCTTTGCCCGCTCGGCCTTCACGATGGCCTGCAGAATGTCGATCGCCGGTTCCACCTTCTCATTCACCAGAATATAGTCATACTGCGAATAATTCTCAATCTCGCGCGACGCGCCCTGCAGCCGCCGCTGGATGATGGCCTCGATCTTCTCAGGCGGTATCCGCTCGCCCGTCGCCTGGAACCGCTCTTCGTTTTCCGCTTCTGTCCGTCGACGCAGGCGGCTCTCGAGTTCCTGACGCGAGGGCGGCAATACAAATATGCTGGCCGCCTCTGGCATCTTCCTCTTCACCTGCTCCGCGCCCTGCACATCGATGTCGAGGATGACGTCGTTGCCGCGCGTGAACGCTTCCTGCAGAAAGCTGCGCGCCGTCCCGTAGTAATTGCCGAAGACTTCGGCGTGCTCCACGAACTGGTCTTCGGCGATCATCTTCTCGAATTCCTCGCGGGTGATGAAGAAATATTCGCGCCCGTTCTGCTCGCTACCGCGCGGCAGCCGTGTGGTGTAGCTGATGGAGAATTCCAGGTTGGGGACGACCCGCCGCAACTCCGCCGTGAGCGTAGTTTTGCCCGAGCCGGAAGGTGCCGAGATGATGAAGACGATGCCGCTCATTCGAGGTTCTGTACCTGTTCGCGGGCTTTTTCGATTTCCGCCTTCATCGCCAGACCCAGTTCAGTAATGCGCAGCGCCTCGCCGGCGACGCCTGTGGTCTTCGACAGCAGCGTGTTGGCTTCGCGGTTCATTTCCTGCAGCAGGAAGTCCAGTTTCTTGCCAACCTCGCCGCCGTCGTCGAGGTGCGACAGGAAATGCTCGATGTGGTTCTTCATACGCACAAGCTCTTCCTGGATATCGCTGCGCTCGGCCAGCATCGCCGCCTCCTGCAGAATGCGATCCGGATCGGCGTGCGAGCCGATCAGTTCCTGCATACGGCCATGCACCTTCTCGTGATAGGCCTTGATCACCTTGCCGCGCAACCCTTCGACCTCTCTGGTCGCCTTCGACAAGTGCTGCATACGCTCGCGCAACTCCGCGCCCGCGCCGCGGCCTTCTTCTTCGCGCATATGATTCAGCTGCTCGATAGCCTGCTCCAGCGCGGTGGTGACGTGCTGCTCTAACTGGTCCGTAGCTTCACCGACCTCGGTGGCGTTCAGAGCGCCCGGCAATTTCAGCACGGCATTGAGATCAGGTTCCGCGCTCACCCCAAATTCCTCGGCGGCTTGGCGAAACGCTCTCAAGTATCCGCCCACCAGCTCGCGATTGACCGCGAACTCCACCCCGCCCGCGCGCTCCAGGCCGAGCGTGACTTCAATATGCCCACGATGCAGCCGCTCTTTCAGCACTCGGCGCACTTTCATCTCGACGGCATCCAGCTCCCCGGGTATCCGCAGGTGCAGGTCGAGGAAGCGATGGTTCACCGCCTTCAGGCTGACGGCGAGGGTGAGCTGGTCGCTCACATGGGACTTAACCTGCGCGTATCCCGTCATCGACCGGATCTTCATGCCTCGCTCACTCGCTCCCATTGGAAGTCTCGACATCGACGAACTGCAGATCATACAGGCGGCGATAGGTGCCTGTATGTGTCATCAAACGCTCATGCGTGCCCTCGTCGGTGATCATGCCGTTTTCCAGCACCAGGATGCGATCAGCCCTCCGCACCGTCGAGAGCCGGTGCGCGATGACAAAAACGGTGCGTCCGGCCATCAGGTTTTGCAACGCCGATTGCACCAGGGACTCGCTTTCGGTGTCGAGCGCCGAGGTTGCCTCGTCGAGAATCAGAATGGGCGCATTCTTCAGGATGGCTCGCGCAATCGAAATCCGTTGGCGTTCTCCGCCACTCAGGCGCAGACCGCGCTCACCAATCCTGCTGTCGTAGCCGTTGGGCAGCCCGAGGATGAAGTCGTGCGCCAGCGCCGCGCGCGCCGCCTCTTCTACTTTTTCTGCCGGTATCGTCGGCTGGCCGTAAGCAATGTTGTTGCGCACCGTGTCGTTGAACAGGATCGTGTCTTGCGTCACGATGGCGATCTCCGAGCGCAACGACGACACAGTGAGATCCCGCACGTCGAGGCCGTCGATCAACAGGCGGCCTCGGCTAACATCGAAGAAACGCGGCAGCAGGTGCACCAGCGTGGTCTTGCCCGATCCGCTCGATCCGACAATCGCCAGCACTTCCCCCGGCGCAACGTCGAGGTTGATGTCGTGCAGGACCTCGCGATGGTCGTCGCCCTGCTTGTAGCTGAAGTAAACGTGCTCGAAGCGAATGCCCTGGTGGAAAGGCGGCAGCTTGATCGCCCCCGTTTTCTCCAGCACGTCATCCTGCGCATCCAGAAAATCGAAGATGGCTGATGACGCGCCCAGCGCCTGCTGGAAGTTGTTATTGAACTGCGCGAACTTTCGCACCGGTTCGTAAAGCTTGAACACTGCCACGATGAAGGCCAGGAAGACGCCTTCGGTAAAGATGCCGTGCTTGATGTACTCGCGACCCATCAGGATCAGGATGGCCACGGCGATCGCGCCAAAAATATCCATCATCGGAGAGCTGACTGCAGCGGCACTAACCGAGCGCAGATTGGCTCGGAACAGTCTCCTCGCGGCATCGCGGAATCGGCTCGTCTCCCAGGCTTCCATGGAGAAGGCCTTTACGATGCGCACGCCGGTGATGGTTTCGTGCAGGATGTTCTGGATCTCCGCCAGTTTGTCCTGCCCCTTGCGCGTGGTGCTGCGCACTCGCTGACCAATGCGGCGAGCGGCCATAAGGATGACGGGGACAAATAACAACAGCACCCAGGCCAGCTTCCCGCCGAGAAGAACCACGACGACCGCGGTAAAGATGAAAGTGAAGAACTGCTGCAGGAACTCCGCCAGCACCGTGGACATGGCGTACTGCACTCGCTCGATGTCATTAACCAGCGCCGATAGCAGCGTGCCGGTCGAGTGTTTCTGAAAGAACGCTACCGAACGCCGTAGCATTGCGGTGTAAAGCTGGTTGCGCAAATCGGTGATCATGCCGAACCCGGCATAGTTCACCAGGTAGGTCCCCAGGTAATCGAAGATCCCCTTCAACACCGTGGACGCGACCAGGGCGAACGCCACAATCGTCCACACGTTGTGGAAATGGCCCGGCACAAACCAGTTCAACTGCAACTTCCAGCGGGTCGTGGGCAGGAGTAGCAGTTCGTGCGAGGTTTCTGAGGGCTTCAGCACGTTGTTGAAGATAGGACCGATCAGCAGCAGGCGGAAAGCGTCGAGCAGTCCCACCAGCGCCATCGACACCACGGAGGCCACCAGGTAGAACCAGTACGGCCTGACGTAGTGCAGTAGCCGCTTCAGTTGACGCATAGGCCCCGCGCTCCCCAACGCAGCATGACGGGCGCAGTCGCTTTGGAGGTATGTAGGTGCAAATAGTGATTCTAGCGGAACTTGGCGCCGCGACGATACTCGAAGCTACTCCCCGACCGGCGAATCCCGATGCACCACCTTCACGTTATATCCCGACTTCGCTAGCCGCTTCTTGACCTCTTCGGCGATCAGAACTGAACGGTGTTTACCGCCGGTGCAGCCAAACGCGATCGTCAGGTAGCTCTTCCCCTCCCGAATGTAATGTGGGATCAGGTACACCAGCAGCTCCGAAATGCGCGCGATGAATTCCTTGGTCTGCGGGAACGAGAGGATGTAGCGTGCCACCTGCGGGTTCCGTCCGGTGAAGGGCCGGAACTTGGGAATGAAATGCGGATTGGGCAGGAAACGCACGTCAAACATCAGGTCAGCGTCTTCAGGCACACCTTGGCGGAATCCGAAGCTCACGCACGAAATCAGGATGTTCTGCTCGCGCTCGGCGCTCTGAAAGCGCTCGGTCAGAAGATTGCGCAACTCATGCACATTGAATTTGGTGGTATCAACCACCAGGTCGGCGACCTCGCGCACCGGCCGCAGGCGACGTCGTTCCGAGAGCAGCGATGCCTTGACTGACGTTTTGCGCCCCAGCGGATGTGGACGGCGAGTCTCGCTGTAACGGCGCAGCAGCGCCTCTTCGTTGGCCTCGAGAAACAATACGGTGGTCTTGAGCGAACTGCGCAGCGACTGCAATAGTTGCGGCAGCTTGTCGAGCCGGGCTCCCTCGCGGATATCCACCACCAGCGCTGCTCGCTCGATTTCCGCCGAATCGCGGACCAGGTCAGCAAAGTTTAAGAGCAGGCCTACTGGCAGGTTGTCGACCGCGTAGTAGCCGAGGTCTTCGAAGGTCTTGAGCGCCGAGGCTTTCCCGGCACCGCTGATTCCGGTAATGATCACCAGTTCGTGCTGGCCATGGGGAACTGGCGGGAGCGTCCGCTTCTTCGACGACGGTCTTGGGCTCGCCGCTCGTGAAGCAGCGCGTTTCTTTCTGGCCATGGTTTTGGGCGCGTCCTGTGGGCAGAGAGTATCAGACTTCCCGCCCTGCGTCAGCCGGCCGAGGCGGCATTACTCCTTTTGGGCTTGCCGCCGATAGCTCTGCTGGTCGACTCGTTGACTATTCCCTTACCACTCTGCGGCGATCGAACGAGGCCGCTGTAACTCCTTCAACATCGTAGTATACTCATGGAACCATGCCGAACAAATCCCCGCAACGCCTTGCCCTAGCTACCTATGTCCGTCTAACCCGCGCCGCTAACGCCGCCCGCAGCCATGCAGCCAGCCACCTCGGTGGCACCGGACTCACTCTCACCCAATTTGCCGTATTGGAAGCCTTGTATCATCTCGGCCCCATGTCGCTTTCCGACATCGCGCAAAAAATCCTGACCACAGGAGGCAATCTCACGATGGTGGTCGGCAACCTTGAGAAGCTGGGCCTTGCGCATCGGCAAAAGTGCCCCGAAGATCGCCGCCAACTCATCGTCGTACTGTCCTCCAAAGGCAAAGCGCTCATTCGCAAGATCTTTCCGGAACATGCGGCCGCAATCACCGAGTTCATGGCGGCCCTGTCCCCCGCCCAGCAGGAAGAACTGGGCGACCTGTGTCGCCAACTCGGCAGGCGGGAGCCGGCGATCAACTGACCGCCGATTTTCCGCCGCGATCCTCCCAAAACACTTGGCTAGTGCTCACCTGCATCTTTCTTGAACATTAAAGCATCTTATACCATGTATTCGGGAGGACACTATGATCAGAGTTCGGGCATCGGCCGCCCGCGGACATGCCAATCACGGTTGGCTCGACACCTATTACAGTTTCTCGTTTTCCAATTACTACGATCCCAAACACATGGGCTTCCGGGATCTGCGCGTCATCAATGAAGACCGCGTCAGCGCCGGCAGGGGATTTGGCGCGCATCCCCACAACGACATGGAAATCATCACCTACATCATCGACGGCGAGTTGAGCCATCGCGACAGCACCGGAACCGAGGCCACGATCCGGCAGAATGACGTACAGCGGATGTCCGCCGGCACTGGAGTGGTGCACAGCGAGTACAACAACTCCGACAAGCCCGTGCACCTGCTGCAGATCTGGATCATGCCCGAGGCCAACGATCTGCCGCCCAGCTACGAGGACCGCACCTTCAAGCGCGAGGACAAGCAGAACCAGTTGCGCCTGATTGCGTCCCGCGACGGAGACGGCGGCTCAACCAAGATCAACCAGGACGCCAGCGTGTACGCCTCGCTGCTCGACGGTGGTAAGTCGCTCGCTCTCGACCTGCCAGCCGGCCGGCACGCCTGGGTGCAGCTGATCAGCGGCGAACTTACGGTAAACGGAACCCACCTCGGCGCGGGCGACGGAGCCGCCATCAGCAACGAAACCAAGCTCACGCTTGCCAGCGTCGGGGGCAACGGGGCCGCCGAGTTCCTGCTCTTCGACCTTGCCTAATTGAGCTCACGGCGTCGTGTGGGAGGCGAACCTGCCTCCCACAGTTACTTCGCTTTTGTGATCTTGAACGATTTGGCGAAGCCGTCGAATTCCGTGGCGAACTTATCCGCGTTGGCCGCGTCCACCGTTCCGCTGAGTAGAATCTGCGTGTCGCCCTTTCCCCGGTACAAATATTGGTCGGTCACAAACTCCTGGCCGTTCGTTGCCTTGATCTTCCACACCAGCTTGTAGCCCTTCTCGCCGCTGGTGGAATCGAAATCGCCTTTAGATACCAGCGCACGCTCGGGAGTCGCGGACTTGATCATGCGCTTAATCCAGTCATCGTAGGAGAAATCGGCGCGAGCCAGCACAGCATGAAAACTGGCCGTGGGATCGGCAGTGTTCACCAGCCACGGTAACTCGGCCGCAGTCCCGCCTTTGCGCGGGCCCTTGGTCCAGCCGTCGCCGTAGCTGAACGAAAACACCGACGGCACTTCGTATTGGTTCACTTCCGCGAGACCGATGGACGCGAGTATTGCCATGACTATGCCAACCAGGAACAGTTTCTTCACTCTGGGTTCTCCTTATGCATCGGCGCGGACGAGACGCGTCTGTGATTGCTTCTTGGTGTATTCCGCACGAGCACGACGCTGTTTGACGGAAGTGTTAATCGTAGAGGTTTTCGGGGACCGCAAACTGTACAGAATTGTACACTCGCCCTTATGAGCGCACCGCCTGCGTTTCGCGTTCGTTGATTTAGTATCGCCACGTGAGTCAGCAGAAACTGCCATCATCCTCCACTGCGTTGGCATGGGTCCGCGAATCGGTTCGCGTTCGCGGCTGGCTCGGTGCGCTGCGCTACTACGCGACGGAAGCCATCGAGTTGCTGCGCGACCTTACTCCCACCCGCCGCCGCTCGCGCTATGGCGACATCGACTATGACTTCGATCACGGTGTGGATACCACATGGGCCACGCTCCCGCTGCGTACCCGCTTCCGCGAACTACTCTCCGGCGGCCGCTACCAGCCATCCGAGCCTTCGCTGTTTCACCAGATCCTCCGCGCGCTGCCGGTCGCGCCCAGCGGCTTCACCTTCATCGACCTTGGTTCAGGCAAAGGACGCACCCTGCTGATGGCGTCCGACTATCCTTTCCGGCGAGTTATCGGCGTCGAGTTTCTCGCCGAGCTGGACGCGATCGCGCGCGAAAATATCTCGCGCTATCACAGCGATCGGCAGAAGTGCTTCGCCTTGGAGTCTCATGCCGGGGATGCACGCGACTTCGTTCTTCCCCAAGAACCGATGGTGCTCTACCTGTTCAATCCCTTTCCCGAATACGTCCTGCACGCTGTACTTGCTAACTTACATAGCTCGCTGATTGAATTTCCCCGCTCGGTTTTCGTCATCTACCACAACCTGATGCACGAGTCTGTCTTCTCAGCGTGCGCGTGGCTTCAGCCTGTATACCGCGCACCGCAATTTGCCATCTATCGTGCCGCACTTCGCTAGCCAATCCGATCCGTTTCCGCTACTGAGCACGACCGTCGCAGCGTCAACAACGTGGAGATCAGCGGGGGCGGGTTTCGGTTCTAGTGTGCAGTTGTTGCTGACGGTCGCCGATTCGGTTGCTTCGCAGCCGGGAAAACGCGCGCAGATTTAACGAAAAATTTGCTGATTCACGACTGTTTAGAATCAGCGGCTTAGGCGGAAATTGTTCGCATGTCGCTGATTCTATGTGTACTTATACGTATCCATTAGTAGCCGTAGGACTTAGCTTACAAAAAACGTGGTTTTGGTATAAAAATCGGCATACTTTACATACTTTGCATACAGGTCAGCGACATACATTACATACTTTACATACAGCCTAACGGCATACTTTACATACTTTACATACAGCCCAACGACATACTTTCCTACATGCCATACTCCAGCGATGGACCGCCGGTAGCTTTTGATTGTCAAAGAGCGAGAACATTTTCCCCCGCCAGGAGGGTGGGTGAGGGCCAAGAGACACCACTCCCTTTGCCTCACTAAACATGTTTTACGGAAATGGAGTTCGAAGGGATAGGACGTGGGACACAGAGGCGCGTGATAAGGGAGGACCAGGTATTGCCAGGCTGGTTTGCGATTTGGCCCTCATTCCTCTCTTAGGACGCTTCCGAACATGGACTGGCCACCCAGCGAAACGTAAAAGCCCAAGGCGAGCAGAGCAAGCGGAACCGCGAGCGCGATCATGGCCCGTCCTCCGTACCACTGGGCGAGGTCCAAGGGCGGCGAGACGGTGAG
>Ga0070766_10000520_pt1 | contig 17258 bp, 12 predicted proteins | sample HubBroMetageWFT6_FD_69782 | JGI IMG/M metagenome (GOLD analysis project Ga0070766, IMG submission 69782) | Warmed and freeze-thawed soil microbial communities from the Hubbard Brook experimental Forest, New Hampshire - Hubbard Brook CCASE Soil... | ecosystem: Environmental > Terrestrial > Soil...
GGGCCACGTCGAGGCGTCCGCCGAAAGCCATGCGGGCGAGGATGCAGAGCTTGTCGCGCGCGTCCTGACCGTCGATGTCGAAGGTGGGATCGGCTTCGGCGTATCCGGCCTTCTGGGCCTCGGCGAGTGCCTGGTCGAAGTCGAGGCCGCGGGACTCCATTTGGGTCAGGATGTAGTTGGAGGTGCCGTTGAGGATGCCGTGCAAGGCGCGCAGGCGGTCTCCGGCGGTGGATTCCTGGATGACGCGCAGGATCGGAATACCGCCAGCGACACTAGCCTCAAATCCTATGGGCAGGTTGCGGGCGACGGCGAGGGCGAAGAGTTCGTCTCCGTGCTCGGCGAGGAGCTTCTTGTTGGCGGTGACGACGGGCTTGCCGTGCTCGAGGGCTCCGCGGAGAAGTTGCAGGGAGTGGTCGACGCCGCCCATGGTCTCGACGATGACGTCAACGTCGTCGGAGATGAGGAGGTCTTTCCAGCCGGTGGTGACTTTGGCTTTTGCCGGAATGTCTGAGGAGTTAATCGGCTGGCGGCGACAGACCGCCGTGACGACGAGCTTTACGCCGCTGCGGCGCTCGATGAGCGAAGCGTGCTTGGCGATGATGTCGGCGGTGGCGCGACCGACGGTTCCGAAGCCGACAATTCCTACGCGGACGTGTTTCATAAGTTAGTGGTCAGTGGTTAGTGGTTAGTAAAAACAAAAGAACAGCAGGTCCTTCGACTACGGCGGCAAGGCCGCCTTCGCTCAGGATGACAAATCAAAGTGAATCAGAGCTTCGGGAGCTACTTTAACTGTACCAGTTCGGTGGTGTGCTTGAGTTGGCCGCAGGCGGCGTAGATGTCGCGTCCGCGGGGACGGCGGATGAAGGCGGGGATTCCGGCGGCGATGAGAACCGACTGGAAGGCGAGCACGTGGTCGTGTTCGGGCATGGAGAAGGGAATTTCCGGGCCGGGATTGAGGGCGATGAGGTTGACCTTGGCACGGAGTCCGCGGATGAGGTCGACTAGCTCGCGGGCATGTGAGGCGGTGTCGTTAAGGCCGCCGAGCAGGACGTATTCGAAGGTCAGGCGTTCGCGGTTGCGGAGCGGGAAGTCGCGCAAGGCAGCGAGGAGCTTGGCGATGGTCCACTTCCTGGTGATGGGCATGACTTCGGTGCGGAGGGCTTCGTTGGGCGCGTTAAGGGAGACGGCGAGTTTGGGGCGGATTTCTTCGGCGCCGAAATCGGAGATGCGAGGGACGATGCCCGAGGTGGAGACGGTCATACGCGAGGCGGGGATGCCGGCTTCGAGGACGAGGGTACGCACGGCCTGCATGAAGTTGTCGTAGTTGAGGAAGGGCTCGCCCTGTCCCATGAAAACGAGGTTGATGCGGTCGCGCTCGATCTCGACCTGTTGGTCGTTGAGGACGGCGAGGATCTGGCCGACGATTTCACCAGCGGTGAGATTGCGATGGAGGCCGAGGAGAGCGGTCATGCAGAAGGCGCATTCGACGGCGCAGCCGACCTGGCTGGAGACGCAGATGGTGGCGCGCTTCGAGTGGTTAGTGGTTAGTGGATAGTGGATAGAAAGAGCGGATGCATTGGTCGCTGCACTCGGAGAACCCAGGTTAGCGCCGAAAATCGGGGCGCGAACCTGGGGCACCGGAAGCGCTTTTGATGCCAAGTCTGTAGTGAGCTCGGCGAGTTCGACGTCGCCGGAATCGGAGCCATCGCCGGCTTCGCCGCCGTCGCCTTCGGGCATCCAGACGGTTTCGACAGATTGGCCGTCGGCGAAGGTGAACAGGTAGCGGACGGTGCCATCCGAGGAGGTGAACTTCTTTTCTATGACGGGATGACCGACGGAGTAGTCAGCGGCCAGTTGTTGGCGGAGGGCGGTGGGCAGGGTGGTGAAGTCGTCCAGTCGCGGCCACCTTTGCCGGTAGAGGCCGTCCAATAGCTGGCGGAGGCGGTACGGAGCTAGGCCAAGACTTTCGATCAAATCGGTAAGCTGTTGATTCGAAAGACTTAATAGTTCGCGTTGTTGCGTGCTGCTCATGCATCCAATATGCTGACTAGTTCGAAGCCTGTCTTCCCGATCCCACCTGGGGACTTCGCTCAGCGCGCGTTCATTCTATCGCAGGCCAGGCAGCAATGCTGGAGCTGGAAGCAAGCTACGCAGTTTCTGAACATCTATTTATAGAAAGAATAAAGATCATGGCAGCGGAAGTATTAGAGGTTGCGACCGACCGGATGATCCAGCGGGAGGTTTTGCCCAATGGGCTGACTGTCATCACCGAGAAGATGGACCACATCCGCTCGGTTTCGATGGGAATCTGGCTGAAAGCGGGATCGCGTAACGAAGAGCCGGAGGTCAACGGCATCTCGCATTTTGTGGAGCACATGGTGTTTAAGGGCACCACGCATCGCACAGCGGAAGACATTGCTCGCGAGGTGGACTCGGTGGGCGGCCACATGGACGCCTTCACCGGCAAGGAGATGGTCTGTTTCAACATGAAAGTTCTGGATGAGCATTTGCCCATAGCCGTTTATGTATTGAGCGATATGGTGCTGCATCCGACGTTTGCGGCCGAAGATATCGTGCGCGAGCGGGGCGTGATCCTGGAAGAGATCAAGATGGACGAGGACAACCCCGACAGCCTGGTGCACGAGATCTTCACCCAGAACTTCTATAAGGACCATCCGCTAGGCAAGCCGATCTTGGGCACGAAGGAGACGGTGCGCAAGTTCGACGAAGCGTCGGTCCGGGACTATTACCAGAGCAAGTTTGTGCCTGAGAACCTGGTGATCTCGGCGGCCGGGAACCTGGAGCACGACAATGTTGTGGCGCTGTTGAGTAAGGAGTTTGGGTCGCTTCCCCGGGGATCGAATGGCCTGCACGACACTCCGCCCAAGACCCACTCCCGCATCACGCTGCGGAATAAGAAGTCACTGGAGCAGGTGCAGATCTGCGTGGGCGTGCCGTCGTACCGCATCAACGATGAACGGCGGTTTGTGGCTTACGTCCTGAATACGTTGCTGGGCGGAGGGATGAGTTCGCGGCTGTTCCAGAACATCCGGGAGCGGCAGGGGCTGGTTTACTCCATTTTCTCGGAGCTGAATCCCTACAAAGACTCGGGATGCCTGGCGGTGTACGCAGGCACCTCGCGGGCCTCTGCACCAAAAGTAGTGCAATCGATTGTCCACGAGTTTCACGACGTGAAGCAGAACTCGATTCCCGAGGAAGAGCTGAAGCGCGCTAAAGACCAGTTAAAGGGCAGCCTGATGTTGAGCCTGGAGTCGTCAACCGCGCGCATGTCGAACCTAGCCCGGCAGGAGATGTATCACGACCATTTCATGGACATGGACGAGATTATCGACCGGATTCAGCAGGTGACGGTGGAAGACGTCATCCAGACGGCGAACGAGATGTTCCAGCCGGAGGCAATCGCGGTGACGGTGCTGGGGAATCTGAACGGGCTGAAGATTACGAGGGATTCGATCAGTGACTAGTAGCTGGTGGCTAGTGACTAGTAATTGGTGATTGGTCATTCGTGATTGGCAATTAGCTATAAGCTAAGACGAAGAGCAAAAACACAGATTAAAGACTGGCCGATTGGGCTTGGAGCCCGGGGGCACGCCCTGTGTAGGGTCGTGATCTCGTGAGGTGTGTGGCGCGGCGGCGTGGTAGTGTTTTGACATTGACTCCACAGTGCTCAATAATTTTCTGTTCTATCGGGGAGACGAACACGGCTTTCCTACGTCATTCCAGTGGCAGAGTTCCGCGAGAATCCGAATGAGGTCCATAGACATGTCCAGACGTAATCGCGATCGCGGCTTTACGCTGATCGAGTTGCTGATCGTGGTGACGATCATCCTGATCATTGCGGCCTTCACCATCCCCAAAATCACCAAGTCGCAGATTCCGGCGCACGAAGCATCGGCCATTGCCAGCATTAAGGCAGTGAGCGCGGCGGAGATGATTTATGCGAGTAGCCATCCTGACCTGGGGTTCACGGTTGACCTGATTACCCTGGGCGGTACCTCTCAAAGCGGCGGGGAGCAGATCATCGACACCACTTTGGCCACCGGGCGAAAGAGCGGCTACACCTTTACCTACACCCCGGGCGAGAAGGTGAACGGCGCGATACGGTCGTACACGATTACGGCCGTGCCCGACCAGGTGGGTACGACAGGACAACGGCGCTTCTACTCTGACGAGTCAGGCGAGATTCACTTCAACGCCAGCGGTCCAGCGGACGCGACCAGTCCGGTCACAGGGAACTGACGAGTCCGGTGATTCAGTAGGGCAAGTGAAAGTCCGGGACGTTTTGAAGATGCTTGAAAAAGATGGATGGTCGGTTGTGGCCACAAGAGGCAGTCACCGACAGCTAAAACATCCCGTGAAGCCTGGGCGAGTGACGGTTGCGGGACAGCCTTCCGACGAAGTTGCGCCGGGGACATTGAACAGCATTCGAAAACAGGCGGGAATGAAATGAAGTATTTTGTGATTTACGAAAAGACGGCGACAGGTTTCAGTGCGTATGTGCCCGACCTGCCGGGCTGCGTCGCCACCGGGTCATCTCTCGACGCGGTGAAAACGACGATGCGTGAGGCGATTGAATTCCACCTCGACGGAATGCGCCAAGACGGAACGCCCATTCCCGTTCCTTCCACCGTAGCTGCAGAAGAGATGGCGGTATAGTTCGTTCAGGGCGCCGTACTGATGGCGCAGTTAGCATCTGTCTGACATTTCACTCGTTGCGGGCAAAGAGCTTACGGCCACTTGACGGTGAGGGCGTAGATTTCCTGGGTGCCGATGTCGCGGGTGAAGAGTGGGGAGCCATCGGGCGCGAAGCTGATCCACAAGTCGCCGCCATTCAACTGGACGAACATTGCGAAATCGAAGTCCTTCAAACTCGCGACTGCCTGAGCCCGGTTCTCTCCTACTCTGACACGCATCAGTTCGGGTTCCGTTCCGCTAGTCGCGTAATAAAGGTACTGGTGGTCGGCAGAAACCCCCCATCGCGAAACGGCTCTCGGCTCCGCTCAATCGGCCAGTCACTCCAACCGTTCGTCTTAAGGTTAAAGAGCGTGAACTTTGACCGAAGGCCGGACGCAGCCACGAGATGGTCCTCGCCGATCCAGCGGAATCCCCAGTTCCCGCCCGCCGATTCGACAACTGTCCGCTTGCCACTCGGCTGGTCAACAACGGTGATTCCCCCGCCGCCGGAGTACACCAGTTTGCGTCCGTCGGGTGACCAATCCGCCAGGAATGCCCCTCGGTCCTTGACGATCACCTTTGGGTCGCCGCCGTCGACACTCACCGTATCGATGGTTCCGTTGGCGTCATAAGTCACGCTGTTTCCGTAGGGCGTAAAGCTAATGCTCTCGCCCACACGAGCGTACGACAGTTGCAACCGATCCGAACCGTCAACCCGGCTCCGCCACAGGATTCCATCTGGAAACGATCGGTATGCTACCCACTTACCGTCTCTCGAGAAGACCACGTCTTCGGCCGATATCCCTCCCATAAATGGCAAGAACTGTTTTGTCTTTTCGTCATAACGGACAAGTTCGCCGCGTTCTTTTGTACCGAGTGCAAAGACTGTCTTCGGGTCGCGTGGATTGGGCGTGGCGTTATGCAGGGAGAGCGGGAGAGCTGCGAGCTTTCTCGGCTCGACGGGACGCTGCCACCGGCTTCTCTGAATCGGGAGGTACCAAAGGTCCTGCATGACCTTCGCCCGGGTTTCGAACAAGAGGTAGTGGCTGTCTGGCGTCCACGCCGGGCAGCAGAAGCCGTCTGGGTGGGTCGCTATTTCATGAATCGCCGACCCGTCGCTTTTGGCCAAGTAGATGGCGACCCCTCCGGCGTGAGAATAAAAGGAAAACGCGACCTGTTTACCATCCGGAGAAACGGCGGGATTTCCCACCCATCCATCCATCCCGCTGATTAGCTTGCGCACGTTCCCACCGTCGCTATTGGCGATGTACAGGTCGCCTTCATCGCTAACGAGGATTTGTCCGTCAGGCGTGACGCTCACATCCTGCCCTTTGAAGTTGCTCAGCCGTATCGGCTCTCCCGTAGGCAGCGGAACCTTCCAAATCGGGTGACCCGGCGGCGCCGCTCCGCCTTGCAAGACCGCCAGGAAACTCCCATCCGGGGCGACTCCACCGGGCTGCGCATCAATCAGCGGCGTCGGAATGGTCGAAACTGGACCGCCGCTGACCGCGACCTGCGCAATCTTCAAGTCCCCTCGTCTGCCTTCATTGAAGTACAGCCTGGAACCATCGGTTTGCAGGCTGTTGAATGTACCCTTGGGCCGCCCGTCATCCGTAATCTGGGTGATCGCCTCTACCACCGGCTCCGCTGGCGGACGCGTCCACCAGATGACAAACCCCGCTATCAGTGCGGCAGCGAAGGCGCCCAACGCAACCCCAATCCGCCTTTTGTTCGAGGCTCTTCGTTCTTGTACGGGTTGAGCTACCGTGCTGCCACTCTCAGAGAGCGCCTCCAGCGCGAACCCCAGATCGGAGGCATGCTGGAAGCGTTGCTCCGGGTTCTTCGAGAGGCAGCGGTTCACCAATCTCTGCAACCCGGGAGGCACGCTGGGCGCAATCTGCGACAATGCCGGCGGGTCTTCGTTCAGGATCGCGGTCATGGTTTCGGCCGAGGTTGCCTTGCGGAAAGCGGGTTTGCCGGTCAGCATCTCGTAGAGGACCGCGCCGGCTGCGAAGATATCGGTGCGGGCGTCGGCGGCCTCTCCGCGCACCTGCTCGGGCGACATGTAGCCGACTGTGCCTAGCACGTTCCCCGGACTGGTCTGAGGCTGGAGAGTAACGGTTGCGCCGTCGGGAGTGGCGGACTTGGTCGGATCGAGCTTGGCGAGTCCGAAGTCGAGGATCTTGAGCCGCCCATCTTTCGTCAGCCAGATGTTATCGGGCTTGAGGTCGCGGTGGACGATACCGGTGTCGTGAGCGGCCGCCAGTCCACGGGCCAGTTCCACGCCGCAGTCCAGCACTTCGCGCAGCCGCATCGGGCCCTTACAAAGGCGATCGCGGAGGGTCTCGCCTTGCAGCAACTCGGTGACGATGTAGGGCGAGCCGTCGTACTGGCCGACGTGAAAGATCGAAACGATGTTGGGATGGTTCAGAGCGGCGGTGGCCTGAGCTTCCTGCTCAAAGCGGCGGAGACGTTCGGGGTCGCGCGACCAGAATTCGGGAAGTACCTTGATCGCGACGTCGCGTTTGAGGGTGGCGTCGCGGGCACGATAGACTTCGCCCATTCCGCCCGCACCCAGCGGCGCAATAATCTCGTAGGAATCCAGACGAGAGCCCGCGACTAGTGGCATATGTGAAGCGGATTATACCCTGAGTCATATCGATTCCTCAGTGAGTCAAGCTGCCTGTCGATAAGCTCGGCCGGAAACCTATAATTGCGCATCATGCAGTCTCTGCTTCGAGACATTGGTTTTGGTGCGCGGGTGTTACGCAAGAATCCCGCGTTCACGATTGCGGCGATCTTGACACTTGCGCTGGGGATTGGTGCCAACACGGCGATCTTTACGGTTACTAACGCCCTGCTATTGCGGCCGTTTCCGTATCGCGAAGCGGAGCGGCTGGTGAGTGTCAGCGCGAAAGACCAGAACAAAGAGTTCGGGGGAACGCTGCTGCGCTACGAAATGCTGCGCGACCGCAACCAGTCGTTTGAAGGTGTGGCGGCGTTCACGACTGACAACTTCAATCTCACCGGACGCGGAGAACCGCTGCAGGTGCCGATCGCACGGGTCTCAGCGAGCTTCTTCTCGCTACTCGGAGTGCAGCCGCAGCTAGGACGGACATTTACCGAAGACGAAGGGCGGCCGGAAGGCAAGCCGGTGGTCATGCTGAGCGAATCGCTGTGGCGCAGCCGCTTCAACGGTGACCCGAACATCGTCGGGCAGACCGTGACGCTCGACACCACGCCGCATACCGTTGTCGGGGTACTGCCCGCGAATCTGCAATTTCCGTTTGTCGGTGAAGCTGACATCTGGTCGCCGCGATATTTCGAATACACGCTGATGAGCACACAGCGACTGCGCATGGGAGTCGGCTACCTGGGCTTGCTGGCGCGAATGCGTCCGGGAGCAACGCTGGCGAGCGAGGAAGCGGAGCTGGCGGTGCTGAATCAGCAATATCGCGAGCAGAACCCCAACATGCCGGATGCCGATCCGAGCGTGGTGATGACGGTCGATCCGCTGCGTGAGCAGGTGGTAGCCGACGTCCGGGGGAAAGTGCTGATGCTCTCGGCGGCGGTTGCGGTGGTGCTGCTGATTGCCTGTGCCAACGTGACGAGCCTGTTGCTGTCGCGAGGGCTGGCGCGGCGTCGGGAGATTGCCGTGCGTACCGCGTTAGGTGCGAGCCGCGGCAGCGTCGTGCAGCAACTGCTTACAGAGAGCCTGCTGGTGGCGGCAGTCGCCGGCGTGCTGGGAATTGGGCTGAGCTGGCTGGCGACTCGGGCGCTGACTCGATGGGGAGCAGGGCAACTGCCGCAGGGAATTCCGGTGGGTATCGACCTGCGGGTGCTGCTGTTTACGGTGGGAATTTCACTAGTGACGGGAATCGTTTTTGGGACGGTGCCTGCATTACAGCTCTCGCGAACTGACCTGCAATCGACACTGCGCGATGAAGGGCGGGGCAGTTCGGCCGGGCACGGACGCGTCCGGATGAAGAGCCTGCTCGTGATTGGGCAGGTGGCGCTGTCGTTGCTGCTGCTGATCGGTGCGGGATTGCTGCTGCGCAGTTTCGGGAAGTTGCTTCAGGTCGAACCCGGATTTGAGGCGAACAATGTGCTGGCGATGAACGTGTCGCTGCCTACGGTGAAGTATGCGAAACCGGAACGGCAGATCGCTTTCTTTGACGAGTTGCTACGACGCGTGCAAGCACTGCCCGGCGTGCGCGACGCGGCCGTATCAGCGACGTTGCCGCTCACTTGGAAGCGGATCACACCCATGTTGCCGGAAGGGCAGCCGAATGTGCCGCTGTCGCAGCGGCCGTTTCTTGATATCGAGGCCATCAGCCCGCAGTGGTTTCAGACCATGCGCGTGCCATTGCGTGGTGGCCGTGAGTTTACGGATGCCGATAATGCGCAGTCGCCGAAGGTCGTCATCGTGAACGAAACGTTGGTGCGGCGCTTCTGGCCGAACCAGAATGCCATTGGCAAACATGTTGTGGTGGGACGCTGGCCGGATGCGGCGGAGGTGGTCGGAGTCGCGGCGGATGTGAAGAACAAGGGACTGGCGCAAGACACTCAGGCGCAGGTTTACGTGGCTTTTCCGCAACTGCCGTGGGGCAACATGAACCTGCTGGTACGCACGACGGTTCCGCCTCTGAGCATATCGTCGGCGGTGCGGACGCAGATTTCGGCGGTGGATCCGGACCAGCCGGTCACGGGCATTCAGACGGTGGATGAGTTGATGGACAAATCGCGCGCGCAGCCACGGTTCACCATGATGTTGCTGAGTTTCTTTTCGGCGGCCGCGCTGGCGCTGGCGGTGATTGGAATTTATGGCGTGCTGGCGTATTTCGTGGCGGAGCGCAGAGTTGAGTTGGGGATCCGGCTAGCGCTGGGGGCGGAGCGCAGGGACATCGTGCGGATGGTGCTGAGACAGGGAATGGCGCTGGTTATCTCGGGAATCGTCATTGGCCTGCTGGCCGCGCTTATCGCGAGCAAGTTGATGTCGAGCCTGCTTTACAACGTAGGAACGCGCGACGGGTGGACATTCGTTCTCGCGCCGCTGGTATTTCTGGGGATTGCGCTGCTGGCGAGCTATCTTCCGGCGCGACGGGCAACAGAAGTGGATCCGGTGGAAGCGCTGCGGGGAAACTGATTACGGCCACTTCACGGTGAGCGCGTAAATTTCCTGCGTGCCGATGTCGCGGGTGAAGACCGCGGAGTCGTCGGCAGAGACACTGATTTGCGTGTTGCCGTCGGGGCCGGTTGCGCGGGGCAGGTCTTTCAAGCTGGCGATGGTTTCGATCTTGTGATCGGCGAGCCGCACACGCAGAGCCTGCGGATCAGCGCCGCCGGTGCTGTAGTACACGTACTTGAAATCCGGCGCATGGGCCCAGTTCGAGACACCTCCCGGTATCGGACCCGGCACCAAGTCCGACCATTTCTGCGTCTTGAGATCGAAGACCACAAGCTTGGTACGGTCGTTGGATGCGGCGACCAACAGGTCCTGCGCAACCCACTGCACGCCGGTGAGTCCATCAGCTTCGGGCACGAAGGAACGGTTTCCCGTACGCAGATCGTAAATCTCGAACTTAATGTTATGAGGATAGTCAGTGTAATTGGCGAAAACTACCCGGTTCCCGTCCGGAGACCAGCTGGCAGCCCATGACTGCTTCTCTGCAATTCTGCGCGGCGGCCCTCCATCCATGCTGATCACATTGATCTCTCCCATGCGGTTGTTGCTGTACGTGACCTGCTTTCCATCCGGAGAAACGAATGGGAAGGACACCCTCGCGGGGGGATCAGTGAGTTGCAAACGATCCGTTCCGTCGGTGCGACTGCGCCACAAGGTGTGGTCCGGGTAGGAGGCGTAGGCGACCCACTTCCCGTCACTGGAGAAGGTGGGATTGAAAGCCGAGATGCCGGAGAGTATAGGAACGAACTGCTTCGAAGACATGTCATAACGGACGAGTTCACCGCGTCGCTTGGTGCCAATGGCGAAGATCTGTTTCCCGTCGCTGCTTGGTTTGGGGCCCGCGTAGGACAGAGGTCCGTTGGTGAGTTCAACCGGCGGGTGCGCGCGTTGCAGAAACCCAGCCTGCACTTGTGCCGCCCAAAGATCCACCCGGCCTTGGGTGCGATCCTCAAAGACAATGTACCTGCTGTCCGGGGTCCATCGGGCGCAGCACACGCCCCGCCGTTCGCTGAAGTCCACGATGGCGCGCTGGCCTGAACCGTCTGGGTTGGAGACCACAATGGAAGTGTATCGAGCCGATCCAGCAACCGTGAAAACCATGAGCTTGTTGTCTGGAGAAATATTGGGCCCCCAAATCTCCCCATCCACACTGAGCAGTTTGCGAGGATTTGCGCCATCCATGTCGGCAAGGTAGAGAACCTTGTCGCGAGAGAAGAGGATGCGCCCTTCTGGCGCAAAGCTGGCATCGAGAGCCTGGATATCTCCGAGGCGCCGGACTTCTCCTGTAGGTAACGGTATCGTTCGCAAAGGAAGCAAACCAGGCCCGGTGAATGGTCCGGCTAAAGCCAGCAGAGATGCCCCTTCCTGGCTCAGACCGACGATGATTGGCGCCTCAAGCCTAACGGGAAGAATGGCCGTGGGTCCGCCGATGACGGCGACTTGAGCAATCTTAAGACTAAAGTTCGTACCCTCGTTGAAGTAAACGCGCGAGCCGTCAGTCAGCAGATTGTCGTAGATCCACTTAGGCTCGCCGTCATCCGTGAGTTGGGTGACGCCTTCGACGACGGGAGCCGCTGGTGGTTGACGCCACCACAGTACGAGAGCTGCGGCGACAGCGATCGCGACCGGCGCTGCTGCGAGCCAGATCCATTTCTTGTCGGGCAGGGCTTCGTGAACACCTGAGACGGTGGAACCGCTCGAGTCCGACAAGGCTTCCAGGGCGAACTCCAGATCGGAAGCATGCTGAAGTCGCTGGGCCGGGTTCTTGGCCAAGCAGCGGTTCACAATCCTCTGCAACCCAGGAGGAACGGTCGGCGCGATTTGCGAAACGGCTGGCGGATCTTCGTTCAGGATCGCACTCATGGTATCCGCCGATGTCGACTTTCGGAAAGCGGGTTTGCCGGTCAACATCTCGTACAGAATCACGCCGACGGCAAAGATGTCGCTGCGCGCGTCGGCGGCTTGTCCCCGCACTTGCTCGGGCGACATGTAGCCAACCGTGCCAACTACGTGTCCGGGATGGGATTGAGGCTGAACGGTGACGGTTTCCCCGTCCGAACTTGCCGCTTTGGCTGGATCGAGCTTGGCCAGTCCGAAGTCGAGGATCTTGAGGCGGCCATCTTTCGTGACGAAGATGTTGTCGGGCTTGAGATCGCGATGGACGATTCCCGCATCGTGAGCGGCGGCGAGTCCGCGGGCCAGTTCGACGCCATGGTCCAGCACCTCGCGAAGGCGCATGGGACCTTTGCGAAGGCGATCGCGGAGGGTTTCGCCCTGCAGCAACTCGGTGACGATGTAGGGCGAGCCGTCGCACTGGCCGACGTGGAAAATCGAGACGATGTTGGGATGATTCAGGGCGGCGGTGGCCCGAGCTTCCTGCTCAAAACGGCGAAGACGCTCGGGATCGCGCGACCAGTACTCAGGGAGAACCTTGATCGCCACCTCGCGCTTCAGCGTGCCGTCTCGGGCCCGATAGACTTCGCCCATTCCACCGGCGCCTAGTGGCGCGATGATTTCGTAGGAATCGAGCCGGGTGCCCGCGACCAGTGGCATAGATGCGGTGGATTATACCCTGAGTCACAAGTCTTTTATGTGAGGTGCGAGGTCAGATAATGTCCTAAAGCAGCATCGCTAAGCGGCGTTCTTTAACCTCGTGAGCTCCAGTTCGGCGAGGACACACACAATGGAGCGCTTCAATTCAAGAAACGACAGATTCTCGGGGCTGAGGTCGTCCTGGTCTTGTTCCGAGTGCTTAAGCGTTGCTTGGAGCAGTTCGATCAAGTCGGCAATAGAGGGCGGATACATAGCGGCTCTCCGGGCACAGTCTCAGAAAAATTGGCGAGGTAGAGCGCAGGCAGGGTTTATAAGAGCAGTTCCCGAACCGCCGATATGTGGGCCGGTCGGGACCGCGTCCATCGCTGGCGTGACCCCCAGCGATTTCGCTATCCGGAGAAATTATAATACATTTTGGGGCCCCTATCCGACTCAGGCATACCTGCATAAAACAAATCCATTAAAATCAAAACAGCATGTCGTTTCCGTCGATTCGCGCTTCTGCAGCGCTCATAGTTGTCGGATTTCTGAGTTGCTCTCTCTCCGCCCAGTCCGACGTGCACGCCATTGCGGACAAGGTCGATCAGCGCTACAACCACATGCAGACCTTGGAAGCGCAGTTTGCTGAAACGTATTCCGGCGCAGGGTTGACGCGCACGGAGAGTGGCACGCTGACGCTGAAGAAGCCTGGACGGATGCGCTGGGACTACGAGCAGCCGCGTCCGAAGATGTTTCTTACGGATGGAACGACGGCGTGGTTTTATGTGCCGGGCGAGCGGCAGGTGCGGCGCGCTCCGGTGAAGCAACTGGATGACCTGCGTTCGCCGCTGCGCTACATGCTGGGCAAGACCAAGCTGGAGAAAGAATTCGTGGGGCTGAGCCTCGCCAGCGAGCAGAAGCCGCTGTATGACGGTGACATTGTGCTGCAGGGGATTCCGAAGAGCCTGGCCGACCGTGTTGCCAATACGCTGCTCGAGGTGACTCCCGATGGCCTGATTCGCAGAATTGTCATCGATCAGCTGGATGGGTCACTGACCGAATTCCGCTTTCTTCAGCAGAAGGAGAACGTCCAAGTACCTGACCAGCGGTTTCACTTCGTGCCGCCTCCGGGAGTGGAAGTGGTGCAGGGGACGGAGTTGACGGAATAGTGGCTGGTGTCTCGTGGATAGTGGATAGGCAAAGAGTTGGTCGTCCATAGTCAGTTGCCAGTAGCCCGAAGGGCCTAGCGAGTTTTCGCATACTGACTAACCACCTGCAACTGCTAAACTAGGGCCAGATACCCAAAGGAATCAGTTACTTTCATGGCCGAGTACACGATCCGGATGGCCGACGAACGAGGCCATGTCCTGGAACAAGTTGAGCTGGGGAACTCGGAAGGCGAGGTGCGCGAGCGCTTCTCGCAGCAGGGGTTCCTGATCTACTCGGTCAAGCCCAAAGGCCTGCTGTCGTCGGAAGTGCGGTTGCCGCGCCGCCGCAAAGTCAAGCAAGACCAGTTTGTCATCTTCAATCAGCAGTTCGTGACGCTGATTCACGCGGGCCTGCCGATCATTCAGTCGCTGGAGCTGCTGATGAAGCGGCAGCGCAACCCGTTTTTCCGCAGCGTGCTGCAAAACGTGCGCGACCGGGTGCGTGGCGGGGAACTGCTTTCGGACGCGTTCGCGGAACAAAAGGTCTTTCCCAAGGTTTACACGACTACGCTCCTGGCGGGCGAGAAGTCTGGCAACCTGGAAGAGGTGCTGGGACGCTACATCGCGTTTCAGCGACTGGCGGTGACGTTTCGCAAGAAGCTGGTGTCATCGCTAGTGTATCCCGTGCTACTGGTGGCGATGCTGGTGGTGATGCTGACGTTTCTCATCACCTACGTGGTGCCACAATTCGCCAACTTGTACAACCAGCTTGGCGCGGAGCTGCCGCCCATGACTATGATCATGCTGGCCATTGGCAGCAATGCGCAGCGCTACGCTCCGTACGTCGTGGTGGCGGTGGTGATTGCGGGATTTTTGCTGTGGCGCTGGATGAAGAGCGACTCCGGGGCGACGCAGATGGACCGCATCCGGTTGAAGGTTCCGTTGCTGGGAAGCATCTGGTTGAAATACCAGGTGGCGGTGTTCTCGCGCATGCTTTCGACGCTGCTGTCAGGCGGATTGTCGCTGGTTCCGGCGCTGGAGACGGCCGGTGAGTCGATGCAAAGCCGCCTGATCGCGCACGGGGTCAGCGACGCCACGCGTATGGTGCGCGAAGGCCAGCCGCTGGCGCGCAGCCTGGAGACTGCCACTGTGTTTCCGGAGATGTCGGTGGAGATGATCGAGGTCGGCGAGTCCACGGGCGCGTTGCCGGCGATGCTGAACTCGGTGGCGGAATTCTATGAAGAGGATGTGACAAACGCGCTGGCCACGGCCATGGCGCTGATCGAGCCGCTGATCCTGATCGTGATGGGCGTGGTGGTAGCGTTTGTGCTGATTTCGCTGTATTTGCCGATCTTCAGTTTGGGGGCGGGAGGGATACATTAAGAAAGTGGCGAGTGGTTAGTGGCTAGTGGCTAGCGAAAGCAAGACGGGGCAGTTTGGGTTCGAAAGGCAGTTGGTGAATGGCTGATAAGAAATCGATTTTCGTGAATGGCGGTAATGGCAGCACGATGTCCGTTGAGGACGAGCTGACGCAGGCGCATGACCTGGCGCGCCGCTATCGCTGCGAGTACGTGGACCTGAAGAACTTCCACATCCAGCATGAGCTGTTTCGCAAGATCAAAGTGGACCTGATGTTCCGCTACAACTTCGTGCCGCTGCAGGAGACGCAGGAGGGCCGCCTGGTGATCGCGATTGCCGATCCCAGCCAGCTGATGATGATCGACGAGATCAGCCTGAACCTGGGGCGGCGCATCGTCATCAAGGTCGCGACCCTGACGCAGATCAATGACGTTCTGAAGAAGACGGAACAGTCGCAGCGCGTACTGGAGGAAGCGGGCGAGGACTTCGCGCTCGACGTGATCCACGAAGACGAGAACGCAGACGAGACCATCTCGATTGAGAAGCTGACGGCGGAAAGCGACATCAGCCCCATCATCAAGCTGGTGGACACGATGATCTTTACCGCCCTGCAGCGGCGGGCCAGCGACATTCACATCGAGACGCGTGACGATTCGGTGGTCATCAAGTACCGCATCGACGGCGTGCTGCAGCAGGCCATGCCGCCGATTGCGAAGGAACACCACTCGACCATCATTTCGCGCATCAAGGTGATGAGTGAACTCGACATTTCCGAGCGGCGCGTACCGCAGGACGGCCGCTTCCGAGTGCGCTACAACGGGCGTTCCATCGACTTCCGCGTGTCGATCATGCCGTCGATTCACGGCGAAGACGCGGTGCTGCGCGTGCTCGACAAGGAGTCGATGAGCGAAAAGTTTCACAAGCTGACGCTCGACGTTGTGGGGTTCAACGAAGAGGATTTGCACAAATTCCGCCGCTACATCAAGGAGCCGTACGGGATGGTGCTGGTGACCGGGCCGACGGGCTCGGGCAAAACCACCACGCTTTACGCGGCGCTCAACGAGATCAAGAGCGATGAAGACAAGCTGATCACCATTGAAGACCCGGTCGAATATCAGATCGCGGGGATCACGCAGATTCCGGTGAACGAGAAGAAGGGACTGACGTTTGCGCGCGGGTTGCGCTCGATTTTGCGCCACGATCCTGACAAGATCATGGTGGGCGAAATCCGTGATACCGAGACGGCACAGATTGCGATCAATTCGGCCCTGACGGGACACCTGGTGTTCACCACGGTCCACGCCAATAATGTGGTCGATGTGCTGGGGCGCTTCCTGAACATGGGCGTCGAGGCCTATAACTTCGTATCGGCGCTGAACTGCATCCTGGCGCAGCGGTTGGTGCGCCTGATCTGCGAATTCTGCAAGAAAGAAGTGCACTATTCCGACGAGGAGCTCGAGGCGAGCGGAATGGATCCCGAGGAATGGCGCAACGTGCCGTTTTACGAGGGCGAAGGCTGCATTGAGTGTTCGGGTACGGGATTCCGCGGACGTACCGCCATCCACGAGTTGCTGGAACTTACCGACAGCGTGCGGGAGATGATTCTGGCGAAGCGGCCGAGCAGCGAAATCCGGCGAGCGGCGCGCGAGGAAGGAATGCATTTCCTTCGCGAGTCGGCAATTGATAGAGTGAAGCGTGGATTAACCACGTTGAAAGAGATTAATAAGGTCACGTTTATTGAGACGACGCGGTAGAAAGCAATTAGCGATTAGCAATTAGCTTTGGGTCGCTGGTAATTAGTAATTCGTAATTAGTAATATTGGCGATGGGCGAACCGCGGCTCGCCATGGTCGCGACCCGCGTGGCAGACTGAGGCGCGAATTTGTCGATCACTAATTGCCATTTACTAATTACTAATTACCAACAGGAAGCGCGATAGCAGAGATGGCGACTAACCACAGTCCGCGGCCGCGAGTAGCGTGCGAGGTGTCGGCTGAGCGCGTGGTGGCGGCGCGCGCCTCGGAAGCGGCGCAGGCGCTGGAAGCGGTCCATTCGCAGGCCCTGCCCGCGGGTACGGTTACTCCCGGATTGCAGCACGCCAACGTCAGTTCGCATGATGCGCTGGTGACGGCGCTGCGTGATTCGCTCGCTCCGGTTGCAGGGCGTTCGCGTGATATTACGCTGATCATCCCTGACGCCAGCACGCGCATTCTGCTGCTCGACTTCGACACCTTGCCCGAAAAGCCGCAAGACGCCGATGCGGTGGTGCGGTTCCGGCTGAAGAAGTCATTGCCGTTCGATGTGGACACGTCTTCGGTGTCGTTCGATCGCCAGCCTGC
>Ga0070766_10000522_pt1 | contig 17232 bp, 18 predicted proteins | sample HubBroMetageWFT6_FD_69782 | JGI IMG/M metagenome (GOLD analysis project Ga0070766, IMG submission 69782) | Warmed and freeze-thawed soil microbial communities from the Hubbard Brook experimental Forest, New Hampshire - Hubbard Brook CCASE Soil... | ecosystem: Environmental > Terrestrial > Soil...
CGCAAAGAACCCTTGCTCAGGATGACAAGCAAATTGGACCGCTCCCCCGTGGTTGACGCATCTCGTTTAACGCGCTTATCATTTTTGTTTGGCCCAGACCCCACGCGCGGCTCCGGGGAGCCGTCGCCAGATTGCAAGAAGTGAACTTATGGATAAGAAGAAGTTGGAAGCGTTCAAGAAGAGGCTGGAGACGCGGCAGCAGGATCTGCGGCGCACGGTGTCCCGCACACAGGCAGACGGCCGCTCCGCCGATGAAGACACGGCACAGGACATTGCCGACCGCGCCGCCAGTTCCTACACCAAAGAATTTCTGTTCAGCCAAAGCAACAACGAGCGGCAACTGCTGCAGATGGTGGAGAAGGCGCTGGCGCGAATCCGCGAAGGCAGCTTCGGCGAGTGCATCCACTGCGGCAAAGAAATCAACGCCAAACGCCTTGAGGCCGTGCCCTGGACACGGCATTGTATCGAGTGCCAGGAGAAGCTCGAGCAAGGCTTGCTCGAAGAGGCTCCGAGGTAGGGCGAGCCCTCAGGGGCTAAAGCCCGCATCGGTTGGGACTTTACGCGGCGCTGAAGCGCCGCTCTTCCACGTCAATGCGCTTTGTGGATCGTGTTGAACGGCGAGAGAGAAGGTCCGTCCCATTGCGCTTGCTCAGGGTAGGCTCACAGCCGCCGGGACGGCGGCGTTACACTTTTGACGGTGCTGTTTTCCGGCTGATAGACTATTAACTCGTCCCACCGAGATACAGAGTCAGCGAGAATCAGGACATCGACTCAAAAGACTGAGACTGGAAGGTAGTCGTGCGCGCAGAGACCCGCCATCAACTGAAACAGGACGCGTTCAGCCGAGTCACTATTGGAGCTGCCGAAAAGACTGCTCACTGGAGCGTTGAGCACAGGAGCACGCTCGCGATGGCTGTGGTGGCCGTGGCGGTGATCGCTGCCGCAGTGACCGGCGGATGGTATTACCTCAGCGCCCAAGACGAGAAGGCGAGCTTCGATCTATCGCAGGCGGTGCGGACTCTCGACACGCCGCTGCGTCCAGCAGGAACGCCCGCGCAGCCGGATTTTCCGAGCTTCTCCTCGGCGAAGGAGCGCTCCGACGCTGCGAAGAAGCAATTCCAGACTATTGTGGATAAGTATCCGCACACTCACACGGCGGATATGGCACGTTACTTTTTAGGAGTGACGGATGCGACCGCGGGCGACAATGCTACCGCTGAAAGCAATCTGAAGACTGTGGTTTCAGGCGGCAGCAAAGAACTGGCTTCGGTGGCGAAGCTCGCGTTGGCCGCTCTGTATAGCAATACCAACCGCACTAAGGAGGCTGTGACCCTTTACCAGGAACTGATCAGCCAGCCCACGGTTTCTGTCAGCAAAGCGACGGCGCAGTTGCAACTGGCGGAACTTTACCAGACCAGCAACCAGCCGCTCGATGCCAAGCGCCTCTACGAGCAGATCAAGAAAGACAATCCCAATCCTGCTGCAGTGCAGGTCGCGACCCAGAAGCTGACCGAACTGAAGTAGTTCGGGGTTGTCGTAAGCCATTTACTCAATCATTCGACGTTTGGAGGCGTGCCCTCAGGGCTAAAGCCCCTGTTGGTTGAGGCTTTACGCGGCGCTGAAGCGCCGCTCTTCCACGTCACTGCACTCCTCTCTTCCGCGTCACCGCGCGCGCCTCTGGGTCCTCGTCTGGCTTAGAAAGCCGCTCCTTCGTGAACCTGTCGTTAGATGGCTTCTGGCGGTGAACATGCTGTCTCCCTCCTATTTGCTTACTTTCGTAAGGGCAATCCAGATTTTTGCGGTGAGTTGTAGCTCTGGCTCAGGGGAGAATTAACGGAAGTGCATTCGTGTCGGGAGTGAGGCCTCATGAAGATATTTGGGCAGCGGCGGAGATGGTTGGCGATTTGTTTTCTGACAGGATTCGCGGTCTCCGCCTTCGGGCAGCAGGCGGATTCCGGGCAGAGCCTGGGCGACGTGGCGCGAAAGCTCCGCAAAGACACTACTGACGAAGTCAAGATGACGGACGCGGACACCAAGAAGCTGTTCGACTCGGTGGACAGGATTTTTGCTTTTGCGGCTGAGGACACGGACATGCCGAAGCACGCGTTAGTGAAGCGAAGACTGGTGACCAAGGCTGATGTGGAACAGTACGCCGCCGGGCAAATGGGGAAACAAGAATTTGCCAGGATGTTTGCGCAACAAGAGCTGAGCATGAAGAAGCTCGGATTCCTGCCGCGGGATTTCAATCTAAAGGAATTTCTGGTGAGGTCCACGGGGCAGGAGATTGCGGCTTATTACGACAACGAGACGAAGACGATCTCGATGCTGAACTGGGTGCCTCCGGACCGGCAGGAACCGATTCTAGCGCACGAGCTGACGCACGCGCTGCAGGACCAGAACTACGACTTGGGGAAATGGATGAAAGCCGGCAGCAAAGAGGCGGAAGGTAGCGCTACCGGCGACAGCGCGATCGCGCGCAAGGCGGTGGTGGAAGGTCAGGCCATGGTGGTGTACGTGGATTACATGCTCAAGCCGTTGGGGCGCAGTCTGGCGGACACTCCGGGGCTGATCTACCAGATGGAAGAGCCGGCCGTTAAGGCGGCGATCGATTCGCAGCTCATACACGATGCGCCGATGATCCTGCGCGAAGCCGGAACTTTTGCTTATGACCAAGGCTTGATCTTTGAAGGTGAACTGCTGCAGGCGGGCGGCAGGAAGATGGCATTCGCGGGCGCGTTCGCGCGTCCGCCGCGGAACTCGCACGAGGTGTTGCAGCCGCAGACGTACATACAAGGCGAGAAGCTGGCGCCAGTGCTCATCCCGGACATGCAGAAGGTGCTGGGCGAGCAGTATGACGTATACGACTCGGGTGGAATTGGCGAACTGGATGTGCGCGCGCTGCTGAAGCAGTATGGGGGGCGGAAGATTGCGGATGATCTGGCAGGGGCGTGGCAAGGTGGGACCTTTGTAACTTTCCGGCGGAAGGACAAGGCATCTGAATTGTCGCCCAACACAGCCGATCTGGCAGTGCTCTATGTTTCGCGGTGGAAGACACCGCAGGCAGCCGAGCGGTTTGCGCATTTTTATGCGGGAGCGGTGTCGCAACGCTACCACAGCGCTACGGCGGAGGAATCACAGGCTTGTTCAGGCGCGAGTTGTCCGGCTTCGGTTGCACAGATTGCGACCGAGGAGGGTCCGGTGATTGTGGAGCACTGGGACGACAATAGCGTCATCGTCTCGGAAAGCTTTGATATCGCAACTGCGGCCAAGCTGCGCACAGCGTTGAGGGAGGAACAAGGCGAGAAGCACGCGGAGAATCTTCCGCAGGAAGAGATAGGCTTGCGGCTGTTCGAGATTCCGGCGTTTCAGATATTTGCCAGGGGGATTGGGCAGCGGCTTGCTGAGGAGATGAGTCGAGAGGCTGGGCGCCAGCCTCTCGCGTGTTTGAAGTCGCGCGGCAATTTTCTGCGACGACATTCTGCGACATATTTTGCGGCTACATTCTGAACCCCAGGTTTTTAAAATCCCGCGGCCTTTAACGGTTAGAGATCGCCGAGGAGCAATTGTTCGATCGCAAGCTGACGGCAGGTGGGGCGAATTACTTCTTCTGTGAAGTTTGACTCCATGAACTGGAAGCCGTAGCGAAAGGCGTTTCTTTGGCGGACCAGTGCATAAATTTTCACACGGCCGAAGGGGAGGGTGAAGGCCAACTCCACGACCTCGCCCAGGGGAACTTCAAGTGTGAACATGGCAGAGATCCCGGATTCGCTGATGTCGACGGTACAACCCTTCAGCATGCCGCAGGTCCGGGAATCGACGCTGATATCGATTTCGATCTTGAAGCGTGGATGGACACGCCCGTCAACCATGCTTCGACCGCGGCCAACTGCGGGCTGATTCTGGGCTTCCAATTTCAACTGCCTCGAATTCGATCTACTGCGTGCCCCTACGGGGCGGATGGCGCCTGATTTGCCGGGCCATTGCGTGTCGATATGATCTGTATTCCCTATCGTCACAAAAACGAAGAACATTAGGCGACGCTCCAGGCCGCCCATTCCACTTTTCCTGCTGGTTGGGTAGGATGATTCTCCAGGTTGCCATTCGTCGTCGATAAGCATGTCGCTAGAGACAGCATGAATTGTTCGCGAATGATGTGGCTCGTCTTGCTGCTGGTTCCTCTGGGTGGGTTGAATTTATTGCCCGCCCAGACCGGGGCATCCAGCTCTTCGATCCAGCCAGCTTCTTCGGTGCCGGCATCGCGCGTGGCGCGCCTGCGGCGTGGTATCAACGCCAGCGGATGGTTTGCGCAGGTTTATGACAAGCGCGGCTACACAAAGGAACATTTTCAGAGCTGGACCACCGCGGAAGACATAGCGCTGATTCAAGCAATGGGTTTCGATCACGTGCGGTTGAGCGTTGATCCGCAACCGATGATGGCGAGCCATCGGCCAGAGGAGATTCCGGCGGAGTATTTGGGATATCTGGATGCAGTGGTAAAGATGACCCTGGATCGCGGGCTGGCCGTGGTGATCGATCTTCATCCGGAAAGCGAATTTAAAACCCGGCTGGCGAAAGACGACAGCTTTGTGCAGGAGTTTGCCGATTTCTGGCGAGTGCTGGCGCGGCATTATTCGACTTGGGATACGGAGCGTGTGTTCTTTGAGGTCCTGAATGAGCCCGAGATGTCCGACCGTTACCGCTGGTACGGGGTGCAGACGAAGCTGGTGGCGGCGATTCGCGAAGGGGCTCCGCAACACACCATGATTGCGGCTGGAGCGCGCTGGTCGGACGACGATGATCTGTTATTTATGGAACCGCTGCGCGACCCCAACGTGATTTACACCTTTCATTTTTACGAGCCGCACATCTTCACCCACCAGGGCGCCACCTGGAGCTCATATTTCTGGCATTGGGTGAAGGGACTGCATTATCCGTCATCGCCGGAAGCGGCTGCGAAAGTGGCGGCGGGCGTGCCGGATGCGGTGGACCGTCTGGCGGTGATCCGGTACGGAGAAGATCACTGGGACGCGGCGCGGATTGATGCGGAGATCGCTCAGGTCTCCGAATGGGCAAGGCAGCGCGGAGTTCCGGTGGTCTGCAATGAGTTTGGCGTCTACCGTGATTATGTGGATCCGCAGGATCGTGAGGCGTGGATTCACGATGTGCGTACCTCGCTGGAGCGGCACGGCATGGGCTGGGCCATGTGGGATTATTCGGGGAGCTTCGGAGTGGTCACAAAGAAGGATGGACACAACGTTCCGGATGAAGTTACCCTGCGCGCTCTAGGTTTGAATCTGCCTGCGAGGAAATGATGCACTTTAGGAATTGATTCAGGAGTGCGTGCTTACGGAGCTGCCGGCGCCGGTTGGCCAACCGTCATCTTGAAGATTTTGATGTTATTGCCGAACGATTCGAAACGCAGATCACGGAACTCTGCGAAGTGCTTACGCAAATCCTCGGGAAGATATATTCCCCATCCCATCTGAACGACCCAGACCGTGTCCCCCGGCTTGAGGTTGTAGGATTGCACGACTCGCTGCCATTCTTTGGGGAAATTGTCTCCCCAGAGCATCCATGCGGTTTTATAGTCGGTGGAAGCGACTCGGTAGCCCTCGCAGGAAAATTGTTCGTAGTCGGGCGGGGCGGCGTCGAACATAATCGGACGCTGCCGGCACAGATAGTGACCAAGAATTAGGTCGCTCTGATAATCAGTGAAGATGAGACTGGAGGGATCAACATTCTTCCTGACGAAATCCATCGCCACCGCCATGTTCGTCCGGCTCTGATCGGCCCGGTTCATCCTGGGCTGGCGCGGTTTGCCAAAAGCAACGCAGGCCACGATGACGAGAGCCGCGATCGCAAGTCCGCGACGCCATTTGCCTGCTGACATGCACGCCAGCGCCACGCTGACGCCCGCCATTGCCGGGATAATCAGGAATGCAATGTGCCGCGTGCCTCCATAGGGATAAACATGAGCCAGACCTGCGATGCCGGCAATCGCAAAGGGCAGAAGCAAAAATAATCCCAACCGGCGGGAAGAAGCTTGACCCTCTGGATAGCCTTTCCCGCGCAGCAGGAGCGCAACTCCTGCGACAAACAGAAGGCACATGACATCGCCCACTGCAAGCAGGCCGAAGAAGTATTGAAAGACTCCGAAAGTGTGACCCAGGAAGAACAGAAGGGGGTTATCGTGGGCGCGGTCGAAAAAAGAACGCTGGAGATAATATTCGCTTATCAAGCCTTGCAGTTGAGTGGATGAGCCGCCCGCGCTCAGTTTCGAAAGATGCGTCTTGTACAAAAACGCCGCCAGAGCCAGCCCTCCGAATTGGCTCACCACCCAAGCTGCGACCAAGGTACCCTGCGGGCGCTCGGTGAAGATTCGAAACAGGGCATAAATGCCGAGCGCAGCTGCGAACCAGAATGCTGAATAGTGAAACAGCATGGCGACATACAGGCAGAGGGAAAAGGCTGCGATCCGGCTTGTGGAATTTTTCGCGAATGCTTCGTCAAGGAAATACAGGGCGCTGATCAGGAATGCCAGCAGCAAAGAATACTGCCGCACTTCGGCCGCGACCCGGATGATGGGCGGAAGGAGCGCGACAAAAAGAACTCCGATCAGGCCGGCAACGTTGCCCGCAGCTTTGCTTAACCATTTGTAGAAAATCCAGCAGAAAACCGCACCCGCAAGCACTGAGGGCAGGCGCAGCCACAATTCTGATGTGCCGAGCGCGCGCCAATAATAAAGCAAGAGAATTAACAGCGGCGGATGAGCCGCGGTGAGGCTGGCTTTGTAGGCGAGATCCAGGGAGACCTGGTTGGCCAGGCGAAAGTGCAGGGCTTCATCGGGGTTGAGGAAGGTTCCAGAGGCGGTCCAAAGGCGGGCGAGAAGGGCGAGCAGGGTTATGAAGGCAGCAGCCACGTCGGTGCGGCTTTGAAGCCACTGATTCTTGTTTTCCGTCAACGATCCCTGTCCTCGCGGATCATATCTTCAGCGCTGGGAAAGGAACCGGGTTGCTCCGACTGACCGGCGTGGAGTTCCGCCATGCGCTCGCAGAATTCGCGGCCCTTTTGCAACTCTTCAGTCGCAGGCATGATGCTAGTTTATCCCGCCTTGACACTGCTTTCTATCACCCTTATTCTTGATTCTTGCTCCTAGCGGTACTTGCGCCTTCCTGGCGTGCTTCCGTGGGCCTGGGGCGGTAACTGCACGGTGCGCGGAGGTGTCCGATGTTCTTCGAGATCAGAGATTTAGAACTTCATCCAATAGAGTTTACGGAGAAGTTCGAACCGGGCGTGATCGATTTGGGGTCGGAATACCGCCAGATGACACCGATCGAGAGCAGCGGACGGGCGGACCTGGTCGAAGAGCATCACGGCAAGCACAAGATAATACGGGACATCCGTATCCAAGGCCGGCTGGCGACGCGCCTGGAATTGAGCTGTGCGCGATGTCTGGAACCGATTGCGCAGGATGTGAAGCGCGAGTTTGATTTGCTATATCGTCCTCAGGGAGCAGATGCCGGGCGGGACGAGATGTCGGTGACCGACGCGGAAGCCGAGATCAGCTATTATGAAGGGGAAGGAATTCTGCTCGATGATGTGGTGCGCGAGCAGGTTTTGTTGGCCGTTCCGTTGAAGGTTACGTGCCGCGAAGACTGCAAGGGGCTGTGCCCACACTGCGGCACGAACCTGAACGAGGGGCAGTGCTCGTGCGCGGTGGCGCCGGAAGAACCGCGGTGGGCGGCGTTGAAGGAAATTCGCGGCAAGCTGGCGCAGTGAAGGAAGCGAGCCAAGCGCGTGATTAATTCGTCGCAAAGAACGCGACGCTTCGCGCGGCTCGCCCGGATCCTTCACTGCGCAAAGAACGTTTGTTCATGATGACAAGTTAAATTGAGATCGATTTATGCGAGGCCGAGAGCCTCGGCGAGAGGAACTTATAGACCATGCCTAATCCGAAACGAAGACATTCTCAGAAGCGCACGTCGACACGGCGGGCGCACGACGCCTTGAAGAGCCACTCGCTCTCCGAATGCCCGAACTGCCACGAGAAGAAGATGCCGCATCGCGCTTGCGTCAAGTGCGGCTACTACAAAGGCCGCGAAGTTCTGGACGTCGAAGAAGCCAGCTAATTTCCTACCACAATGCCTAGCGTGATTGCGCTGGATGCGATGGGTTCGGATCGGGCTCCCAAGCCCGAAATCGAAGGCGCGATTCATGCCGCGCGAAGTTACGGCGTGCGCGTGCTGCTGGTCGGTCCAGAAGCCCCAATCAGAGCGGAACTGGAGCGTCACCCGGCGGCCGCGCACCTGCCCATCGAGATCGTCCACGCCAGCGAAGTCATCACCATGGAAGACAAAGCGGTGCAGGCGGTGCGCGGCAAGCGCGACTCCTCCATGCGTGTGGGGCTGCGGCTGGTGCGCGAGGGACGTGCTGCCGGCTTCGTGACTGCCGGAAACACCGGCGCGGCGATGGCTACGGCAAAAATGGTGCTGGGCGCATTACACGGCGTGGACCGTCCGGCGCTGGCTGCCGTTTTTCCTACAGCTCCCGGTACAGCAGCGATTCTGCTGGATGTTGGAGCGAATGTGGACTGCAAGCCGCATAATCTCGAACAGTTCGCGGTGATGGGCGAGATTTATTTCCGGTCGATGTTCGGGAACACCATGCCTCGCTCCAATTTTTCAGCCGGGAAAAGGCCGCGCGTGGGATTGCTCTCCATTGGCGAGGAAGAGACCAAGGGCAACGTGCTGACCCGCGAGTCGTTCCAGTTGTTGAAGCGGCTGCCCTTGAACTTTGTGGGCAATGTGGAGGGCCGCGATCTGTTCAATGGCCACGTCGATGTCATCGTTGCCGACGGATTCGTGGGCAACGTAGCGCTCAAGATTTCAGAAGGTGTTGCAAACCTGGTCCGAACCGTTCTGAAAGAATCGCTGCGGGCAACCATTACCAGCCAGGTCGGCTACATGCTTTCGCGGAGCGCATTTTCTGATTTCAAGAAGCGGATCGACCACACGGAATACGGCGGCGCGCCCCTGTTGGGGATAAAGGGGGTGTGCATTATCACACACGGCTCTTCCAACGCGAACGCGATCAAGAACGCAGTGCGGGTGGCGGCGGAGTTCGCTGACCGGCGCGTCAACGAAGCGATTGAGCGGGGACTGGCTGCGCTTCGCCCCGCACCGGTGGAAGCAGAAGTCGCCCCGGTTCGATAAGTTCTGGTTCGAATCAAACATGATGACAGAATCAAGCAACCTGCCCAGCGTCACACTCTCAAAGATCGCGTTCATTTTCCCCGGCCAGGGATCGCAAGCCGTAGGCATGGGCAAGGATCTCGCAGAGAAATATCCCATCGCGCGCCAAACGTTTGAAGAAGCCGATGAAGCTTTGGGCTACAAATTATCGCAGTTGTGCTTCGAAGGCCCGGAAGAACAGCTACGCCTGACCGAGATCACGCAGCCGGCAATTCTTACAACTTCGATTGCGGCCTTGCGAGTTCTCGAGGGCCGCATCCCCAAGCCCACCTTCGTGGCCGGCCACAGCCTGGGTGAATATTCTGCCCATGTTTCTTCGGGGACTATGAGCTTTGCCGACGCTGTACGCACCGTGCGCAATCGCGGAAAGTATATGCAGGAGGCTGTCCCCGTAGGAGTGGGTGCCATGGCCGCAATCCTCGGTATGGAACTGGAAAAGGTGGCTGCGGTCTGCGAAGACGCGGCGCAAGGCGAGGTCTGTTCTCCCGCCAATATTAATTCGCCGGAGCAGATTGTGATTTCTGGCAACACCGCGGCGGTCGAGCGCGGGGCGAAGCTGGCTGACGAACGGGGAGCGAAGCGCGCCAAATTGCTACAGGTGAGCGCCCCGTTCCACTGTTCGCTGATGAAGCCCGCGCAGGATCGACTGGAGGTGGACTTGGACGCGCTGAAGATGCAGCCGCCGGTGTATCCCGTGGTTTGCAATGTGGAGGCGTCTTTGGTCAGCGATGACATTCGGGCGCGCACGACGATTGTGGGCCAAGTCACCGGCTCGGTGAAGTGGGAGCAGAGCATGCGTCTGTTGATCAGGGAGGGCGTGCAGACTTTCGTGGAAATCGGACCGGGGAAGGTTCTGTGCGGGCTGATGCGGCAGATTGACCGCTCGAAGACCTGCCTGAACGTCGGCGACGAAGCGTCCCTGTCTAAGGCGCTGGAGCAGTTCGGAAGCTAAGTCCTAGTGAAATTCAAGATCGCAAGGCGGCGTGCTGATCGTCTTGTCTGTTTTGTCTACGTACAACTGGGCGTGTTGCGCGCGATCGTTCACGATAAGGTCGACGACCACGCCGCTTCCGCCGCCCGGGCAGTTGCTCGCGCCGTAAATCCGATAGCTCTTAACCACGCCCCACTCGCCGCCCGGTCCCCAATCCTGCCAGAACTCGTTGAACGGGTACGGCGCATGATTCTGCGGATGCTGCTTCCATCCAGGATCGGCAAAGTAGATGCCGTAAGCTGTCTCAAAGTCCTTCGTTCGCAACGAGGAAAAGAATTTATCGGCGACGCGCTTCTCGGGCCAGAAGCGATTGAACCAGCCTGCCAGGGCCAGGATCAGAATCAGAACGATCGCCGAAATAATCCGCGTTCTTTTCTTGCGCTCTTTTTCGGGATGGTACTCTTTCGCGTCCAGTAGCGTCATCACTCTTTAGAATACCGGACGCCTGTGACAAGTCAAAGGTTCCTGCTGGAAATTGAGTCATTGGACGATTGAGAGATTGGGCAATTGAAGGTCAAAGGCAGCAGAGCGAGGTGGGCTCTAGACAACGCTCCCATCAATCGCTCAATCACCAAATCGCCCAATTGCTCAATTGCTCTTACAGCGTGCGCTTGAATAGCGGGATCGCGATCCCCAGGGTAACCGTCGCGAAGATTGTCAGGTACAGCATGTCGCCCCAAACCGCCGCCAGTGTCGTCTCCTTAAGCAGCAGACACTTGAAGCCGTCGACGGCGTAGGTGAAGGGATCGACCTTGGCAATCGCCCGCAACCACGGTGGAAATGCCTGAATGGGATAGATCGCGCCGCTGGGAAAGAACAGAAGCGTATTCAAAATGCCGAACATCGCTCGCGGCACGAGCGGGTCTTCGATGCGCACCATCAGCAGAAACATCATGGTGTTGAACCCGAGCGAAGTGAGAATGATCATCACCAGCAGCCCCAGCATCGTGAGCGGATTGAAAATCGTACTCACACCTGCCATCAACGAGCCGATCACGCAAATGATCACGCCCGTCATCACCGCCTTGATGGCGCCCGCCAGGTTGAGCCCCAGCACGAGTTCAAGCTTGGTGATCGGCGTGACTAGATAACCTTCATGCACGCCGCGCGCCTTGTCGTCGATGTAGAGCATGCCCCCGCCGATCATCACCGAGACGAACATCGCCAGCGCGAGCGAACCGGGCAACAGATATTTCATGTATTCGATATACGGGTAGAGCTCGACAATCTGAAGCGCGGTCTGTTGCAGGATGCGCGGCTCAACCGTTGGTTGATTCAGTGAGGTGACCAGGTCGGTGAGCTCCGATTCCAGCGCGGAACTCATGAAATTGTCGCTATTGTCCACCACCACCGCAACTTGAGGATGGTTGGCCTCGTAAACCCGCCGCGAGAACTGCGGGGGAATGATCACCGCGCCGTCCAGTTTGCCGTTGCGTACGTCTTCCATCGCCTTTTTCTCGTTGTCATAATAGACAGGCACGAAAGTGCGAATGTTCGCGCGGACGGAGTCGAAAGCTTCACGAATTCTCAGCGCTTGCGGGCCGCCGTCCTCATCGACAACCGCCAGCCGGGCATCGCGAATCTTTCCTCCAAACGCGTTTCCCAGGATGACGAGCTGCACCAGAGGAAAAATCATGGACGCCAGCATCAGCGCCGGCGAGCGAAAGAACTTGCGCATTTCGCGCTCGACAATGGCCATCATTCGATTCATAAATTCATCTCCGCACGGCTCACGGTTGCAACCCCGGCCGCTGCGGCATGGTGAAAGCGTAGGCCTTCTGCAGTTCGTCGCGCAGCTGCCTGCCGGTGTAATGCACGAACACATCGTCCAGCGTCGTGTTCTGCACCGAGAGCGACTTCACTGCAATCCCAGCTTCGACAGCCATCTCGACGAGTTCCGTGGTGGTTCGCGACCCGTTCCCAGTAAGGATTCGATACATGCCGGCGCCTTCATGCTGCACCGACGTGACGTCGTCCATGGTGTGCAGGCGCTGCTCCCAATCTGCCGGAGGATTCTCGAATTGCGCTTCGATCACGTTCGAGCCGGGCACGCTCGCCTTAAGCGCCATGGGCGCGTCGAGGGCAACGAGTTTGCCGTGATCGACGATAGCGATGCGATCGCACAGGCGGTCGGCTTCGTCCATATAATGCGTGGTGATCAGGATGGTGAGTTGCCGCTGGTTCTTGATGTTGCCCAGCATTTCCCACACAGCCACGCGCGAGACTGGGTCGAGTCCGGTGGTGGGTTCGTCGAGGAAAAAGATTTTGGGATGATGCACCAGCCCGCGCGCGATCTCCAGCCGCCGCCGCATGCCGCCGGAGAGCGTCTTGGTCTGCGCGTCGCGCCACTTGGTCAGGTCGACGAGCCCGAGCAGTTCATCGATTGAGCGCTTCCGTTCTTTCGCGGGCACGTCGTAAAGCTTGGCGTAGATGTTCAGATTTTCTTCAACAGTGAGATCGAGATCGCTGGTCAGCGCCTGCGGAATCACGCCGATGGTTCGCCGCGCCGCATCCGGTTCTTGGGCCACATCGTGTCCGGCAATGAGCGCGCGCCCGGATGTGATGGGAATCAGCGTGGTCATCATCCGGATCAGCGTCGACTTCCCGGCTCCGTTCGGCCCGAGCAGGCCGAAGATTTCACCGTCGCTCACGTTGAACGAAATGTCGTCGACGGCGGTGAAGTCGCCATACTTCTTGACGATGTGTTCGACCGCGATGGCATAGGTTTCAGGCATTATTGCTGCCCCGCTGCCGCCGTGCTCTGGGGATTGTTCCCTTTCAGCTGGTCGGGCGAGACCAGCACTTCGGCAGTCATTCCCGGCACATATGCGCCTTTGGGATTATCCAATCGTACTTTCAGAACGATAGTTCTGATATCGCGTTTGCGCCGGCTCACATCGCGCTGGGTTGCGAAGTCCCCTTCCGGGCCTTTGAAGAAAACCTTGCCGCTGATCTTCGTTCCGCCCGGCATGCGGATGCGCAGCACATCGCCGTAGCCAATGTGGTCGGCGTAAGTCTCTGGGATCGCTACTCGCGCCCAGGTGTCAGTCAGATCGACAATGGTCACGATGGGCGCGCCAATGTTTACCACTTCTCCCTGACGCGCCGCGCGCACCGAAACGGTGCCAGTGACGGGCGCATAGACGTTGGTATAGCCCAGCCGCACCGCAGCTTGATTTTTCTGCGCGATGGCGTTCTTGAGATCAGCTTCAGTCGATTGCACCGTGCTCTTCGCCGCATTCGCTTGCTGGGTGCGCGCGATAGCGGAGGTTAAATCGGCCTCAGCCGCTTTAACCAGTTCCTGCTGGGCCTGCACGGTTGCCTCTGCCGCCTGCAAGTTGGTTTCGGCCTGAACGCGCTCCTGATCGGACTGCACACCGGCCTTGGCCAATTCGATCATGCGCCGGCTATCGCTCTCGGTGCGATCGAGCGTTGCGTTTGCCTGCAAAAGCTGCGCCTTGGCGGAAGAGAGCTTGGCCTGCGCGTTGGCCACGTCGCTCGACGTGGAACCTGAAGTGGATTCTTCCGTGTGCTGCATCTCGGAAACCTTGTTCTGCATGCTGGTGATGTTTGCAGAGGCAGCGGCTTCCTGCGTCGCCAGTTCTGAGGGATCAAGCACGGCGATAAGGTCGCCGGCCTTCACCGGCGTGCCTTCATCCACCAGCAGTTTCTGGATGCGGCCTTCGACCTGGGCGCTGACAATCACCTGGTTCGAATCGACGGTGCCGATCAGCACCAGGTCTTTTGAATGGTCCACGGAAAAACCGTAGTAGATCGCGGCGATCACGAAGATGATGCCGAGAAGAATGAAGAATTTATTACGAGCGCTCATCGGCTGACTCCTGAATTGCGAACCGCTGAACTGGCGTTGGGGCGGGGTTGAAACAGCGCTGCGGAAATAAAATCGAGAACGGCAGCCCGCCGTTCGGCAATTCGCCGGGGCGTCAGCGGGTTGAAGTGCACGATCCGCTGCATTACCGGGGCGCCACTGAAATAGAAAATGATCATGGCCACCATGGAAGGAATGAAGTGTATTGGGTCGACTCTGCGGAACTCGCCTGCCGCGATTCCTTGTTTCAACAACTCTCCTACCCGCTGGTAGACGGGCCGGAAATAAGTCTCGACGAGTCTGTCGATGTGCTCGGAGCGGCCTTCTCGCGCCCGCATCATCTCGCGCTGCATCAGCTTGGGATAAATCTGGTTCGAGGCGATGAAATCGAAATACGAGCCGACGTAAGCCATGATCTTCTCCCGAGGTGGCAGATCACTGTCAAGCACCCGAAAGACTCTGGCCTTCATCCCGGTAAACGCATCGTCGAGCACGGCGCCGTAGAGCGTTTCCTTGTCCTCGAAGTAGTAATAAAGCAGGGCCTTGTTGACTCGCGCCTCGCGTGCAATAGCGTCAGTGCGGGCTCCCGCAATGCCGAGCTCGGCAAACTCCTTGGCTGCCGCCTGCAGAATCGCAGCGCGGCTCTCCTCCGGCTGCCCGCGGGAGCCCAGAGGACGGGATCCGTGCCTGCGCTCGCGCAACTGTTTGCGGAGATCGCGAGCTTCCTGGCGGCGCTGCCGAAGCTCTTCTCGATGAGCGGAATGAATCATGATTAATTAACCGGTTAGTTAGATATTACACGTTGGTCGGCCTCGATGCAAGATACTCCGTTGACAAACTTTTACCAGTGCACGACAAATCTATGAATCCGCTGATAATCCCCGTGCTATAGTTCACTCGTCCGTTCCGCACCATGGATCTGGCCCACGCAGGCAGGGTCGGCTCAGATGTAGGTTCTGCCTTCGAAGTGCCAGCCGGAGGTTTTATGCGCTTGGCCTCTTCGTCTCCCCGCCAGCGATTCGCTATCTCTTGCACATTGATTGTCGCAGCGGCTCTTTTGATCACTGGCTGCGGCTCCGGTGGAGGTCCTTCCACTCCTCAGTTCAGCTCGCCGCGGGCAGCAACTTCCGCTTCTACGGGTTGGTATTCAACGACAATGGCACACTGCGCATGGATTGCGCGCAGGTAAATGACGGCGTGCCCTTCACGCCCCCGTCGAATGCAAACGCTCTTCCGGAAGTTGGTCAGATTCAGACCACGCGCCGCACAGCGCCCGGCGGGACACAGGAAGTCATCCGCGTCGTAACGCGTAGCCACTAAAAATTTAAACAAAGAGGCTTGGCGACGCCTTGAACCGGCCCCTTAGCTCGCCCCGCCAGCAATCGACGGCACCAGCAGCACTTCATCTCCGTCGGTGAAGATGTAAGCTGGCCCACCCAGTAAGCGGATGTCTTCTTCATTCACGTAAATGTTGAGAAAGCGACGCACCTGTCCAGCCTCGTCGCGCAGGTGGGGCTTCAGTTCCGGAAACTTCTCATCAAGGACAGAGAATAGCTCGCCCAGGTTCGTGGCCGCGCACGCGATCGAGCCTACGCCCGCCGTGTGCCGCCGCAGTGCGGTCGGAATTTGCACCGTGATCGACATCTTACGCCTCCTTCTTTACGCGCCCACTGTGGCCGCCACTTCTTTCGCGACCTCAACGGTGTCCAGTGTTTCCTGCAGATACTTCTCGAATTCGGCCAGCTTGGGCGCGATCGGCCGTTCTATCTCGTAGACTCCAGCCAGTACGTCGGTCGTCTTCAAACCGTTCCCAGTGATGCACAGTACAGTAGTTTCCTCGGGCAGGATTCGATCTTGACGATAGAGCTTGCCGGCCGTACCCACCGTCACGCCGCCGGCGGTTTCCGTGAAGATGCCTTCGGTCTCCGCCAGCAGACGGATCGAATCGATCACTTCGGGATCGCTCACATCCTCGCTCCATCCGCCGCTCTGCTTGATGGTCTTGATCGCATAATGCCCGTCAGCAGGGTTCCCGATGGCCAGCGAACGTGCGATGGTCGCCGGTTTCTGCGGATCGATCTCAGCGCTGCCTGTCTTCACTGCAGTCGAAATCGGCGAGCAACCGGTAGCCTGGGCGCCAAAGAACTTCACCGGCTTCTCCTCAACCAACTCGAGTTTGATCAGTTCATCAAATGCCTTCTTGATCTTGGTAATCAGCGACCCGCCGGCCATGGGAACGACCACGTTGTCGGGCAAGCGCCAGCCCAGTTGCTCGGCGATTTCGAAGCCAACGGTCTTCGATCCCTCGGCGTAGTAAGGGCGCAGGTTTACGTTGACGAATCCCCAGCGGCGCTCTTCGGCGATCTGCGAGCACAGGCGATTGACCTGGTCGTAGTTGCCCGCGATCCGCACCACGTTCGCGCCGAAGACCTGCGTGCCGAGAATCTTTGCCGGTTCGAGATCGGATGGGATGAAGATCCAGGCCTTCAGGCCCAGGCGCGCCGCATGCGCCGCGACGGCGTTGGCCAGGTTCCCCGTGGAAGAGCACGCCACAGTATCGAAGCCGAATGCCTGCGCTTGTGCCAGCGCCACGGATACGACGCGGTCCTTGAAACTCAGTGTAGGCAGGCAGACAGCGTCATTCTTGATGTAAAGATTTTTCCCGGCGTCGTCCGCGTCGGCCAAACGCTGCGCCAGACGAGGCGCCTGGAACAGCGGCGTGAACCCGACCGGCAGCCGGGGCTCAAAACCCGCGGGCAGCGGCAGCAACTCGGCATAGCGCCACATGTTCGGCGGCCGCTGCGCGATGCGCTCGCGGCTGAACGTTCCCTGGGCGATCGCGGCCCGGATGGTTTCGTAGTCGTAGGTGATTTCCAGAGGAGAGAAACACTCGTGGCAGATGGAGCGGGGCTGGTTTCCCCAGCTTCGACCACATTCCCGGCAGCGCAGTTCGTAATTAGCGTCGTTGTTCGACATCGGGCTACTCGCTTTCCTTATCTCTTACAGCAGCGAATAGCTGAGGACGAGCCGGGAAAAGACAGCCTAAAATACAAAGCCTCTTTTCCAGGAAATAGGGAAAAGAGGTATCGGAATGCAAATAGAAATGAAGCTCGCATCCGAATCTCATGTTCCCCGTTTCCGGGCGGGAGTTGGCACCTGGC
>Ga0070766_10000525_pt1 | contig 17215 bp, 13 predicted proteins | sample HubBroMetageWFT6_FD_69782 | JGI IMG/M metagenome (GOLD analysis project Ga0070766, IMG submission 69782) | Warmed and freeze-thawed soil microbial communities from the Hubbard Brook experimental Forest, New Hampshire - Hubbard Brook CCASE Soil... | ecosystem: Environmental > Terrestrial > Soil...
GACACTTCGGTCCAGGCGACCTCCAGTGATATTTCGAAGGTTGCCGTGTATGCGAGTACGGACAGCACTGCGCCAGGCCGAGTCGTATTCGCGGCCATCAATCGTTCCACTGCCGCGCACGTAACCGCCATCAGTGGTCTACCTCTCTCTGGCATGGCAACTGTGTATCAAATCACGGCGGCCTCGGCTCAAGGGCAGACTCCTGTTCACCCGGTGCTGGTTGGTCAAATGCCAGTCGGTGGTCAGTCGTTTACCGTTACCCTTCCGGCTCTGAGCGTTTCGACGATTGAAGTCAAATAGCATCGGATCCGCTTGGGCGTATGCCGGATTGTTGTTTCGCGGGGAATCGCGCATAATCTCGGCATCGCCAGAGCCGCCAAAATTCGCCAGCAGTCGTCACGGGCAAAAGCGAAAGTACCGGCCGCGCACCAGCCCCAACCCACCGATCTCCGTCTCGGCCGGATCGTGCGCCTGATGATGGAACACGCCACCGTTGTGGTGAGCGGAACGAAGATCGCCGAGGAAATTTCTTCCAACCGTTCCGAAGTATGGCGCTTGATACAGCAACTACGCGGCCTGGGCGTGGACGTCGCAGGTCATCCCGCGACTGGATATCAATTGCGCTCGGTTCCTGATCTGCTCCTGCCCGAAATTCTGCGGCCGCTTTTGCGGGGCACCATCTTCGACACTCATCTTCACCATTTTTATAAAATCGGGTCGACCAACACTGCGGCCATGTCCGCAGCGGCGGAGGGCGCTCCCGAAGGCAGCGTCTTCCTCGCCGAAGAGCAGCTCGCGGGTCGTGGTCGGGGAGCCAATTCATGGCAGTCCCCGCGGTCCAGCGGAATCTATTGCTCGGTGGTGGTGCGGCCCACGCTCCCACCGTCGGAAGTCTTGGTACTGTCGCTGGCCGCAGGGCTCGCAGTCCGCGCAGCCATTCAACAGGTCGATTCGCGGGTCGCTGCCGACCTGAAGTGGCCCAACGACGTTCTCATCGACGGCAAGAAAGTCTGCGGTATTCTCACCGAGATGAATGCCGAGGCCACTCGCGTCCGCTATATCGTGATCGGCATCGGCATTAACGCAAACCAGGCAAGTTTCCCGGAGGAATTGCACGCGACATCGCTGCGCCTCATCACCGGAAGCGGGTGGTCCCGCGTTGAGATGTTGGCAGCTTTGTTAAAATCACTTGACCGCGAATATCGACAGTTGCTGGAGGAGCGAGGCGCGCGGGAGTCGATTCTGCGGCGATTCGCCGAGAATTCCTCCTGGGTACAAGGCAAAGCCGTACGCATCGAAGAGAGCGATTCACCCTTCGAAGGAACAACCGAGGGCCTCGACGAGCGAGGTTTTTTGCGCGTCCGCACCCCTCATGGAATTCAGATCGTATTGAGCGGAACAGTGCGAGAAAAGTAGCGCCGGCATCTTGCCGGCTGTCCCGAGGGCGACTCGCCCTTGGCGCCGCGAAGAGGCCAGCCGGTGCTACGGTAGGATTAAGCCTAGCGGAGAGCTAGGAAGTAAGAGCTAGAAGCCAAGAGCCAAGAGCTGAATCCATGCTTCTCGTCATCGACGTCGGCAACACGAACACCGTCCTTGGCGTCTTCGCCGGTGTCGCCAAAGTGAACACCGCCGGCGATTCGGACGAAACTCCGCGCTATGAGCGCCTCGTCGCCAACTGGCGCGTCGCCACCTCCCGCACCAGCACGGTGGATGAGTACGGCGTGTTGTTCCGGAACTTGTTCTCGATGGCTGGCCTTGAGTCGAAAGGCATTCACGGCATCGTGATCTCGTCAGTGGTGCCGCCTCTCGATCCGGTGCTGCGCCAGGTTTGCGAGCGCTATTTCAATTTGCGTCCTCTCTACATCGAGCCGGGAGTGAAGACCGGAATGCCGGTGCACTACGACAATCCGGCCGAGGTCGGCGCCGACCGGATCGTCAATGCCGTGGCGGCCTTTGAAAAGTATGGCGGACCATGCGTAGTCGTCGATTTCGGAACGGCCACGACGTTCGACTGCGTGTCGGCGAAGGGTGAATATCTCGGCGGAGTCATCTGCCCTGGCATCGGCATCTCTGCGGATGCACTCTTTGAACGCACCGCACGCTTGCCTCGGGTCGAGATCCGCAAGCCCGCGCGCGTCATCGGCTCGAACACCGTCGGCAGCCTGCAATCGGGCTTGTATTACGGTTATCTCGGCCTGGTAGATGGCATCCTCGAGCTTCTGCTCGCGGAGTTGGGCCAGCAGACACACGTGATCGCGACCGGCGGGCTCGGACCCATGATCGGCAAGGGCTCCAAATACATCAAGGACGTCGACGACTTCCTCACTCTCGAAGGCTTGCGCATCATCTGGGAACGGAATGGCTCGTCGCGCAAGGATTCTGCTTCGGCGAAAGACGCGTCCCAAGCCGGATCGACGCCGTCGTCGAAATCATCGCAGCCCAAGTCGTCGCAGCCGAAATCGAAAAATGGTGACGGGACTCCGACGCCTTCGGACTCGCGCTCTGCCCGCTGACCTGCCGTGGAGAATTATTTCAATTATTTCACTGAAATTGAAGAACGCTTCTTGCACCGCCGCAGCGGCGGTCTGCTGCTCTCGACTCTCGACTGGGCGCTCATCCAAACCTGGAAAGATGCCGGGATCCCACTCGAAGCCGTGCTGCGCGGCATCGATGACGCCTTCGACCGCTATGATGAACGCCCATCCAAAACCAAGAAAGTGAATAGCCTGGCATACTGCTCACAGTTGGTGCTGGCCGCGGCCGAAGATATGAAGGAGGCTGCGGTCGGTGCGGCTGGCGGGGAAGCGGCGTTTCCTGCGAAGAGCAGTGCCAGTCAAGGCTTTGAGCCAGAGGTAGTCGTGCCCTTCTTGCGTCGCAACGCAGAACGACTGGAATCCGCCAAGTTGCCGCAGGCTGGCGGAGTATCCGCGCGATCCGTCGCTCTCGATGCGGCTAAGGTTCTGCGCCATCTCGCGGAAGAAATAGAAAAGAAGTCCGCGGGCCGTTTGGAAGATCTTGAGCGCCGGCTGACCGTGCTCGAGGAAAAACTATTTGCCATGCTGCTGGCGTCAACTCCGGACGAAGAAATCGTAGCGGTCCGCGCCGAAGCCGACCGCGATCTAGGCCCGTACCGCCGCAAGATGTCAGCGCCGCAAATCGATCAACTGCAGAAGCAGTACGTTCACAAACGCTTGTTGGAAAAGTACCAACTCCCGAGGCTCAGTTTGTTTTACATGTGACGAACAGCGCGTTGAAACTGGAACGCAGAGCGCAACTCAGGGCTGGGCGTAAGGTTGGGGGGATCTAGTAGTTCGGGAAGGGCACGACTCATTCGTGCCGTTAGGCATCGCAAAATACCTCGGCTCTAGCCGCCGCGGTAACTGTTCACTCCATCGTGACCTATCGTTTCGACGCACTGATTCTCGGAGGTGGCGCAGCCGGCCTGATGTGTGCAATCGAGGCCGGTAGGCGTGGACGCCGCGTCGCCGTTCTTGAACACGCCGACCGTCTCGGCAAGAAGATTCTCATTTCCGGCGGCGGCCGCTGCAATTTCACCAACATCCATTGCCGGCCCGAGAATTTCCTCTCGGCGAACGCGCACTTTGCCAAGTCGGCGCTGGCTCGCTGCACGCCTGCCGATTTCATCGCGCTCCTTGAAAAGCATCGCATCCCGTATCACGAAAAGACGCTGGGCCAATTGTTTTGCGATCGTTCGTCTCGTGACATCCTGGGAATGCTCGAGGAAGAATGCTCGTCCGCTGGCGTGAAGAGTTTCCTGAATACAAAGATTCACGAAGTGAAACGGACCCCAGAGTTTGTCGTGCATGCGCAGAATGCAGAATTCCACGCGCCCGCCCTGGTCGTAGCGACCGGAGGCCTATCTATTCCAAAGATCGGTGCGACCTCATTTGGCTACGACCTGGCGCGACAGTTCGGGTTGAAAATCCGCGAGCCGTGGCCGGGGCTCGTACCCCTGGTGCTGAACCCGGAAGACCGTTCCCGCTACTGCGATCTAACGGGGGTTTCCGCCGAGGTGATCGCATCCTGTGACGGACAACAGTTCCGCGAAAAGATGTTAATCACCCATCGCGGCCTGAGCGGTCCCGTAATCCTGCAAATCTCCTCCTATTGGAAGAAGCCGCAGCAGATCCGGGTCGACATCGCACCCGGCAACGAGTTGACCGCCATCTTCCGCGATCCGAAGACGCCTCGAACTCTGACCGCACTACGATCCGAGCTACGGAAGATGCTGCCGGCACGCTTTGCCGATCGCTGGCTCGAACTGCACGGCCCGGCTGCGTGGACGAACGCCGCGCTGGCCGATCTCGAGCAGCAGGCGCATGCGTGGACCATCGCCCCCGCGGGGACGGAAGGGTACGAGAAGGCGGAGGTGACGGCTGGCGGCGTTGACACCGACGAACTTTCGGCCAAGACGATGGAGAGCCGTAGAGTCTCCGGCTTGTTTTTCATTGGCGAAGTAGTAGACGTGACCGGTCAGCTTGGCGGCTTCAACTTTCAGTGGGCGTGGGCTTCGGGGGCGGCTGCGGGCCGAGCGGTGTAGACTGTCTTTCCAGAAATCGAGAGGATGCGATGAGGGCAACCACTAACTTTCTGAGAAACATTACCTGGCTGGTCGCGGTTCTAGGGCTCGCGAGCGGCGCGTTTGCACAGACGTTCACGCTTCTAGTCCTCGCAAAGAGTGACAACACCGTTGCCATCGTTGACCCTGCGACGTTACAAGTTCTGGCGCGCTTGCCCGCCGGTCCCGATCCCCACGAAATCATCGCTTCCGACGATGGCCAACGCGCCTACATCTCCAACTACGGCGGTTCCGACAGCACTCTGAACACGATCTCTGTAGTCGATCTGGTTGCCCGCAAGGCGCTGCCTGCCATCGACCTTGGAGCGTTGCGTTCCACCCATGGGTTGGCATTCGCCGGAGGCAAGCTCTATTTCACGGCGGAGACCAATAAAGTCATCGGGCGTTACGATCCCGCAACCGAACGCATCGACTGGATTCTTGGCACCGGCCAGGATCGAACGCATATGGTCGCCGTGGCGAAGAGCCTCGAGCAAATCTTCACCTCGAACGTCAACTCCGCCACGATCAGCATCATCGAACACGTTTCCCAACCAAACGGAGGCTTCGGTCCCCCTCCCGGCGGTCCACCCGGCTCAGGATCTGGTCCGGGCGGTGCGCCTCCTCAAGCACCTGGCCCTGCTCCGGGTGGGCCGCGTATGACCTGGGAAGTGACGAACGTTCCTGCCGGCCATGGGGTTGAAGGCTTCGACGTGTCGCCGGATGGAAAGGAAATCTGGGCGGCCAATGCGCGAGACGCAACCGTCACCGTCATCGATGTCCCTACGAAAAAAGTCATTCAGACTCTTCCGATCGCAGTGAAGGGCGCCAACCGCCTGAAGTTCACGCCGGATGGCAAGCGCGTCTTGATTTCCGGTCTAGGCGCGGGCGCAGGGGGCGCCAGCCTGGTGGTGATCGACGCGGCCTCTCACAAAGAGGTGAAACAGTTAAACCTCGGTGGTGGTGCGGCAGGCATTCTGATCGCACCCGATGGCTCGCGCGCCTATGTCGCCGTCAGCACGGCCGACAAGATTGCGGTCCTGGATCTAGAAACTCTGGAGGTCACCGGACAAATCTTTGCCGGGAAACAGCCTGACGGATTGGCTTGGGTGTTGCACAGGTAAGTCGAGTGCTTACTGACGTCATCTCGAGCTCAGCCGCTTTACAGGCGGAGACAGGGATCTCGCGCGCCTCTTAAACGAAGCGTCCATTCCGGCTCGAATATGCCCTTTCCTCCGATATCATCCCCCGCATTGCCCATGCCGTAGAATCAAGACTTGCTCCTCACAATCGAAAAGCAGATCTACGGCGGCGATGGCCTGGCCCGTCTGCCAGCCGCTTCGCCTCCGGATGAAGCCCGCGGACGCGGCAAGGCCGTGTTCGTCCCCTTTGTCCTGGCGGGAGAAGAAATTGAGGCTACACTCACCGAACAGAAGCCGGGCTTCGCTCGAGCTGCGGTTGAGACCATCGTTAAAGCCTCTCCACATCGCATCCAGCCGGGCTGCCCATACTTTGCCCGGTGCGGAGGCTGCCATTATCAGCACGCCCGCTACGAACATCAGCTCGAGATCAAGAAGGAGACCTTGCGCGATACCCTGCGGCGCACGTCCAAACTGGAGTTACCCCTCGACATCCAGGTCCATCCTTCGCCGCCGTGGAATTATCGCAACCGCTCGCGCCTGCAAGTGCAGGTCCGCCCCAAATTTGCAGCGGGATACTTCAAATTGGCTTCGCACGAACTGTTGGCCGTCCAAGAGTGTCCAATCAGTTCTCCGCTGATCAACCGGGGTATCGCCGCCCTGTGGCGGAGCGGAACCGCGGGCAAAGTTCCTGAGGGAGTACGGGACGTCGAGTTTTTTGCCGACGCCGACGACACTCAGCTATTGATCGAGGTCGGATGCGCGGGGGCAGCCCGTCGAGCCGCGGTGCGCGTGTGGGCCGAGGACTTTCGTGCCGCCGTGCCCGAAATTGCAGGAGTCGCGGCATTCCGCGAAGCCAATCCCGGCGATCGGAAGGCAACCGCGCCGGAAATTCTGGTCGCTATCGGCGCCACGCATCTGACTTATCAGACGGCGAGCGCCGCGTACCGGGTCAGCGCGGGTTCCTTTTTTCAGACCAACCGTCACTTGACCGACGAACTGGTTCGGATTGTTGCTGCCGGGCAATCCGGCAAATTGGCTCTTGACCTCTACGCCGGCGCTGGATTATTTTCCACAGCCCTGGCATGTGACTTTCATCACGTCGTTTCTGTTGAGTCATCACAGACTTCCTCAGCCGATCTTGCTTACAATCAGTCCTCGAATGGAGAGGTGGTTCGGGCCACGACGGAGCAGTACCTGGCCCCTGCGGAGAATACGGGGCGAGTCGGGAAGGGCGTCCTCCCTCATATCCTTCATAGGCCCGACCTAGCGGTGGTGGACCCGCCCCGAAGTGGCTTGGGAGAACGCGTGGCGCGCTTGCTGGCAGAGTTAGGTGCGCCACGGGTTATTTATGTGTCCTGCGATCCGGCGACGCTGGCGCGCGATCTCGTAACGCTACTGGCTGCGGGGTATCGCATCGAGCAAATACACCTGGTGGATTTGTTTCCTCAAACCTACCATTTGGAAAGCGTTGTGCACTTAGTTCTTTGACAAAGATCAGCGCGGGGAGAAATCGGATTTCAAAAACCGAATGCCTTCCGTTTCTGTTTTGACAGCTGAGCTTGGGTTCAAGGATCGTGGAGGAACAGGCAGGTCGCTGTGGTCCATGCTAGGCGAGCGAAAAAGATTGGGCTTTAGCCCCTGAGGGATTCCCACGGCCTCAAGGGCGAACTTCGAACTCGATTCTACCTGCGGGCGATAAGTGAGTTCTCAGCCATCAGCCGTCCGCTTTCAGCCAAGAGCAGTTTTACGCCGATGCCTGATAGCTGACAGCTATACCAGTCGTTATGGCGAGAGGGAGAGCTACAGGGCGATGCGGAAAAGCAAGTGGAACGGCGTGTGACCGCGCTCAGATCATCCAACGGCGAACTTGATCAAGATCGGCCACCATGGAGGCTGCAATGCTACTACACCGGAACTGATCGCGTCGGCCAGAGCCGAGTTTGCGATTATTTCTTTAGGATTCGGCAATTCCTTCGGTCTGCCGTGGACCGAAGTTCTCGGTCGCCGGGCGGACGCGAGAGCCCGCGTCTATCGCACTGATCTTGACGGAGCCGTCACCTTCGATCCCGGTGGCAGCTCTGTTACGGCTTCATTGGCGGCTCTTCAATAGCAGGAATCTCCGCCGTTACGTCCTCATCCGGCGCCGACCGGCGACCTTCCGCGATCACGCGACGGGCGGGGTCAGCGTCCTCTTCGCGTACCAGCAGGATTATCCCACCTAGCCCCGGGAACGCGTCTTGAACCAGGGATGCGGAGGTGAGATCGCTCTCGATGCCTGCGGAATCGAGCAATCCCTTGACCACCAGCGCCTCAGATTCCTGCTCCGAATCAAACACCTTTACCAGTTTCTCGTTGGGATCAGGACGCTGCTGCGCGCCGGCGGTCGAATTGCCAGATTCTGCCATGACATCTCCAATTCCGGAGTCGGACCGAACCGGCCGAATCCTACGCTCCTAATGCGATGTTACTGAGATTTTACTCCGCTTCCGAGTCCGGCCCACATCCCGTGAATCGGCGTGTAGGGTGGATGCCGCTTCAGAGTCAAGGGTTGCGAACCGGAGCTAAAGCCGGTTGGCTTTGAGGCTCGACCCTCTTATGTACTTGATTTCTTCGGTGACTACGGCAGAATGAGCATTATCAGGGGCGCAACGCCGGGCCGCGTAGCGTCATCCAAGTCTGTGGGCCGGGGAAAAGGGGACACCATGAATATTCATCAACACGACGAGCATAACGAGAGCTTTCCTATGGGAGAGCAGGAGGCTGTGCGCGAGCGGGAAGAGGAAGCCCGCAAAATACGCCGTCTGCAACTGATGATTAGCATGGTGATGTCCGTCATCGGTCAAGATCCGAGCCTGACTGTGGAGGAGGCCTCAGAGTTGGCGGCTGGAGCCAAGCGCGCCGCTCTGGCCATGTTCCCCGACAAGGAGCTTGCCTACGATCTCCTCTACAAGCCTCGTCTGCAGAGGCTCATGAAGGAGCGGTTCCGTCTGCAATAGGAGTGAAATCTGCGATCAGCTAGTCCTCATTCGTCCACGACGGAATTCCGCAGCGTCCCGGCCCCTTCCACACTGACTTCCACCACATCGCCCGCAACCAGCGGCCCGACGCCTGCAGGCGTCCCCGTGGGGATCAGGTCACCGGGGAACAAAGTCATCACCTGCGCGATATGCCGAATCACCACGTCCAACGTGAAAATGAAATCTCGCGTGTTGCCCTGCTGCCGCACCTCGCCATTAACGCGGGTTTCGACGCCGACGCCTGCCCACGGATCGATTTCGTCGGTCACCACGGGTCCCACAGGGCAAAACGTGTCGAATCCCTTGGCCCGGGTCCACTGTCCGTCTTTGTTTTGCAGATCTCGCGCCGTAACGTCATCTACGCACGTGTAGCCAAGAATGTATTGCCGGATGTCGGCGTCCGCCGCCGGCTGGTAGCAGGTCTTGCCGATTACCACGCCCAGTTCGCCCTCGTGATCGACTCGCTGCGAGATTTTCGGGCGCCGCACGATCCCCCCCGGTGGCAACAGCGCGGAGGTTGGCTTCAAGAAGATAAGGGGCTCTTTCGGCACGTCGTGCCCGAGTTCGGCCGCATGCTCGCGATAGTTGCGCCCGACGCAAACGATTTTCGAAGGCCGCACCGGAGGCAAAAGGGTGGCCTCCGCCAGTGGAATTGCCTCGATCCGGCGCGTGCGCAGGCTTTCTATGTCCCCGTCGGCCTCCTCGGGAGCAGTCAGCAGAATCCGCACAATCGCATCTCGTCCGGCAACAGACTCAACCAGCCCATACTGGACTTGGTCGTTGAATTGAAATCGACAGTATCTCATCGCGATCTATCTAACCATATCCGTGGAAATTGAGGCGCGCACCAGAAAGATTTTTTTTTGGGGGAGGGGACGATATATCGCCTTTGAGACCCCGATCTCTGAGGCCCTCGAGCTGGCGCCGACGCCCCTTATTGTTAGCTTTAGTTTTGTTGTGCGTTCAAGCCAAACCTGGATCAGTCTATGACTTTTAAAGATGTATACGTGACCGGGAATATCCACTATATAATTGCTGCCCCCGCGGGTTCTGGGGCGAGAGCCGTCGGTTTGAAGTCTCGCGGCGTACCGCCAACGAGCTACGGTCGCTACCCACGTTCTTTGCAGGAGTTACTCTGTGTCGTCTTTGCCATGCCATCAATCTCGCGCGAGCATGAAGTCTCGTCTCGCGGCGGTCTTCGTCTTCTTTCTTTGCAGCCAGATTGCTCCGCTAGCGCAAATCCCAAATATCAATATGGGACCCGATTCTACGTTCGCGCAGATTGATTTTGCGCAAATGTCTCTCGACCAGATGAACCGGCGCATGGCCAAGAGCGAGCAGAAGCGCAAGCAAGAGAAAGAAATGATTGATTCGGGAGTGATCTCGGCGCTCGATTTGGAGGCTCCCAACAAGGCCGTCGAAGAGTTTAACCAGGCGACCACGTTGATGAGAGCGCAGCATTCGCAAGAGGCGATCAAGCACATGCGGCGTGCGATCGATGCCTATCCCAAGTTTGTTTCAGCGCATCTCGGCCTCGGACTCGCATATCTTGATCAGGAGGACCAGCCTCACGCCAAAAGCGAGTTTGAAGTGGCTGCGAAGCTCGACCCGAAGTTTCCCGGATCCTTCATGAATCTCGGCCTCGTTGCGTTGTCCATGAACGATTTTGAGACTGCGAAACCACAACTGGAAAAAGCTGCATCCTTGCATCCCAAGGACCCCAAAATCCTATCCGCTTTGGCCTACGCGCAAAATGGAACCCGGCAGTTCCAGCAGGCTCTTGAAACTGCCAAACTGGTTCATGCGCTCGATCACAAAGGAATGGCCAGTGTGCACTACGTCGCCGCATCCGCAGCCATGTCTTTAAAGGACTTCGAAGCCATGGAGCGGGAACTGAACCTGTTTCTTGGCGAAGATCCAACCGACGCCTTCGCTCCCACGGCGCGCCAGAACCTGGCCGCGCTTACGCATAACAAGGCGGTTCGGGCAGCCGGCGCCAGCACTCCTACGCAAAACCCGACCATGGTCGCTTCGCTGCGGCCATCGACGTTTCCGAACGCGCAGAGATTGAAGGCCGAGTTAGGTGATTTGGGAAGTGAGTCTGACGCCGGGAGTTGCGAGGATTGCGGTGCCCTAGTCGAGGCGAGCGCAGCCCCGGATGCGAACCGCAGCACGACATCTTTGTCCGATTCGCGGGTGGCGCCGGGTCTCGCCAGTGGATGGACGATTCGTACGAGCGTCGATCAGGTTACCCTGTTCTTCACCGTGACCCAACACGGTCACATGGTGAACGATTTGCAGGAGTCCAACGTCCGGGTGCTGGACAACAACAAGCCGCCGGACCGGATGGAACAGTTTGCTCCGCAGTCGAAGCTGCCCCTGCGGCTTGCTCTGATCGTCGATACCAGCGGCTCTGTGCATGACCGATTTTCGTTTGAAAAGCATGCTGCGACCAAGTTCGTACAAAAAATCCTAAGCAGCCATTCAGACTTGGCTTTCATAGCGGGCTTCTCCGAAGAGAACACTGTCACGCAAGATTTCACCTCAGACCCGGCTGAACTGGGGCAGGGAATTGAAAAGCTGGCTAACGGCGGAGGAACTGCGCTGTTCGATGCAGTATCTTTCGCGTGTCGAAAGCTGGACGCGTATCCTGAGAGCGAGCGCGTGGCTAGAGTTCTGGTGATCCTGAGCGACGGCGAAGATAATTCCAGCCACAGCAGCTTGAAACAGAGCATTCAAGCTGCCGAGAGAACTGGTGTAACCATTTATACGGTGAGCACTCGAGAGGACCGAGGCGATAAGACCGACGCCGATAGTGTGTTAGAAATGCTGGCGGAACGGACCGGAGGCGAGGCGATGTTTCCGGGCGACATCATGACCTTGGGGCGGTCTCTCGACAAGCTGAATGAGTTGATCCGTAGCCGTTACTTCGTTGCCTACAAGCCTGCCGATTTCCAGCCCGATGGGAGCTATCGCCCAATCAGCGTGATTGCGGAAAAGGACGGTAAAAGACTGCAGGTTCGGGCTCGCAAGGGCTACCATGCGCGGCGTGCGGTGGCTCCCAACTGACCGAAAGACTCTGCGAGGATTTCATCCGCGTAGTTGTCTTTCCTCATGGGACTTTTTCGTCGGCTTCTTCCGAACGGGCGCTCTCGTTCCCGCGCACGTCCGCTGCGCTGACCGAATAGAAGTAGTGCTTTCCGGACTCGACATTCGGATCCCGGTACGCCGGAGTTTTCACCGTCTCCGCGTTTAACTTCACGACCCCCCCTCCGACTTCATGGCGATACACGTTGTATCCCTCGAGATCGACGTCGGCAACCGGAGCCCATACCAGATCAACAAAGGTCTTCTGCCCCGGTCCGGAAGACACCGCCTGCAACGCGGACGGAACGGAAGGTGGAAAAACATCGTGGGTAAAGACTTTAATCTCTGGCGTGTCGTCGCCTTCGACCGCTAGTTCCGGTTTGTTTTCCTGAGCAATCACTCTCACCGTCTCCGCGTGATATTCGTATGTCTTTTCCCATTCGACGCTCGGATCCGTAAAATTGGGGTTGCCTTCGCTGCCTGTCGGAATCTCGCCGGCAAGAGTTTGCTGCGAACTGCCCTCAGGGTGGCGGTAAATGCGATAGATGTAGTGCACATCTTTGGTGGGATTCAGCGGAAGATCGTTGGTCCAACTCAGTACAACGCCCTGACCTGTGACGTGTGCAGCAAAGTCCCGCGGCGACGGAAGAGTGCGCGCCGACGAAACCCGCACCTGATTCGAAAGACCTGCGCCTCTACCCTCGGGGTTGAGCACTTCGACGGCATAAGTAACGAAGCCATAAGGATCGTCACTTTGAAGCTGTGCCGGGAGTGAGTCAGTATACGATCTCGAACCTTTCTGCTTGGCAGGCTGACTGTTGCCGGGACTCGGTTGCGCAGGTACCTCTCCCACCGGAATACCGCACTGCGTCAACTCCATTTGCCCTCGGCGGCAAATCCTCGTTGGACCCAAGCTTCGTATTGTCTGCCGATCACTCGTAACGATTGGAGCAGTCCAGGTAAGAGTCACGTGATCGCCTTTGCGCGTAACCCGCAGATCCGAAGGAGGCTTCGGCAACTCCAGCGATGGCGGCTGCGGCGGCCCGATTGTCGCGCACGCTGTGAACACAAACGGCACAGCCAGAGCCCATAGGGTTTTCTTCGCGGAGCGTCTCATTCAGAAGAAAACAGACTAACAGAACGACGGTCAGCGGCTCAGACTGTATCTGATCTCGGTCTGAAAGGAGCATCCCGGGAGAGGGAAAGTTTGGGGACAGCCGGTTTTGACAAGGGCAGAGCGTTCAGCCGCGCCGATAGATTGCCGCATAGGATGATCTTTTGCCCCTGCGGGACGGCTTCTTCCAGCTGCGTGAACATCGGCCTACGCGGCGAGTTCCTTCAACGCCTCCCGGAACACTTTGGTATGCCGGTCCACATCTTCCGCTTCCGTCTGCGGCGACATCAGCGCCATATTATGAAACGGCGTCAGCAAGATTCCTCGATTCATGGCGTAGAGGTGCATGAATCGTTCCAGCTCAAAATCCATCGCGTCGTGGGCCTGGTTGCCGTTGGTGGGCTCCTTGGAGCTGAAAAGATATTCGGCCCGGCACCCCAGACGAGTCACGTGCCAGGGAAATTCCGCATCTGCAATGGCCTTGGCCACGCCCGCTTTCCAACGCTCGGCCATCGGAATCATCCGGTCAAAGGCCTCTTTGGTAAGAACTTTCGTCAGTGTGGCGCGCATGGCCGCGAGAGAAAGCGCGTTCCCGGCGAGGGTGCCTCCGATCCCGCCCACATCGCAGTTTTCGAGTTCCTGTTTAGCGACGATGCGTTCGGCAACTTCCTGCGAAAAGCCATAAGCCGCGCCGGGAATGCCTCCCCCGATGGCCTTGCCGAAGACGAGGATGTCAGGCTCGAGACTCTCCGCTCGCGTATAACCCCCCGGTCCCGCGCAGATCGTGTGGGTCTCGTCGATGATGAGCAAGGCCCCATGCTTGCGAGTGAGTTCGCGCAGGGCAGTATGATATCCCGGTTGCGGATGCACGATGCCGACGTTCGTCATAGCTGGCTCTGCTAGCACGCAAGCGACATCGCCGGTGGCAAGCGCCCGGTCCAGTGCACCGACATCATTAAACTCGACCACCTTGGTCGTTACTGCCGGATTCACGGGCGGTCCAATATTCCCAGGCCGCGGCCCCGCCGCTCCATTGGATTGAAGAGTAATGAACGTCTCATCCACTGTGCCGTGATAGCACCAGTTGAAGACCAGAATTTTCGAACGTCCCGCGATCTGCCGAGCCAGCCGGATCGAGAAGCGATTCGCATCCGTAGCGGTCAACGCGAACTGCCAGTACGGCAACTGGAAGCGTCTCTGCAGTTCCTCGGCTACAAAAATAGAGTCTTCCCCCGGCAGCATCAGCGTGATGCCGCGTCGCGACTGCTCTTCCACGGCCTTGACGGTAGCAAACGGCGAATGCCCGGTCATCGCTCCCGTGTCGCCCAAACAAAAGTCCGTGTAGCGATGTCCATCCACGTCGAAGAAGTGGGCCCCTTGCGCTTCGCGCACGAACGGCGGAAACGCTCCTGCCCACTTGACCATCCAGTTCATCGGCACCCCAGCCAGCAGCGACTTGCGCGCCCGCTCGAACAGCGCCTTCGACTTCGGGCGCTCGTCCACAAACTTCTTCTGCTCACGTTGCATCAGGGACTGCAAGCGGGAACGGTCGATGGTTTTCATAAATTCTTGGTAAGGGAAATAACCTAGCAGATAGTAGCCCGTGTAACACCCGGCTTGCCACTGCCAAGGATAAGTCTTCACTTTAATTTCGAGCAACGAAAACCACTGGTTGCGGATATGAAGCGGCCAGTCCTAAAGCCCCACTCGGCGTTCGCAATGTCTCTAATTCCGGATCGAGATAAGCCATGAGATTCCCAGTCTTGACCTCACGAAGAACAAGTTGAAGTTCTGCGCCGCCGTCGGAATCGGTCGAAACCGGATCTAGAGCGAAGTCGGGAAGGTCAATCTCGAAAGCACCATCTGCATTCGGCACCACAGTGCCCAGGGAGATTTGTGGGACCAAGCAGTCTGCAAAACCAAAGAATCCGCTGGCCCATGGCGCCAGGAGCTTGATGTGGTCCGCGAGTTTACCTTCCTCGGACGCTTGGATTTCAACGGATCGCGAACCAGAGTTTAAAGTCTTGCTGCGGCCCGATGCCCCAAAGGGGCCGTACAGACATGCCGTATCTCAACTCTGTCGAAGGATCGATCAGGCGGGAGCAGAAGGATGACTCTCGGCAGTTGCTCAGCGACTTGCGACACCCCGCGCCCAGCAGACGGCAGCCAGAAAATGGTGACGAGAACGCGGTGATGGGTCACAGTCCAGAATTATAGGCCCGGGAAACAACGCCCGCCGATTCAAGTCGCTACAAAATGTATCGACTCAGATCCTGATCTTTCACGATATCGGTGAGCATCTTGCGCACGTACTCCGCGTCGATTATGACGTGCTCGCCCTTCTTCTCCGGGGCATCGAAGCTCAACTCGTCGAGCACCCGCTCCATGATTGTATGCAGCCGCCGCGCGCCAATATTCTCCGTACTTTCGTTCACGCGGAAAGCAAAGTGTGCAATTTCATCCAGCGCTTCCTTGGTGAACTCCAGCTTCACGCCTTCCGTTTCAAGCAGTGCCGTGTACTGCTTTACGAGCGACGACTTCGGCTCAGTCAGAATCCGCACGAAGTCTTCCATCGTCAAGGATTGCAATTCGACTCGTATCGGAAACCGCCCCTGGAGTTCGGGAATCAGGTCGCTAGGCTTCGACACGTGGAACGCGCCCGCCGCGATAAACAGAATGTGGTCGGTGCGCACCATGCCATAACGGGTATTCACCGTCGTACCTTCCACGATGGGAAGAATATCGCGCTGCACGCCTTCCCGCGAAACGTCCGGCCCATGGCCGCCTTCGCGCCCCGCGATTTTGTCGATCTCGTCCAAAAACACAATGCCTGAATTTTCCACACGGTCAATCGCCATTCGTGTGACCTGATCCATGTCAATCAGCCGCTGTTCTTCCTCCTGAATCAGGTACTCGAAGGCCTCGTTGACCTTCATCTTTCGTTTCTTGGTGCGCTGCCCGAAGATGTTTGGCAACATGTCCTTGAGGTTGACGTCCATCTCTTCCACGCCCTGATTCGAGAGAATTTCGAACGACGGGAAATTTCGTTCGCGCACATCGATCTCCACCGTGCGCTCATCCAGCTTTCCTTCGCGCAGTTGTTGACGCAATTTTTCACGCGTCCGGCTCGACGATTCCGTCAGCGCCGCGTTCCCATCGATCACCACTCCGCCCGAGGGGGAACTCGCCTCCGGTCGCGCGGGAGGCGACGGCGGCAGGAGAATGTCCAGCAGTCTCTCTTCCGCATTCAATTCGGCCTTGTCGGCAACGTCTTCCAGTTTCTCTTCGCGCACGTTGTCGATTGCGATCTCTACCAGATCGCGCACCATCGACTCCACGTCACGTCCCACGTAGCCCACTTCGGTAAACTTGGAAGCTTCAACTTTCAGGAAGGGCGAATTCGCCAGCTTGGCCAGCCGCCGCGCAATCTCCGTCTTCCCCACTCCTGTCGGCCCAATCATGATGATGTTTTTGGGGATGATCTCTTCGGCAAGCTCGGGCGTGAGCTTTTGCCGGCGCATACGGTTGCGCAGCGCGATGGCGACGGCCCGCTTGGCGTCTTTCTGGCCGATCACGTGTTTGTCGAGCTCGACTACGATTTCGCGTGGGGTCAGTTCGTCCAGCGCAAGCTGTTCTTCTTCAGCAGAGGATGGGAGATAAATAGCCATAGTTGAGTTCTCAGTTCACCGATCTCAGTTCTCAGTAGCGCGGCGGTTTTTGCTAACTCTGAGAAAGGACGGAGAACTAGAGTTCTTCAATCGTTACCTTGTCATTGGTATAGATGCACATCTTGCCCGCAATCTTCATTGCTTCTTCGGCGATCTGTCTGGCGGGGAGTTCGGTGTGCTCTGAAAGCGCCTGGGCCGCCGCCTGCGCGTACGGGCCGCCGCTGCCGATCGCCGCCACCGGACCATCCGGCTCGATGACGTCGCCTTGCCCACTCAGCAGATACGTCTGCTCCTTGTCGCTCACCAACAGCAAAGCTTCCAGATGCCGGAGGAACTTGTCGGTGCGCCAGTCCTTGGCCAACTCCACGGCGGCGCGACCCAGGTTGCCGTGATACTGCTCCAGTTTGGCCTCGAAGCGGCTAAAGAGCGTGAACGCATCGGCCGTCGAACCCGCGAAACCGGCCACAATCTTATCGTTGTAAAGCCGGCGAATCTTCTTGGCCGAGTGCTTGATCACGGACTCGCCCAGGGTGACTTGGCCGTCGCCGGCCAGGACGACCTTCCCGTTGCGGCGAACGGACAAAACGGTAGTGGAACGAATCAGTCGC
>Ga0070766_10000527_pt1 | contig 17204 bp, 14 predicted proteins | sample HubBroMetageWFT6_FD_69782 | JGI IMG/M metagenome (GOLD analysis project Ga0070766, IMG submission 69782) | Warmed and freeze-thawed soil microbial communities from the Hubbard Brook experimental Forest, New Hampshire - Hubbard Brook CCASE Soil... | ecosystem: Environmental > Terrestrial > Soil...
GCGTTCGGGTCCGTCGGCGGACCCGCCTCGCCCCATTCGAGCCGGTAGTAATTATAAAGGCGCGTCAGGACGTCGTCGCCGAGATAGGCGTCGAGGCAGGCGTAGTTCTTGTAGGGATCGACCGGCCCGGTACAGGCTGGCGCAGGCCCCGCGGGCGCCAGGACCGTCGGCGCCTGTGGATTAGGCAGCTGCGCGACGAGGGACGGGGTCGGCGTTGCCGGCACCACGGCGCTCGACAACGAGTCCGCGTCGACCCGCTGCGTCGCGGCCAGCAAAGCTATCGCCGCCGCGGCGCCCCACCACATAGCGCGCATCGCCACTTTGGTCTCCACCTGCGATTTCCTTCTACGTGCGAGGCTAGCGCGTTGGTGGATAAAATTACGAGGCGGTAAGCTGGTCGTAAGGAATCATATTTCCATAAAGAATTCTACATGCTCGCTATAAACAACCTTTACGCGGCGGAGCCCGGCGGTGATCAAAGACGCCTGGAAAGGTTTGTGCCTGTTGGCGTCATGCGGCGCGGGGATTGCGGGGCCCGCGCAGGCAGAAGAGACCGGGGCTGGCACCGCGCCCGATAAATCGGCCTATACGCTGTTCGATCCGACCCCGGTCGATCAGATGCGCAGCTTCTGCACCGATCGTCCGACCAAATCGAACTTTCCCTGCACGGTCGATGCCGGTCACTTCCAGTACGAAAGCGACGTCATCAACTGGAGCTATGCCCATACCGGCGGGGTCACGACAAACACCTATCTGTTTACCAACCCGACCTTGAAATTGGGTCTTACCAACACGATCGACGCAGAGCTCAATATCGTCCCCGCGGAACGTATCTTCACCAAGAGTTCGCTCGGGAGATCCAGCATCGGCGGCGCGGGCGATCTGTTTTTGCGGACGAAAGTGAACCTCGCCGGCCCGGAAGGCGGCGATTTCCAACTGACCGCCCTCCCCTATGTGAAGCTGCCGACCGCCAAGCCGGGGATCGGCAACAAGGCGGTCGAAGGCGGCCTGATCGTGCCGGTCTCGTTCGGGTTGCCGAGCGATTTCACGCTGCTGCTCGATCCGGAAATCGACATCCTCCGCAACGCGTTGAATAGCGGGCGCCACGCCAACTTCGCCAGTCTGGCGAATTTGGGTCATGCGCTGTCCGAAAGCGTGATCGGGTACGTCGAGCTGTTCGGCAGCGTCAACGACGATCCGTCCGGCACGGTCAAGCAGGCATCGCTCGACCTTGCCGTGGCATGGGTCGTGTCGGAAAAGGTCCCGGGTCTGCAGCTCGATCTCGGCGCCAATATCGGCCTGACCTCGGCCACGCCCAAGGTGCAGGCCTATGCCGGCATTTCCCAGCGCTTCTAATCCATTATCGCCATTGGGCTATTGCACGACCTCGCCATGGACGGCGAGGTCGAGACCCTCGAGTTCGGTCTCGGTATCGACCCGCAATCCAATCGCGAGATCGATCAGCTTCAACAGGATCAGCGACACGATCGCATCGTAGGCGATGACAACGCCAACCCCGTAAAGCTGCACGATGACCTGATGCGCGTTGCCGTCAATAAGGCCGCTGTGGCCCTCCCCTCCGACCGCGGCGACGGCCAGCACGCCGGTCAGGATGGCCCCGACCGTGCCGCCGACCCCGTGGACGCCGAAGGCATCGAGGCTGTCGTCATAGCCGATCGTGTTCTTCAGCCAGGTGGCGCCCCAGTAGCAGGCGACCCCAGCGACGATGCCGATGATCAAAGCGCCACGCGGATCGACAAAGCCCGATGCGGGCGTGATCGCGACAAGGCCGGCGACGGCGCCGGAGATGATGCCGAGGACGCTCGGCTTACCCTTGACTGCCCATTCGACGAACATCCAGGTCAAGGCGGCCGTCGCGGTGGCGATCTGGGTCACCGCCATCGCCATGCCGGCATTGCCGTTGGCTGCCGCCGCCGAGCCGGCGTTGAAGCCGAACCAGCCGACCCATAGCAGCGAGGCGCCGGTCACGCTGAGCACCAGATTGTGCGGCGCCATCGGCTCGGCGCCATAGCCGCGTCGCTTGCCCAGCACGAGGCAGGCCATCAGCCCAGCGACGCCGGAATTGATGTGGACGACGGTCCCGCCGGCAAAGTCGAGAATGCCCGCATCATTCAGAAACCCGCCGGGACCCCACACCCAATGCGCGATCGGCGCGTAGACGAGCACCGCCCACAGTCCGATAAACCACAACAGCGCCGAGAACTTCATGCGATCGGCGAAAGCCCCGCAGATCAGGGCCGGGGTGATGATCCCGAAGGTCATCTGAAAGCACATGTAAACCGATTCGGGGATGGTCTTGGCAAGGTCGTTGACCGAATCGATGCCCATGCCGCTGAGCATGACGCGGCTCCAGCCGCCGATGAACGCATTGCCCGGGGTAAAGGCGAGGCTGTAGCTGACGATCGTCCACAGCACGGTAACGAGGCAGGTCACCGCGAAGCTCTGCATCACGGTGGCGAGCACGTTCATCTTGCGCACCATGCCACCGTAGAAGAGCGCCAGACCGGGGATCGTCATCATCAGGACGAGCGCGGTCGAGGTCAGCATCCAGGCGGTGTCGCCGCTGTCGATTTTCGGAACAGCGGCCGCGGCCGGCGCCTGCGCCATCGCGGCAAGCGACCACGAGCACAGGATCAAAGCGGCACAAACGGCGCGCTGCGCGTAGCGACACAATGAACTCATCGGATCAGCCCTATGAATGACCGCGGCATTGCAGATCCGCCCGGCCCGTTCCGGGCGAATGCCCCGTTCCGATCCCAAGAATCATGCCAAGCCGGACCGCAAGACGACCGCAGGGTGAAGGGCGGGTCGGTTCGGCGGCGCCGGACGATGAATCCGAGATTCGCCTAAAACTTAGGCAGGCGCGCGGACACCCGCGTGCCAAAAAGCGGATGGCCCGCGCGACGGCCGGCCATGCTGTTCATCAACCCTCGGGGCGAGGCGGGGCTTTTTCGTGAGCTCGATCAGCCATAGATTGCGGCGAGAAAGTCAATCCGAGGGCCGATCAATGAGGCATCTTTTGATCGGCGTCGCGGCAGCCGCAACCATAGCCGCCATCGGCCCGGCTTGGGCGCAGGTTTCTCCGCCCGGGCCGCCGGGGCCGGCCGCTACTTACGCCGGCTCCGCGCAGCGCTATCCTTTCCCCAGCACGACCCCCGAGGATGCTTATAGGGCGGGACTGATAAACCGTTGGCAACTTGAACAATATGAAGGGCCAACAGCGCAGGCGCTACAAGGGCCGAGCCCAGATGGGGGCAACCGCTTGGGCACTGGCATGTAGATCGGGCAGCACCATGTGCAGCCCCGCTCGGCAACGGGCGGGGTTTCTTGTTCCCGTCAATCGCGATCGGCAGGCGCATCCCAGAAGCAGCGCGCGCCGACGACTACGGCGAGGAGCGCCACCGCGGCAATTAAGACCATCAGCCACGCTTGTACTGAGACACTGACCACGGGAGGTCCTTTCTGAGGGTTCAATGGTGGTTGGGTGGCAATATGGTCTTAGCGGTCGGTGCTCCGTTCGCCGGGAAATGAAATCGGCTTTAAGGGAGATGCGCTGCGGGGCGGCTCAGGAGCCAGTTGCCCGAGCTGCAAGCGCACGGGTACGCGCGGGGGATGGTTTACAGCGCATGACGGCCAACGGGCCGCCCGCCGCTGACCCACCATTCATCACGGCGGCGCCCCGCTCGGCGCAAATCGGGCGGGGTTTTGTTCGGCCTGGCCCCGGCAGACCCCCACTAAAATCTAATTCATCTTCGGGATACCGGCGCTTGAGTGTGCCCGCCTAACTGAACCGCTGGGCCGTCAATGCGGCGCGCCCGAATGCAGTAAAGAACCGCGAGATGAAGCATCATTTGATTGGCCTAGCGGCTGCCATAACCATAGCCGCCATCGGTCCGGCTTGGGCGCAGGTTTCTCCGCTCGGGGTGCCGCAGCCATCCGCTACTTACCCGGGCTCCTATCAGCGCTATCCCTTTCCCGACGTGACTCCTGGCGATGCTTACCGGGATGGACTGATAAACCGTTGGCAACTTCAACAGTACGAAGGGCCAACACCGCAGGCCCTGCAAGGGCCGAGCCCGGATGGGAGCAGGAGTCCCGAATAACCTAAAGGTGGTCCCCTGCCCCGCAGCATCCTCGCCCGAGGCGGGTTTCGAGATCCGGCGGGCGGACGCGTTAGACTCGTGAGTATCGGCCCTAGGTTTCCTGTGGGTTTCGAGGGTGCCGCAGGGGAGCCAGCGAGTCTAACGCGTCTCTCCTAAGCTAATGATATTACAGTGATTTCAAGTCAAACACTGTAATACATCAGGAACTCGACCGGGTGCGGGGTGTGCTCGAAATTGTACACCTCTTCCCACTTCAGCTCGATGTACGCTTCGATGAAGTCGCGGTCGAAGACATCGCCCTTCAAGAGGAAGGCGTGATCGCTCTGCAATTCGCCGAGCGCGTCGCGCAGCGAGCCGCAGACGGTCGGAATGTCCTTCAGCTCCTCAGGCGGCAGATCGTACAGATTCTTGTCCATCGGGTCGCCCGGATGGATCTTGTTCTGCACGCCATCCAGTCCGGCCATCATCATCGCCGCGAAGGCGAGATAGGGGTTGGCGGCCGGATCCGGATAGCGCACCTCGACGCGCTTCGCCTTTGGGCTGGTGACGATCGGGATGCGGCAGGCGGCCGAGCGGTTGCGGGCCGAATAGGCCAAGAGCACCGGGGCCTCGAAACCGGGAATGAGGCGCTTGTAGCTGTTGGTCGTCGGGTTGGTGAAGGCATTGATCGCCTTCGCATGCCGAATGATGCCGCCGATGTAATAGAGCGCGGTTTCGGACAAATCGGCGTAGAGATTGCCGGCGAAGGCCGGGCGCTCGCCCTTCCAGATCGATTGGTGCGTGTGCATGCCCGAGCCGTTATCGCCCTTGATCGGCTTTGGCATGAAGGTCGCCGTCTTGCCGTACTGGTGGGCGACGTTATGCACCACGTATTTGTAGATCTGCATGTTGTCGGCGGTGCTCACCAAGGTCGAGTAGAGGAAACCCAGTTCGGCCTGGGAGGGCGCCACCTCGTGATGGTGCTTCTCGACCTCGAGCCCCATGTCGTGCATGACCGAAAGCATCTCGGCCCGCAGGTCCGATTGGCTGTCGACCGGCGGCACCGGGAAATATCCGCCCTTGATCGGCGGCCGATGGCCGGTATTGCCGTCGGGGTATTCCTTGTTGGTGACGTACGGGCCTTCCTCGCTGTCGATGGAGTAGCTCGCCGTGTTCATCGAGCTTTCGTAGCGCACGTCGTCGAAGATGAAGAACTCGGCTTCGGGGCCGAAATACGCCTTGTCGCCGATCCCGGTCGAGACGAGGTATTGCTCGGCTTTCTTCGCGATCGAGCGCGGGTCGCGGCCATAGGGCTGGCCGGTCAGCGGCTCGTGCACGTCACAGAATACGATGACCGAGGTTTGCGCCGCGAACGGGTCGAGGACGGCGGTTGAGCAATCCGGCACCAGCAGCATGTCCGACTCGTTGATCGCCTTCCAACCGGCGATGGAGGAGCCGTCGAACGGCACGCCGTCATTGAGGAATTCGTCGGTGATCGTGCGCACGTGATGCGCCAGATGCTGCCATTTGCCGCGCGGGTCGGTGAACCGGAAATCGACGTATTTGGCGTCGTTCTCCTTGATCATATCGAGGACTTTTGCAGTATCGGCCATCGCTCCCGTCCAGTCGTTGGTTGAGAAGGTTCCTTGGGTTCACTCTCTGAGGGCGATGGCCGGCCGGTAAAGCCTGCCCGGCTGGCGCGGCACCGCCGCTAGCGCACAGAAAAAGCTTCGCGACAGGCCTGTCAAGTCCGCTAGACAGCGCGGGCCGCAGCTTCGCGAGCCCCGTCAAATCGCGCCGTCAAATCGCGCCGTCAAATCGCGTCTGCGCCCTTCTCCCCGGTGCGAATACGGATCGCCTCGTCGATCGTCGAGACGAAGATCTTGCCGTCGCCGATGCGCCCGGTATGAGCCGCCTGCTGGATCGCTTCGACGGCGCGCTCGACCATCGAATCCTCCATGACGACCTCGATTTTGACTTTGGGCAGGAAGTCGACGACGTATTCGGCTCCGCGATAAAGCTCGGTATGGCCCTTCTGCCGGCCGAAGCCCTTGGCCTCGGTTACCGTGATCCCCTTGATGCCGACCTCGTGAAGGGCCTCCTTCACCTCGTCGAGCTTGAACGGCTTAATGATCGCCTCGACCTTTTTCATCGGAATTCACTCTCTCCGCCGGCGGCGCCGCCCCGGCCCGCGACTCAGAGCATAACCCATGCCAGGGCGGGTCAGCGACGGAGAAGGCGAAGCCGCGAGCGGCATTGCCTATTAAATAGGCTATTTTGGATGAAACAGCCTATAATTAGCGCGATTTTCCGCGTGGCAGATTGCCAAGGAAATTGCGGATGCGCTCGATCGCCTCGGTGATGGCCTCAAGGCTATTGGCATAGGAAAACCGGATGTAGTCCTCGCCGAAGGCACCGAAACTGGTGCCGGCGATCGTCGCCACACCGGCCTGGTCGAGCAGTTCGCTCTGGAAGCTGCGGGCGTCGTAGCCCGTCCCGGCGATGTTGGGAAAGGTGTAGAAGGCGCCGCCCGGCATCGCGCAGCGGACTCCCGGCAGGCCGTTGAGCGCCGCGACGATTGCCTCGCGCCGCTCGGCGAAGGCGGCGACCATGCGGCGCACCGGCTCGCGCGGGCCTTCGAGCGCGGCGATCCCGGCATACTGCGTCGCCGCGTTGACGCAGGAATGGCAATTGATCGCCAGCCGCTCGGCGGCGGCGAACAGCGCCTTCGGCCACACGCCGTAACCCATCCGCCAGCCGGTCATCGCATAGGTCTTGCTCCAGCCGTCGAGCAGGATGACCTGATCGCGGATCGACGGATAGCTCAGCAGACTGACGTGCTCGGCGCCGCCATAGAGGATCTCGCCGTAGATCTCGTCGCTCATCACCGCGACATGCGGGTTCTTCTCGAGCCCGGCGACCAGCCGATCGAGATCGGCACGCGGGACGACGCCGCCGGTCGGGTTGGCCGGGCTGTTGATGATGAGGAGGCGCGTCTGCGGCGTGATCTTTTCCAGCACCTCCTCGGCGCTGAACGAGAAACCGGCGCTCTCGTAAATGGGCACCGGGACCGGGGTCGCTCCTGAGAACTTGATGACGCTCTCGTAGATCGGGAAGCCGGGGTTCGGGTAGAGGATCTCCACTCCAGGCTCGCCGAACATCATGATCGCGAAGAACATCGTCACCTTGCCGCCGGGCACGACCAGCACCTGGTCGGGCGATACCTCGACCTTGTGCCGGCGCCATAAATCTGCGGCGACGGCCTGGCGCAGCGGCGGGATGCCGTTTGCCGGGGTGTAGCCGTGATGGCCGTCGGCGAGCGCCTTGCGCCCGGCCTCGACGATGTGATCGGGCGTCGGGAAATCCGGCTGGCCGATGCCGAGATTGATGATCGAGCGGCCTTGCGCGGCGAGCGCGTTGGCCCGCGCCAGCACCTCGAACGCGGTCTCGGTGCCGAGCACTCCCATGCGGCCGGCCATCTGCAACATGCGGCGTCTCCCTATATCCGACACCCTTTATTTGTCATTGCGAGCGAAGCGAAGCAATCTCGCGCCACTGATCGCGCCGACCCGCCGAGATTGCTTCGTCGCTTCGCTCCTCGCAATGACGCCCTTTTTTCGATGCGAAGCGAAGCCATCTCGTGCCGCCGCCAAAATTCGCCCCGGGCGTGCGCGCGCTGCAGACACTGGGCGAAGAGGCTGCCACGCGGCGCTGTGAAACTGTGAAACTGCGCCACAGTTTCCGGCCGCCTCTCGTCGGCGTGCTTTTCTGTCGCGAGGCGAGATGCGAACGAGTCGGCGCGGTGTTGCACGCGCGCAATCGGAAAATCTCGGGAAAACGGAATCAGCGACCAAGTACTTGAAATCCCTACATTTAGCTTCGAGAAAACAACGGCGCTAACAGCGCGAAAACAGCAGCAGAAACAGCGAGAAAACAGCGGAATAACAGCGACATATCGGTCTCGGATCAGCGACAAAAAACAGCCGAAAGCCCATCAGGGCTGTCTCTTCGACCGAACACGCACTCCTCGTGTTGGTCGGAGATGTATGTTCGTGTTATGTTCGCGTCAGAGTGCGTAGGGCGGAAAAGCGAAGCGCATTCCGCCGCCTCTGTGGCAGCCCGGAATGGCGGAATACGCTACGCTCTTCCGCCCTACGGCGCCTGCAATCGGTTGGGCCGAAAGCCGCTAATCACGCACATACACGGCTTTGCCGGACGTCGCCTTGCCTTGCAGATCCGTATTGGTCACCTCGCAGGTAATCGTGCTTTGATCGGCAGAGAGTGCGACCAATGCCGTGAGGTTCATCATTTCGGTGTGGCGACGAAGAAGAGGCGCGGATAGGGCAGCAGCACTTTGCCGTCGGCACGGGCTGGAAACGCCTCGGCGAGCAGCGCGGCGTAGCGGTCGAGAAAGGCTTGCTGCTCCGCTGCGTCGAGCCGGGCGAGAAACGGACGCAGCCCGGTGCCGCGCAGCCAGGCGATGATCGCCTCGACCCCGTCCATCACCTGGATGTAATTGGTTTCCCACAGGATCACGCTGCGGCTCTTTGGGGCGAGGCAGTCGTAATAGAATTCCGGCGGCCTGACCGGCGAAGGATCGCGCGCACCGGCGAGGCGGTCGCCCCAAGGCCCCTCCGCCGCGACCTGCCGCATCAGCACGTGCGTCGCGAAATCATGGTTGCGCGGCATTTGCACGGCGAGCGCGCCGCCCGGTGCGACCGCCTCCATCAACCGCGGCAACAGGCGCTCGTGATCGCCGACCCATTGCAGCGCCGCGTTGGAAAAGACCAGGTCGTAAGGCTCGTCCGGCGCCCATCCGGCGATGTCGCCGACGACAAAGTCGATGCCGGGATGCTCTAGCCGCGCCGCCGCTAACAGCTCGGCCGAAGTGTCGATCCCGGTGACGGCGGCGTCGAGCCAGCGCTCACGCAACACGGCTGTGCTGTTGCCCGGCCCGCAGCCGAGATCGACGATCCGGCGCGGCTGGGCGAGATCGATTCGCGCCACCAAGTCCCGGGCGGGAAGCGTGCGCTGATCGGCAAAGCGGAGATATTGTCCGGCATCCCAGGCGTGCATTGAGGCCCTCCGAGGAATTGCGTCATTCTCACGCGGCGGCGGTGCAGCGGCGGTTTTCGCCATTGGTCGGCGGGAGCGATCCGCCGCCAGCGCCGTTTGATCAAGCATTCACGTGAAAAAACATGATTGAAACGGCGAATACGATACTTGTCGTCGAGGATGATCGCGATGTGCGCGAGCTGGCGATCACCGTGCTCGAAGCCGCCGGGCATCGCGTGCTCGAAGCGGCAAGCGGCGATGATGCCTACCGGCTGCTGCTCGCGCATCCCGATCTGCGGATCGACCTCCTGTTTACCGACATCGTCATGCCCGGACGGCTCGACGGCATCGATCTGGGCAATGAGGCCCGGACCCTTCGACCGCAATTGAAGGTGCTCTATGCGACGGGGTTCGCCAACCTCGTGCGCGAGCACCGGGAAGAGGAACTGCGCGGTTTGGTGCTGACAAAGCCGTACCGCCCCGGGGAATTGCTGCGCGCGATCAGCGAATTGATCGACGAGACCGCCTGAAACGGTCAGCCGCGTCCCGCCGAAGCCTGCTAAGGTCGCCGTCAAGGCCAAAGGCTGGGACCCGCCCCTGAACTGGCAATGCGTCGGCGAATGAAATAAGCGGGGAGGCGGCGCCTCGCGGCATCGCGGTTGCGGCCCTCGCCGGCACGGTTGGGAAACAACGCAAATGCCCGTTGCAGCGGTAGAGGCGCTTCGTGCCTGGCACGATTTCTACGTCCTGATCGGCGCCGGCGCCGCGACCTTGATCGGCGCGATGTTCGTGGTGGCCTCGATCGGCAGCAGTTTTCTCACCGAAGAAAATGAGCCGCAGATCCGCGCGTTCATGACGCCGACCGTCATTCATCTGTCGACCGTGCTGCTCGGCTGCGCGCTGGCGATGGTGCCATCGCTCGAATGGACGGCGCTGAGCGTGTGCTTCGGGCTTGGCGGCTTGGCCGGCACTGTCTATTCGGGACGCACTGCGCTGAGGATCGCCGGCACGGAGGTCGTATTCGTCGATCGGCTCTGGTACGGCCTCATTCCCGCCATCGCATACGGCGTCATCGCGGCGGCGGCTTTGCTGATGGCGCTGCACCCGCAAGGCGGGCTCGAAACGCTTGCGGTAGGGCTGGTGCTGCTGGTAGTCGCCAGCATCCGCAACGCGTGGGACCTGATCGTATTCTACGCGCAGCGCACCGACCGCCCGACCTGAATCGCCACCCTGCCCGGCCCGCATCGCGCGATATGGTGGAAACGGCCTCGCCTCACTCCCCTTCCCCGCTTCCGAAATACCCGCGCGGCGTCCGCCTGCCGTTCTTCTACGGCTGGCTTCTGGTCGCGATCGCGTTTGTGACGATGGCGGTCGGGGTCAACGCGCGCACCGCCTTCTCGCTCTTGTTTCCGCCGATCCTGGACGAGTTCGGCTGGGAGCGCGGCGTCACCGCCGGTGCCTTCTCGTTCGGCTTTCTCGTGTCGGCGGTGGTCACCCCGACCATCGGCAGGCTCAACGATCTGCGCGGGCCGCGGCTGGTTATCGAAATAGGCGTCGTGTTGATGGGCGCCGGGCTGTTGCTGGCCACCTTCGTGCGCGAGCCGTGGCAGCTCTATTTGACGCTTGGCGCCCTCGTCGGCGGCGGGGTCAACTGCCTAGCCTACACTGGCCAGTCGTTGTACCTGACCAACTGGTTCGTGCGTCGGCGCGGGCTGGCGTTGAGCATCGCCTTTTCCGGTGTCGGAATCGGCGCGATCGTCATACTGCCTTGGCTGCAAGGGCTGATCGCGAGCGCCGGGTGGCGCGCCGCCTGCTGGGCGCTCGGGATCCTGGTGCTGGCCGTGCTGGCGCCGCTCAACCTCTTGCTGAAGCGGCGCCCCGAGGATCTCGGTCTCGAGCCGGACGGAATGGCCGGGAAGAGCGGCACCGCGGGCGGCGGCAACAACATTGTCGACCCCGCCTGGACGGCAATCGACTGGACGCTCGGCCGCGCCGTGCGCACCGCCCGCTTCTGGTGGATGGCGCTGGCCTATTTCGGCGGCTTGTTCTCCTGGTACGCGGTTCAGGTGCACCAGACCAAATACCTGATCGAGATCGGCTTTGGCCCGGGCGAGGCGGCCTGGGCCCTGGGTCTGGTAAGTCTGGTCGCTGTGCCGGGGCAGATCGCGCTCGGCCATCTGTCCGACCGGATCGGCCGCGAATGGGTGTGGACGATCGGCAATCTCGGCTTCGTCTTATGCTGTCTCGTGCTGATCCTGTTGCGCGATCATCCAGCGGCACCCCTCTTCTATCTGATGATCGTCGCGCAGGGGACGCTCGGCTATAGCCTGACCTCGGTCATGGGCGCGATCCCGGCGGAAATCTTCGAGGGCCGGCATTACGGCAGCATCTTCGGCACGGTGATGCTGTCGGCGATCCTCGGCGGCGCCGCCGGACCTTGGGTGGCCGGCGTGCTGCACGACACGACCGGCAGCTACATCTCCGCGTTCTGGATCGCCGCGGCGTGCAGCGCGATATCGGCCACCGCGATCTGGTTCGCCGCGCCGCGCAAGGTCCGCGCCGTCGCCGGCCGCGTCCAGCGAAATAAATTGTAAGGTACGGCTTATTATTATTGGAATAACTTCAACGAAGCTGCTGTTTCAATTACGCATAGACGCATCTTTCTTTTGTACGCGGCGCGCCTGGCGAATACCACGAACGGCCCCCCATCGGCCGAGCGGCTTGCCGCCATCGCATGGTTCCGGTACGCCCAGTGAGACTAGGCGTAGAGGAGTGATCGCGTGTCGGAAATCGCTGCCCAGACACCAGCGGCGCCGAGGGTGACGGGAAGCCTGCCGGTGCTCGGCTTGTCGGCCTTGGGAGTCGTGTTCGGCGATATCGGCACGAGCCCGCTCTACACGCTGAAGACGGTTCTTGGTGTGACCGGCGGCACTCCGGACGCCGCCGAGGTGCTGGGGGTATTGTCGCTGGTCATCTGGACACTGATCGTGGTGACGACGATCAAATATGTCTGCGTCGCGATGAGCGTCGACAATGACGGGGAAGGCGGCATCCTCGCGCTGCTGTCGCTGCTCGGCGTCAAACGCAGCCATCGTCCGGCCGTCATCGCCGTCGGGTTGTTTGGCGCGGCGCTGATCTATGGCGACGGCGCGATCACGCCGGCGATCTCGGTCCTGTCGGCGCTGGAAGGGCTCGACATCGCGATCCCGGGATTTGCGCCCTATGTGCTGCCGATTTCGGTGCTGATCCTGATCGCGCTGTTCGCGATCCAGCCGCAGGGCACGGCTCGCATCGGCCGGGCGTTCGGCCCGATCATGGCCTTCTGGTTTGTCACCATCGCGGTGCTCGGCTTGTGGGGGGTCGTCCGACACCCGTCCGTGCTCGTCGCGTTGGATCCACGACACGGCATCGCTTACCTGTTCTCAAGCGGCGCGATCGGCTTCCTGGTGCTCGGCGCGGTGTTCCTGTGCGTCACCGGCGCCGAGGCGCTGTACGCCGATATGGGCCATTTCGGCGCCGGACCGATACGCCTGGCCTGGTCGGCGATCGTGTTTCCGAGCCTCGTGCTGAGCTACGCCGGACAGGCGGCCCTGGTGCTCGACGGCGCCAGCATCGCCGACAACATTTTCTACCGCCTGTGCCCGTCCGGCCTGCTGATTCCGCTCGTGCTTCTCGCCACAGTCGCGACGATCATCGCCAGCCAGTCGATCATCACCGGGGCCTTTTCGATGACCCGGCAGGCGATCCGGTTGGGCTGGCTCCCGCCGCTCCACATCCGCCAAACCTCGGCCGAGGGCTACGGCCAGATCTATGTCGGCACGGTCAACTGGATGCTGATGCTGGTGACGCTCGGGCTGACGATCGGCTTTGGCAAATCCGACAATTTGGCGGCCGCCTACGGGATCGCGGTGTCGGCGACAATGCTGATCACCTCGGCGCTGTTGTTTATCGCGATGCGAGAGATCTGGGGCTGGAACCTCGTACTGGCAGGCGCGGTCGCTGGCGCCTTTGTCGTGGTCGATGCCAGCTTCTTTGCGGCGAATTTGGCGAAGGTGGCGGAGGGCGGCTATGTGCCGCTCGTGCTCGCTGGGTTGGTCTACGGTCTCATGTATGTCTGGCATCGCGGGAGAGTCGCGGTGTTGGCGCGGCTGCAAGAGCAGACGGTGCCCGTCCACGAATTCATGGCGAGGATCGTCGAAGGAAAGATCCCGCGGGTTCCTGGCACCGCGGTGTTTCTGACCCGGACCGCGCGCGACGCACCGCCGGTCATGGTCTGGCACTTGAAGCACAACCGCGCGCTGCACGAACGCCTGTTCGTGCTGACGATCGTCACCGAGTCGGTGCCGTGGACGAGGGCTTCCGAACGGCTCGCGTTTCAGGAGCTGGCCCCGGGCTTCTGGCGCGCTACCGTTCATTTCGGCTTTATGGAGCGGCCGGACATACCGGCGCTGCTGAAGCAGGCGCATGAGCGCGGCTGCACGATCGATCTGTCCGACGTCACCTATTATGTCGGGCACGAGACCGTGACCCCTGGCGGCGACGCCAAGGTGCTGCCGCGCTGGATGGAGGCGCTGTTTGCGCTGATGCAGCGCAACGCGTCCCACCTGACCGACTATTTCCGATTGCCGCCGGAGTGCGTCGTCGAGCTCGGGCGGCAAATCGCGATCTGAAGCCCGAAGAAGCGCTATACCGTCGCCGGCTGCTCCGCGGAGATGGCCGCCAATACCGCCGCGGCGATAACCCGGCTTGCCGGCAGCAGCGCGGTGACGGTTGTGCCGCCGCCCTTTCGGCTGTCGATCCGAAGCGACCCGTCGTGCATCTCCATCAGCGACTGGGCCAACGGCAAGCCGAGGCCGGTGCCGTCATGGCGACGCGCGAGGCCGGCGTCCACCTGCCCGAACGGCTCCAGCGCGATCGCGATCTCGTCCGCGGTCATGCCGACGCCGGTATCGCGCACATACAGCGCCACTCCGTCGTCTTCGGTCCGCCGCACCCCGAGCGTCACGCAGCCGTCGGGCTCGGTGAACTTGATGGCGTTGCTCAGCAGATTGAGCAAGACCTGCTTGAGGCGCCGCGGATCGGCGCATAGCATCGGCAGCTCCGGTTCGCATTCGAGGCTCAACCCCAGGCCGGCGGCGTGTGCCTGGTCTCTGACCATTTCGGCACACGTGTTGACGAAGCGGGGCAAATCGATCCTTTGTTCTTCCAGACCCGCGCGGCCGGCATCGATCTTCGCGAGATCGAGCAGGTCATTCACGATCTGCAACAGGTGCTTGCCGCTGTTGGTAATAAGCTGGGCGTATTCCTGCTGTTGCGGCGGCAAGGGGCCGGTAACCCCCAAGGCCAGCATCTCCGAAAAACCGATGATCGCGTTGAGCGGGGTGCGCAGCTCGTGGCTCATATTGGCGAGGAATTGCGATTTGGCGATGTTCGCCGCCTCGGCCGCGATCTTCGCCTCGCGCAGGCTGCGCTCGGCCAAGATCTTTTCCGTCATGTCGCGCGCGCTGCCGCGATAGCCGAGGAATTGGCCGGCCGGGTCGAAAATCGGTTTTCCGCTGATCGCGACGATGCGTTCACCGCCGGTCTCGAACTTCAGGGCATAGACAAAATCGCGGAAAACCTCATGCCGATCGAGGATCGCCGTGTGCTCGCGCCACTTATCGTCGTCCTTCTCGGAATCGAGAGCCAATTCCTGGCGGGTGTGGCCGATGACTCTCATCGGATCATGGCCGAAGCCTCTGATCTCCTCCGAGGTATGGGTGAAACGGTGCTGGCGATCGGTCTCCCAAAACCAATCCGAGCTGGTCAACGCGAAGTCGTGAAAGCGGGTTTCGCTGTCCCGCAGCGCATCGGCGATCAGCCGCAACTCGGTCGCTTGCCGCTCCAGCTTCCGAGATCGGGCGGCCAGCGCGTGGAACAGCACGGCGAAGCCGATGGCCGCCGCGGCCGCGGTGAGGTCGATCAAGATCGCGTCGCGCCGCCAGCCGGCAAGGGCGGCGTTCTCCGAGACGCCGGCATTGATGACGAGCGGATACTCATGCAGGGGTTGCGCCGCGATGATTCGCGGAGACTCGCTGATGAATCCCGGTGTGCGATAACTGGCGCCGCCATTCGCGGTCGCCGCATACCAAGGAGAGACGTCCGGCAGTTTCTTGCCGATCGTCCCCTCGAGATGCGGCTGGCGGGCGAGCAGGGTGCCATCGCGGCGATACAGCGCAATCGCATCGCCTGCGCCGGCGGTAACGGAGCCGTAGAATCCCTCCAGATACTCGATATTGACCAAGCCCACGACGACGCCGATGAACTCGCCATGCGGCCCGTCGACCCGGCGCGACAGAAAGACAGTCCAGGCGCCGCTCATGTTTATCGCCGGTGAGCTGATAAACACCCCCTTATCGTCGTGATTGCGGAAATGGGTGTAGTAGTCGCGGCCGGACAGGTCGATCGCCGGTGCCGGCCACTCTTTCGAGTAGCTGAGAAATGTGCCGTCGGCGGCGACCAATCCGAGCCCGGATGACTGCGGAAGGTTGTGCATCCGTTGCACGAAAAATTGGTGGACCGCTTCGGTCCCCATCTGGCGCTTGAATTGCTCTGCGCTGTCGATGCCGGCGTCGAGCACCTTGGCTTGGACTTCCTGAAGCACCAGATCGATCGCCTGGATCGAGCGCGCCGTCTGCTGGGCAAGAACGACGCTCAGCCTGCTCATTTCCTGCCGGGCATGAGAGATCGCTTCTTCGTGCCGGTCCCAAATCGCCAGACCGGCGGCAACAATCGTCGCCCCAATGAGGACGAGCCCGGTGAGGGAAAGGCGGCGGCTCGGCGCCGCTAACTGCTTGGGCATGCGGAGCAAAATCACCGCCCCATCTTTGTCGGCAGGCTCCATAAGCCGCAGCCGAGCGGGTGTCCGGCGGCTTCTACGTTATGATAGTAAAAATTCCGTAAAATACACGGGCGATCCCGGATGAAGTTCCCGCGTTTCCAGTGCCCTCGCTGTTATTTGATGGAGCAGAGGTGATAACCGTTGCGGTTTACGCAACTTCTCCGATGCTCTGACTGACCGCGATTAATTCTGGCGGTCTGCGGCCTCGGAGGCGATATGGCCAGTCGATAAAAAAATCTCGCGCCTTGCCGGGCGCCTGAAAAATGATGGGCGCCGCGGATCAACTCCGCGGCGCCCGTGCGGCGGCTACCGGGTCAGACGTTTACGATCTGGCTTTTCAACGGCCCGAGAATCCCCAGCAGCTGCTGCTGCAGCGGCGGCGGAACGTTGAACTTGTTCAACGATTTGACGAGATCATCGACCAGCGCGCCGAAGTCGGCGTCAGTGATGTGCATGCCGTGATGCACGGCCACCATCGATGGGCCCTTATAGACGCAGGGGCCACCTGTCGCCTGGCAGATCTGGTCAACCAGCGCGGCCTCGAGCTCCGGAACGCGATGGTTTTTGATCGTGGGTACAAAGAAGCGGTTGATCCGAGGATCGGGGGCGACCTGGTTTTCAACGAAATCCTTGACCACCGCCTCGATCGCCGGCTGTCCGCCGAGCTGTTGATAAAGCGTGGCCGGGGGCGCTGCCGCCATCGGCGGGGGCGGAGGCGGCGGCGGCGGGCCCATATTGGCACAGGCCGCGAGGCTCGTCGCGGCCGCCAGCGCGGCGAAACTCATCATCCAAGAGCGCTTCATTGGTCTCCCTCGTTCTGCGAGCGGACGCAGTCGACGACTGTTCGGCCCGATACCGACAGGTAGAATAACCAGCCGCTCACTTGCGCGCAATTGGCTAGCGGGAATTTCCGCAGGCTAAAGCCGGGGGCGCGCCGCATCGCCCCCTTCCGCAGGCGTCAGCGGCGAATTATCCGCGCACCCTTTTGCGGCTCGCGCCGATGCCCGCCCCGCCGAACCGAGGGATCTCAGGTGCGCGAGTTTATTCGGCGGCGGCGCGCATCGCGGTGCCGTTCAGCACCTCGGCGGCCTCCTTGGCGACGACCGTGCCGTCGAAGAAGCGCGGGTTTTGGGTGCCCCAGAGCCGCACCGAATTGGCGAAGACAA
>Ga0070766_10000531_pt1 | contig 17146 bp, 11 predicted proteins | sample HubBroMetageWFT6_FD_69782 | JGI IMG/M metagenome (GOLD analysis project Ga0070766, IMG submission 69782) | Warmed and freeze-thawed soil microbial communities from the Hubbard Brook experimental Forest, New Hampshire - Hubbard Brook CCASE Soil... | ecosystem: Environmental > Terrestrial > Soil...
CGGGGGCTCTCCATTCACCCCGGTGATACAGAATTCAGTCGCGGGTGGAATTGATCCAGGGTTAGCCCCGTCCACCAGTGAATCTGGCACCAACAACTATCTGTTTCCCCAGCTGGTCGGTGACCCGAAAGTGTCGCATCCCACAATCCACGAGTGGTTCAACCCTGCCGCCTACGCCAACCCGGCGTATGGGACCTTCGGCAATAACGGACGCAACACGCTGATCGGACCGGGGTTTGCGAACGTGGACATCAGCCTGGCAAAAGAGTTTCCTATTCACGAGGCGATAAGACTGGAAATCAGGGCCGACGCGAATAACGCGTTCAATCACACTAATTACAACAACCCAGACGCGAACGTTGGCTACTCGGGCGGCGTATTGGCCGACGGCACCGCCGGTACCATTACCAACCCGGCGGCCTATGACGCGAGCCTGCGCATCATTCAGCTGGGGGCGCACTTCAGATTCTGAGCCCACAGTTACAGTTTGCCTTGCCCGTCTGGCGCGGCGCCGGAGGACTTTCCCATCTGGCGCCCTTGGGTTTTCCGCAGTTCGCCGAAGCAGCGGATTTCGTGCTCTCCCGCGCGCGGCGACGACGTCAGAAATTTCCGCCCGCTCCGAATCGGGAGCTTTGATATGGTGAGAGCCGATCATGATCAGAGAACCGCTCAACACTCTCTCCATTTCGCCGAACATTTCGAACTACTGGCATCGTCATTTCAGCCCGCTGATTTTGCAGTTCATTCTTATGGTGATCGCGATTGCAGCAATGGCCGCACAGAGCCCGCCGTCGCGCGCGGCGGCGATTCACCAGCACCTTCATCAGGCGGAGGCTTACCTCCGGGCGAACGACGCGAGAGCGGCAGCGAAGGAGTTTGAAGCGGTGCTCACGCTCGATCCGAAGAATGCCGAGGCCTATGCGAATTTGGGAGTGATTGCGTTCTTTCAGCGCGACTATCAGAAGGCTTCGCAGAATTTTCGCAAGGCTTTGGCGATTGATCCTTCGTTGGCCAAGACGCAAGCGCTGCTTGGAATTTCACTGGAAAGGCTGGGAGACGCTTCGGCGGGTGCACTGCTCGAAAAATCGTTTGCAAAATTGCAGGACAAGCAGCTGCGAGTGAAGGTTGGCATCGAACTGGCGAATCTTTATCAACAACGAGGCGAAACGGAGCGGGCGGTGCTCGTGGCGCAGAAGCTGGTGGACCTCGATCCTGACAGCGTGGAAATTCTCTATATGGCGCAGCGGTTGTATCAGGAACTGGCGGAGGACACGTTGAACAAGCTGGCGGTGCTGGCTCCAGCGTCGGCCCGCATGCAACAGGTAATCGCGGAGCGCGACGTGAACGGTGACAACCTCAAGGGAGCGATCGAGCACTACCGAAATGCTTTGCGGATCGAACCGAGATTGGCCGGCGTGCATTACGAATTAGCGGAGGCGATTCTTGAGTCGGCTCCGAACGATGCTGACACGCAAGCCGAGGCCGAAAAAGAATTGGCAGCAGCGGTGGCGAACGACGGAGACAGCGCGAAGGTGCAATGCGAATACGGTCGGATCGCGATGCTGAAAGCTGAGTTGGACCAGGCGCATGAACATTATGCGGATGCGTTCCAGTTGGGTCCGGAAGACACGGAAGCAGAGCTTGGCCTGGGGCGCGTTCTGATGATGATGGAGAAACCGCAGGAGGCAAAGAAGTATCTGGAATTGGCGGTGAAGGGAGATCCGCTGAATGCCACGGCGCATTACCGGCTTGCGCAGGCCTACAAGCGGTTGTCGATGACGAGCGCGGCGGAGAAGGAGTTACATCTGTTCGACGAGATCAAGAAATCGCAGGAACAGGTGAGGCAGCTATATCGGCAGATGAATCAGCGGCCGAATTTCTCGGCGGATGAGAGTACGGAGAATGAGCAGTAACAAGGGGTAGTCAGTATGAGTGGAAGCGCGAACGGGAGCTGGTTGCGGGGCGAGTTACTGTTTGCGGGGATGATGGTTAGTCTATTGTTCTGCGCGGGTTGCGGCGGAGGGTCATCCGGTGGCGGAACACCTCCGGCGACAAAGGCGCCGACGATTGCGAAGAGCTTTGGATCAACCAGCGTGGCGCTCAATGGGAGCATTTCCCTTACCTTCAATTTGTCGAACCCCAATCCAAGTTTGTCTTTGAGCGGCATTAGTTTTACTGACACTCTGCCGGCAGGTTTGGCGGTGTCGACGCCCAATGGCTTGGCCGGGACCTGCGGTGACGGCACGATAACGGCGGCTGCGGGGTCGAACAGCGTTGTCCTGTCGGGAGCTGCGCTGGCGGCGGGCGCCTCGTGCACTTTTGCGGTGAATGTTACGGGCACGACCGCCGGTCCGCAGAATAATGTCACGAGCGCAGTGACCTCCACAGAGGCGGGAGACGGAAGCACTGCCTCGGCGCAGGTTACGGTTATCGGGCCGAGCCAACAGCCGGCCGAACCGACCGACATCACTCCTATCGATGGTGGCGTTTATTACGCATTGAATCAGCTTAGCGGCTTGCAGGCGGACCTCAATAACAACTCGCGGACGGTCGGCGATCACATCGTCCAGCAGGCGAGGACGTTCACTGATACGAGCCAGCGCTGGGCATTCACGAAGCTGCCAGGCGGCTCGTGGCAGATTAGCAACATTCTCAACAGCCTGTGTTTCGATAGTGCGACTAATTCAGGTGTTACCTATGTGGTGCAGAATCCGTGCACTGGTGTTACAACGCAGCAGTGGACACTTACTCCTACAAGTGCGGGCTACGACGCGCTCGTGAATAGCGGCACTGGACTATTGATTGACTTATATCAAGGCTCGACGTCGCCGGGCACGCTGCTTGACCAGACGGCGCTGTCTAACGCCCCCACGCAGAGTCAGCAGTGGCTGTTGCGGCCTGCGTTTTTCCGCGGAGTCGACAATGCACTCCTGGAAAAACAGGAGGCGGCGCGGGCTGCAATTGGGTTGACGTGGTGGAAGGACGATGGCCAACCGCTGGACGTGCTGGCCATGCTGAAGGATCACGGCGTCAATATGATCCGCCTAAGACCGACCTCGGCGCCGCCCTACTCGAATCCCTCGCAGAGCGGGTGCAGCGGCAACGCGTGTTATGCGGAAACGGATGCCGAGGACCTGGACCTTGCCAAGCGAGCTAAGAATCTTGGCTTGAGCGTGGAACTAACGCTGTTGTTTGATGGCGGCGGTTCGTCGAGCGTGCCGCCGGCATGGACGAGTGACACGCTGGCCCAACTGCAAACGGATATCTATAACTACGTCAAAGCCGAAATCGAGGCGTATCGCCAGGCGGGAGTAATTCCTGACTTGGTGGCCATTGGCAACGAGGTCGACACCGGATTTCTTGGTCCGCTCGGCAGCCCCACGGGAGCGGACTTCGGAGGATTCGCATCGTTACAGATACAGGCGCTGCAAGCCGTTGCTGACGCGGCATCTGACACGTCGATTGGTCCGGCGGTGCCAGCGCCACTGACTTGCATCCATATCACTCCGGCGTGGGACTTAACTCAGTTTTTCACCCTGTCGAACCAAAACGGAATCACTTATGACGCAATATGTCAGAGTTACTACCCGATCTATCACGGGCCTTTGACGGATGCGCAGGCGGCGAAGAGCAATCCGGGAGGTAAGCCGGTGGAGCAGGATGTGCTGGTTGCCGCGTCGAACAACATAGGCAAGCCCATCTTCATCATCGAGACGGGAGAACATTACGAGAACGGCTATCAGGCGAACGATCCGTGGTACACACCGCCGAGCTTTGCGGAGCAGCAGCAGTTTTTGCTCGATCTGCAAGGAGTGGAGGAGGGCTTGCCTGACAACCTCGGATTGGGCATCGAATACTGGGATCCGGCGGGAGTGAATATACCCAGCTTGAGTGGTGGATTTATCAATGGGGACAATCAGGCGAACGCGATCTACATTTGGAACGGGCTGGAATTGTTTAACAATGCTGATGGTTCGGGCACAACCAATATAAGCGATCCGAGTTACTCGGAATTGCTTCCCGCTATGGACGCGCTCGGCGGAAAGCTGGATGCAAACTTGAGTTATAAGTTCGTGAATCGCAGCAGCGGACAGATTCTGTCGGTCTATCAGGGATCTAATGTGCCCGGAGCGTTATTGGACGCGGAGGCCGATAGCGGAAGCCCGAGTCTCAGCCAGCAGTGGCGGATTACGAGCAATCTGGATGGTTACTTTCAAATTGCGAACCTCAACCCAGGCGCCGGAAATACCGTGAATGCTCTCGACGATAGGGGAGCTTCGACGACTAGCGGGACCGCGATTGTGCAGTCGCTGGCGAATACGACGAATGAACAGGAGTGGACGGTTGTTTCGGTCGGGAACGGTTACTTCAGCCTGGTCAACAGGCTCAGCGGGATGGCGGCGGATGCGAACGGGGGGACGGGGTCGCTCGCCGGGTTTGTAGTGCAGGAACCGGTGTCGGCTAGCGCGCAGACGCAGCAGTGGCTGGTCGTTCCGGTCTATTGAGGTGGGCGATTGTTTGGCGGAGGTCAGGACAAATGATCCCGTCCGGGCGGTTCCGATCAGCGGCTGAAATCGTTATCAAAAAGGAGTCTTCCGCGGTCAACCGCTACGCCGAAGGCAAGATCAAGGGCGACAAGAAAAAAGAGGAATGGGAATGAGGAGGGCGAAGGCTCCGAACGGCTCTTTAAACCGGCGTGAGTTGTTGAAGGCGGTGGGGACGGCGGCATTGGCTTCGATGTTTCCGAGCGCGGACTCGGCGCTGGGGGGCTCTCGGGCGGAGGACGCGGGGCAAAGAATTCGCGAGAGTTTTGATTTTGGGTGGAAATTTTATAAAGGCAACTTAGCGGGCGCGGAAGCGCCCGATTTTCTTGACGCTGACTGGAGAATGCTGGATCTGCCGCATGATTGGAGTATCGAAGGTCCTTTCGACGAGAAGGAACCGTCGAGCTACTGCGGCGCATATCTCCCGACCGGGATTGGCTGGTATCGAAAGAGTTTTCCTTTGCCGGACGCTTATAAGGATAAGAAGGTTGCGGTGGAGTTCGATGGGATTTATCAACTCAGCGAGGTGTGGATTAACGGGCAGTATCTGGGCAAACGTCCTTATGGATATGTTCCGTTTTTTTATGACCTCACGCCACACGTGAAATTTGGACGTGGGAATCTGATTGCTGTGAAGGTCGACAACTCGCAGCAGACCAACTGCAGGTGGTATTCGGGATCGGGCATTTATCGGCACACGTGGTTGTTGTCTACGAACAAGGTACACGTCGCACACTGGGGCACTTTCGCCAGCGCCGAGCAGGTCTCGGAAGAGGCGGCGACGCTTCGCGTTCGGACGAGAGTCAGCAATGAGGGCGAGAGTGCGACCCGCTGCACGCTGTCGACGAGCCTCGTCGATCGCGACGGGAATACGGTCGAGAGCGCGGAGGCTGTTCGCGATGTGGGCGCTGGCGAGGAACACGAATTCATTCAGCAAGTAAAGGTGAGCGCGCCGCGCCTGTGGTCGGATGCCGATCCTTATATGTACTCGGTGCGCAGCGCGGTGCGAACCCGGACGGGCGTGGTGGATGAATACCAGACTCCGGTTGGGGTTCGCGAGGCGGTGTTCGATGCGGATCGCGGATTTGTGCTGAATGGCGAGCGCGTGAAGCTCAACGGAGTGTGTCTGCATCATGAAGCCGGTTGTGTGGGTGCGGCGGTGCCGGAGAGAGTGTGGGAGCGGCGGCTGGAGATCTTGAAGGAGATGGGCTGTAATGCGATCCGGACCAGCCACAATCCTTATGCGGCGGAATTTCTCGATTTGTGCGACCGCATGGGTTTACTGGTGATGAATGAGGCTTTCGACGAATGGAAGGTTCCGAAAGGGCAGATCGGACCGAATGGTTATTCGAAATATTTCGACGAATGGTACGAACGCGACGTGCAAAACTTTGTGCGGCGCGATCGGAACCATCCTTCGGTGGTGATCTGGAGCGCGGGCAATGAGATTGGCGATCAGGGCAGCCAGCAGGGCGCGGAGACACTGCAAAAGTTGCTCAAGGTATTTCACACGGAGGACCCGACGCGGATGGTAACCGCGGGCTGCGATCATATTCATTCCGAGCCGGCTTCGGAGGCGGCGACTCCTGAATTTCTCGCTCTGCTTGATGTGGTGGGCTACAACTATGTGGACCGATGGCGGGACCGGAGAGAGAAGTACTACAGCATTGACCGGCAGGCATTTCCGCAGAGGCGGTTTGTGGGGACCGAGAGCGAGGCGATGGGCGGAGTTCGCGGGGAGTATCCGGACCTGTTCGGAGCGGACGCGGCGGGGGCGCGGAGTTTTTTTCAATTCTGGAGGGGAAGAAACGTCGACGTGGAGCAATTGTGGAAATTTGTGAACACGTATGACTACGTCGCGGGCGATTTTATGTGGACGGGGATCGATTACCTGGGCGAGGCGCGATGGCCGATGAAAGGGTCGTCGTCAGGGGTGATTGATACGTGCGGTTTTAAGAAGGACGGCTTTTATTTTTATCAGAGCCAGTGGACGGGGAAGCCGGTGCTGCATCTGTTTCCGCATTGGAATTGGCAGGGGAAAGAGGGCCACGTTATTCCAGTGAGTTGTTTTACGAATTGCGACACGGTGGAGTTGTTTCTCAATGAGCGGTCGCTCGGAGTGAAGGGATTTGAGTTTCCGCGGCTGGGCATGGAGGAGCGATGGGGGAATTTGCCGGAGCGGGCGAAGGCGCTGCGGACGACGGGGGATTTGCATTTGTCGTGGGATGTTCCTTATGAAGCGGGGAGCGTGAAAGCGGTGGGCAGTAAGGATAGGAAGATTGTCGCGACGGAGGAGATGTTTACGACCGGGCAGGCGGCGGCCATCAGGTTGGTACCAGATCGGGAGTCGATTGCGGCGGATCGGAGTGACGTGGCGCATGTGAGCGTGCAGATCGTGGACGATAAGGGAAGGATCGTGCCTACTGCGGATAATGAGGTCGCGTTGGAGATCGGGGGGGCGGGGGCGCTGGTGGGAACGGATAATGGAGATCCAGCGAGCCATGCGGACTATAGGGCAAATCGTCGGAAGGCATTTCATGGATTGTGCCTGGCGATTGTTCGATCGAACGGGCAGGTGGGGGAGATGCTGGTTCGGGCGATTTCGCCGGGACTTCAAAGTGCGCAGGCGGTTATTGCGGGCAAGGCGTGAATGGCGAGAGCGTTGGATCGGCTGAGCGTTCGAAGTAGTGCCAGGATCGAGTAGGGTTCTTCAGTTCCAGAAAAGCGGAGATTGGGAGAGGGCTGATGCCTTTACGTGCCACCCTGCCTGGTAGTCCCCTCCCACTCGCAATCAACGTATTTTTGTTTGAAACGATTCTTGTCCATTCCGCACTATTCCAATAAGTGGAAGACATCGCGCTCGGCAGGCGATGAGCCACAGTTTAGGAGCCTGATCTGGAAACTCCAGTTTGGGTTCCAGCAAAAGTGCCGGGGCCGTCGGGGAAGCGGTTCCGGCGCTTAGTTCGCAGCCTTCTCCAGAGTACGCAGATCATAGAACGCAGATGGTTTGGTCTGCCCAATTGAAAAGTTTCACGCTTCCCTGTGCACGCCACCCGCTCCATATCGCCGACCGGACACCGTCGCAGCAACCACACGGCTCTGAAACACCCGTCTTTGTCGCTTACACCGTCGCTCGCCCTGGTCCCGGAAAACGACCACTGTCCCCCGTCGCCGGTGCTACACTGTCTGCCACTTAGCGATACCCAGGGCAAACTCTTGCAATTCGTCTCCTTTAATGAAGCCTATGTGGAGTGGCTGCGGGCAGGAGATTTTCGCACTCAGGAGCATTTTCGCGTGTATTTCACCGCGCTCATCCAGGTGAAATTGCGCTCCCGGCTACGGTCACGGGAAGCCATCGAGGATGTGCGGCAGGAAACCTTCGCTCGATTTTACGTGGCTCTGCGCGAGGGGAAGATCGTTCATCCCGAGCGGCTGGGATCGTTTGTCAACTCGATTTGCAACCACGTCTTGCTGGAGCACTATCGCAGCGCCGCGCGTCACGGCGCTCGGAATGATCGTGATAATGATAATGATGACGACCAGCCGAAGGAACTCCCCTCCCCAGTCCTCGATCCGCTGGCCATGTTCACTGCCCAGGAAATCCAGCAGAAGGTCCGGGAGATTCTCGATCAACTTCCCGAACGCGACCGGCGCCTACTGCGCGAGGTTTTCCTCGAAGAACGAGACAAAGACGAAGTTTGCCGCGATTTCAAAGTAGACCGCGAGTATCTGCGAGTCTTGCTCTATCGTGCGAAGCAATTGTTCAAGGCATTGTATTTAAAAAATAATGATGCGCCGGAGACTACTCCAGCGTGATATTTGTGCAACGCTGGGTCGCGCCGGCGCACCATTGATTGTATGAGGGGGCATTAATACCTATGGACCACGACGCGGTGGTTCGTCAAAAAATGACGGAAAGATATCTGCTCAACGAACTTGATCCTCAGGCACGAGACGAATTCGAAGAGCATTATTTCGACTGCCCGAATTGTGCCGCCGACGTGCACGCCGGTGCTTTGTTCGTGGAACAGAGCAAGGTGGCGCTGCGGGCCGAAATGCGGACTGAAGTTCGGAGTGACGTGCGGAATGAAGACGGACAGAAAATCCGATCCGAAAGGACCGCGCCGTCTGCTGAGCGAATGCCGGCGCCGGCACGGTCTGGATGGCTTGGTTGGCTGCGGCCTGCATTTGCCATCCCTGTTCTCGCCTTGTTGCTGGCCGTGATCGCTTATCAGAATCGGGCAAACGTTCTTTTGCAGCAGGCAGCCGACAGCCCCCAGGTCCTGGCCTCCGCGGTGGTCAACGTCAACGTCAGAGGCGCGGAGCCAGTTTCTGTCCCGGCTCGCGCCGGTCAGGCATTCGGGTTGACACTGAATCTTCCGCCCGATACCCGCTTTTCTTCATACAAAATGGACTTGTATAGTCCCCAGGGGAAACTACAATGGTCGCGCACCGTCCCTGCATCCGGGGACACGCTGTCGCTCTACGTTCCTGCGGGCGTTTCCGGGGGCGATCATGATGCCGGTATCCTGGAAGTGCGCGGTCTCACCGCTGGCGGTGGTAGTGAAGATCTGGGCCGATACCCGATCGAGTTGCAAAATCAGAAGTGACTTAAACGAGTGGAGACAAACCTTATGGCAGCAAATCCGAAATCGCCGATAACGTCCGGGACAACGCAGGCGCAATACCACATGTACCATGCGGAAGCCTACCTACTCCGCGGGGAAATTGAGCATCCCATCCAACAGCCTATTCAGGAATACGGGCGCGTTGTTCTGGAGCAGACTCGCCGCGAAAGCCTCATTACCCAATCGATCGGCGAGACCAGCATCGAAGGTCTGATTTCCTTCCGCCGCGGACACACTCGCGTCGCCGGCACTCACGTCCAGCAGAAAATAGATATCTTCGGCCAGGATCACTCCGGCTGGGCCACGCTCTCGACGGCGGCGATCGAGGGATACAACGTGGAAGACATCATCACGGCGGATCGCGTGGTCGCGCAGATTTCCACGAATCATCTGGCGACGAACGGCAATGTTCCGCAGGTGAGCTTCATCGGCACGCGCTTCGACAATTTGCGGGTTGGCGGATATCCGGTCGAATTGGAAATCGATCTGGGAATCTTTGGCCAGAAGCCGGCAAATGATTGCCACTATTTCCAGGATGTCGATTTTCTCGACCGGATGAAGCGGCGACTGGATGACTTCGTCGGCCACGACGATCTGCCCGAAAGCATAGAAACAAAGTACGGTGCCCAGATCGCCTACATCGACGACCTCAAGAAGCGCGCCAAAGAAGAAGCGGTCGAAGCTATCCCTAACGGTCAGGGCGGATACCCTACGATGACTTTTACGGTCGTGAAGAAGATCAAGCCGATTCCGCTGCCCGGGGTCAGAACTTTCAGCAATCACATTTTCATCGAAAACTTTGGGACCGTGACTTTGGGCGAAGTCGAAGTCGGTATCAAAAAAGAGCATAGCCCCCTCTTGCTCGGGAAAAGCAATGATTCTCAGACCGAGGCGAGCGGCAGCAATTACTTCACGCTGGATATGCTCAAAATGCGTCTGGGCTGCCCAACCAGTGGGACCGCCAACGGCCCAACCGCGAATGCCAATGGGTCACAAGGCCCCTCGATCTGATAGACCTTTCCGATTCAGATCGCCAGCAGTACCATGGGGATTCTTCCGCAGCCGGTCAAAAAGGCAAGGTTGAATGCTCATTGGGGAACAGCTTGGAGCGTACCGCTCCAGGCGCATCGTACGGCCATATCGTCGAAGTGCCCGGCTTTGGCAAAGTCTCATTGGCCAAACTGACAGTGCATCGCGCCTTCCCTCTGGCGATGGTGGATGCGGATATGAGATCTTCTGGAGGCGGGACTGTCCATGGCCCAATCGCCAAGGCGAATGGGAACAATGGTCCCTCAACCGGCGAATCATCGTCGGCCTGTCTTTCCTGCTCTTGGCCTGCGTGTCGTCATGCAGAAACGACAATCCGCAGGCCGATTTCGATCGCATCAATAAGGCTCTTCTGCATGGCAATCTGAAGCAGGCCCGGGACGAAGCCCATCGAGAGTGCCAATGGTTTAGATCGAGCCGGGAATGGGCTTGGAAATTCCGAACCCTCGAAGCAAGAGCCGAGATCCATCAAGGGCTGTATGAAGACGCCCTCAACCTTCTCAAGTCAGAGCCGTTGCCTTCCGACCAGCCGGACTTGTCTATACCCATATTGACAATTATTGGCGAGGCCAATGCTCTAACTCACAACTTCTCAGAAGCAGAGCGCTCGCTAAACGAAGCAACGAAGTTCTGCACTGCTTCCGCGTCGACCAGCTGCGGATACGTTCTCCGCGAGCGCGGAGTCCTGGCCGGCGAGCGGAACCAATCGCTCGCCGCAGATCGGCTGTTTGCAGAGAGCCTCGCCTTCGCGCGCTCCCGTGGGGATGCGTTACTCACATCCTATGCCCTTCTCAGCTTGGGGTATCGGTCGCTCGCAGAGGGACGTTTTGATGAATCGATCGATAGATCCGAAGCTGGATATCAAGCTGCAAAAGCTATCGGCGCCCAGAGAATCGAACTCGTCACCCAGAGCAACCTCGGTTGGGCCTATTACAAACTCGGCGACTCAGAAAAGGCTTTGCAGCTGTCCGAGGAGGCGGAGGAACTAGCCTCGCGACTGGGAGTTGTCTCGGACCAAGAAAACCTCCTCACGAACATCGGTTACATCTATATGGACGAGCGCGAGTTTGATCTGGCCGCGCAATCGTTTCAGCAGGCCTTGGGCCTTGCCCGGAGAATTAATGCGAAGGAAGACATCTATAACGCTCTGCGCGTGATGGCGCGGCTCTCGTTGCAGACCGGCGATTTGGCCGATGCGAGCCACGATGCTCAGCAGGCTCTGGATCTTGCGCGACAAGACGGGAACCATCTCGACGAGCTCTATCCGACGCTCGTGCAAGGGCAGATTGCCGCTCGACGCGGCGATACCAATGCAGCCGAAGGGGCGTTTCTGCAAGTTGAGCGCGATAAAATCTGTCCAGTCTTTCTAAAGTGGGAGGCGGAGCGTTCGCTCGCCCGGCTTTATGAGGACGAGAGTCAGTTCGATTCCGCCGAAAAAGAATATCGAACTGCGTTAACCACCTTCGAAACCGCTCGCTCCGAACTGCAGCATGTAGATTCCCGGCTGCCATTTCTTAGCAACGCTTCCCGCATCTACGGCGGCTACCTACACTTCCTGGTCACCCAGAACAAGACGGCTGAGGCCTTGCAGGTAGCCGATTTCAACCGCGCCCGCACCTTGAAAGAAGGGCTCGGAATGTTGCCCCAAGCAACCTCGTTTGCCCCCGAGCCGTTGAATGCCCAGCAAATCGCCCGCCATGCCGGAGGCACAATCCTTTTCTACTGGCTGGGCGAAGAACAGTCTTACCTGTGGGCAATCACGCCGCGGAAGGTCGGCCTGTTTCAACTCCCTCCGGCGGCGGAAATTAAGACGAGAGTAGAGCGCTATCGAAAAGCCATCATCGAGCAACGCGAATCCACGCCAACCGCCAGCGACGACGGCGCCGCGCTCTATCGCATCCTGGTCGAGCCGGCGAAAGATCTTCTGCCGAAAGACATCTCTTCCAAGGACACGGAGAGCGGGAAAGTCTTCATCGTCCCCGATGGCATCCTGAACAGCTTGAATTTCGAAACGCTGCTCGTCTCAAGATCCCCAGGCGAGACGAAAAAGGGCGAGATAAAAAGAGAACCGAAGCAACACTACTGGATTGAGGATGTCACACTCTCGAGCGCCGGCTCGCTGCGAATATTGCAGGCCTCCAACGCCGCGCACCGCAAAGGCGCTGGCAACCTGCTGCTCTTCGGCGATGCCATCGCTGCCAGCGAGGATTTCCCGCAATTGCCCAAAGCCGCGATCGAGATGGAGAGCATCAAGAAGCACTTCCGACCTGCCGAGCAACAGGTATTCGCACGCGATCAGGCCAATCCGACGGCATATCTTGCCAGCAAGCCGGAGCGTTTCTCCTACATCCATTTTGTGGCGCATGGCACGGCCAGCCGTCTGAGTCCACTCGACTCTGCCATTGTTCTGTCCAGAGCTTTGTCTAAAGACTCCGCTGGAGAGGGTGCGGACGAGGATTCCTTCAAGCTTTATGCCCGCGACATCATTCGTTACCCGCTACGAGCTGAACTCGTCACCATTTCCACTTGCCGCAGCGCGGGTGAACGCGCGTACTCGGGAGAAGGACTGGTGGGGCTCTCCTGGGCTTTCGTGCGCGCCGGCGCTCACCATGTCATCGGAGCCCTTTGGGACGTCAGCGACACCTCAACTCCCCAGCTCATGGACGAACTTTACGGCGGGTTGAAAAAAGGAGAGCCTCCCGACGCAGCTTTGCGCAACGCCAAGTTAACCCTGCTTCGGTCCGGCGCTTCCTTCCGCAAGCCGTTTTTCTGGGCGCCTTTTCAGCTGTACACAGGATCTTGACCTCTTGACCTCGCGGCCTGTCCGATTGCGAACACCAATGTTTACAGTCGGACAACAGCCCTATGTCTTCTCCAGCGCCTAATCCGTTACATTGTTTCTTTTCAGCAGTTTGATTCTTAGGCTGATCCTTAAAGACAAGGAAGGTCAATTGCCCATATAACGGCTGGACGGGTTCAACGACAATGACAATGATCAGCTGGTTCCAGGATCTTCGCTATGCGCTTCGGCAACTGCGCAAGTCGCCCGGTTTCACCATCGTCGCCGTTTTGACATTGGCGCTCGCCATTGGCGCGAACGCCGTGGTGTTTGCCATCCTGGACGCGCTCATCCTCCGCCCCGTGAATGTGCCGCACCCCACAAGCCTTTGGGCGATTGAGCGCGGAAGCCAGCAGGCCATCAATCACTCCTATCCCGATTATCTCGATCTCCGCGATCGCAACCGCAGCTTTGACTCTCTGGCTGCTTACAACGTAACCGGCGTAGGTCTGGATACCGGCAACAATCCCTCGAGCGCATGGATCTTCGAGGTGACCGGGAACTACTTCGACACACTAGCCATTCAGCCCTTTCTTGGCCGTTTCTTCCACGCCTCCGACGAGCATGGCCCCAACAGCGCTCCCTATATCGTGCTCAGCCACGCGTTTTGGCACAGCCATTTTCAGGGCGATCGCGGCGTCGTTGGCCGCGTTGTTCAGTTGAATAAACATCCTTTCACCATCCTCGGAGTAGCTCCCTCTGAATTCCGCGGGACCCTGGCATTTGTCTTTCCCGATTTCTGGGTGCCGTTGATGAACCAGGAGCAAATCGAGGGAGCGAACGTGCTCAACGAGCGCGCGAACCGCAACCTCCTGATGGTTTTGGGACACCTCAAGTCCGGAGTTACTCCGGCACAAGCCATCGCCGACCTCAACTCTGTCGGCGCCTATCTCGAGAAGAACTATCCGAAGGACGACGGCCAGATGACCTTCTCCTTGACCCGTCCGGGCCTTGCCGGCGACTGGCTGGGCGACCCGCTGAAGGGGTTCCTGACCGGACTGATGTTGCTAGCGGGCCTAATTCTCCTGGCCGCTTGCGCCAACCTCGGAAGCCTGTTTGCCGCCCGTGCCGCCGACCGTTCCCGCGAAGTTGCTTTGCGCCTCGCCCTCGGATCAAGGCGGACGCGCATTCTAAGAACATTATTTACCGAGGCTCTGCTCATTTCGCTCCTCGGGGGCGCGGTCGGATTATGGGGCAGCGTAGCGCTGTTGCGCGAACTGAGCGTGTGGCACCCGCTCCCAACTGCTCCTCTCAGTCTGCCTGTTAATCCGGACGCAAATGTTTATCTGGTCGCTTTGCTGCTGGCTCTAGCCAGTGGCTTCCTGTTTGGCGCGGTCCCGGTGAGGCAGGTGCTCCGCACCAATCCCTACGAGATAATCAAGCTGGGCTCATCCGCAAGAATAGGACGTCGGATTTCAGTTCGCGATATCTTGCTCGTGACGCAGATTGCCATCTGCGCCGTCTTAGTCACTTCTTCCATCGTCGCGGTCCGCGGCTTGGCGCGCTCTCTCCACAGCAACTTCGGTTTTGAGCCCAAGAGCGCAATGCTCGTGGAAACAGCTCTGAGCATGGCCGGTTACAGCGGCGACAGCGTGCCCTTGATGCAAAAGCGCATGATTGACTCTCTAGAAACCATCCCCGGCGTTACCTCCGTCGGATTGGTGGATCGCCTGCCGCTGTATTACGGCGCGAACGGCTCGCATATCTTTACCGACAAAACCACAGATTTGCGGCCCTCGAATGCCGCCTCGCAAGTGGTGCAGTACCTGATATCTCCCGAATATTTCGAGGCCGCCCAGACAGCCTTCTTGACCGGCCGCGCTTTCTCCTGGCACGACGATAAAACTTCGCCGCGCGTCGCCGTAATCAATCGCGAGTTCGCGCGCAAGATCTTTGGCTCCGTACCCAACGCATTGGCCGGCTATTACAAGCTGCCCGACGGATCGCGCATACAGGTGGTTGGCATTGTTGAGGACGGAAAATACGGGAGCCTCGCCGAAGATCCAACACTGGCGATGTTTCTACCCGTGCTGCAATCGCCATCGACCCTGACCACGCTGATCGTGCGCTCGAATCGCAATCCTCAGCAACTGCTGGCAGCCATTCGCAGCAAAGTGCAAGAACTCGATAACGGACTGCCATTTGAGATCCGTCCCTGGAGCCAGGAACTGGAATCAGCCCTGTTCCCTTCCCGCATGGCGACGCTCGCCCTGGGCGTGCTTGGTGTAATGGGCGCCATGCTGTCGATCACCGGCGTCTTCGGAATGGCCGCCTACTCGGTCAGCAAGCGGCTGCGTGAGTTGGGAATTCGTATCGCCCTGGGCGGGCAACGTAGAGAAGTACTGCAGGCAGCGTTGGGCCGCGCATTCAAGTTGCTAGCCGTTGGTTCGCTGGCAGGGTTGCTCCTGGGAATTCTGGCGAGCCGCGTGCTCGCTTCCATCGTCTACCAGGCCACTCCCCGCGACCCGCTGGTCTTGGCTGGGGTTGTTCTGGTGATGTCGTTGCTCGGACTGCTGGCCACCTGGATTCCAGCGCAGCGCGCACTCTCAATTGATCCCATGATATTGCTGCGCGATGAATGAACCGCGGACCGCATCATCGAGGATCCACCGTGCCCGCAGCTATCATGCGAAGCGCGGTCATGCTCGGCAGGAAAAAATAGTTTCCTCCACGCAGCTCCACAAAATTCGGCAGCCCACCGCACACAAATGGCGGATTCCTGGGGTCTTCCGTCCCCTGAATCATGTGCTTGTCGCGTGCCTCATGGTTACCTAACAGCAGGTCCTTGTCGTTCCCGAGCCGTGCGTCGTTGCCATATCCAACCCATTGCTGTTGCACAAACTCAAACTGCCGGAACAAGCTGGCATTAAGCGCCATGAAAATAATTCCGTGCTCGCCGCCATCCTCGACCGGCTGGTCCTCCGGTACATACGGCCCGTAGGGCAGCCCGCGCCGCGTAATACGTCGCCGGTTGACCAATCGGCCGTTAAAGCCGAACGCATCCCTCGGATTCGTGCGCCGCACATGCGCTCCAATCGGACACCGTGTGCCGTCCGAGTCATTGCCGAAAGTAAAGTTCACATTCCGCAGCTTGTCCTTCACGATCTCAGCGTTGGGCGCGTCGGGTGAAAGCTCGACTGGCGTCCCATCACGCCAACGGCCGAGAAACTTTGACGCAAGCTTTTCTTTCCCGCCCGCGTAAAGCTTTCCTTTTTCTTCCAAATAACGGCGAAACGTGGCGACATTCTGATGCAGCTTGCGGTACACCATGAATGTTCCATTGCTGGCGAGCAAATGCGGAATCGGAGCCACCGGCAGTTCGCCCGCCTCATCCGCATAACCGAGCAGCAGTTCACCGGTCGCAAGCGGTGCCCAGCCGCCATCGGCCATCAGTTTGCCTTGCCCCGGTTGCGTGTCGCGTTCCACGCCCAGGTAATCCGGATTACCGAATCCATCCGTATATCCGAAATGCTCTTTCGCACTCCATGCGCCATCGATCCAAAACGATCCCGCATCCTGCACGCCAACAACTTTGGCTCCGCCAGTCTCGTCCACTACTCTTTGCAGTTCGGCGCCGAACGTATCCAGTGTGGCTTTCGCTTTAGAATTCACCGCCAGCCAGATGTCGACCCGGCCCTCGCGCCAAACTTCGTCCCACTTCTCCGGCGCATTCCTACCCGTGTCCGAAAGGATTTCTCCCCGCGCCTTCATGCCCTGAAGAAATTCAACGGGAAAACTTAACAGCGAGGCGTCGGGAAGGTTCAAGTTCACCAGGCCTTTGTGGGTGAAAGCAATATTGAGCGTCCACTCCGGCTTGCCCGCATCCCAATGTTCACCGGTAGTAATCCGGTCCAGATATTTTCCGATCAACGCCCGCGCACGCTGCGCATCGGCGATCTCAAGAAAAAGATAGCGCGCGAAGGGCAGGCCGTATCCCCGCAATACGAAGCCTTGAATGTCGGTCGCATCCAATTTACTCATTGGGGGTCGCCTGCTTTGTATTCGCCGCACTCCTGGTTGCCCACTTCATGTTCGTCTCGATACGAGGCGGACCACCTTTTTCAGGGCGACCGGGAACCGGTGGAGGC
>Ga0070766_10000532_pt1 | contig 17116 bp, 13 predicted proteins | sample HubBroMetageWFT6_FD_69782 | JGI IMG/M metagenome (GOLD analysis project Ga0070766, IMG submission 69782) | Warmed and freeze-thawed soil microbial communities from the Hubbard Brook experimental Forest, New Hampshire - Hubbard Brook CCASE Soil... | ecosystem: Environmental > Terrestrial > Soil...
CACTGAGCGGTAGACTTGCAGAGGAGTCCGCGGACGTCGCCGCTGATTCTCGGCCTCCCGAACTGAGCTGGCTGTAACACCGCGTGAATTGGCCGGCCGCTACCCGTAATCAATACAGATTTCGACGAGGCTGGCACGGGCTTTAAAGCCGCAGTCACCAGAAACCTAAACAAATACGTCGGGATCGCGGGCGATTTTTCCGCTCATTTTAGTCGTGACCTGGTGGAGGGTTGGAGGCCCGCGTCTTGGGCGCACTTCCCTCGATTACAGCCAAGCTTTTGTGGGTCGGGCGCTTTGCCTTCACCAAGAGTCAACTCTGCCGGATTCTCCGCGGGCCTTATATTCCGTTTTGACTAGGCCGGCTCCACGCTGTCAGCCTTGATCCGCATTCCGTAGAACGAACGGTATACGAAGAAGAAGGAGACCACGAAGAACGCCAGCGCCAGCACTCGTGTCAAGGTTGTGCCCTGGTCAGCAGCCAACTTCACCGCCAGTTCCACCGCTAACAGGCCGAATAGTGTGGTGAACTTGATGACCGGATTGAGCGCCACCGACGAGGTGTCCTTAAACGGATCGCCGACCGTGTCGCCGATTACCGTAGCATCATGCAGCGGAGTGCCCTTCTGCTTCATCTCGACTTCCACAATCTTCTTGGCGTTGTCCCACGCTGCACCCGCGTTCGCCATGAAGATTGCCTGGTAGAGGCCGAAGATCGCAATCGAGATGAGATAGCCCACGAAGAAGAACGGATCCACAAAGGCGAAAGCCAGCGTCCCGAAAAAGACCGCGATGAAAATGTTCAGCATGCCCTTCTGGGCATACTTTGTGCAGATCGCGACCACCTTTTTGCTGTCGGAAACCGAAGCTTTTTCCACGCCCTCGAGTTTAATGTTGGCCTTGATGAATTCGACGGCTCGATATGCGCCAGTGGTCACGGCCTGGGTGGAAGCGCCCGTGAACCAGTAAATCATGGCTCCGCCCGTGATTAATCCCAGGAAGAACGGCGCGTAGAGCAGCGAGAGTTTGGCGACGTTTTCGGTGTCGGTTAATCCGTTGGTCAACGCCATGATGATGGAGAAAATCATGGTCGTCGCGCCCACCACAGCTGTGCCGATGAGCACCGGTTTCGCTGTCGCTTTGAAAGTATTTCCCGCGCCGTCGTTGGCTTCGAGCAAATGCTTGGCGCGCTCGAAATCGACGTTCATGTTGAAGTCTTTCTTGACCTCGGCCACTACATTCGGCACGGCTTCAATCAACGAAAGTTCGTACACCGATTGTGCGTTATCGGTCACCGGACCGTAGGAATCGACGGCGATTGTGACCGGTCCCATGCCCAGGAATCCGAATGCCACCAGGCCAAACGCGAATACCGCCGGAGCGAGCATTCCCGCTGCCAGCGCCAAACCCATGGTGCTCATGTAATAGCCAATCGACATCAAGATCATCATGGCTAGGCCAAGGTAATACCCGGAGAAGTTCCCGGCAACGAATCCTGAGAGGATGCCGAGAGACGCACCGCCTTCCTGTGCGGAGATCACGACTTCTTTCACATGCCGCGACTCGGTCGAGGTGAACACCTTCACCAACTCTGGGATCAAGGCGCCCGCCAGCGTGCCGCAGGAAATAATCGTTGCCAACTTCCACCATTGAGTTCCATCGGCGCCGAGCACCGGAATGATGAAGTAGGAGATCAGATAGGTTAAGCCGATCGAGACGATCGAGGTAAGCCACACCAGCGACGTCAACGGAGACTCGAAATTCATCTCAGCGGCCGAGCCGTACTTAGCCTTGGCAAAGGCGGCGTTCAGGAAGTAGGACAGCGCGCTCGATATCAGCATCATCACGCGCATCACAAAAATCCAAACCAGCAACTGCACTTGCACGTTCGAATCTTTCACGCCGAGCAGGATGAAGGTGATCAGCGCGACGCCCGTTACGCCGTAGGTTTCGAAACCGTCAGCCGACGGGCCAACCGAATCTCCGGCATTGTCACCGGTGCAGTCGGCGATGACGCCGGGATTCCGCGCGTCGTCTTCCTTGATCTTGAAAACAATCTTCATCAAGTCGGAACCGATATCGGCGATCTTGGTGAAGATGCCGCCCGCGATACGCAGCGCCGCCGCTCCCAGTGATTCGCCAATTGCGAAGCCGATGAAGCATGGTCCGGCATAGTCGCCTGGTATGAACAAGAGAATGAAGAGCATAATCAGCAGTTCCACGCTGATCAGCATCATGCCAATGCTCATGCCAGCCTCAAGCGGGATCCGGTAGACCGGATACGGTTTGCCGGGCAGGGAAGCAAACGCGGTGCGCGAGTTAGCGAATGTATTTACGCGAATCCCAAACCAGGCCACCCCGTAGCTACCCGCGATTCCAATCAGGCTGAAGCCAAGAATAATGGGAAGCGTCAGCCCTACCGACTTTCCCGGCACCGGTGACAGCCAGCCGAAGTAGGCCGCGATAATGACCGCGATGAACGCCCACAATAAAAGGATGAACTTGCCCTGTGTTATCAGGTAGGTCTTGCAGGTTTCATAGATCAGTTCCGAGATCTCTCGCATGGAACGATGTACGGGCAGGTTCTTCAACCGCACAAAGATCGCCATGCCAAAGCTGAGACCGAACAAGCAGAACAGGATTCCGATCAGCAGGAGTTTGTGGCCATCGATGGCGCCGTTGAGGAAACTGACCTGCGAAAGGTCCGGCAACTTCAAGGAGGCCTCGCCCCCGACGGATTCGCCAGCGGGTTGAGCTAGAGCAGTAGCGGCGCAAACGGTAAGCAGCGTAGCTACAGCGGAAAGTTTCTTGCCCATGCGGCGTGTGAAAAACGCAGCAGTGGCGAGCCAGGTGCGCATAAATGAGTCCTCCGAAATAAAACGGTTTTAAGGATGACCAAACGTGTTTAGGCACTGCCTTCCGGAGGCAGCCTCGAAACTCGCAACCCGGTCGTGCGAGTATGCACGCCCAATCGAGCCTCAAATTTGTCTCCGGAGTACCGAACACGCTTCCACCGCAAGACCTGAAGGAGTGTTGAGCTTGGCCGCGTCGGGTTTTGCGCCGGGTTCAAACCCAAAAAGCGGACAGGACAAGCAAAACCCTTATCCCGGTATCCCTGTGCAAAACAGCCGTTTATAACACGCCCGGTAAGCCGGGTCAAACCCACGACCGGGGAACCCACGACCGGGGAATCGGAGAGCAGCTTCCAGGATTGGGCCACGAATAGGTTTTTCAGTGGTCTATCGCGTTGCCTGATTGGCGCCGTCGCTTCATCTCAGATACTTCTGGAGGGGTTCCCAGTAATGCGACCACCATCCGGGAGCAAGGTGCACAGCTGCGCCTCGAGGGAAGCCGGTGTGATCGAAAACAAGCTTTGTACTGGCTTCCTGGTCGTCGAGTTGGAATCTCACGATCGAGTAGAGACCCGGAGTCCAATCCTTCTCGCGCCACGCCTGAACGATGCGCTCGTCGGGAACGAGCTCGATGTGGCGCCCGGTTATCACGCCTCCGAAAATGGAAAACGAACCGCCCACTTCCTTGCTGATTTTGGTCGAGGCGCCTTTCATGACAAAATCAGTCGTCTGACTGAACTGCTTCTCGTCGGTGAGCGCTTCATACACGCGCTTCCGCGGCGCTTTGAAAACCACTTCTTGATGGATGCTCTCACCATCGTGCAGTATCCCATTTCGATCGCCCTGTGGACCGGCGAGGCCGAAGGAGTTCTTCACGAATCCCAATGCCGGGAGGCTTGTTGCCAGGCCCACGAAAAAATCCCTTCGCGTATAGCGGGTAACCTTCATCGCTTCCGTCTCCCACGAACAGTCCAGAGTTTGAGAATCTTATCATGACGTCAAAGTGAGCTACCTTGACCAATATTTCGGGTAGCTGCGTTATATTGATTCGACTGCGACTCAAGCCTAACGACGTTTGACCGAAGTTTTCAGGAGTAGACTCGATGCATATAGCGGTACTTCCTTCATGAGGTTCGACAGCTTATGACGATCGACCCTGCTGCGGTTCGCACTACGATCGCGCCCTGGCTCTCGGTTCGCAACGGCGCTCAGGCCGTCGAGTTCTACAAGTCCGCATTTGGAGCCGTGGAAGTTTTTCGCATGGACGAAGGGAGCAGCGTCGTCGCGCGGCTTTCTGTCGAAGGCGCAGAGTTTTGGATGGGGGACGAGTCGCCCGAACACGGAAACTTCAGTCCGCAGAGCCTGAACGGCAGCTCCGTTCGCATTATCTTGACGGTGGCCGATCCCGATTCTGTCTTTACTCGCGCACTGGCTGCCGGAGCCTCGCAGGTTTTTCCCGTCGGAGAAGAATACGGCTGGCGTTTAGGCCGCGTCGTTGATCCCTTCGGACATCACTGGGAGATCGGCCGGCCGCTCGCGTAATCGGCGCCCGGTTTGGGGTCATTGATATCTGGACCGAACGGCGCGTAGTTCAATTTGGACTTCGACTTGGACTTAAAGATTCTCGCGTAGTGTCGCTTGCATGAAGCGCTCAGATCAGGGTCACAGTGTGCGTGGAACGTGTATGTACCGATGGCCAATCCGAGTCCCGTTCCGACCCACATGTCTGACGCCCAGTGGTCGTGTGCCATGAAACGACTCAGCGTGACGGTGAACGCCGCCGAATAAGTCAGCACTCTGACCCAGTTCTGCGAGTACTCATGCGCGACCACGGTGGCCATCGCCCAGGTGAACATCGCGTGCCCTCCGGGGAAAGATGTGTTGAGCATCGGGTGTTTCAAGAAATCTCCATGCCCGTTTCCTTCTCCCGGACGTTGGCGCCCAGCAATAAACTGCATCGGCGCATAGACCAGAAACGTGTTCACCAGTGTTTCCAGTTCGAGTTCGCCAGTTTCGCGGGCGTGATGGTGCTCGGTCTTGACACCGTACAGCCAGACCCCGCCCAGCGTCGCGGCCAGGCCGCCGATTGCGATGTTGGAACTATCCTGCCAAAACTGGTAGTGACTGTTGGGCACGTTGTTTTCGATGTGACGGTCCGTCACAAAAAAGGCTGCCGCGCCTCCCACTACGATGGCGTCCCACTTGAAGTGGGACGGCTCGAACGGCGCCAAATAAATTCCTTTTTGGTCTTGAAGGGTTCGATGTACGGCGCGCGCGAGAAAGCCGCCATGCGGCTCCGTGTTTTGCGTGGCGACAGACCCCGCCGCGTCATCGGCAAAAGTTCCGGCAGGAAGCGCCGACACATCGAAGCTAGGCGCCGCAACGAAGGTGGCAGCGTCATCCGCCGAAAACGGTGAGGCTGAAGCAAAAGGCGAAGCCGGGCCAGAGGTTGTCGTCTGGCACGGTGCGTTGAGCAAAAACAACATGCCGGCAAATGCCGGCGCCAAGGTCTTGCCAATACTCTTTAATCGGACGTGCACGCGAGTCTCCCGAGCGCTTTTGGTGCGACACGAATGCGCGTCGTTTGGATGCAATCTGTCGAAGAGCGCGAAGGGATTTTTTCAAGGGTTGAAAAACTACCCACACGTGATCGCGCCAAACCCCCGAGTCACGAACGGCATCTCAATTTTCGCGATTTGGTTCTCCGCCGTCTGGCTGCTTTGCCAGTATCTCTTCCGGTCGCAGTGAGGCGGTGTCGTCTGTGCTTGTATGGTGGCGTCCTCGGGCTCTCCCTCGTCCGCACCGTGACCCTTGCCGGCTTCGTGCAACCCGCCGGGTTTATTCTCCAATAACCTGTCACCAACCTCGCCGACAAATTCTCCGCAGGTACGTTCGAGCGAGAGTCTTCATCCCACGACATACCCAGGAATGACAAACCTCGCGATCGGTCATCCCGTCAGGGCTCTCGAGCTTTGTTGCTCAACGACCGAACCGGAAGCGCTTCAAGATCGCGCACCCGTAAGCAAACCTCGCGCCACGGGCCTTTTCATCGAATGCAAACTGACGATCCGCGCCTAACCTAGTTTCACGTCTCGCTGGCTTGAGGGAAGCAGATCACAGGGGGTACGATTAACCGCTAACTGTTTGGCTTTAGCTTGCATCCAAGTGGGTGAATATCCTCACCAAAGCTAAAGTGTCGATCCGGTTACCCGCTGGAGGTCCATAGTGAGATTTGAACTATTCGGAAATATTCTTAATAGCGCCGCCTGTAGTGTGCTCGTGCTGGTCGTGGGCGTTGCCTCGTTGCAGGCGAGCCCAAGGCAGGAGCCGCAGCAAGACCCAGGTCCGCCGCCGCAGGACCGTCCACAAGATCGGCAGCAATATGATCCTCCGCAGCAGGCGCCGTCGCAGGATGACCAGGAGACGCAAGACGCGCCACCCGACCAGGGTCCCCCGCCAAACCCAGGACGCGCGCACTCTGCGACCTTGAGCCCTGAACAATTACAGCAGTTGGTGGCTCCCATCGCGCTCTATCCTGATGCCCTGGTCGCGCAGGTTCTGGCGGCCTCTGCCTATCCCACCCAGATTGTCGAGGCGCAGCGCTTTCTGCAGCAAAATCCCAATCTGAAGGGCAAGGAGTTAGGCGACGCGGTTGACCAACAGGATTGGGACCCGAGCGTGAAAGCTTTGACGCAGTTTCCTTCGGTGCTTGCGAATTTGGATAAGGATCTCTCCTGGACCTCTGAGCTGGGCGACGCGAATTACAACCAGCAGGCCGACGTAATGGCAGCTGTTCAGTTCATGCGGAAGAAGGCGCAAGAGGCCGGCAATTTGAAGTCAACGCCGCAGCAGACTGTGGCGGATCAAGGACAACAGGTCGTCATTCAACCTGCGAATCCCGAGGTCGTCTACGTTCCCGAATACAATCCGGAACTCGTCTACGGCTATCCGGTTGGACTATGGCCTGGCTTCTACCCATGGTGGGGAGTTGGGGGCCCGTATCTCTCTTTCGGAGTCGGTTTCGGCATTGGCCCGTTCTTCGGATATGGCTGGGGCTGGCATGGATGGGGTTTCGATTGGTACCACCGCGGTCTGCTGTATGGCGGGCGTCCCTATGGATTCCACAGTCGCGCGTTCTATGACCGCAACGCCTACTTCCGCGGTAATTACCGGGGATACGCGCCTTACGGCCATGGTGACCGCGCAGCTCGCGGTTTCGCTGCTCCTGGCCGCGCAGGTGCATACGGAGGCCGAGAAGGCGGATATCGTGGTGAGGCAGGCAGAGGATCGACGGGAACGCGGTCAGGCGCTTTCGGCGGCTACAGCCGCGGGGGAGAAGCGCGTGGATACTCTTCCCGCGGACGATCGAGTTATGGCGGTGGTGCTTCGCACGGTGGCGGACACGCCGGTGGCGGAAGGCACTAGCCCTAGAGCTAACTAGCCAGTGCCAAAGGCTCATTTTGATTGACCGCGCCCGAAAGGATAGGAACGTATGACATTCGAAATAAGAACTTCTGGAAAACATCCAAGGGGAATTCAGTTGGGTGTCGCCGTCGCTGCTCTCGCCACCCTGGGAGTCTTTTCAAGCCTGGCATCCGGGCAGGCCGCGCCAACAAAATCTGCCGCGAGCGAGAAGGAAAGAAGCGGACCGATCACGGCGCAGCGGAAATTCAGCGACGTCCAGCCGGGGCAACAGACCTTTTCCTCCGCTTCCGATGCCGCTCAGACCTTTGTAGAGGCAGTCAGGAAAAACGATCAGCCGGAGCTGTTGAAAATTTTGGGACCGGATTCAAAGGACATCACCTCGTCAGGCGATGACGCCGAGGATAAGAACGATAGAAGCCAGTTCGTGCAGAGATACCGCAAGATGCACCGCTTGGTAATGGAGCCCGACGGCACCACCACGCTCTACATCGGAGCCGAGAATTGGCCCACTCCGATCCCGCTCATCCATAAGGGAGACACCTGGTATTTCGATACTGCAGCCGGCAAGGAGGAGATTCTTTACCGAAGGATCGGGAAGAATGAACTCGCTGCGATCCAGGTCTGCCGTGAACTGGCGGACGCGCAAAAGGAATATTACGCACAGCCGCACGACGGCGAGAAGGGCGAGTATGCACAGAAGTTATTCAGCGATCCCGGAAAGCACAACGGGCTTTACTGGCAAGCCTCTTCCGGCGAACCCGTGAGCCCCATTGGTCCCCTCGTAGCTTCGGCCGCGAAAGAAGGGTATGGCGATGCGGCCAATCAGGAGCACCAGCCTTTTGAGGGCTACTATTTTCAGATTCTGAAAGGTGAAGGAGGGAAGGTACGCGGGCGCAGCCAGAGCTACATCGTCGATGGAAAAATGACTCGCGGCTTCGCCTTTGTGGCTTATCCCGCGGAGTACCGTTCCTCAGGCGTTATGACTTTCGCGGTGAACCAGGACGGAATCGTATACGAAAAAGATCTCGGGCCGCGGACCGCCGAGATCGTGAAGACGCTGGACCGATACGACCGCGACGCGAGCTGGCGCAAAGCAGATTAAGTTCGAGAGCTGTTCTCGCAGATAGGAGTGCTGTCCGCGCTGGATTAGTCCGCCGCGATCCCGGCATCTCCCGAGCGGAGCGGACTTATTTGGTACTCAGAGGACTGGGGCGCCCGTTTCCGCGAATCGTCGGCTGCCTGCGACGACGGAGTCCCTGCTCTAAGGGGAACGACCGCTCGAATTGTTGTCCCACGCCCTTCCGATTCCATTTCCAGCGTGCCGTTCAGTTCGTTCATTCGCTCACGCATTCCGGCCAGACCTACGCCCGTTTCTGCGCTGGTTTCGCGAAGCCGAACCAAGCGTTTCCCCTCGATACCACATCCGTCGTCTCGTATTTCTAAAATGACCGTTTCGAACTGGTGACGAAAGCACACGGTAACGTGTGCAGCCTTCGAATGTCGATGCACGTTGGTCAAGCTTTCCTGCAGCACGCGAAAAAGGGCCGTTTCCATGCTCCTTGGCATCCGTTCATGGTGGGTCGCGATCTCCATACTCACGTTAACGCCACTGCGTTTGGCGAAGCCCTCGATGTACCACTCCGCCGCGCACGCAAAACCCACTTCATCCAACAGGGGTGGGTGCAGCAGATATGCCATAGTCCGCAGCTCCTCGATCGCCTGATCCGCCAAATCTGCCACGTCGGTAACCAACGCCATCTTGGACGGATCATCTTTAATGCTTAACTGGAGGAACGAAACCGCGATTTTTAGCGCAGCCAGCGTTTGGCCGGTGCTGTCGTGCAAGTCACGCGACAGCTTGCGCCTCTCCTCGTCCTGTACTTTGAGAAGCCGTAACGAAAGATTTTGTAGTTCGGCGGTGCGCTGCAGAATCACCGATTGCATCTGGGAATGCTCGAGTGCCATTTGCCGGGACTGTTTTGAAAGGGCCCACATACATCCTCCTCGGGAGCGGTTAGAGGGAAGGCAACTACGATTCACTCGTTGCAAAGTTCTCAGTGGGCAAATCTGGGAGATCTGAGTTCTAGGTTCTCGAGTTCCTGAATTATTCCATCTACCGCTTCCGGAATCTGATCAAAACAGCACACCAGGGCCAAACGTGTACTAGGCCGAGATCAAGGCAGGTTAGGGAAACTTAATTGCCAGCGGTTTCCAATATCCGCTGCTTCCATTTTCATTGCGGAGGTCCGGCAGGGTCCGGTGGAGGGATAGGTGACTTGTTACTGTCGCTCGGCTTCATCAACGGGTCCTTGACGGCCGAGTCATCCGTTGTTTTCATCAGATCTGTTTTGACTTCAACTTTCTGTCTGGGCAGAGGGTTTATTTCGGTTTCAAACGTCTGGTATCCAGGCAGGGAAACCCTGATTTTGTGCGGTCCTGGAGCAATGATCATCGATCGGCCCACGCCCCCGAATTCGCCCACATGTCCAACAAACCGGCCGTCCAGGAAAACCGCGGCTCGCGGCGGATTCACCGCAATCTTCACGGTTGCTGTGACAGCAGGCATCGTTCCCATAGGAGCCTTATCCATGGCCACACGAATCAGGTGCTTCTGTCCGGGCTGCACGTTGACCTGTTCGGTAAAGTCCTGATAGCCGTTCTGCCGTACCGTGATCACGTGTTCACCAGGCAGCAGCAGAACTTTCTTCGAGCCGTTAAGTTCCTTCAGATAGCCGACGTATTCTCCGTCGATCCAAACGCCGGAAGTCTTCTCGACCTTGGATTTTCCTTCAAACTGAAGCTCGCCCATGACCTGGTTTCCAGCGTAGATCGCCGGAGTCAGCAGCAAAGCGAAAACGGCCAGCAGGATCCATAGCCACTGGTTTGCTCCCCTACGTGTGCTTGTCATGGTACCTCCTGATGTTCTTGTCAAGAGTGGAGCATTGCAGGTGCCAACCTTGCAAAGTACTGAAATAAAAGGAGGTGGTCGAAGCAAGGCCATCGTGAATGACATGTCTGGCTAGGCAGATTGTTCGCCCGCACGGCAACAATTGCGATCTGTCTTTTGGCCCCAATTTCGCGCGTCGGGGAGAAACTGCCCAATTGCAAGATGCGCTGGACCGCCTGTGACCTAAGAAACACAATTCCCCGCGTAAGCAAAGCTTCGGGGGTGCCTTCGTTGAGTCCTGCTTCAGCGTGCAGCTCGCAAACGTTCTCGTGGTAGAATCCTGGCAATTTTAGACTGGACGCGGCTTCGCTCCGCAGTTCCAGTGTTGCGCTCTTCGCAATGGAGACTTCTATGCGGTTTCGTTCCTGGTTGTTTCCCCGCCTCGCGTTCTCCTTTTTCGTCGCACTCATTGCCGCATTCACCGTGCCGTGTGTCTACGCTCAAACGGCGAACGCGCACCACCTTCCGAAGCGAATCGTGGCCGACTACGGATACTGGAGCAAGTATCAGGAACCGTCGTACAGCGCCGCGCAGATTCCATTCCACGCGCTCACACACGTCAACCACGCGGGAGTTTCCTTCGCCGCGGACGGCAGCCTTTCCGTGCCCGATGGATTCATCGAGCCGGAACTTAACAACCGTGGTCATGCAGCGGGTGTGAAAATCATGCTGCTGCTGGGCGGCGACTTCGTTGGACTGGAAACGAGTGGCGCAGTCAAGACGCTGGTGGAAAACATCGAGGCCTTCGCCAAGCAATATCACTATGACGGAGTCGACATCGACTGGGAGTATCCCGCAACGACCGCCGATCGCCGCTTTCTGGTGGAGTTGATGACTCGGCTGCGAAAATCGAACCCGGAGTACGTACTCTCGATCGACGCGCCGCCTTGGGGAGGCTACGGATACAATCTGACGCAACTGCCTCACACTCTCGATTACATCAACATTATGATGTTCGACTGCGCAGGTCCGTGGACCGCGTACGGACAACTCAACTCGCCCATCTTCTGGGACTATCACGATCCCGCGCCTTACGAGTGTCAGCCCGGCGGAAGTGCGCAGGAGGCAGTCAACATTTTCCTGAAGCATGTTCCCGCGGTGCAGCTCAACATGGGGACTCCGTTCTACGGCTACCACTACACCAACATCAACCGGCTTTTCGGGTTGTGTCCGAATTCGACGACTACGGCTGACGGCGAATGCGATGATGCTGCCGTGCAGACCGTGAACTACGCTCCGTGGGTGAAGAAGCGGATCAATAAAGATGGCTGGCAGACTTATTACGATCCGATCGCGTTCGTTCCTTACATGCTGAAGAGCGACGGAAGCGACGGCTACGTAACTTACGATGATCCCTTCTCGACTTATTTCCGCGTCTGGTATTCGGATTGGGATCGCGGTTTGGGCGGAACGTTCATGTGGTCGCTCGATGCCGATTACGACGGCCATTCGCAGGATTTGCTGGATGCGATGTATCAGGCCTCGGTCGTCGGGCACTGAAGATCAGCGGGGAACTGACCGCGGCGATCCAAAGAAACTGGGAAGCCCCATTGCTCGCGGAGTTCTTGCGAGAGTGGAGCTTTTTCTTTTAGAGATCGAAGAAGTCATTGCGAGGCCATCTTCTCGCGCAATCTCTTCTCCGCGTCGGGCTTCCAGTAGGCGCATTCGAGGCGGATGAAGACCGAGGTGTAGGGAATCGTCAGTTTCGTTTTCAGCACCAGGATGTGAAACGTCTTGCCGGCTTCGTCGAGTTTGGAAATGATTTCTTCGTGTGGCAGAGATTGCGCTTCGGTATTGCCGAGGAGACTGGTGAGCGCCTCGCGATAGGCAGTGATGCCTGCGGCGTCTGCTTCGGGAACCACCTTCAGCTCGGCATCGGTGAAAATTTCTGGGCGAACATGCTTCGCTTTGGTGAGCTGATCGAGGACTGCCCTCACCACGTCGAGTTGATCGTCGTTGGTGTTGATGGTCTCGATGCCGGCGCTGGTTTGCAGGGGATAGGCGGAATCAACCACTGCGATCCAGTTGCGATGGCCGAGCAGTGGCAGTTCGTCGTTGAGGCGCGCGCGCCAGCCGCTGCGCTGGTGGTTGCTGGTTTGTGCGTTCGCGGCGGGAAGAGCAACCTGTAACAGGCCAAGGACGGCGAGGGTCAGAAGACGCGGGAGTGCAGCGATCATGGGCTCCTCGTAAATGGCCTATGAGTGTATACGGTTCGAAGGAATCTGACTCGGTCGGTTCTTTGTTTCGAGTTACCCGTTTTGGTTTGTGTTACTGATTAGTAACCCCTCTTTGATCCCCACCTCCGGTCTATTGGAATCATCGAATTTAGGGGAAATCTGAAAATGAATCCCAGAGCTGCAACAAGTTGGCGCAAAATCTTAAGCCCCAAGGACTTAGCTGGGCGCTGGTTGCTCGCGCATGAAACCGAGTATTCGGGAATGAGATTTCTCGGTCAAGGTTGAGGGAACATGCCGACCGGCTCCGCTGGTTTCGGCAGCAGCGCGGCTACCAGACTCGCATCAACGCCATCCTGCGCGCCTACATGCACGCGCAGGAGTTGCATTGAGCCTTCGGAAATTCCCGCCCTTTCGCAAAATGCGCGAAAGGATGGCCCCCCTCGATGATCACTATCGGGCCATACTCCCGAACTTTCGGGCCATTACTTTTGCGCGGTGGTTGTTCTATGGTTTTGACTTACGGCGCAAGCAAATGGAATGGAAACGGGACGGAGTCCCGCCTCCCTCGCTGGTTCACCATCGCTTAGCTCAGGCTTTACGTTGGACACTGGTGCGCTAGTCGAGAGGGAAGGAGCGCTCGAAAAGAATGTCGCAAGAGATCGTACGCTGCCCCTATTGCGTGTCGGGTGGCGAGTTCCGCCCCATGTTCCGGCGATCCAAGAAGTCGTTCGTCTGTGTAGGCTGCGGCCATACTGCGACGCCTGGGTTTCCTTATTCGAAGTGCCCTTGCTCCCGGTGCCGCAAGTTGAACCGCATTGCGAGCCGCCTGTCGCGCGAACATCCCGACCTGGCCCGAACCTCGTAACTTACCTCAGAAGGCTGGTCCGACAATATTCCGTCCGCCGCGGTTGCGACGGACGTTGATAGTCAAGTTCCAAGAGACACGGCAGGACGGAGTCGAGGTACCCTTTTGCCAGGTACGAGAAGGGATGGTCCACCCTGGTCTTTTCTGAAAGGGCGGGCCGCCGGCGTGTTTGCCAACGATCCGTATTGGAGTATCGTTGTCGATCACTGGGTTGTAGATCATGGAAAGTGGTTCGAGATCGCTCAGAAGATGGCCCAGGCGGCCCGGGCTGGGCTGGCTTTCGAAAGACAGCAGCTGAAAGAGATTCTTGCCAGCGGCAACGAAAACACGTTCCTTCGTCAAGCCAGTCGTCCCGTTGAACCGTCCCACGATTACGTTTGTTGCCGGAGCGAATGGCTCTGGCAAGACCAGCTTTGACCCGCTGGAATTCTGAGCTTTTCCGGGGCGGCACGGCGGGACCATAGGGGCTGATGCCCGCAACCCCCAGGCGGGCTTTTCGTCACGACTGGAAGTCGTGCCCTTCCGAACCGCACATTCCCGCGCAGCGATTTCTAGACCGCGCCAACGATTAGACCAAGTAAATCAGCCTTGATCACGGCCTCACTCCTAGTTGCCAAAACAAAAACGAATAAACATCCGTAAATTCTTCGATCTGTTTTGCTACTGGCTTGCCGGCGCCGTGGCCTGCTTTTGTTTCGATTCGTAGCAAGATTGGGCGCGTGTGGCTGGCACCATTTTTTGCTTCGGACTGCATTAACGCGGTCATTTTTTTTGCGTGCATGGGGTCGACTCGGGTGTCGGTATCGGCGGTCATGAATAGGATTGCGGGATACTGGGTGCCCGACTTGACGTGGTGATAGGGGGAGTAGGCGTAGAGCCATTTGAAATCGTCGGCTTTTTCGGACGTGCCGTATTCGGGGATCCAGAGTTTGGCGATCTGGAAATCCTGGTAGTGGAGCATGTCGAGCAGCGGGACCTGGCAGACGACGGCGTGGAACAGGTCGGGACGCTGGGTGATCATGGCGCCCATGAGCAGGCCTCCGTTGGAGCCGCCCTGGATGGCGAGGTGATTCTTGTCGGAATATTTTTCGGCGATGAGGTGCTCGGCGGCGGCGATCATGTCGTCGAAAACGTTCTGTTTCTTTTCGAGCATGCCGGCGCGATGCCAGTCTTCACCGAACTCGGCGCCACCGCGCAGATTTGCGACGGCGTAGATGCCGCCGTGCTCCATCCAGAGATAGGCGGGACGGTTGAAGGAGGGCGAGAGGCTGAGATTGAAGCCTCCGTAGGCGGTGAGCAGCGTGGGAGTGTGGCCGTTTTTTGCGATTCCTTTCTTATGCACGACGAACATGGGTACGCGTGTGCCGTCTTTGGAGTTGAACCATTCCTGTTTGACCTCGTAGGCGGAGGGATCGATGGACGGGGCGTCGACGTGGGTCCAGAGCGAAGAGGAACCATCTTTCAGGTCGTAGCGAAAGATGGAGGGCGCGAAAGTAAATGATTGGAAGCCGTAGAAAATTTCGTCGCGATCCCAGCGGCCGCCGGATCCGTAGACTGTGCCAATGGCGGGAAGCGGGAGATCGTTGAGTTTTTTGCCGTCGAGATCGAAAAGTTTGAGCTGGGAGCTGGCGTTTTGCTCATACTGCGCGAAGAGTTTGCCGCCGAAGACGCCGGTGCCTTGCAGGACGGCGTCGGTCTGCGGAATCAGTTCCTTCCAGGATTCGCGATCGTAGTTTCCGGCGTCGGCGACGAAGACGCGGTAGCGCGGGGCGTCTTCATTGGTGGTGATGAAAAGTTTGTCGTTGTAAACCTCGCCGTTGTAAAGGAAATCCTTTCCTGTGGTGATGCGCGTCGGCGGCGTGCCGGCTTTGACGTTCATCAGAAAAAGTTCGGTCTTGGTCCAGCCTTGCTGGACGGTGATGAGCAGCCAGTGTCCGTCGTTGGAGAGAGAGACGCTGGGCCAGTCTTCAGCGTCGCGTCCCTGGCCGAAGACGGGCTGGTCGTCGTTCTCTGGGTCATTCGATAGTTCGTGATAGAAGACGTGCCGGTTGTACATTTCCTGGCCGGCGGGGACGTCTCCTTTTTTCGGATAGCGCGTGTAGTAGAAGCCGGAGTTGTCGAGCTTCCAGGCGACGGAGGCGGCGCGAGTGCGCTCGATGGTGTCGGGAAGCAAGGTGCCAGTTTTGGTTTCGATCACGTGGAGGGTGCTGACTTCGGAGCCGCTGGGAGAGGTGCCGTACGCGACATATTTTCCGTTGTCGCTGGGATAGTACCAGTCGAGCGCGATGGTGCCGTCGGCGGCCAGTTTGTTGGCGTCGACCAGAACGCGGTCGGGGCCGTTGACTCCATCGCGTACATAGAGGACGGGTTGGTTCTGCATGCCTTCACGCTTGGTGTAGAAATAATGGCGTCCGGCGATGATGGGCGCAGTGACGCTGCCGATGGATAAAAGGTCGGTCAGACGCTGGTTGATCGCGGCGCGCCCGGGGAGCGGGTCGAGGATGCCGCGAGTGTAAGCCATCTCGCGCTCGACCCATTTCTGGGTTTCGGGACTCTTGCCGTCCTCAAGCCATCGGTAGTTGTCGAGGACTTTTGTGCCGTGAAACATATCGACGATGGGTTTTTCGGCGGCTGTGGGAGGAGCGGATTGGGAATCTTCGGCGGCATAAACGACGGCAGCGATAAGAAACAGGGAAGAGAGAGCAGAGAACAAACGCAGTCCGGCAGACATGAGCACCTCGAAAAAATGCAGTGAATGCATTGGCGGCAGAAGAGCTAGCGTACCAGAGTTGGAATGTTTTCAGGACCGTGCCGGGAATGCTATGATGATGCTGATCAACGAAAGCCGAGCCCTCAGAGCCCGGCCCGCGACACTCCTCAGTAGCTCAATGGCAGAGCATTCGGCTGTTAACCGAAGGGTTGTAGGTTCGAGTCCTACCTGAGGAGCCATTCTTTTGTGCCCGTAAATACAGGCGATTTCCATTTCAGCGACCCGATTGTACTAATTTTGTACTAGGCTCAAGCCGACCCTAATCGGTGGGATTTCCTCTTTTCGCAGTATCAAGGGTTTAGAGCCCAAAGAGGAGAACCAAATGGAACTCAAAATCTTCCGCCGACACTCGGCGGATTGTCCAGATAAAGCAGATCGTTACGCCCCCCGGTGTGGCTGTCCCCTGTGGGGCGAGTTCAACTGGCCTCACTCCCAAACCACTCTCGATGGGAAAAGGCTCCGGCAAGGGCAGAACAAGTGGACTCTCAAGACCCGAACAAAGGCAGAGGATCTTCGGCACGCCGCCAAGCTTGAGAACGATCTGGAGGCGTTGCTTGAGGGGAAGCCCGTCCGACAGAAATCCATCACCGTCGAGGCCGCAGTACAGGAATGGCTGACGTTCCGGTCGATGAACGAACTCACCAATACCAAGCCGAAGTTCATGGCGAACAAACTCGTGGACTGGTGCAAAGAACGAGGTACTGCTGCTCAGCGCAATCACGCCCGATCAGGCAATCAAGTTCCGGATGTCGCTGCCGTTCCGCACGGGTGACAGCAGCAGCCTGTCGGTTCACTGGGCGGTCAACGGCGGCTTCTTCAATTGGACCGTGGGCATGGGCTACATTCCGGCGAACCCGATTCCTAGTACCCGTCAGAACCCGCAGTTCCGCATCCGGTATGAGAAGCCGGAGGTCGTGCCCCCGACCAAGAAGCAGGTTGAAAAGGTTCTTGCGACCGCCACCGGTCATGCCACACAACGCAAGGTCACTAAGCGCGGCCAAAGCGCCAGCAATTCTCGATGAGCGCAATCGCCTTGGTTTAGATGTGTTCGACCGCTAATTCTGAGACCCATGTGGGGATGAA
>Ga0070766_10000534_pt1 | contig 17063 bp, 9 predicted proteins | sample HubBroMetageWFT6_FD_69782 | JGI IMG/M metagenome (GOLD analysis project Ga0070766, IMG submission 69782) | Warmed and freeze-thawed soil microbial communities from the Hubbard Brook experimental Forest, New Hampshire - Hubbard Brook CCASE Soil... | ecosystem: Environmental > Terrestrial > Soil >...
AGGACGACGTGGTGGTCAACGACGTCATGATCGATCCCCGCAACCCTGATCGCGTGCTCATCGCGACCGACCGCGGAGGCGTTCTGGCGAGCAACGATGGCTTCGGCAACTCCAAGTACCAGCAATCGAACCGCGGCTTTTCGCACCGCATGGTCGGGGCGATGATAGCCGATCGCAAAGATCCCAATCGCCTGTACGTTGGCATCGTCAATGACAAGGTTCACGGCGGACTCTTCAGCACCGACGACATTGGAAAGAGCTGGGTACAAGTCAGCAAAGGATTGGAAGATCGCGACATCTTGAGCCTGCAACAGGCGGAGAACGGAGCGATCTTTGCTGGCACCAACCATGGAATTTTTTCGCTGGCATCGCTCAGCGGCTCGTGGCTACCGGCTACCATGATTCGCGGACCTGTGCCGGAGTGGCAGCCGAAACCAGAGCCCGCTCCCGCACCGGTTGCCAAGAAGACCACGAAAACAACGACCGCGAAGTCATCGGCAGCGCGCAAGCCTGCGGTGACAGCTAAGAAGAAAGAACCAGTCGAGGTTCCAATTCCTATCGCCATCACGCCGCGGGTGCGCTCGATCCAGATTACCGACCAGGCGTGGTATGCGGCGACGAACGAGGGTTTGTTTATCAGCGTGGACGGCGGCAAGAAGTGGTACGGAATGCCAGTGGACGGCGAGCTCGACTTTATCGCCGCGAATGATTATCCCGACGGCACCTTGACCCTGGCGAGCATCAAGCGGGCCTTTATCTCGCACGATGCGGGGCGCACCTGGTCTGAGATCACCCTTCCGACCTACGTCACTGGTCTCTACAACGTTACCGTGGCGCCGGATTCGTCGTTGTGGCTCGGCACCCGCGAAGGCGCGGTTCGCTCCAACGATGGTGGTAAGACTTGGGCGCACATCATGAGCGGATTGCCGCCAAGTTTCGTGCTGGGGGTAAAGTACGACCACAAGGCGCAACGCCTGCTGGCCACGGCCATGAATTCGCGCGGCGTCTTTGAAAGCGCTGACGGGGGCAAAACCTGGAGCCAGACTCCAGAGGCCACGTTCTCCATTCGCACGGCCATGGGTTATCAGGACCTGTTGCTGGCGATTTCCTGGCACAACGGAATTCTGCTGCAGAGCAGCGGCACAGCCGCTGCAGCGGCGAACACCGCGGCTGTTGCCGGAAGCGCGGCCGCGAAGGCCCAGTAGCTAATACCGGCGGCTAATCTTTGAACCGGGAGGCAGGACGCCTCCCGGATTTTTTTGTTCGCAACGCCGACCAATGCGAATGGTTTCCAGCAGTCACCGTCTTTCGATTCCCGATGCGGGAGCAGACGGCTTCATTGTGCCGATGCGGGAATGGGAATGTAAGTCCTGAACGCGATGAGAGTTGCTGCTCGATTCCGCAAGAGCTTAGTCCCGTTTTGAGACTAGGAACGGCTTGTCTGGTGCGGGCGCAATTTCCTGCAATCTTCAACCTTATTGAAAATACACGGCTTGTGAATCAGCTCCGGTTTGGAATTGATCGTGCTTTTGATATCGGCATTACGAGCTTCCGATTTCAGATCGGGGATAGGTCATGAAAGCTTTGCAAAATGCTGATACGGACGGGCAACACAGGCTGAAGCCGACTGCGGCGCCGGACACGAGATTGACGACGGCCGGATGCGAAGAGTGCGGCGAGTTGCTGCACGGGCTGAACAACGCACTGGCGAGTGTGCTGCTGAACGCCCAGGTGATGGCCTGGAAGATGCCCTCGTACAGTCGCGGTAAGCGGTATCTGCATGAAATCGAGCGCAACGCCCAAAGGGGAGGGGAACTGGTGAAGCGGCTGCTGGAACGGTCGCAAGCCAAGTGCCAGACGGGCCAGTGTCCGGGGCGCACTGGCACTGGAGCCTCCTCCGTCGACGGGTCCGATAACGTAACGGGCATCCCTAAGTGCGACTTGCCCGCTCAGCCTGTGGAACAGAGGCCTAGGCCATGAGTGCAAAGGCGTTGGGTTTTTGTGGCAACTCGGAGAAACGTGCCTCACACGATGATGTGACCCCTGCACTAGCAGCGATTTCCCAAAAGGGGACAATGGTGATACCGGAGCTGTCACGATCGCTTCGCTGCGGCTCCGCGAATCCGAACCGTTTGGAAGAGGGCCCCGCCGTGCTTACTACAGAAACCGCTGCAACCGCGGAACCGAAAGCCGACACCAATCTCCTTAACCTTCTAATCGTTGACGACGAACGCTCGGTGCGCGAATCCTGCCGGGAGGTCGCTGTCGCGCTGGGATTCGATACCCAGATCGCGGACTCTCCCGAACATTCTTACCGCATTCTTGATAGCACGAACGTGGATGTTGTTCTCCTCGATCTCCGTCTCCCGGGAACGAACGGGATGGAAGTGCTTCGCGAAATCAAGCGGCGACGTCCCGACACTGTAGTGGTGATTATGACCGGCTTTGCCACGGTCCAGTCGGCCGTGCAGGCCATGAAAGCCGGCGCGTATGACTACGTAACCAAGCCCTTCAACTTCGACGAACTCCGCCTGGTGCTGGATCGGGTAACGGCGCATTTAAAGCTGGCCACTGAGAACCGTATCCTGCGTGAACAGGTGAAGTCCAAACATGGCTTTGGAGCGATAGTGGGACAGGCGCCGGAGATGGACCGGCTCTACCGCATCATTGCCAAAGCGGCGCATAGTACCCATCCTGTGCTGATTCTTGGGGAGAGCGGCACCGGCAAGGAACTGGTGGCGCGTTCCATCCATTACTCGGGCTCGTTCCGCGACAAGCCGTTCATTCCGGTCGATTGCGGCTCACTGGTTCCCAGTCTGATTGAGAGCGAGCTGTTCGGATACGTCAAGGGCGCCTTCACCGGCGCGGTGCGTGCCAAGGACGGCCTCATGGCGGCAGCCGATGGCGGAACGGTGTTTCTCGACGAAATCGGCGAGCTGCCGATAGATTTGCAGTCAAAGCTGCTGCGCGCATTGCAGGAGAAGGAAATTCGGCCTGTGGGTGGCACCCGCGCCATTCCCATCAACGTGCGAGTGCTGGCGGCCACCAACCGCGATCTGGAAGCGGCGGTGCAGCAAGGCACCTTCCGCCGCGACTTGTACTTCCGGCTGAATGTACTGACGCTGAGGGTGCCTCCACTGCGCGAGCGCAAGCAGGACATTCCTCTGCTGGCGGGACACATCCTGGAGCGCGTGGCCCGCACCACCGGCGTACAGCGCAACATCAGCGACGACACCCTGAAACTGATGCTTAACTATGAATGGCCGGGCAATGTGCGCGAACTGGAGAACTGCCTGGAACGCGCCTGCGCCTTGACTTCGGGTCCCACGATCCACATCGCCGACTTGCCGACGGCCCTACAGAACTTTCACACCCAGACGCCTGACGTAGCTGGCAGCGTCGAGGCCGTGGGCGGCGTTGCGCCTCTGGCCGACCTGGAGAAGCGGGCGATCCTGCACGCCATTACGGTGCTGAACGGAGACAAGCTGGAAGCGGCCCGGCAACTGGGAATCGGAAAGACAACCCTGTATCGCAAACTGAAGGAGTACGGCTCGACGGTGTAACCGCCGGGCCAGACCCTTCTCTCCAAAGACCCGCCTTTGGGCGGGATGGGCGAGTTGCGCCCGAATGTACTGACGGGAGAAATCTCATGATCATGCTGGTAACTACCTCGCCGCGCGCCCGGGAATGCGCGGCCGCAATGGAACAGGCGACGCATCAGAAAACGGAAATCGCGGCGTCGCTGGCGCGGGCAGTAGAGCGCCTGCAATCCAACGACTACGATTTGCTGGTATTGGACGAGTCGTTCAACCACACGGAAATTGGCGGCGTGAACCTGCTGCTGAGCCATGCGGGCCCGGCCATGCCGGTCTATGTGAACCTGGCCCTGCATGGCACGGAGCGGGTGGCCCGTGAAGTGCAAAACGCATTAGCGCGCTTTGTCCGGGAGAGACTGTCTGCCATGCAGTCGGCGGAAAACCTGCTGCGCAACGTATTGCGGGGAGAGGTCACAGCCATTCTTCTGAATTCGGAGCTGGCAATGCGGGCGCCAGCGCTTTGCCCAGAGGCGGCGGAGAAAATCCAGATCGTGCACGATCTCGCCGAGACTATGCGACGTAAGCTGGAAGTCACGCCCGCGCATGTGGCGGTAGCCCGTTCCCACGAGGCGAGGCTCAGGACCTCCTAGAGCACGCGTGTTCGTGTTACTCGGTGCGGAGCGCTTTCATAGGTTCGATGGATGCGGCCCGCCTCGCCGGAAGTATGGCTGCGAGTAAGGCCACGACCGATACCAGCACCGTGCCTGCCAGAAGCGTGACAGGATCAAAGGCACTCACACCGTAGAGCTGGCTGCGGACCATACGTGTCAGCAGCAATGCGATAGGAATGGTGAGCGCGATGCTGACGCCCGCCAGCCACATCACGTCCACCAGCACCAGGCGAACGACGCTGATACGCTGAGCACCCATGGCCATGCGGATACCGATTTCCCGCGTACGCTGGGCCGTTGTGTAGGCCAGCACACCATACAGCCCGATCGCGGCCAGTGAGGTAGCGAGCGCAGCGAAGATTACGGCCAGCAAGGTGACCAGCCGGTCGTTCATGAGGTTGTCGTCGATCTGCTCGTCCATGGTGCGCATGGTGTCGAGCACCAGCTTGGAATCGAGGTTCTGAATGGCCGCGCTAATGGTAGTTTCGGTCGACTCGGGCGATTGCGTGGTGCGCACGTAATACTGCAGCGTGCTGCTCTTGTCATTTTGGAAGAATGGCCGATAAATCGTGCGGCGGATGTCGCCGCGCACGCCGATGTGTTTGGCATCCGCGACGACGCCGACGATTTGAATATCGAGTTTGATGTTGCCACTCCCGCGGCCGACCATATGCCCGAGGGCACGCTGCGGATCTCCGAAGTACTTGCGCGCGAACGTGGCATTCACCACCGCGACGCTTGGCTGCCCAGCTATGTCGTGATCGGTGAAGGTCCTTCCCGCCAGCACGGGAAGCTGCAAAGCTGCGAAGTAGCCAGGGGTCACCGACGGCATTTCCATGTTCATGTCTTCGTCGTCTTTGGCGTCGTAGCCGGCAATGGAAAAGCTACTGCCGATCCCGTCATCCGACAGCTCCGGATCGTCGGTGCCTCCCGTAGAAACTACTCCGGGGAGCGCGGCGAGTGTATCGAGCACTCTTTTGTGGTGCGGATTTACCTGGTCTTGCTGGTAGCCGGCCAACTTCGGATTAACGCCGAAAGTTACAAGGTGGCTGGTGACGAAGCCCACATCTTGCGATTCCAGGTTGCGGAGGGTGCGAACAAAGAGTCCCGCGCCAACCACGAGAAGCAGGCTCAGCCCAATCTGCAAGCCCACAGTGATACGCCGAAAGATCAATGGCGACGCACCCGAGGTCCCTGTCTGCTGCTTCAACGAGGTAACCAGGTCGGGTTTAAGGAAACGCAACGCCGGCGCCAGACTGCATATCACGCTCGCAGCAAAAGCGATCGCGAAGTTGAACAGCAAGATCCGCAGGTCGACACCTGTGCTGAAGGGAAAATGCGAAATGTCTCCCACGACCACGGCACGCACTAATGCGCGGGTAGCCAGGGGCGCGACGATCACTCCTACGATACCGCCCAGGGTGCCCAGCAGCAGTCCTTCCACCAGCAACTGACGGATGATCTGCCAGCGGCTTGCACCCATGGCATAGCGGACCGACATTTCGCGCGCGCGGCCCGAGGCGCGCACCAGCAGCAGGCTGGAAATGTTCACGCACGCCATCAGGACCACGAGCCCCACCATTCCCATCACGATGAGCAGCGGCTCCCCAACCTGATCGCGCAGGGGAGAGAAGCCTTTCGATCCGTCCACCACCGTCAGGTGTGCTTTGTCGAAGAACGCCTGGCGGAAATGCTCCGACGTCTTCTTAAATAGCGGAAATTCCTCAGCGCGCAGCCCGTTCCAGAGCGGATTGAGGCCGGCCTCGGCCGTTGCGGCGGTTTCTCCTGGTTTCAACCGCGCGGCCAGGGTCAGCCATCGTGACTTGTGATCCTCGAGGACCTGAAGGCCCTCGAGGCCCTGCTGAATCACCGGTTGAGCGGTGATCGGCACGAATATCTTGGGGGTCTGTCCGGCGACCACGCTGTGAAACCCAGGAGTCGCGATTCCGATGATGGTGAATGGATGGCCATCGATCAACAGCGTTTGGTTGACTACGCGAAGATCGCCGCCGAATTTTGTCTTCCAGTAATTGAAACTCAGCACCGCAACCGGTGCGCTGTTGGGCACATCGTCGGACGGAAGGATGATACGGCCGGCAGCCGGCTGAACTCCCAGCACCTCAAAGTAGTTTCCGGAAACGATTTCACAATTTACCAACTCTGGAGAATTGTTCCATTGCACTCCGGCCTGGCACTGGTCACTGGCTAGTATGCCGTCAAAGACGGTGTTCTTGTCGCGAAGGTCGCGGTACATCGGGTAGGAGAAGTAGTCCTTGTCGTCGCCTCCGTACGAGTCGATGTGCCCGGGGCTTGTGCCGGTAAAGCGCAGTCGAACCAGTTGTTCGGGATGAGAGACCGGTAGCCGGCGCAGGAGCGCCTGGTCCAGCAGAGTGAAGACGGCCGTATTGGCGCCAATGCCCAATGCCAGCGTGAGCACCGCTACAACGGCGAAGCCCGGCGACTTGCGCATCTGCCGCAGAGCCATGCGAATTTCACGCAAGATTGTTCCCATTATTTCCTCATTCCTTGGTTGAACGGTTACTCGGTTCGAAGCGCTTTCATCGGATCAACGGACGCAGCCCGTCTTGCCGGCAACAAGGCCGCAAGCAAAGCCACGAACGATACCAGCACGGTGCATGCCAGCAGCGTGACTGGATCAAACGAACTTACACCATAGAGCTGGCTGCGAATCGTCCGCGCAAACAAAAGTGCAATTGGTACGGTGACCACAATGCTGATTCCCGCCAGCCACAAGACATCTGTCAACACCATGCGGACCACACTGCTGCGCTGCGCGCCCATGGCCATGCGGATGCCGATCTCGCGTGTGCGCTGCGCGGTAGAGTAAGCCAGCACACCGTAAAGGCCGATGGCGGCCAGCAGCATCGCCAGCACGCCGAAGCTGACGGACAACAGCGCGATGATCCGCTCGCTCAAGAGATTGTCTGCGATCATCTCATCCATGGTCTGGAGTTTGCCCAGCGCCAGCTTCGAGTCCAACTGCTGCATGGCGACGCGGATGTTTTCTTCAGTCGCGGTGGGAGCTTGCCAAGTGCGCACGACATAAGTGATGAAGTTCGGCTGGGTGGACTGATAGAGCGCCCGGTAAGCGGTGCGGCGCACTGGAGCACGGACTCCCTGGTGCTTCGTGTCACCCACGACGCCCACGATCGTAGTGTTCAGGGGTTCCGCTACGCTCCCGAAGCTCACCACGTGGCCGAGTGCGGCTTGCGGCGTACCGAAATAATGCTGCGCAAAGCTCGCGTTCACCATGGCAACGTTATCTGTGCCCAAGACGTCATGGTCGGAAAACGGGCGTCCGGCGAGCAGAGGCACCTGCATAGTCGCGAAATATTGTGGCGTAACCCACGGCTGCTCGACCTGCATGTCTTCGTCTTCTTTCGCGTTGTAACCCACGATCCTGACATTTCCGTTGTCGTCCTCACCTGACAGGTCCGGATCATCCGTGGCAGCGACGGCACGGACACCGGGCAGTCCGGCCAGGGTATCGAGGATTCGCCGGTTCAAGGCATTGACCTGGTCGGGTTGATAGCCAGCCAGCCGAGGATTGATGTTAAAGCCGAGGAGGTGGTCGGAGGTGAATCCCAAATCCACGGATTGCAAATTGCGCAGAGTGCGCACAAACAGGCCTGCTCCGATGAGCAGTAACAAGCTCAGGCCGATCTGTACTCCAACCAGGATGCGGCGGAAACGCAGCCGGGTACCTGAGGAGGACAGCGTTTGCTGTTTCAGCGAGCTCACCAGGTCCGGATTCAGGAAGTGGAGCGCAGGTGCGAGGCTGAACGCCAACGCCACCAGGAATGCCAGCGCGAACGCGAACAACAGAATGCGGAGATCGGGATTCGGATTGAAGGCCAGTTCGGTGGCCGTGCTGCCCGCCAATTTACGAATGAGTACACCAGAAACCGCAGGGGCGAGGATCAGCCCAAGCACTCCGCCGAAAAGTCCAAGCAAAACGCCTTCGATCAGCAATTGGCGAACAATTTGCCAGCGGCCTGCGCCCATAGCGTAGCGCACGGAGATCTCGCGTACGCGACCGGCGGCGCGCACCAGCAGCAGGCTGGAGACATTTACGCACGCCATCAACACCAGCAGCCCGACCATGCCCATCAGCACCATCAACGGAGTGCTGATCTGATCGCGCAACGGCGAAAAGCCGCGGGCTCCGTCGATCAATTGCAAGTGTGAGTCATCAAGGAATCGCTTTTGCCAGCGGGCCTTGTGCTCGAAGGTCTTGAACTCCTCGGCACGCAGCGCATGCCAGAGCGGCGCCATGCCGGCCTCGGCCTGCTGACGGCTAATCCCAGGCTTCAGACGTCCAGACAGTGTCAGCCAGTTGGAGCGGCGGTCCTCGAGGTCCTGCCAGCGGGGTGTGATGATGGCCTTGGCTGTGACCGGAACAAACACGTCTTCCAGCGATCCCGTGACGATACTGTGAAAGCCGGGTGGAGCGACTCCGATGATGGTGAAGGGCTGGGTGTTGATGAAGAGAGTCTGGTTGATGACGGAGGGATCGGAACCGAAGTGCGTCTTCCAGTAATTGAAACTCAGCACGGCTACGAGATTGGCGTTCTGCGCTTCGTCGGAAGGCACGAACAAGCGGCCCATCGCCGGACGGATGCCCAGGGCTTCGAAGTAATTTCCCGAAACCAGTTCGCAACCGGCCATGTCAGGTTTGTTGTTCCAGCGCACGGCAACGTTTTGCTGGTCGTTGGCGATTACGTCCTGCAAGACCTGGTTCTTGTCACGCAGGTCGCGGTACATCGGGTAGGAGAAGTAATCATTGTCGTCACCACCGTAGGAATTGAAGTGGCCGGGGGCATCACCAGTCCAATGCAGGCGAACGAGTTGTTCGGGATGGCTCACGGGGAGCGAGCGCAGCAGTGCTTGGTCGAGCAGTGTGAAGACAGCGGTGTTGGCGCCGATTCCAAGTGCCAGCGTGAGCACCGCGACAATTGTGAACGCTGGCGCCTTCCGCATCTGCCGCAGGCCAAGACGAACTTCGTTCAGGATCGTTCCCATAATCTTATTTCCTCAAATCTCGCGACCGGAGTCACTCGGTTCGTAATGCTTTCATCGGCTCGATCGATGCCGCGCGCCGGGCCGGCAGGTAACTGGCAAGCAATACGGTTGCGATCAGAACCGCGGTAGCTATGAGCCATGGAACAACGTGCAGCAGACTCACCTGAAACAACAGGCTGGAGAAGACGCGACCCAGCACGACTGCTGCGACCAGGCCGAACGCCACGCCAAAGGCCGCCAAGCGCATTCCCTGCATCAGCACCAACTGCAGCACTGTGCCGCGCCGAGCGCCGAGCGCCATCCGCACTCCCAACTCGCGAGTGCGCAGGCGCACGGAGTAGTTGATGACTCCGTAAAGTCCCAAAGCTGCCAGCAGAAGAGCGAGTGCGGCGAAGGTGCCCAATAGGATGACGACGAACTTTCTGCCGGTCAGCGAATCGTTGACGCGCTCTTCCATGGTCTTGACATCGTAAATCGGAATGCTGGAGTCACCCGCGCGGACCGCCGCTGCAAGATCGGTGGCCACGCTATCGGCGGGGCGCGAAGTTCGCACCACCAGATCGGCGGTCAAGCTCGGACTTTGCGCGATAGCGAGATAGTAAAAGCCTTCGTTGGTGTCAGCCTCCAGCGAATTGGCGCGGGCGTGAGCGGTAAGGCCGACAATCGTGAACCACGGGCCCTTGTTCGGATCGTCGAACCCGATGTGCTGTCCAAGGGCGCTCTGTCCGGGCCAGTACTGGCGGGCCAGAACCTCATCGACGATGGCGACGCCTTCCGTGGTTTTGCGGTCTCCATCGGTGAAGTCGCGGCCCTGCAACAGGGGAATTCGCAACGTTGCAAAATATCCCGGGGAAATCAGCCGGATGCTGCCATGCGGGCCTGGCTCGTTGGGGCCTTTCGGACGTCCCTGGATGTAGAAGCTGGACATGCCGCCGTTATTGGTGAATGGCAAGCTGTCGATAATCGCGGCGGAACTGACGCCGGGTACATTGCGCAGACGCTCGTCTAACGAGGTCAGAAATGCAGCTTGCTTTTCGTCGCTGTCGTAAACCGTTTTCGGCAAAGAGAATGAGGCGGAGGGCAGTCCGTAGGCCTGGAAGCCGGTTTCCACGGCTTCAACGGCCTTGAGGCTGCTGAACAACAAGCCGGCGCCCGCAAGCAACAAAAGGCAAAGCGCGATCTGTGCGATCACTAGCGACGAACGAGTCCGCTGGCTTGTCCGGCCAGAGGTGCCGGAGCGGCCGGACTCATGCAAGCTGTTGAACCAACCAGGCTGCGTGCGGTGCCAGGCGGGCACGACGCCGCACAACAACGAACATAACACCGCAATCAACACGACAAACAGCAATACCGGGCCACGAAACGAGAGCTGCAGATGTTCGGCAAGCGTGGGTGGCAAGCCGCGCAGCAATAGCGGGGCAACGGCAAAAGCCACCACGAATCCCAGGGCCAGTCCAGCTACGGTCAGCACAACGCTTTCCATCAGCGCCTGGCGGATCAGCGTCCAGCGTGAGGCTCCCAGCGCGATCCGCACCGCCAGGTCGCGCTGGCGGGCGGAGGCACGCGCCATCTGCAGTCCCGCGATGTTGGCGCAGGCAATCAACAACACCATGCCGACGGCGCCAAGCAACACTGTCAGCGGCTTGCGCAAGTTGCCTCCGATGAATTCGGTCAGCGGCACGGAGAACATGCCCCAACCGCTGGCACGCCCATAGCTGCTGGTGCCCTCCGAGGCGATGTTCTCCTCGGCCTTGCGGTTCAGGTAGGCATTTGCCTGCTGCAATGTGACTCCAGGCCGCAGCCGAGCAGCGCCAAACAGGTACTCGTTGTAGCGATGATGGTGATCATGGTAACGAGCGGGCGGAAGGGCGATGGGCACCCACAGTTCTGCCTGGTTCGGCCATTTGAACTCGGGGCCCATGACGCCAATCACCTGATAGGACTGCTGATTGAGGACCAGGGAACGTCCAACAATGTTGGGATCGCCGCCGAATCGGGTCTTCCATGCGTCATGTGACAGAACGACGGTCTTCGTTGCTCCCGGCACATCTTCTTCTGCGGTGAACACACGCCCAAGAGCAGGTCTCACCTCAAACACGTCGAAGTAGCCGGACGACACTTGCGCGCCATTAATCAACTCCGGATTGGCATTGTCGCGGCTGAAGTTGAAGCCAATCGCATTCATTACGGCCGATGCGGAAAAGATGTCTTTGCCATCAGCGGCGTCGGCAAAATCAGGGGCCGAGATCGAGATGTTGCCCAAATCGGCGAGTCCGCCGTACTTGGCGCGCAGGGCCACGAGGTTCGAGGCGTGAGGGATTCCACTGGGATTCAACAGGATAGCATTGGTGACTGAGAAGACCGCGATGTTGGCGCCGATGCCGAGCGCGAGGGTCAGCGCAGACACGATGGCAAAAGCCGGAGATTGGGCGAGTTGCCGGATTGCGTATTTCAGTTCGTTGATCACGCCTTACTCCTCTTTCTGGCTCCTATTCGGCTCGCAGGGCTTGCATGGGCTCGATGGAAGCGGCGCGCCGGGCTGGCAACCATGCAGCAAATGTAGCGGTGGAAACCAGTACAAGTACGGCGGCAGCCGCAGTGACCGGATCAAAAGGAGAAACGCCAAACAACAGGCTCTTCATCACGCGTACCGCGAAGAATGCACCGGTCGCGCCTACGATGATTCCTCCCAGTGCAATCCACGCACTCTCTCGCAAAATCATTCCAAAGATGCGCTCTCTTTCGGCCCCAAGTGCAACCCGAAGCGCGAATTCCTTAGTGCGTTCCACAACGGAATAGGCCAATCCCGCGTACACGCCGAGAGTCGCAACCAGAAGGCTGCAGATGCCATAGACGGCGATCATTTCCGCCGGTACCCTGGCGTCGGAATAGGAAGCCTGGATGTGATCGTGCAGCGTTTCAATGTCGTTGAGAGGCAGCGTGCTGTCGAGTGCGGTGACCTCGCGGTCAAGCCCTGGCAGCAGGTTCTGAACTGACGACGTGCCACGCAGCACGATGGAGAACCAGCCCTGGTAATCCTGGAGAATCGACAGATACACGACGGGGTCCCCGGTGTCCCACGAAGCGTTGCGATAGATGATGGTGCGATTCACTCCCACTACCTCGCAGGAGCGCTTACCCACCTGCATCTGCGAGCCTAAAACGTTGCCCTTTGGCCAATACTTGCGTGCCATGCTCTGGTTCACGATCGCCGCGCAAGGTGCCGTGTCGGTGTCGTGATCGTTGAATTCGCGCCCTTGCAAAATTGGAATGCGCAACGCCTTGAAGTAGTCGGGAGCCACCGAGTCGACGACGATGCTCATGCTTTCGTCCTTGGCAGGCTGATAACCGGCTACAGCCACGTCGCGCACGTTGCCTCCTCCGCTCAAACCCATCGGAACATAACTGGTAAGCGAGGCGGTGCTGACGCCGGGTAGAGCGCGCAGTCGTTCCAGCAGTGTGCGCTGAAACGCCAGTCCCCTTTGTTCCGAAAATCCCGCGCGCGCCAAGTCGATAGACGCGACAATCGTGTTCTCGGTAGCGAAGCCAGGATCGCGGTGAACCACATTCCACAAGGTGCGCACTAGCAGTCCGCACGCGACTAGCACGACGAAGCAAAGGCCAAGCTGCAAGCTGAGCAAAGCATTGCGTCGGGTGCGCGAGCGGCTGCCAACTACCGAGGTTGCGCCATCGTGCAGGGCGCCAACCTGTGAGATTTTGAGGACCTGACGAGCGGGGAAGAGCCCGCAGGCAAGAACTGTGACGGCAGTCAAGGCGAGAGCAAAGGCCAAAATGCGGAGATCGGGTTGTAAGTTAAATACAAATGACATGCCGAATTTCGGCAGCAAGGCGTACATCCCACGCGACAGACCGACACTCGCGAGCCAACCGGCCACGCCCGCCAGGGCCGCGATGACAGCCGTTTCCGTCAGGAGTTGGCGCAGGAGGCGGAAACGGCTGGCTCCAAGCGAGGTGCGAACCGCCATTTCACGCGTGCGGCGGGCGCTTCGTTGAATCAGGAGGACCGCCACGTTCGCGTAAACCAGCGCCAGAAGCAGGCCGGCGGCGCCGAACAGAATCGGGATCATCTCACTTACGTTTCCATAGATGCCGCGAGACATGTGCCCGGGGTCGGACATGAAAATGTCCCAACCGTTGAAGTACGCGGACTTTTGCTGGGCTGCGAACTGATGCGCGAGGTTGTGGAGCTCAGCAGAAGCTTGGTTGTTGGTAACGCCCGGACGCAACCGGGCGGCAACTTCGAGTCCGAAATTACCCGACACGAGGGGATCGGGCTTGCCGTCGGTCAGCGCCGACAACTCGCTGAACGGTACCCACAACGATTGTGCTAAGCCGCCATAGATCCCGACGAAATTCTCCGGCGCAACTCCGATTACCGTGAGGGGCTGCCGGTTAACACTGATGGTCTTTCCAACGATGCTTGGATCGCCGTTAAACCGCGAGCGCCACAGATCGTAGCTCATCACCACTTCCGGCGCTGAACCGTAAGCGCGGTCGTCATGAATGGCAAAAGTGCGTCCCAGAAGCGGGTTCACGCCGAGCATCCGGAAGTAATTGCTGGCCACAATGCCGGCCCAGTAGCGCTCGGGACGCGCACCGGTACTGGCGAGATCGACGGGAAACATTTCGTGGGCGGTGGCTTCTGCGAAACCGTGGTGTTGCTCTCGAAGGTAGAGAAGCTGGTTGTAGTGCAAGGTGTATCCGCGGTCGCCGTGGACACTGGCATCGAGGGTGCGAATTTCTTTTGCCTGCCGCACCTGGGGCCACGGATTGAAGAACACAGCGTTGGCCCACGTGAAAACCGTTGTTACCGCGGCGATGCCCAGCGCGAGTGTGAGCACCGCAATCGTCGCGAACCCTGGATTCTTCTTCAGTTGTCGTAACGCATATCGCAGGTCTTGTAGCATCGTTTGACTTTCCGCGGAAGAGTATTCAAGCGAATCGGCGAGACTACCCACCGTGAGTATTGCACGGAGGCTACCACTGCTGAGTCTCCTGTTTTCAGCAAGTTAGGCGATCCAGCAAGTGGCCGATGTCCAGCGCCGCAACCTGCTGTCCGCTTCCGGACAAGGCCGGCTGCACATAGGTACGTATTCCTCGGCGAATGGTTCGGTGGAGTTCGCGCGATTGGTGGTCCGGTTTATGAAGGCGTACTCCGCTACAATGAAGCGACGGCCAATGCGCCGAGATCCTGGGGAGGAAGTTCATGGCGGTAGTGAAGATCACTGTACGAAGAAATGGTCCGTTCCGGGTGGAAGCTCCCGAGGGTTCGATTGAACTGGTCGATGCCGATGGCAATCCGTACGATCTGACCGGCAAGCCGGCATTCTCGCTGTGCCGCTGCGGAGGTTCGGTCAACAAGCCGTTTTGCGACGGTACCCACTCGAAGATCGGATTCCAGGCGGCGGAAGCGGCAGTCAAGAAGGCCGATGAAGCCGCGCCCGAAGAGCCGAAAAGCTAACCACAGACTCGTTACTGGAACGACAAGGACCGCCCGGCGCGGTCCTTTGGTTTTTTCGGCAGCCTGCTAGTGTACGGTTTTCGTTTTGCGCGACATGTAGTCCATCAGCAGATACTGACCGAGAGTGTAGGGCGTAGTGAAGTAGGCCTTGCCGCGGCACATTTCGGTTACCTTCTGGACAAACTGCACCAGGCCATAGTCAGACGCCAGCATGAACGTGTTGATCAGGATACCCGCACGTTTGCACTTGGAAACTTCCTGCAGAGTCTCGCTCACAACCATTGGGTCAAGCCCGAAAGCGTTCTTGTAGATCCGGCCATCTTCGAGGGTGAGCGCCGAAGGCTTGCCGTCGGTGATCATGACGATCTGCTTCATGTCCTTGCGCTGACGCTGCAGGATGCGCTGCGCCATGCGCAGTCCTTCGCGCGTGTTGGTGTAATACGGACCAACCTGCACCCGTGCCAACTGCGATAACGGCACTTCTTCCGCAGAATCGTGAAACAGCACCAGCGAGAGCGAGTCGCCGGGATATTGCGTGCGAATCAAATGCGAGAGCGCCATGGCGACTTTCTTCGCCGGCGTGAAGCGGTCTTCGCCGTACAGGATCATTGAGTGCGAGCAATCGAGCATCAGCACAGTGGCACACGATGACTGGTACTCGCACTGGTGGACCTGCAGGTCACTGTACTCGATGTTCAGAGGAAGGTGCAGTCCTTCGCGCTGGATCGCATTCGATAACGTCGCCGTGATATCGAGGTTCAACATGTCGCCGAATTCGTAAGTCTTGGACGCCCCGCTGGCCTCGATTCCGGTAGCGGTGTCGCGAGTGTCGTGCCTGCCGAAGCTCGACTTGCCAAGCGACCCCAGCAAGTCGCGCAAGGCCCGAAAGCCGAGGAAGTCCAATCCTTTGTCCGTGACCTCGAAGCGGGCCTGGGCCTGCGACTCGCCGGCCTTCCCATCGACGCTGGACGGGCGCGCCGGGTCATGCGGCTGATCGATGCTGATGTAGTCTTCCTGCTCCATGCGATCGATGAGTTGCTCGATGAGTTGCTCGAATTGCTCGGCGCTCATCGACTCGATCTGCTCACGCAATTGCTGATCGAGCATGTCGCTGTTCATGAGCGCTTCGGCAATGGCATTGCGAAGGTCATCCAGCGTCTGCTCAATGGCATTCTGGTCGTAATAGTCCATGTACTGCCGCTGGAATCCGCTCTGCAGCAAATGGTCAGACAGCGCCGCGAGCAGGTCCTCCATGCTCATCTCTGACGCGGGCTCGGGAACGTACTTCTTGTACTTAACGAACTTCATAAGAGTGGTTAGTGGCTAGCCGTAATCATCCTGATCGGCATTGACTTAACATGGCGGTCCTCACGGCGTTTGACACTTGGCTTGTTCTAGCCACTAGACACTAGTCACCAGCCACTAGTTGAACGGTCTGCGCTGCTTGCGGAAGTCGCGTTCGTCGTCATCTTCCCGCAGATTCTGCTTTTCGCGGCGAGGTTGCTTCTCGCCCGCTGTGAACAGCCGCTCTTCGCTGCGTCCAATGCGCTTGTGAGCGTACAGACCCTCCAAAATGAACTCGGCGGCCGACACGATAACCTCCGACGGCTCTTTACCACTAAGTCCCAGGGCGCTGAGCTTGTCGAGCAGCCCCTGGATACCCCGCAGCTTGTGCAGCATTTCCTGCGCGCTGGCCGAATCGCGTAACTGGATTTCACCGCCAAGATCAAACCACTGCACCACCTGGTTCATGTTGTTGTTGCCGTGGAAGTAGCGATCATAAGTGCGGGCCACGGCGGCGCGGATAATGTCGCGGGCAACGTTGTCAGCACCCTTCAGTTCGCCTTCGTACTCCAGTTCGAGTTTTCCGGTGATGGAAGGCATCGCCGCGTAAATGTCGCCCACGCGCGGGACCACCAGCTTCTCGCCCGAGCGAATGGCGCGCCGCTCCGCGTTGGAGATCACGTTCTCGATCGCGCTGATTGGGAGTCGCTGGCTTACGCCCGAGCGCTTATCGACGCGTTTGTCCTCGCGCGCCACGAACGCCGTGTGCTCGATGATTTCCTGGATGAATTCAGGGACTTGTAACTGATGGCCGTTGCGCTCGGTCCAGGCCTCTTGCGCGGTAATCGCGATACCCTCCTGCACGGTGGCGGGATAGTGCGTGCGGATCTCCGAGCCGATGCGGTCTTTGAGAGGAGTCACGATCTTGCCGCGCGCGGTGTAGTCCTCAGGATTCGCGCTGAACACCAGCAACACATCCAGGGGAAGGCGCACCGGATAGCCCTTAATCTGCACATCGCCTTCCTGCATGATGTTGAACAGGCCCAC
>Ga0070766_10000539_pt1 | contig 17000 bp, 17 predicted proteins | sample HubBroMetageWFT6_FD_69782 | JGI IMG/M metagenome (GOLD analysis project Ga0070766, IMG submission 69782) | Warmed and freeze-thawed soil microbial communities from the Hubbard Brook experimental Forest, New Hampshire - Hubbard Brook CCASE Soil... | ecosystem: Environmental > Terrestrial > Soil...
CGGGGACGAAAATCAGCGGACTTGCATGCGCGTAATAAGTGGCGAGGCGGTTCGCCGGCTGAGCCGGCGTGCGCGTGCACGCTCTTGGCATAACTGAGCCCCAAAGTGTTACCTTTTACTGGAAGCCATCGTCTAGCTCGCCTCCTCTGGAGCGCCGGGCGACAAAACTTGCGCGGAGTTGCGGAGCCGCCTCCATGGCGAGGCCCAGGCTGGCCGCTTGCCAGCCACCTCGACTAGTCCGTGGTTTCCGAGAGGCTGTTGTTGGGAATGATTCAGGAAAAAGTACTGATCGTCGAAGACGAAGAGAACGAACGAACTGGGTTGGCCGAGTTGGTTCGTGCCTGGGGCTACGAAACCGATACCGCCGACGATGGCGTCGACGGCTTGGCAAAAGTAGTTTCCTGGGGACCTGCGATTGTGGTTACCGACCTGAAGATGCCGCGTATGGACGGCCTCGAACTGCTGGAGCACATTGCAGCTGCTCCGCAACAGGTTGCAGTGATTCTCCTCACCGGGATGGGCAAGGTCGACGCGGCCGTCGCCGCCATGAAGAATGGGGCTTTCGACTTTATTGAGAAGCCGGTCAATCCCACAAGGTTGCGCAACATCCTGCAGAACGCGACCCGCATTCGCGGCGCGGAACGCGAGTTGGAAGCCAGCCGGCGCCGGCTCCGCGACGTAGGCGTATTGGGATCATTGGTCGGGCCTTCCAGAAAGATGCAGGAGATCTTCCACCTGGTCGAGATGGTCGGGCCAAGCACGGCCTCCGTTTTGATCACCGGCGAGAGCGGGACTGGCAAGGAACTGTTGGCGCGCACCATCCACTCCATCAGCCCGCGCAAAGCCAAGCCCTTCGTAGCCATCAACTGTGCGGCCATCCCCGAAACCCTGATCGAGAGCGAGATCTTCGGCCACGAGAAGGGTGCGTTTACCGGCGCCCTCGAACGCCGCACCGGGTGTTTCGAACTGGCTGAGGGCGGAACTCTCTTGCTCGACGAGATTGGCGAGATGCCGGTCGCCACGCAAGCCAAACTGCTGCGCGTGCTCGAAGACCGCAAGCTGCGACGTCTGGGAAGCAAGGGCGAAACGTCGGTCGACGTTCGCGTGCTGGCCGCCACCAACAAACCTCCCGAGGAAGCCGTAGCGCGCGGCGAACTTCGCAACGACCTTTACTACCGCCTGAACGTATTCAACATTCATATGCCGCCGCTGCGCGAGCATATGGACGACCTGTCTGAACTAGTCAGGGCTCTACTTGCCGACATGAACGACAAGCACAACCGTACAGTCGTCGGCATCAACGATGCGGTAATGGGCGCCTTCCAGGCCCACAATTGGCCGGGCAATGTCCGCGAGTTGCGCAATACCCTGGAGCGCGCTGTGATCCTTTGCGCCGGCCCCATGATCGAACCCAAACATCTTCCCCCGGGGTTCGGCAAGGCCTTCGTGCGTGCTCCTCTGCACGACGCAAACTCAGTCCATCTTGGAGTGGGAACCACGGTCGGCGAAGCTGAGCGACAGCTGATTCTCAAGACGCTCGAGGCAACGCATAATAACAAGACTCGGGCCGCCGAGATTCTCGGCATCAGCCTCAAGACGCTGCACAACAAGTTGAAAGAATATGGACAGCAGAGCGCCGGCGCTCACGCTGATGCTGATTTTGCCGCCAGCTAATGGTGATGTCGCTCTTGGCGAACTGCCCGCGCCGCTTGTACAATCAATCTTTGCCCGCGTAACGAGTTCCGTATCCGGCTCGTTCGTTTCCCGCGCCGAAGTGGCGGAATTGGCAGACGCGCATGGTTCAGGTCCATGTACCCGCAAGGGTGTGGGGGTTCGAGTCCCTTCTTCGGCACCAGCACTTTTCAAATAACGACAGCCAGGCGTGACGCCTGGCTGTTCGTGCCTCTAGCAGTTTCGCTCTTTGATTCAGGAAACGCTCTGGCTGGCCGCTGTCGACGCGTACTCCACCGCGCTCTTCATCGGCAGGTATTGAATCGCCAACAGCGTTTCGTCGTCCGTCCTCTCTCGTCCGGCCCTGAAACCGTCAATGTGCTCCCGGCAAGCGCGAACCAGATCTTCCGGGCAACGCCGCTCGCGGCCTTCGATTAACGACTTTATGGCCGTCACACCGTATTCCTCGCCTGCCTGGTTTTGCGCCTCGGAGATACCGTCGGTAAATAGCAGCAGTGTGTCGCCGGGATCCAGTCGCGCCTTCGACGCTGTGTAGTGCTGGTCGCAAAACATCCCAAATGGCAGGTCGGTGCTCTCGAACACTTTCGTGCCCCGATCACCTGTCAGTAAGACCGGCAAGTGGCCCGCGTTCACGATTTCCAGTTCGCCATCGGCACTCACTCGACCTGCTACCAGCGTCGCGTATTGCGTCGGCAGCGTGCTATCGCAGAACAGTCGGCTGGCCTGTGCCAACATCGCTTCCATGCTCAGACCAAGGGGAATCAGCGTGCGAAACACGGCGCGGAGGTTCGTTGACAACAACGCCGCTGCGATTCCCTTACCCGAGACGTCAGCAATCAGAAAATGCAGTCCGCCATCGCCCGAACCGATCAGGTCGCAATAGTCACCGCTGACCACGCCCGCGGGACGATAGTGATAGGCGATGTCCCATCCTGCGATCTCCACATTCGGCGGAGGCAGCAGTCCGCGCTGAATTTGCGCCGCCAGCTCCAGGTCATGCTCCAGCGATCGCTGTTGCGCGGGAGACAGGCAGCCCAGACACACGGAAATCGTGGGATCGTTGAGCAGGCGCCCGGCCTCGATGGTGTCGTGGCAGACCTCGCACAAGCCAAATTGGCCAACATTCATGCGCTCCAGCGCATGGTCAACGTCCTCCAGCAGGCGCTGCATCTGCTCAGATTCATTGTGCGAAAGCACATCTTCCAGGCGTGCTCGTCTGTCGAGAAGGTCTTCCCTGATCTTCCCCGTGAAAGGAGTGTCTGCAATTGCCATAGCTAACCACCTTTACTGATTTAGAGGGTTATTTCAGCCCTGGGATGCAAATTCATTTTACCTTTTTGCCGTCCCCGAGCGCCCTCTTTCTGCAGCCAAGAATCACTCTATCGATTCCAGAGTCAATGCGCCTTCCGCTTCTTGCGTTGAAAGCAAGAATCAAGCATTTTGTCCCTTTTTTGTTCACGCGAAACACTCGGGCGGGCTCATCGTATTCTTAACTCGTGATATTCCCGCTCCCGCCGTTTACGGTTGAACCACCTCGCCGCGGTTCGCGCGCGATCGCAGCCACTCTCGGATTGATCGCAATTCTAGCGATCGCCGGCGCGAGTGTTTGGTGGTATCGCTACACCGGCACGCCGGAGTATTCGCTCTCGCAACTCGGCAAAGCCGTAAGAGCAAAGAACTACGGAGAAGCCAGCAAGTACGTCGATGAAGAGCGTATCGCCAATGCCATCAGCCAGTCGCTGACCGATGTATTGGTGTCGAAATACACTAGGAAGTTTCAGGACGATCCGCTGCCCTTCACCGAAACTCGCGTCGAGTGGCTGCACAAGATGGCTCCTCGTTTCCACGACTGGACGCTGCTCGGAGTTCGTAACGCCATCCGCCTGCTGCTGAGCGGCAACGGTCTGCTCACGGGGTCAACCGGTTTCAAGGTATTCGATGAGCACAACTTTTCTGGACTGCACCCCGTGCGCTCGACCGTCAACGGCGATGTGGCGGATGTCGTCATTGTCGGTCTGCCGCAACCGAACCCGTTCGACCTGAACGAAATTCATCTTCGCATGGTGCGCATCCCGAATTCGCGGCAATGGCGCATTGAGGAAATTCCCGATGCCACGCCGATCTTTGCGAAGTATTTCGATGCGCCGCTGCCGCCGTCCCAACCGTAGAGGCGAATCCAACACTGAGGCACGAGGAACTCTGGAAATTCTTGATCTCGGATCACTGCTGTCCTGTTAGAAGTCGCAGAGAATCAGTTGGCTGACGTTTTCAGCAAGACTGTCACCTGGTTACCCTAAAACGCTCGCGTTTCCTTTTTCTCTGCGCAGTATGATCCAGTAAAATTCGAGCTATTCCGGAACGGAGGCGAGAAAATGCGTCGATATCACCACATTGGAATTCCTACCAGCCAACCGAGACCGGGAGAGCGCCACATCGAGCATCTAAAGATCTTTATTGTTGGACACGAAAACAGCGAGTATGGCGTCGAATGGATGCGGTTCGAAGCGGACGCACCGATTCCCGAGTTGGTCCGGCAAGTGCCACATGTTGCTTTTGAGGTGAGTGACCTTGCGTCCGAGCTGGTAGGCCGGGAAATTCTGATTGCGCCGAACAGCCCATCCGACGGCGTGGTCGTCGCGTTCATCGTCGAAAACGGCGCACCCATTGAGTTGCTTGAGTTCACCGACCCCAACCATCCGGATCGGCGTTAGGACGACTTGGGAGTTCAAATCGTTCCCGCTGACGCCGCCCTGTATCCCCAAGGATACTCAACCGCTTATGCCAACCTCACCCAACTTCCCCCGGACAGCAGCGATCTCGAATCTTTTCGGTACCTCTGTGTTTCGATAGTGAATTCTGGCTGAGTTCCAAATTGGGCCAATTTGGTTACCGACGTAACGTCGAGCTTCATTTTTTTCGTGCATCCCGTCGCAACCCGCCGCCAGAATGAATACCGAATACCGAGGCCCAGTGCTTCCGTAGCAGAACAAGGGCGGCACCTTCGGACCGTCGAAGTGCGACGCACCTCGCGCACCACCCAGCTCTTTGATAACTCGGAGCTAACTTCAATGTTTGAGCGACTTTATGGACTCTTTACAGCCAAATCATTGATTCTAAAAGAGCTAACTTAGAGGCCTCTATGGTAACTCTTTTGTTTCTGCGACTTTACCTATAAGTCTTTTGTTTATGCGACTTTGCGGCGGATGATTTTGCAACTCTTTTGTTTCTGCTACTTTGCAATAATGAGGGGAGGGGGTACTTACCACGCAGATTAAGCCGACTCGCTTCGTGATCCTGGCCGGGCTCCCGGGGACTGGGAAATCCACGCTCGCCGAGGCTCTTGCCGAGAGACTCGACGGAATCGTGCTCAGTAAGGACAAAGTTCGGGCTGCGCTGTTTCCTCCGGGAGCCATCAACTACTCATCGAGTCAAAACGACTTCTGCATGTCGATCGTTCTGATGGCAGCGCAACGCATCTCTTCTGAAGGCAGCGTGCCGTTCATTTGAAGGCAGCGTGCCGTTCATTTTTCTCGATGGCCGAACGTTTTCAAGCGCGCCCGATGTGCAAGACGTCGTGCGCGCCGCCACTCAGGTTCACGCGGATTACAGGATTCTGCTCTTGTCCTGCCCCGACGAGTTGGCACTCGAGCGCATTCGCAAGAGTCGAGGCGAACATCTCGCCGGTAACCGCGACGCAGATCTCTACTGGGAAGTGAAGGCGCGCTTCGAGCCGATCACGCTACCCAAGCTGGACGTAGACACTTCGCGATCGCTGGAAGAATGTGTCGAGCAATGCGTCGCGTATTTGCAATAGCCCTTACTTGAAATAATCCCTTGTTTGAAATATTCAAAGAAACACCGAGGCACGGACAAGAATATTCCGTCCGCAGCCTGCCCTGAGCGCCGAATGTTAAAATCAACCTTTCTCCTCCCCGCTCAAACCATCCATTTTTCGCGGGGATGAACGCGGTTTATCAATTCTTATGCCCAGCCAAAAGCTCACAGGTTCCGAAGTTCGCTCTACGTTTCTGCGCTTCTTCGAGCAGAAGGGACACAAGATCGTCCACTCCTCCTCGCTCGTTCCGCAGAACGACCCGACGCTTCTTTTCACCAACGCCGGCATGAACCAGTTCAAGGACGTCTTCCTCGGCCTCGAGCACCGCGACTACTCCCGCGCCACCACTTCGCAAAAATGCGTGCGCGCCGGAGGCAAGCACAACGACCTGGAAAACGTCGGCTTCACCAATCGCCACCACACCTTTTTCGAGATGCTGGGCAACTTCAGCTTTGGCGACTACTTCAAGAAAGACGCCATCGCTTATGCCTGGGAGCTGGTTACCTCGAAGGATTGGTTCGGGCTCGATCCGCAAAAGCTCTACGCGACCATCTTCGAAGGTGCTCTCATGGCAGGAACCAATATTCCTCGCGATGAGGAAGCCGAGAAGCACTGGCTTGCTGTGGGCGTAAGCCCCGAACGAATTTTCGCGATGGGTCCCGCAGACAACTTCTGGCAGATGGGCGACACTGGCCCCTGCGGCCCCTGCAGCGAAATTCATTACGACATGGGCATCGCTGCCAGCGACGCTGGGCACACCGACTGCCACTTCCCCTGTGAGTGCGGCCGCTACGTCGAAATCTGGAACCTCGTTTTCATGCAGTTCGACAAGTCCACCGACGGCAAGTTCACTCCGCTGCCCAAGCCGTCGATCGATACTGGCGCCGGCCTCGAGCGCGTAACGGCTGTGATGCAGGGGGTGATCTCGAACTATGACACGGATTTGTTTGTGCCGCTGATCAAGCGCGCTGCGGAGCTGACAGGCACGAAGCAACTCAATGAAGAACTGAAGCGCGAGGACGTGGAGGAGCAGCACCACCAGGCGGCATCGCTGCGCGTCATCGCTGACCACGCGCGTGCTGCGACGTTCCTGATCTCCGATGGCGTGCTGCCCATGAACGAAGGCCGCGGCTACGTGCTGCGCAAAATCATCCGCCGCGCAATCCGACACGGACGCCTGCTCGGCGCCGAGAAGCCGTTTCTCTGTGAGATGGTCCATGCGGTTCGTGATCTGATGAAGGACGCATATCCCGAACTCGTAGGGAGCGCGCCACGCGTGTACGACATCGTAAAGGGTGAAGAGACGAGGTTCGCTCGCACGCTGTGGACGGGATCGAAGCACCTGGAAGAAACATTGCGAAAATCACGAATTAGCGCTTACCGCGCTGCTTGGCAAGAACTGCTGGTTGGGCTAAGCGATATTTCGGAATCTAAAAGCTATGCCGAGGAACTCTCGAAAATCTATCTGCCTGACGACTTGTTTGAGGGGGAGAAGTTGTACGTGGGACCGTTCAAATCGGGTCCGTGCGAATTTCAGCGCGTGATCGCAGAGACGATCAATGCCGGAGCGGCGGCCACTATTACGGACCTCTTTCGGCTTAAAGCTGGACTCGCTACACCTGAGCTTCGCGGAGAGGATGCTTTTAAGCTCTACGACACCTTCGGTCTCCCTCGGGACTTTATAGAAGATGCATGCCGCGACGCTGACATCCACTTCGACTCTGCCGGCTTTGACTCCGCCATGGCAGAGCAACGCCAGCGTGCCCGCGCATCGTGGAAGGGCGGCACCAAAGCCTCGGCGAGTCCGGCGTACCAGGGGCCGAAGCCTACAGTCTTCGAAGGCTACCGCCAGACACGCTCCGACAACAGCGAAGTGCTTGCTATCATCAAGAACGAAAACGGCGCCGGGGTTGGCACCCAGGAACTAAAGCCCGGCGAGGGCGGAGAAATCGTGCTCGATCACACTCCGTTCTACGCCGATGCCGGTGGACAGGTCGGCGACATCGGATGGCTCTACGCAGAAGACCACAACACGCTCGTCGCCGATGTCGAAGGCGTCACTTATCCGGTGCAAGGTGTTCGGGCGCATCGCGTCGTTGCCAAGCAGCCGATTCATATCGGCGACAAAGTTGACGCTGTCGTCAATGACGAAGTCCGCCGCGCCACTATGCGCAACCACACCGGCACACACCTGCTGCACGCCGCGCTGCGCGAAGTGCTCGGCTCGCACGTGAAGCAGGCCGGTTCGCTGGTCGATCCCTCGCATCTCCGCTTTGACTTCTCCCACTTCGCCTCGCTGGGCGACGAAGAGCTGCAGGACATCGAAGACCTCGCTAACCGCGAAGTGCTGCGCAACGATCGTGTCGAAGTCATTGAAGATGTGCCCATCGATGTCGCGGTCAACGAATACAAGGCGATGGCGCTGTTCGGCGAAAAGTACGGAGACAAAGTTCGCGTCATCCGCATCGGTGATTTCTCCACCGAGCTCTGTGGCGGAACTCATACCGCGGCCACCGGCGAAATCGGTCTCATCAAAGTTTTGAAAGAGGGAAGCGTCTCCAGCGGCGTACGCCGCCTCGAGGCAGTCACCGGCGAAGGCTCGCTGCGCCACTTCCGCAAAGACCACCAGCTCGAAAACGTCGTCTCTAGCGTCGTCCGCGTCGGCGACGATCAATCTCCGGCAGACGCGCTGACGCAGGAACTCGAGCGTCGCGACGAAGAACTGAAGAAGCTCCGCAAGGAACTCGACCAGGCGCGCATGAAGTCCGCATCGACTTCAGTTCAATCTGCTGCCGAAAATGTTCGCGAAGTAAAAGGCATAAAAGTTCTGGCCACCCGCGCCGATAACGTCGATCGCGCGCAGCTTCGCGTGCTGACCGATAACCTCCGCAACAAGCTCGGCTCCGGCGTCGTCGTCCTCGGCTCGGTGAGCGACGGCAAGGTCGCGCTCATCGTCGGCGTCACCAAAGATCTCACGTCGAAAATTCAGGCGGGCAAAATCATTGCCGAGGTCGCGAAGAAAGTTGGCGGCTCCGGCGGCGGACGTCCCGACATGGCCGAAGCCGGAGGCAAAGATCCCGCTGCGCTCGATGCCGCGCTCAACGAGAGCTACAGCGTCGTCGAGAAACTCATTCAATAATTCACCCCGGAGGCACCCATCAAGCCGTGGATTGCGATAGCGTCCCGGCATCCCCTTCGCCAATTGACCCGCGGCGTACGCCCGCCTCATAATCTGAGTGCTCAGCGAATTCCGCTACTGACAAGGTGGCCAGCAGTGAACACACAAGATCCCAAGGGCCGCCGTCCTTTCTCGACGGCAGGCCAGAAGCTCGACGACGTGATTGGCGACACCGCCAAGCGCATCGAAGAGGAAACCAAGCAGCTCATCGCCTACCTCAACGACGAGGTGGTGCCGCTGGTGCGGCAACACTCGACCACGGGACTGCGCGTCGCGTCGGACAAATTGAAGGAGCTGGCCGACTACATGGAATCGGCGAAGCAGCAGAAAAAGGAATAGCCACGCGGCTTCCGCTCCTCACCGTTGTAGCCGCCGGGGTGCTTCTGTTGTCAGCCTGCGGTCACAAGAAGGCATCCACCAAGAACGTTCCGCCTCCGCCAACGATTGCCCCGGCACCCGTGCCGCCGCCTGCCACGACTGCGAAGGCCGAGCCCAAGATCAACACTCCGGCTCCGTCCAAGGCCAAGCCCATTTACGTAGAGACCGGCCTTGCGAGCTGGTACGGGCCTCCTTACCACAACCACAAGGGAGCCAACGGCGAGATCTACGATCAGAACGCGCTGACGGCGGCACACCGCACCATTCCGCTGAACTCGGTGGTGCGTGTCACCAACCAGGCGACGCAACATTCCGTCGTGGTGCGCATCACCGATCGCGGACCGTTTGTGGACAACCGCGTCATTGACCTGTCATTGGCTGCTGCTCGCGCAGTCGACGTGTGGCAACCTGGCACGGCGATTGTGAAAGTGGAAGTGCTGTCGGCTCCTGCTCCGATTGCCGAGGGCGGACGCTGGTGCGTGCAGATCGGCGCCTTCCAGAGCGAGCACGAAGCTCGCAAGCTGAAAGAAAAACTACAGGACCACTATCAGGACGCCAAGGTCGTGCAGTTCACCGGGCCTACCGGTGAATGGGTGCGCGTCCGCCCAGCGGGTGACGACAAACAGATGGCGCAGGAAGTCGCCAGTAAGACGCACGTGAAAGAGGGCGGAGTGTTTCTGGTGCGGCTGGATTGAAGAAAGTAATTAGTAATTAGCAGTTAGCGATTAGCGGTAAAGCCGATATCGCCGGGCATTTATCTAAAGCAAATTAACGAAAGTTGATCGCGAAATTCTGGATTTCAGTTACGCCCGCTCCCTGACATACCTCGTTGCCGAACTCGAGGCTGGTCAGGTAATGCGTGGGCTGCAGGGTTCCCCGCCGCAGCAGATAGTCAACGAATGCGCTGATGTCCAGCGGCCCACGCAAGACTGGCTTTTGCGCCACGAACGCCACGTAGGTCCAGGTGTTCGCGTTTTGGCCGGACGCATCCCGCTGGTGGTCCTCGATGTAGACGTCGTAGGTGACGCCATTCACGCTCATTGAGTCCACACGTTGCCCCGCGGGCGGCTGTCCGGCGCGGACCGTCCAGATCATGATCTCGTGGGTAATGTCGTTGCGCGTCGCCGGAACCGCGGAAACACCCCACAAACTGAACACCATGTTGTAGACGCCGTGTGCGCGCAGGTTGACCTCGAACTCAGCGGTGAGGCGTCTTGTTCCTGCACGGAAGGGGAATCCGTCATCGGGTCGCGTCTTGAGGTCCCACGGCTTGTTACCGCAGATAATCTCGGGCAGCGAAACTACACGAGGCAGCAGGTGCCAGGGCGCGCGCCAGCGCCAGCCGATTGCCTCCTTTCCAGAGACGTCCGCAAGGAACACGGATTGTTCAAACCTTTTTCCGGCAGCGGCGCGGTTCCACGCGTTATTAACGACGGCGCACTCTCCGGTGCCGAAAGGGATGGCACCCCAGTTCTGTGAGGTTCTCGGAGAGGATGCGGCCCGAAACCGGCGGTATGTCTGGCCCGCGGCGGAGAAACACAAATCCCGCCACAAGAGCAATCGCGATCAACAAACAAGTCGCCAGGAGAAGCCTGCGCATAATTCTGCCCGTCGGCACACAATTACATCAGTCGCTCGAGGATCGGTGCGGTGACTCAGCTCACAGAGCGATGTCCCTATAATTGTTGAATGCACTCCGCCTCAACGCCCGTGGGCTCGGCATCCGCGACAGATCGCAGGGCACTCGTCGCTCGCGGGAGGCGGCTGGAATACCTGACCATCGCGTGGAACGGCTTCGAAGCCGGGGTGGCCTTGATCTCGGGCGTCATCGCAGGCAGCGTCGCGCTGATGGGCTTTGGGCTGGATTCCGTCATTGAAACCACGTCGGCCGGAATTCTCTTGTGGAGGCTGCGGTCCGACGCCCAGCCGGAGCAGCGCGAGCGGTCGGAACATGTTGCGCGGCGATTGGTCGGGGTCTGTTTTCTGCTGCTGGCGGCCTACGTCACGCTGGAATCAGTTCATGCGCTGTGGACGCGTGAACACGCAGCACGCAGCATTGCGGGAATCCTCATCGCAATCGCCGCCGTCATCGTGATGCCGTTGCTGGCGAGAGCCAAGCGGCGCGTCGCAGTCGAACTCGGCAGCCGCGCGATGCATTCCGATTCGCGGCAGGCAGATTTCTGCGCCTACCTCTCCGCTATTTTGCTGGCGGGGCTCCTGCTCAACACGCTTTTCGGATGGTGGTGGGCCGATCCGGTTGCGGCGCTGGTGATGGTTCCGATCATAGCGCGTGAGGGTGTGCAAGGGCTGCGCGGGCGAGCGTGCGACGATTGCGGACACTGAGCGAGAATCCCCGCTCAAGCAAAACTGGCTTGAACGGGGCACCCGTCCACACATCGGCGGGACGACTGGTCGCACTGCTAACAGCAAATCACCCTTCGCCATACGCGCACTTTCCGATATCCTGAAGCCGTCTGACGATCCGCCTATGCCAAGCCCCAAGCGTCAACCCGCCACGAAACCGTTTGTCCCGCTTACCATCCAATTCGACCATGCGCTGCTGTTTGCGGCCCAAGTTCACCGCAATCAGGACCGCAAGAGGAGCGGAATTCCTTATCTTTCGCACCTGCTGGGCGTGGCTGCGATTGTGCTCGACTACGGCGGCGATGAGGACCTGGGGATTGCGGCGCTGCTGCACGATGCGGCGGAAGACCACGGCGGACGGGCGATGCTGCGTTCGATCGAGCAATTGTTCGGTCCGCGCGTGGCGAAAATCGTGGACGGCTGCACCGATTCCTATGGCGACGACGAAAAGAGCAAACCGAAGTGGTATCCGCGGAAGCTGCGCTATCTGCGCAGGGTACGTCACGAGGATGCGGAAACCCGTTTCGTGTCGGCCGCAGACAAGCTCTACAACACGCGTGCTATCCTGCGCGATTTGCGTCAGTCGGGCGAGTCGGCGTTCGACCGCTTCTCCGCCCCCAAGGTGAAGGTGCTGTGGTACTACCGCTCGCTGGTACGTGAATATCGGGCTGGCGGCGTGACGCATTTATTGAAGCCGCTACTCGATGATTACGACCGCGCCGTCACCGAACTTGAGCATCTTTCGGGATTGCTGGCTGCGCCGAATCGCGCCGTCAAGCCAAAAACCAGGCGCAAGCGTTAGAACGCGCGAATCGCGATCAATTTACTTGGAGCCGCCTCTTGCCTGCCAGTGAAGCCGAGCGCATTGCAGAACTGCTGAAATCCGCGAAAACAATCGCGGTTGTTGGCCTGAGCTACAGCCCGTCACGAACCAGTTATCGTGTCTCGGGGTACATGCAGGCCCAGGGATATCGCATCATTCCTGTCAACCCGACGATCACCGAGTCGCTGGGCGAGAAGGCGTATGCGTCACTGTTGGACGTCCCGGAGAAGATCGACGTTGTCAATATTTTTCGCCGCTCCGAGGCTGTACCTGAAATTGTGGAGCAGGCGATTCAACTCAAGGTGCCGGCCATCTGGATGCAGGAAGGCGTAGTGCACGATGTGGCTGCGGAAAAAGCGCGCCAGGCAGGAATCTTTGTGGTGATGGACAGGTGCATCCTGAAAGAGCACGAAAAAAGGATGTGAGGCGAGTGGCGCGGGCTCGCTCAAGCTTCGCGGTCACCAGGGATTCACACGCTCAATGCTTGGCGAACTCGTGGATGTACCCCAACTTGTCTTCTGCCAGGCCGTGCAATTCTACCTCGTAGATGCGGCCTTCCCTGACGAGGCTTCCGAAGACCTCTGGAAGAACCGAATAACGGTAGTCGTACTTGCGGTCGATCTCATTGCGACGCTTTGTCAGAAAACTCTCCAACTCCCAGAGTTCGGACGGTTGTTCGATCGTAGCCGCCATCTGCTTGGCTTTCTGGATAACCTCGTGCAACTCCTTCTGAAGTGCATGTTCGAAGGCTTTGCGGGCAATGACTTTTTCTGTCTGTGACCACACGAAGGTGCGAATGTCGACGTAAGTTTCTGGGGATTCGGATTGATGTAACCTTGCCATAATCGTGTCCTCCCTGGCGGATTCTACCTCCAAAGTGGATCGCTAATGCAAGCATTTTGAGGGTGATCGGTCAAGCTTTTCGTGAGCAACTGCCCGCGCATTCTCCAAAGAGACACAGAGGAATTCGATTCTTGGAAGAGTCCTGGGCCGCACTGATCCTGCCGGTTTCTTCTCATCCTCGATCCTCTACTCTTCCTTTTCTTTCGGCGCCTCCGTGTCTCTGTGGTGAACTACTCTTCACTTTCTTGATCTCTTCCAGTCGCGCCTTGATGCGCTTTTCTATGCCCTCGTCCGTAGGATGGTAATAAACACGGCCCTTCAAATTGTTGGGCAGGCACTGCATGTCGGCGACCTTTGATGCGAGATCGTGGGCGTACTGGTATCCCGAGCCGTAGCCGACAGCCTTCATCAATCCTGTGGGAGCATTGCGCAAGTGCAACGGCACCGAGTCCTGCGCCGTGCGCTCGACGTCTTCCAGCACCGCGCCGTAAGCCGTGTACAACGCGTTCGATTTAGGAGCCGCCGCCAAATAAACCACCGCTTGCGCCAGCGCGAGGTTGGCCTCGGGCATGCCGAGGAAGTCCACGGCATCGCGCGCCGCCAGCGTGATGTTCAGCGCGTTGGGATCGGCAAGCCCGATGTCTTCCGACGCCATGCGTACGACACGACGCGCAATGTACAGCCCGTCCTCACCTGCTTCGAGCATGCGCGCCAACCAATACAGCGCGGCATCGGGATCGCTGTTACGCACGCTCTTGTGCAGCGCCGAGATAAGGTTGTAGTGCTCCTCGCCCGCCTTGTCGTACATGAGCACGCGCTTCTGCAGCGCGTCGGTGACGACGGCATCGGTGATCCGTGGCTCGCGGCCTTGCGTCTTCTCTTCCAGCGAGAGCGTGGCAGCTACTTCGAGTGCGTTGTAGGCGCTGCGGGCGTCTCCGCTGGAGTAGGCGGCGATCTTCTCCAGCGCGCCGTCATCGGCTTCAAGATGCAGCTCGCCGAGTCCGCGCTCGGTATCTTCCAACGCCCGGCGCAGCAGCAGCACGATCTGCTCTGCAGTCAGCGGCTGCAGAATGTATACGCGCGAACGCGACAACAGCGCCGAAATCACCTCGAACGACGGATTCTCCGTGGTCGCGCCGATCAGCCGGATGCTTCCCTTTTCAACATAGGGGAGAAAAGCATCCTGCTGGGCCTTATTGAAGCGGTGGACTTCATCGATGAACACGATGGTGCGGGTGCCGTACTGGCGGGCGCGTTCGGCATCGGCCATCACCTGCTTGATTTCTTTGATGCCAGTAAGCACCGCCGAAAACTGCACAAACTCGGCATGGGTCATGCGAGCGATGATGTTCGCCAGCGTCGTCTTCCCTACTCCTGGAGGCCCCCAAAAGATCAGCGAACCGGTATCGTCGCGCTCGATCTGGACGCGCAGCGGCTTACCGGGACCGAGAATGTGCTCCTGTCCGACAAACTCGTCAAGCGTGCGCGGGCGCATGCGTTCGGCTAGCGGGCGAGACTTGTCGTTGGTCTGGTCTTGTTGCGGAATGTTCTGAAACAGACTCACAGTTCGCTTCTCTGCCGCCGCGCCTCATACAAAATCACCGACGCTGCGATCCCCGCGTTCAGCGATTCGACCCGCGACGACTGCGGAATCGCGACAATCTCATCCGCCTGCGCCAGTAGCTCTTTTGGTAGGCCCGCCCCTTCCTTGCCGACGATCAAAGCCACCGGCCCGCGAAGATCTGCCTGCGAGATCGGTGTTCCCTTGTGTGACGAGGTAGCCAGAACCCGCACGCCTCGCGCCTTCACGTCTTGCAGCGCACTGGCGAGTTCAACCTTTACCGCAGGCACGCGGAAGATCGAGCCCGCCGAAGCGCGCACCGCCTTCCAGTTCCACGGGCTGACCGTCCGCTCGCCCAGAAGCAATCCAGTAGCCCCAAATGCTTCCGCCGAACGCGCGATCGTGCCCAGGTTTCCAGGATCCTGCAGGCCGGCGCTGATGACCACTAACGCCGGAGCAGGAATGAAAACCTCGTCCAGCTTGAATGTCTTCACCTTGACCAGCGCCGCCACGCCCTGCGGAGTCTCACTAGGCACCGCACTGGAAAACACTTCGTCCGGCAGCAAGAGCGTCTCGGTATGCAGTGAAAGCTGGGGCATCAGCTTGTAGACCCGCTCTCGAGCCGATTCGCTGAAGAAGACAGTCCCCAGACGAAGGCTAGCGCGGATCGCCTCCTCCACCAGGTGCATGCCTTCGATGGCGACCTCTCCTTGGGCATTGGGCGCGCCCTCGCTGAACGCGCGACGCAACTCCTTGACGCGCGCGTTCTGGCGACTCTCCACGCGCCTGAGTCGGTCTTCGAATTGGAGCAGGTCGGCCACGCGATTCCCAATACAGGCGTCTATCGTACACCGCGCTTTACGGAGCAGCGCAGGGCGGTTCTGGCGTGATAATCTGCTGTCTTACCGTACGCGGAGCTGCGGTCCGCTCCTGACATCCGAACACTAAAGAGGTCCGGTTGCGTCCCGAAATCGTTAAGATTAACGCCGATCATCCCGAAGCGTCGCTGGTTTCGTACGTCGCCGAAAAAATCCGCTCGGGCGTGGTGGTTGGCATGCCGACCGATACTTTCTATGGCCTGGCCGCCGATCCTTTTAATCTCCATGCCGTCGATCGCGTGTACGAAATCAAGACCCGCTCGCGTCACAAGCCGCTCTCGCTGCTCATCGAGTCGGTGGACCAGGCCTCCGATCTTGCGTGGCCGGTGCCGGAGACCTTTTATCTACTGGCGCGCCGCTTCTGGCCCGGACCGCTCACGATTATCGTGAGAGCGGACCCAAAGCTGCCGCTCAAGGTCACTGCCAACACGGGCAACGTCGCCCTGCGCGTCCCTTCGGCCGAGGTCCCTCTGGCCATCATTCGCGCCGTGGGATCGCCGATCACGGCGACGTCGGCGAACCTGCATGGCGCTTCGGAATGCACCAACGCGCACGAGGTCCGCGATCAGTTGGGCGATTGTCTTCCCCTCATCGTGGACGGCGGACAGTCTCCCCGCGACATGCCCTCCACCATCGTCGATCTGACCAGCGAGGATGGCTGGCGACTGCTGCGTCAGGGTGCGATTCCTTCCGAGCAAATCGCCGAATTGTTAGGGCAGGAGTAGCTGCCACGGGGCCCGGCAGTTTTCAACGTCATCCCTACCGTTGGCTGATCACCCTGTGTTTGCTGGCTTGCGCGGGCTATCTGTTAATCACCGCCGCGCAGGTCATGCGAGAAGCCAGGGTCGATGAATCCCATCCCACCGACGCAATCGTGGTGTTTGGCGCGGCCGAATACGTGGGAAGGCCCTCTCCCGTGTATCGCGCCCGTCTCGACCACGCTTACGACTTGTTCGAGCGCGGAATGGCTCCTCTGATCATCACCACCGGCGGCTCGGGTAAGGATTCGCGCTTCAGTGAGGGCCAGGTCGGACGCGATTACCTTTCCAAACTCGGGGTTCCGGATGTGAACCTCATTGCCGAGACCCAGGCCGAAGATACCGATGAGTCTGCACGGCGCGTTGCTGTGATCCTCGAGGCCAACGAACTAAAGACCGCGCTGCTGGTCAGCGATGCCTACCATCTTTACCGCGCCAAACGCATGATGGAGCACGACGGCATCACGGTTTACATCTCGCCCCGGCCCGATTCGATTCCCAAGACTTTTTGGGGACGCTGGCTGGCCGCGCTGCGCGAAGCCTTCAGCTACATGCTTTACAGGTTAGGCGTGCGCTAGGGCGTGTTAACACTAACTAGGTATCTAAGCGCTTCGACGATGAGGGCAAAGTGGAGGAAGGCAAGAAAGACCACATCCAGTTTGTCGAAGCGCGAAAAGATGCGGCGGAAGC
>Ga0070766_10000543_pt1 | contig 16833 bp, 12 predicted proteins | sample HubBroMetageWFT6_FD_69782 | JGI IMG/M metagenome (GOLD analysis project Ga0070766, IMG submission 69782) | Warmed and freeze-thawed soil microbial communities from the Hubbard Brook experimental Forest, New Hampshire - Hubbard Brook CCASE Soil... | ecosystem: Environmental > Terrestrial > Soil...
CGTTCGACCCATTGAGCGCGCCATGCGGGAGCCACGAATGGATCCGCAAAGTACTGTGTTTCCCGCGCAACCTTGTCGTCCCTGAACTCCATGATGCTCACGGTGTAGGAGGGCTTGCCGTCATATGTCAGGATGAATTCGGTGATCCAAAGATCACCGCCGCCAATGATTCGTCGGACCGCAAACCGCTTTTTGCTCGGCTGACCAGCGCGTTGCTTCTGAATGTTGCGCCGACCGCGGGTTCGCTCGCCTGACTGCGGGTATTCCAGCACCGCGTCCTCGTGATAGATGCGGTGCTCCGTTTCAAAATCGTCGGTATCGGACGCCGCCCAATGTTGATCCAGTGCCGCACGGGTCTCTTGATCTCGCACTCCAGAATACTGCTCCTTCTTTTGTTGATCGTTCATCTTGCGCCCTCAATTTGACAAGAAGGTAAATGATTTAGCGGAATCGGAGTTTGCGACTCGTCAAGTCGCACCGTTTCTTCGATCACCCCAGAGTCTACACCGCGTCGAAGCGTCTAACTCCTGCGCGGCTCCAGCCGAAGCCCCCAGTCAATGATTCAAGAAATATCCAATTGATTGCGGTTGCTTCACCGTTCATCTCTTGAGACCCTTGATCTCCACCGCTCCATCTTTGAATCCTAATGTCATGAACATGACCCATTTCCGACACAACCAAGAATTCGCAACTTGACGACCCTTTAGTAACGGCCCTTCCGGTAATGTGAAAATCTGTCGCGCTTCAAACTGAACAAGTTCCCCTCAGGCAAGCGCTAGAGTGAGGCACTGCATTGCGGAATGGCACATCTCGACATCATGCATCCGTCTTTCCCGAATTTGAGCCGACATTCGTCTTTGCCTTGGCGTCCGCTTGTACCACCTCGAAAATAACTGGCAGGCACGCGGCCGGAACGATATTGAATTGTCTTGCGTCTACCGACGACGAGCCGGAGCGGCACCATCCACGTGGAGTATCTCTCCGCTCACATGACCTGCCCGTGCCAGGCAGAGAACGACATCGACAACATGCTTCGCCGTCGCCTTTTTCATAGGCGGCTGCTAGGGTCGAGTCGTTGGGATCATTGCGGTGCATTTGAAAATCGCGTAGCCATTTTCAAAAATGGCCCGACTGCCGAGTGGTACAACACTATTTATGCAAAAGGCCCATTCCAAAGGCGAACACTTTGGCCTTGGGAAGATACTGAAGCCTTCATTGAAGGCATCCGAGAAACATTTCGCCTCGCAAACACTAGCAAACATCAGAAATAGAAAACACAATGTTCGGACACAGAGATCGCGTATGGGCATAAACATCCATAGAAACACATGTCGAATCCTATTCCGGATGGAACCATCCAACACATACACAGTCAAGCCAGGAGGATGTTTATGGCATTAAGGCAGACAAAGTAGTTCCTGTCATCGGTGGTTCAAAAGGCATCGGCGCGGGCATCGTCCGGCGACTATCGGTGGTGGCGGGGTTCGTGCCTCATCTCGAGTGGGAAGAAGCGGGCTTCATTACCGGAGCCAGTCTCACCATCGATGGCGGATACGTCGCACATAATTGGAAGGATCGCGTACAAAGACCGTACTAAAGAGAAGAGGCCCATGGCTCGACCGAAGGAGTTCGATCAGGAGAAAGCACTTGGGAGGGCCATCCGCCTTTTCTCTCGGCAAGGCTTCGCCGCCACCTCCACCGATGAGTTGATGCGCGTCATGAACATCGGTCGACAGAGCATGTATGACACCTTCGGTGACAAGCGGGCGCTGTTTCTGAAAGCCCTGGCGATGTATGTGACAGAAAGTGTTCGGTCCATCAACGAGGAATTGGAAAAGTCCGGCTCGGCCCTCGCCGCAGTGCAAAACGCTCTTATCACTTTCGCCGAACGAAAGGACCTGTCAAGTGCGGAAGGCTGCATGGGACTCAATGCAATCAGCGAGTTCGGTCAGCGAGATCCCGACGTAACCCGTATTACACGGAACGCGGGTCGCATGCAGCGCCAGACTTTGATGCGGGTACTCGACAGAGCAGGAAAACAGGGAGAACTTAGCTCAGAGGCGGACCTTGAAAGCATGGCCGACTTCTTTGAGAGCACGCTCGCTGGAATTAGGATGGCGGCCAAAGCCGGCAAGAGCCGGGAGGCACTCCGGAATATCGCCGCGGTTGCAGGAACCGCGTTTCGACGTTCCTCATCGAGGAAAGCAAATGAGGGTAGTTAGAGTCACGGCTCATGGTAGCCCAGAGGGCCTCAAAATGGCAGAAAGTTCGTTGTCCAAACCGGCCGGGGTGAAGCACTCGTCCAGATTGCGGCGGCCGGTGGGAATATCATCGACATTGGCGTCCGCACCGGCATGACCTGGCTGGACCTAACTCCGCCTTTCGCGCTCGGTGTGGAGGGTGCGCGGGACTTAAATCTTTGGAGATTCCGCCCAAGAATCCAAGCGCCAGGCTGCTCGGGGACTGGAGCGAAGGGGATACGTTTGTCTGGCTGGTGAGCGATGAGATCCTGCTTGAGTACAAGTGAGTCTTGGCACGCCTAGGCGTCCGGCGTCCACTCGCCGGGAAAATAGTCAATCTACTAAGCAGCAAAGCGCCAAGAGGCTGGTGGATATCCTCATTGCCGGTTCGCGGCCGAGCCATGTCAGACGGTGATTGCGCACCGCCCGATCGTGATTTCACCGGCGAGGTTCTCCTCCCAGAAAACGGGCATGAGCGAGCAACCATTTGGTGGAAGCTCTGTTCGCGGAACTCAAGAACGAGATCGGCCTGCGCCGTCTGCGCTTACGGAGGCTAAAGCTTGTCCGTGAGCGGTTCTTTCGGGTGGCGGCGGCCCAGAACATCAAACGACTGGTTCGGTTCCTCAGCCGAGGTCCTAAGTCGATAATGACCACAACAACTTAGTAGCGACGAAGAACTCGCGCAACTGCAGCACTCACAGACGCGGCAAGATCCTTTCCGCTGCCCCTTTTTCAACACCCCCACCTTACAGTTATGCCTAATTCAATTTATGCATGCGGATGTAGCCGATTAGTCGTACGATAGCGTCCATGATCACGAGAAACCCTCGATGGATACTGGGTTTGGCGCTTGGAAGCTTACTGTCACAGAGCTATGTGGCCGACGCTCAGGAAACCGAGCGGTCGCTGGAGGGCCAATTCCAATGCAGAGACTGGGAGAGCCAGCCCACAACCCTTCTGGCCGTTTTAGTTCTGCATCGCGACGGGGCCTACGAAGCCACCGACAGGCTGGACGATCTAAAGGCGAACCGGCCCACTACTACAGGGCGATACAGATATGAGAAGTCCAAGCAACAAATAGTATGGACATCTGGTGAGTGGCGGAACCGAGTTGCTCTTTACATGCCTCGTGTGAAAGGCACCGACTTTGTTGTCATTCACACCACGAGAGACCCTGAAGGCAAGGTCGACGGCACCTTGCGCTGCGCTCGCACGCTACCTCCTCAATAGCGTGGGGCCCGGCCGGTGGCCGGGGCAAAACTGGAAAGGAACTCAATCCCATAACCTGCTGTTCTTGCTTAAAGTTACGGGGAGTTCCTTGGAAGCATCTCCGGGCGAAGATGCGAAGAGCCAAGTCGACCCAGTAGCTGGCGTACCAACGCTCATTACACGGGTTCGCCGGATAACTGTTGAAATATCAAGAAATATCAAAAACAACCGGTCCAATTGTTTGCACGACTAAGGGTCATCAAATCAGACAGTTTGGTCGGTTCTTTTGGATATAACTGGTCCGATTTGAGCACGCGCCTTCAAGGTATAGATGCTACTGGAGTTATGCTCGCGCGGGCATCACGATTGGCCAGTTATATCGCGATCACACTCATTTGCCACCAGAACCCGAGACTGGGTAGTGTCTAATAGAGGCATGCGGCAGACCATTTTCATCGTCACGTCCCTGGTCCTTACCTTCTTCCCGTGCGCACAAGATCAGTCTGCCGACCAGACGGAAAGGGGCGCCATCCAGCGCGCGTAAAAACCCTCTTGGTTTCGTCGTTGGATCGCAGCTTGTCGAAGGCGACGCTGGTGTTTTTCCTGAAGTACGAAGGCGAAGGCGCGATCAAGTGGGAAGTGAATGACGGCGGCGAACAAACTGGCCGCGTGGCGGTTGATCACGGGCGCGACTCCCCCATGTGCGTAGAGGCCGCCATCGATCTCAAGGACGGCCATGCAACCGTCCTGGTCTCAGTCGGAACGTTCACGAGGGGCCCAGGGGATGTTCCAGCCGTCTTAGAAGTGAGGATTAGCGACCACGGGCTAACGCTGCTCGAGGCTGCGTAAGTCGCAACCCGCGCGGAAAGATTTGTAGAGCTGTCCTGACGTACCTTAGTGGGCATGGCGCAACGACGTTCTTCCAAGGTGTCGCGTTCTCGGTTGCGCGACTCGGTTGGGCTTCTGACAAAAGCAGCGGCGTGGTTTGCCGCTCATCCTGACCTGTGGTTCGCGATTTTCAGCGCATGCTGGGTGGGGTTGCTATACCGGCATGTGATTGCGGCGGCGTTCGTCTATGACGATGTGCCGCAGATTTCGAAGAATGCGGCTCTGTCGTCGTGGCGTTCGGTGGTTGGATATTTTCGGTCGGCGGTTCCTTTTAACAGCGATTTTCGCGGCTTTGGAGGATTTTTTTATCGGCCGCTGTTTTGGGCGAGCCTGGCGCTGGACCGCGCACTTTGGGGCTTGGATGCTGCCGGCTTCCACTGCACGAATCTTGTTTTGCATTGGGCGAACGGGTTGCTTGCCTTCTTGCTCTTGAAGCGGCTGAGCGTTTCGGTTCCAGTGGCGGCGGCCGTTCTCCTACTCTGGTTAGGTCTGCCGATTAACGCGGAAGTTGTGGCGTGGATTTCCGGGCGCTCCATCTCGCTCGCGTTTCTGTTTCTGTTGACTGGCTTACTTTGTGCGGAATGCTACCTGCGTTCGAACGGAGGAGTCGCGTTGATTGGTTACGGCATCGCTTCTTTGGGATCTCTTCTCTCCCATGAGATCGGCATCTTGACGTTGCCGATGACGTGGGTGGCGCTCTATTCGGCGAATACGGCGCGGCGACGGTGGCTTGCGCTGTCTGGCGTTGGAGTCGTGGTGGATGCGCTCTATCTTGGGCTCAGACATTTCGCAGGTGCACATATCTCTTCGGGCGTCGCTTCGAGTGTTTCTTCTGGCGTTTCCGTCTTTGACGAAGCGGGCGTTACCTTCTGGAAATATGTTGGTTGGATGCTTCTTCCGCTGCGGATGAGTGTTGAGCGGTCGACGGATGTGCCGACTCATAGCTCTGCGCTGACGTTGGCTGCGGCGTTGATCGGGATTCTGGCGCTGTTGATTGCGGTGCTGCTTCTGCGGAGGAAGATGCCGGAAGTTGCCTTTGGCTTGGCTTGGTTGGGAATAGCGTTGGCTCCTTTTTGCGGCATCGTACCTGTTTATCAGGGGATGGCCGAACGATATGCCTACCTGGCGGCTTTGGGGCTGGTGTTGGCGGTGGTGGGGTTTTTGTTTCACCTTGGGCGTTGGCCGCGTTTACTGATGGTGTGTGTGGTGATTTTGTGGGTGGGATGGGGCGCGAGGCGACTCAATGCACGGGTGCTCGATTGGCGGCAAGAGATTCCGCTTTACGCTAGTTCTCTGGAGGCGACGCCCAGAAGCTCGGTGCTTCTCTACAATCTTGGCGTTGCTTTCGCCGAAGCGGGGAATGCTGCGGCCGCCGCGGATTATTACCAGCGGGCGATTGATCTCAATCCGCATTACACTTCGGCGATCATTAATCTTGGCAACGTGTTCGAGCATCAGGGGAATTATTCGCAGGCGGCGGATTTATATCGGCGGGCAATTGCGCTCGATGCGCGAGATCCAGATGCCTGGGTGAATCTTGGCAACGTTTATCTGCAACTCAATTTGACCGAGGTCGCAAAGAACGCTTACGAAAAGGCGCTGGCTCTCAGGTCGAATGATGTTGAGGCCATGATCAATCTCGGCGCGGCGCGGCAGCGTTCGGGTGATTTTTCTGCCGCTGAGCAGGCGTACCGGCGAGCCATAGCGGCGGATCCGCATCAAGCTCCGGCGTACTGCGATTTGGGGGCGCTGTTTCTGCAACTCGGTAACGCCGAGGCTGCTCGTGAACAGCTTACTAAGGCGCTCGAGCAGGATGCAGGTTATGCTCCGGCATACTTTAATTTGGGAGTCGTGTACGAGCAGACGGGGCGGCGTGAACTAGCGGCGGAGATGTATCGGAAGGCGCTCGAGATTCAGCCGGATTACCAACGCGCTCGCGCTGGTCTGGATCGGATGCAACGGGAGATCCGTCCCTAATCTTCGACTCGGCATCAGCAAGCGGGTCAGCATCATAGCTGCTCTCGTCACGCTGCCGGGCGGAACCGCAACGGCAGGAGTTTCCAAAAACAACCTTCACTTCTCCATCAAAAAGGGAAGAATCGTCCGGAGGCAACCGTCAGGAGCGTCGTTTGAGCTGCCGGAGGGCCGCTGTGGTCGGTACTTCGAGCGATCAGAGTTGGACAAAGTGAAGCGCGGAAAAGGGGAGTGGTATATGGAGTACGCGAGGATAGCGAAGGCGGCACTGCGATTTGAAGACTGCTCGGCACAGGAGTCGGCTATGGCGACCGGCAACTCTTCCTCCATATAATTCGAACCGTGATGGCCTGGCGTCCTGCCTCCGCGATCGGTTGGCTCTTCGATGCACCGAATACGGGGCCAGACTTTCTAATTCCTCGGTGGCTATTCCTTCGCGCGCTCGGATGCATCTACTTTTCCGCTTTTTTCTCTCTAGTTTTCCAAATACGAGGTCTCATCGGCGCGGATGGAATTTTACCCGCGGCGAGTTACCTTCAGGCTGTATCACGATCATTTGGCTCTTGGGAGCGACTCTGGTATGCGCCGACGTTGCTTTGGTGGTCGAGCAGTTCAGTGATGTTGAGCGTCCTCTGCTGGACAGGCATGCTGGCATCCTTGCTGCTCGTGTTGAACTTATGGCCGCGAGCAATGCTGGCCATCGCCTTTGTATGTTTTCTCTCTTTTGTCAGCGCAGCTCAAGACTTCTCTGGCTATCAATCCGACGGGATGCTGTTAGAAGCAGGATTTATCTCCGTCTTCTTCGCGCCATCAGGGTTGCGTCCGGGTTTGGGCCGACCCAGTCCCCCTTCGCGCGCCAGTTTGTTTCTACTGCGCTGGGAATGGTTTCGCATTTACTTCGAGTCTGGCGTAGTGAAACTTCTTAGCGGGGATCCAGAATGGCGCCATTTCACTGCGATGGATGAGTATTATCAGAACGGTCCTTTACCGACGTGGATTGGCTGGTACATTCAGCACTTCCCGCACTGGTTTCACGCGGCAACAGCGTTTGCGACACTGTCTCTCGAACTCGGTCTGGTGTGGCTGTTGTTTCTTCCCCGCAAATGGCGGATTGTATGCTTTTTTATCGTCACTTCATGGCAGCTCGGCGTGATCCTGACCGCAAACTACACGTTTCTGAACTATCTTGTCCTTGTGCTGGGAGTGCTGTTGCTGGACGATCGGTTCGTTCTGGGCATCGTATCGTTGCGCTGGAGAAGTCGTCTGCTGACCGGATCGGCTTTGGCCGAGGCAATATCGATGCGGTCGAAAGGCTGGTGGGCTCCGTTGAGCCAACCCTGGAGAATCGTCAAACTGACTGCGAGCTCGGTGATATTGACCTGGATCTTTTATGCGACTACCGCGCAGATGTTAGGCAACGCACACCTTCCGATTTCTCCTGTGATTGCGCTGGAGCCGTTTCGCATCGCCAATCGTTACGGACTCTTCGCCGTGATGACGCGCGGACGGTATGAGATCGAGTTCCAGGGTTCCACTGATGGACAGAAGTGGATGGCTTATCCGTATCGCTACAAGCCTCAAGAATTGAATCTGCCACCGCGAATTTACGCTCCCTATCAACCCCGGTTTGACTGGAACCTGTGGTTCGCATCGTTGGGGTCGTGGCGCGAGTATCCAATCGTACCGAATACTGAGGTTCGTTTGCTTACCAACGACAAAGATGTGCTCGAGCTTTTTTCCGAGAACCCTTTCGGTCGAGAGGCGCCACGTCAGGTCCGCGTATTGCTCTGGCAATACTGGTTCACAACCATGTCTGATAAACGAGCCACCGGAATGTGGTGGCGGCGGCAATTATTGGGCTTATACGCCCCCACGCTGGAGCGAGCACCTGACGGCAAAATCACGATCGTTGAATGGCCGACTGCGCAGCCGAGAGAGTAGATCATGGCCAAGCGTTCGAATATAAACGGAACACGGTCTGCCGGTCGTATCCCATGAGGGGCAAAGCGTGCGTAGTTGGCTCGGGTCCAAATGGACTGTCAGCTGCTATCGTACTAGCCCAGGCGGGACTGCAGGTAGATGTGTTCGAAGCGGAAGCGACGCCGGGTGGTGCAGCGCGCACCATGGAATTGACGTTGCCGGGATTCCTTCATGACTTTGGATCCGCAGTGCATCCGCTCGGTGCCGGGTCGCCCTTCTTCACGTCGCTGCCCTTGCAAGCTCACGGCCTGCAGTGGATTCATTCTCCAGCTGTTCTCGCTCATCCGCTCGATGACGGCACAGCTGTCACACTGGAACGCGACCTTGAGAACGCCAAGAAGTCTCTGGGCGTGGACGGTGACGCATGGGCTAGGCTCGTGCAACCATTTGTCGAGCAATGGACCGATTTCGCTCTGGAAGTTCTTCGTCCGATTCCATCGCTACCGAAGCATCCTTGGCTCATTGCGCATTTTGGAATAGACGCTCTGCTTTCTGCGAAGACGATTGCCCGACGCTTTCGAAGCGAGCGCGCGCGCGCTTTGTTCGCAGGTCTCGCTGCGCACTCATTTCTTGGTCTCGATGAATCGTTGAGTGGTGCGTTTGGCATGTTGATGACGGTGTCGGCACATGCGGTCGGCTGGCCGATTCCCCGTGGAGGCGCCCAGTCCATCACAACTGCGCTGTGCCGCTGTTTAGCAACGTTAGACGGTAAGGTCCGGACTTCGTCGCGTATTGATTCCCTCGCGGCCTTGTCTTCCTACGACTTGATTCTCTGTGATGTTACCCCGCGGCAGCTTCTCAGAATTGCTGGGCCACGCCTGTCGGACAGCTATAAACGTCGGCTAGAACGCTTCCGTTACGGTGCGGGCGTATTCAAGGTAGATTACGCACTGAGTGCACCTATCCCGTGGAAAGCACCCCTATGCTCGCGCGCTGCAACCGTACACTTAGGTGGCACTTTTGAGGAGATTGCCGTTGCGGAAACATCTCCGCGAAGTGGAGAGTGCGCCAAACGCCCGTTTGTTTTGCTGGCCCAGCCGAGTCTGTTTGATCCAACGCGCTCTCCCGACGACAAACACACGGCTTGGGCATATTGTCACGTTCCCAACGGTTCGGATGCAGATATGCTGAAAAGACTGGAAGACCAAATCGTGCGCTTCGCTCCTGGATTTCGTGAGGTCGTTTTGGCGAGGCGAGTTTTCTTTCCCGCGGATCTGGAAAGCATGGATGCCAACCTGGTCGGAGGTGATATCGGCGGCGGCGCTATGGATTTTCGCCAATTCCTGTTCCGACCGACCTGGCAACACTATGCCACTTCAGCAAGAGATATATATATCTGTTCGTCATCCACTCCACCAGGGGGTGGAGTGCACGGGATGTGCGGCTATCACGCAGCCAAAATGGCGCTCGGGAGATTGTTTCAGGGGATCTGAGTTTACCGGCTTGTGAGTTGAGTGCGAGATTTCCGCCGGGAGTCGGCATGGCTAATTTCACCCACGATCAACGAGTGACATCACCATGTTGCCATAGATAGCCAGGATCGCCCTATCCGATTGAGGCCGCGGCTGCCGCGAAGGAGCCCTTTTTGCCGCTGGGGCTAAGCTATAATCGCTCGCCTGGAGGCGCTACTTGATTCCACAGACGACACTCACGATGTTCGTTGGGGGCTGCGTGTTGGCGACCGCAACCGTGAGCCTGGCGCAGCCCAAACGCTTTACGTTGAATGCAGAGCAAGCGCAAGCCGAAGCCGTACATTTTCTTGCCGACCTTGTGCAAATTGACACTCAGGATCCTCCCGGCGATGAGTCGAGGGTCGCGCACTATCTCGAAGGCGTGCTCAGAAGCGAGGGAATCGAGTCGGAAATCCTTGAACCCGTGCCCGGCCGTGCCAGCATTGTCGCGCGGCTCAAGGGCAGCGGTAAGAAACGCCCGTTGCTGATCATGGGACACGAGGATGTTGTTCCCGTCGATCGATCTCATTGGACGGTTGACCCATTTAGAGGCAACGAGCGCGATGGGGTGCTCTACGGTCGTGGGGCGTCCGACGACAAAGCAATGGTGGCCGCCAATCTTGAAGTCTTGCTGCAACTGAAGCGCATGAAGGTACCGCTTGATCGAGACGTCATTTTCTTGGCCGAAGCCAGCGAGGAAATGTCTTCGCCCGCGGGCATGGCCACCATCGTCGATCGATATTGGGACAAGATTGACTCTGAGTTTGCGCTGAACGAAGGAGGAGGATCGCTGATCGAGAATGGGAAGGCAAAATATTTCGGCGTCGCGACAGCGGAGAAGCTGCCCAGAGGGGTTTGGCTCGAAGCCGCCGGCAGCAGCGGACACGGGTCCGTACCCCGAGTGGACAATGCGGTTGTCCACCTTGCCGCCGCCGTCGAGAAGGCTGGAACTTGGGATAGTCCCGCGCGTCTCAATGAAACGACGCGCGCATTTTTCGAACGCCTGGCCACGATTTCAGCGCCTGAGGAAGCGGCGTGGTATCGAAATGTGCTGGACGCGAAGGTGCAAGAGGAACTGAAGCACAAGAAACCCCAGTATTACTCGATGGTCCGAACGTCCGTCGTTCCGACGATGTTAAAAGCAGGCTACAAATCCAACGTCATCCCGCCCTCTGCGGAGGCGACGCTCGATATACGCGCTTTACCAGACGAAGACCTCGGTAAGTTTCGTGAGATGCTGGCGGAGATCATCAATGATCCGCAAATAAAAATCGTCGCAGAGGATACCTCGCTCTCCATGCCGGCGGCGCCCCCCAGCAAGTTAAGCACAGAAATGTTTTCTGCCCTGGAGCGGGCGCAAAAGGAAGTTAGTCCTGAAGCCATTACTTTACCCACAATGACAACGGGAGCCACTGATTCCTCATTTCTGCGAGCGAAAGGCGTTCAGGCATATGGGATCGGCGTGCCCAAGACCGAAGAAGAGAATCGGGGCGTGCACGGGAATGACGAGCACATTGAGACCAAGCAGCTCGGGTTATTCGTGCGCTATCTTTTTGCGGCAGTTACTGAGGTTGCGGCGGCGAAGGCCATTTAGCCATTCCATCTTCACGATGCCATTGTTCGCAACCCTTGCGAGTACGAGAGAAAGCAATTCGTTCGCTGGCGATTGACGACCTGGTACGCGTGTTGCGGGCGGCGCTGGTCGACGCTGGTCTTGCCCGACAGACGGTCGCGATAACCGGTGCACAGGCGCTGTACCTGAGCGAAGCAGCGCCACGTGTTGCCCAAGTCCTGGATCGGCTGGTCTGGATATTTCGTACGCCGGTCTGGTTTCGCCTGCCGGCGGAAATGTTCGAAGTGACGATGAAAGTTGCATTGATCGCGAAAGCTCAGGTGCAGATTCTTTCTGAAGGCGTGGTCGAGAGGATTACAGAATGCGATCCTCTGCCTGCTGATTTGCTGCCGGTGCTGCGCTTCACAGAGGCGCAGATTCACGGCGGACTGCCGGAGAGTGACCCATTCGGAGTGCATGATCTGAGGTGCGGTGCTTGACGGGCGACCCTCAGCAAGGCGGTGCGGTTTCAGATTCCGATGCGCACGCCATTTTGCTTTACGACGGCGTTTGCGGGTTGTGCAACCGGTTAGTACAGTTTGTTCTGCGACGCGATCCGGCTGGGATCTTTCGATTTGCGTCGCTGCAGGGAGCGCTCGCTGGGAAGATTCTGAAGCGGCATGGGTTGGATTCTCGGGACTTGGACACGGTTTACGTAGTGATTGATCCGGATGGGGCTGATGAGCAGGTGTGGGCTCGGTCGGACGCGGTGATTTATGTCCTTCGGCACCTGGGAGGATCCGATCTGAGCTCGGGAGGTCCGGGTCTGAGAGCCGGAACGGCGCATGCGATATGGCGAGCTGGTGGATTTCTGCTGGGGCGCTTGCCTCGGACGCTTCGTGACTGGGGATACGGGGCGGTGGCCCGTTATCGCTATCGCGTATTTGGGAGATATGAAACTTGCCCCTTGCCTAACGAAGAGACGCGGGGGCGGTTTCTGGATCAGTAGGCTGGGTTTGTTGGCTGACCAAGAAATGCTGGCTAATGTCTCGACAGAGCCGAAGAACGAGAGGCTTGCCGGAGAAGCGAGTGTTGTTTGTACGGGATCGGCATTGCAGCATTTCTTTCGTCCCATTCGGGCTTGTCAACTCCGCACTGGCCTACCCACGGTTTTACGCCGTGGGATGGATTCTTTCGCCGGGTCGCGGCTGGCAGCCGCCGGGTCGGGGGCACCGATTGGGACGCTGATGACCAGCATTGAGACCATGCCCGTGAAATCCGGGAAACGCGGGGTTTCCGGGATCGGCGGGCTTTTCAGCGGGTGATCTCAATCGCATCGTGGGTTGTGCTGTGTAGAATAAGCTCCTGCGATCTCGTACCCAGTTTTTGGGCAGGCAGAAACAATTCCTCCGCATCGAGGTTCTTATCATGGCCGATAAAGCCGTTGTCGATACCCAGGGCCCCAACATTGATTCCATCTTGAACGAGCAGCGGAAGTTTGAGTGTCCGCCGGAATTCAGTAAGCAGGCGCACATTAAGAGCCTCGAGGAATACGAGCATATTTACAATGAGTCGATCGACGACCCGGATAAATTCTGGTCGCGCATTGCAAGCGAGCTGCACTGGTTCAAGAAGTGGGACAAAGTTTTGGAATGGAATTGTCCGTGGGCAAAATGGTTTGTGGGCGGCCAGATCAACCTCTCGTACAACTGCCTGGATCGGCATGTCGAAACCTGGCGCAAGAACAAGGCGGCGATCATTTGGGAGAGCGAGCCCGGGGAAGTGCGCGTACTGACGTATCAGCAACTGCATCGCGAAGTGCAGAAATTCGCGAATGTTTTGAAGTCACTGGGCGTGAAAAAGGGTGACCGGGTCGCGATTTACATGGGAATGACGCCGGAGTTGCCGGTCGCGATGCTGGCGTGCGCGCGCATTGGGGCTCCGCACACGATTGTGTTCGGCGGATTTTCCTCGAATGCATTAGTTGATCGGATTCACGATTCGCAGGCGACGGCGGTGATCACGCAAGACGGATCGTATCGGCGCGGTGCGGAAGTAAAACTATTTCCGGCGGTGGAAGAAGCGCTGAAATCGTGCCCCAGTGTGAAGAACGTAGTGGTTTACAAGCGCACTGGGACTGCGATCAACATACAGGCGGGCCGCGACCATTGGTGGCATGAGCTGATGGCCACGGCCAGCGACGTTTGCCCGGCAGAACCGCTGGATGCAGAGCATCCACTCTACATCCTTTATACGTCGGGAACTACGGGGAAACCGAAAGGCGTCGTGCATACCACGGGCGGATATTCCGTCGGGACTTATCTGACGACGAAGTGGGTGTTCGATCTGAAGGAGCAGGACACGTACTGGTGTACGGCTGACATTGGCTGGGTGACGGGGCACAGTTACATCGTTTATGGGCCGCTACAAAATGGCGCGACCAGCTTGATGTATGAAGGAGCTCCGAATTTTCCGGAGCCGGACCGGTTTTGGTCGATCATCGCACGGCATAAGGTGAACATCTTCTACACGGCGCCGACGGCAATCCGCACATTTGTGAAGTGGGGCAACCAGTGGCCGAAAAAGCATGACATGAGCAGTCTGCGGCTGCTGGGCACGGTGGGCGAGCCCATTAATCCTGAGGCGTGGATGTGGTATCGCGAAACGATTGGCGGGAACCGGTGTCCGATTGTTGATACCTGGTGGCAGACGGAAACGGGACACATCATGCTGTCGCCGCTGCCGGGAGCGATTGCGACGAAGCCCGGGTCGGCGACGCGGCCGTTTCCGGGAGTCGTGCCGGAGATCGTGACGATGGAGGGTAAGCCAGTGCCTGCGGGTGCTGGTGGATTTCTGGTGATCAAGCGGCCGTGGCCGGGAATGTTGCGCACGGTATACGGCGATCCCGACCGTTATGTAAAGAATTACTGGTCGCAGATTCCCGGCATGTATTTCACGGGGGACGGGGCGCGCAAAGATAAGGACGGATATTTCTGGATTATGGGGCGCGTGGACGACGTGCTAAACGTGAGCGGACACCGGCTGAGCACGATGGAAGTAGAGAGCGCGCTGGTGGCACATCCGGCGGTGGCGGAAGCTGCGGTGGTGGGGCGTCCAGACGATCTGAAGGGGCAGGCCATTTCTGCGTTCGTTACACTCGAGCAGGGAAGACAGCCTACCGCGGAATTGAAGGAAGAGTTGCGCCAATGGGTGGCGAAGGAGATCGGGGCACTGGCGAAGCCGGACGACATTCGCTTTACCGATACGCTGCCGAAGACGCGCAGCGGGAAAATTATGCGGCGTTTGCTGCGTGAGTTGGCCACGAACGGCAGCGTTAAGGGAGACACGACTACGCTGGAGGACTTTGGGGTGATTGCGAAACTGCAAGAGCAGGACGAAGTGTAGGACGTGGGTGGGACCGGTTCTGCTTTGAGTGGAGAATCCCCACCCCTTCAACAAGCTCAGTGCGGGCTCTAACCTCGCAAACGGCGCGACTCTGGATGGGGCAGCAACGCGATTATCCGCTGCGATGTGATCGCGATTGCTATTTCTTCGCGGGGCTGCGGGCCTTCAGGTCCTGGAATGCAGGGCTAGTCTTCAGGCGGTGCGGGAAGGTGTGTTCGTAGTGAGCCAGGCCCGGGCAGATCGCATGATGCATCCCGGCAAAGCCGAACGTCCGCATCTCATTCATGGCTTCGTCGGCCGTCCAACCTTGGTCGGCCATGCGGTACGCTGCGACTGCCATGCCCGTGCGATCGTCGCCTAGGCGGCAATGTAGGAAAACTCTTTTCCCCGGATGGTCGTGAACGAGCTTTAAAAACCGGGCAAATGGCTTGTCATTTGGAAAGGGACAATGCCAGGGAATGGAAACGAACTGCATGCCAGCCTTCTGAACGGCTGCCTCTTCGGACTTATTCTTGCCACCGCGCATATCCACGACCACGTCCACGCCCATCTTTTTCAGCCTCTCAACTCCTGTGACATCGGGCTGCCCTCCGCGGTAAAGCTTGGGGGTTACTTCGGCAAAATTGGGAATTCCCGTCACCTTTTGGCGGGTTCCGATCGGATGTTTCGGAGAAGGCGAGGCTTGCTTGTCCCTTGGTTGCGGACGCGCGCTGATGAAAAGGCCCAAGGAGAGGAGCAGCGTGACCGCGCCATGCGGCGCGATGAGCATTTTCAATGTCACTGGAGGTTTAGATACATTCGTAGCGTCAGCAGGTGTGCCGAAGCGCGGCCTTCTCAATGCCAACGAGGGCTGCGCCAGGAATCATTGGCTCAGCTTGATCGCCAGTTGCCGCTCAGGCTGCGTCATTTCGCTCCAGAGTTTCTGCAGGTCCGCTTGCACCGCTTGATTGTCGGGATCCTTCCGCAGGGCCATGGCGAACCAGCGATACGCCGTTGGAAGGTCGTGCGGAGTGCACAGTCCCGCAGAATAGAGGGCGCCCATCTCGATCATGGCTTTGGGATTCGCCTGTGCCGCCGCTGGTTTCAGCAGGCGCATTCCGCGCTCGCAATCCTGACTCGCGCCTCGGGCATAAATATATTTTTGCGCTTCCGCCACGGAGTCCCCAGATGCGGTTGACGCGACTCCTGCTGCAGGCTTGGGCGCGCGCTCGCTCACGGCGCGTTTCGGTTTTGGGGTCGGGGTTGGCTGAGTCGCCGTCGCGGCGGCGGCTGGCTCTTCCGCCGGTGCTTTAGTGGCGGGCTGGTTTGGTTTGGATGCCGCGTCCGACGAAGAATTCGACGCGTCGCTTGAATCGGCTGCGTCCCCGGCAGCAGGTGATGTAGTGGCTGGCGGCGCAGGAGTCGCGGCTGGCGGCGCAGGAGTCGCGGCTGGAGTGCCAGAGGGAGAACTTGTCGTAGCCGAAGAGTCCGCAGCCGGCTGCGTTGCTTCGGCAGCAGGCTGCGAGGCGGCTGGGGAAGTCGCCGCAGGTACGGCCGGCGTGGTTGCTGATGGCGTTGCTGCAGGCGTCGTTGATGGTGTTGTTGCGGGCGGAGTCGTATCCGTCGGATCGGAATCCTGGGCGGTCGCAGGCGGCTTAGTTGGACTCAGGTGCAGCCAGGTCGGCAAGCTTTGATTTTTCCAGCGCAAGTAACCGAATCCCACGGCCAGAGCCAGTGCTAAGAGGATGAGGACAAATTTCCCCGCACCGCCGCGTCTGGGCTCTTCCTCGTCGTCCAAAAGGTAATCGAGATTGTTGGAACTCGAATGCGGATCGGAGCTCAAACTGGCACGTTTGCGGGGAGCAGGATCGTTCAAACCTAGGAATGAGGGACCATTGATGAACGCCTCGTGCTCTTCCATGGGTGGCGGAGATGGACGAGTCGGGGTAATGGCCTGTGGCCTTGAGAGCGGAGCAGCGGGCGAGAGAGGCGGGGTCGGTCGCGCCGAGGATGCCTGAGGCGAAGCGGAGACCGTGACTGGGGTTGAAGCGACCACGGCCGGTGCTGGCAACATCTTGGCTCCGCACATTCCGCAGAAGCGGTTCTCATCAGAATTTTCATTCCCGCAACGAGGACAGCGCACCGGACCTCCTTA
>Ga0070766_10000544_pt1 | contig 16809 bp, 15 predicted proteins | sample HubBroMetageWFT6_FD_69782 | JGI IMG/M metagenome (GOLD analysis project Ga0070766, IMG submission 69782) | Warmed and freeze-thawed soil microbial communities from the Hubbard Brook experimental Forest, New Hampshire - Hubbard Brook CCASE Soil... | ecosystem: Environmental > Terrestrial > Soil...
AGAACCTGGGAGATAGGGTTGGAGGGGGACTCGAGGGTCTCCTTCTCCAACCCTAAATTCTTGCTCGCACTACCCAACCTTCCGCCAAGATTACAGACCGGTCGCCTTCCATGTCAGGTCACTAGAGAGTAACCGGCACAGCGCGTCAAATCGGCTCAATCCGTGTCAAATCAAACTAAGATGACGACAGCCGGTGTCAACTGGCCGGATGCACCCGCGATTCACAGGAGTAGAGCCATGAAGAAGATTTCTGTTGCCTTATTGGTCCTGATGGCCACAGCCGCCTGGGCCCAGTCGGGAGCGCGCAGCGCCGACATCGACCGGGTACAGAGCGCGGCCACCATTCTCAGCCAGATCATGGAAGCCCCCGATCGTGGCATTCCTGACAGCATCATGTCGGGCGCGAAGTGCATCGCGATCATCCCATCGATGATGAAGGTCGGCTTTATCCTCGGCGCCAACTACGGCAAGGGTGTCGCTACCTGCCGCACAGCCACGGGATGGAGCAGCCCGGCCTTCTTCCGCGTCGAAGGTGGCAGCTTCGGATTCCAGGCCGGGGGACAAGCCAGCGACCTGGTGCTGATTATTCGCACCGACGACGGCATGCAACACCTGCTGCAAAGCAAGTTCAAGCTGGGCGCTGACGCCTCGGCCGCGGCCGGACCCGTGGGACGCGATACCCAAGCCGCCACCGATTTGACTATGCGCGCCCAGGTATTGACCTATTCGCGCGCGCGCGGCCTGTTTCTCGGCGTTTCGCTGAGCGGCGCGGTGATTCGCCAGAATGATTGCGATGTCCGCGCCTTCTACGGGAAGGACTGGACCTTTTACTCGCTACTGAGCGGCGAAGTGCCGCCGCCGCAGGAAGCGCAGAACTTCTTGAAGACTGTCGAGCACTACGCCCCGACGCCGCGCGCTTTAGCCCCTGCGGTTGCGACTACACCCGCACCACCCGCGGCGCCAGCTGCCGCGCCCGTCACGCCAGCTGAATCAACTTCTTCCGCGGCGCCCGCGGTTGCTCCGGCTCCCGCGCCAACAGACGAGCCCGTCTCTGCACCGGCTGCGACTGCCGACCCTACAGTATCGGCTACGCCAGCGACTCAACCCGTTAAGACCCCACCCGCGATGCCGATAGTCGCACCTACTTCCACCCTGCCGGCCGATCCTGCGGGCAGCGGAAACAAGCAGCCCTAACCGACGAATGACTTCCACGGCGGTGGCTGCGGCCACCGCTTTTTCTTGCACACCTGCCGCCCGCCTCGTAAGCTGCCCTTTGCCATCCACAGTTTCCCGGTGCTACGGTCAATCAGCCCCCTGATGCTCTTCAAACTGCAATATTTGCCGATAGTCGTTCTCGTGCGCTTCATCGGAGTGCTGCCCCGTCCCCTGGCGCGCGGAGTCGGCCTCCTCATCGGCGGCGCTGTCTATCATCTCCATCCCCGCCTTCGGCGGGTGGGAATGCGCAACCTGGAAATGGCGTTTCCTAACAAGTCGCTCGCCGAGCGGCGCAAGATTCTGCGCGGCGTCTATCGGTCCCTGGGACGTCTGTTGGCGGAGTTCTGTCTCTTCCCTCGCTACACCCCGGAGAACGTGTCGCAAGTCGCCGTGTATCAGGGTTTCGAGAACTTCGAGGCCGCAGAGAAACGCGGCAAGGGCGTCCTATTTCTTACTGGCCACTTTGGCGGATGGGAGATTGGATCGTTCTTTCACTCCCTGCAGGGCCATCCCATGCGGATCGTCGTACGTCCCATCGACAACCCGTACGTAGACGACCTCGTCAAGCGCTACCGGACGCTGCACGGCAACACCGTGATCGGGAAACAGGGATTCGCTCGCGGGCTGCTGGCTGCCATGGAGAACAACGAAACCGTCGGCATCCTGATGGACACCAACATGACGCCGCCGCAGGGCGTTTTCGCCGACTTCTTCGGCATTCCGGCCTGCTCGGCGGTCGGCATCGCTCGCGTCGCGCTGCACACCGATGCGGCCGTCGTTCCGGCATTCACGATCTGGGACCCGATCCTCCGCAAGTATCGCGTTGAGTTCGACCGCCGGGTTGAATTGGTGCGCACCGGCGACAGCGAGGCCGATGCGGTTGCCAACACCGCCATCTTCAACCGCATCTTCGAGGACTACGTGCGCAAATATCCCGACCAGTGGCTGTGGGTGCATCGCCGCTGGAAGACCCGCCCTCCAGGCGAGCCGCCGCTGTATTAGCTAGAGATCTAGGAACAAGGAAACGTCCCGGACCCGTCCCGAGCAATCAGCGGTTGTTGCTAAGTGTCGTTACTTACTGCTTATTGCTTATTGCTCGCGTACCTCCGTGGTGAAGCCTTTGTTTTTCCCATGCCCTTCGCCTATAACAATCCCATGCCGCAAACTCTGCAGGCCCTGGCCGAGTTCACCGCTGCCCGTCTGATCGGCGATGGCAGCATTCTGATCGACAAAGTGGCAAGCGTCGCCAACGCGCAGACCGGGGACATCGTATTCGTCGAGTCGGCGCGGCACCTTGAGATCGCCATGCAATCCCGTGCCAGCGCGGTCATTGTGAAGGAGCCGGACGCCGAGATCACCACCACCAAGCCGCTCTTGATCAGTCCGCATCCGCGGCTCGCTTTTGCCACCGCCGCGCAACTGCTGTATCCCCGAAACACACTTACGCCAGCCATTCATCCCACGGCGGTAATCGATCGTTCGGCCAAGATCGCCGCGACGGCCAGCGTCGGTGCCCACGCCGTAATCGAAGCCAATGCCGTCATTGGGGAGCGCTGTTTTATTGCCGCGGGATGTTATGTCGGGTCCGGTGTCGTGATCGGCGACGACTGCGAAATCTATCCCCGTGTCGTGATTTACCCCGGGACGACGATCGGCCGACGCGTCATCGTGCACGCGGGTGCGGTACTCGGCTCCGATGGCTTCGGCTTCGTTCGCGACGAGGTCCACGGACGCTATGTGAAATTCCCCCAAGTCGGACGTCTTGTGATCGGCGACTACGTCGAAATCGGCGCGAACTGCACCATCGACCGCGGCGCGCTCGACGAAACGGTCATCGGCCCGGGAACGAAGTTCGACAACCTGGTGCACATCGGCCACAATTGCTCGGTGGGAGCGAATGTCGTCATCGCCGCCCAGACGGGCATTTCCGGCAGCTCAAGTGTGGGTGACGACTGCGTGCTCGGCGGCCAGGTCGGCATGGGCGATCACGCCCACATCGAGGCGGGCGCGATCCTGGGAGGACAGAGCGGCGTGCTGCCAAACAAAACCATCCGCGGCAAGGGCGTGGTTTTCTGGGGGACGCCGGTTAAGCCCGTGCGCGAATATTTGAAAGAATTAGCAACTCTGTCGCGGCTGACCCGCAAAGCAGGAAAATAGGATTTATGGCCCTCATCGTCGTCGGTGGACACTCACGCAGTGTGGGCAAGACCAGCGTAGTCGCCGGCATCATCGCTGCGCTTCCTGAAATGCGCTGGACCGCGGTCAAGATCACGCAGTTCGGCCACGGAGTCTGCTCCGCCAACGGCGAGCCCTGCGACTGCGAGACCGACGATCACACGTGGGCTGTCACGGAAGAACGCGACCGCAGCGGCGAGAGCGATTCCTCGCGCTTCTTGGTCTCCGGCGCATCGCGTTCTCTGTGGGTTCGCACTCGCCAAGGGATGTTGGCGGAAGCCATGCCGCGCCTGCGCAAGGAACTGGCGGGAGCGGAAAACGCCATCCTCGAGTCCAACAGCGTCATGCGGTTCTTGCGTCCCGACCTTTATCTCACTGTGCTCGACGCCGCCAATCCCGACTTTAAGGCCTCGGCCAAAGAGTTTCTCGACCGGGCCGATGCCGTCATTCTCCAGAATGCGAAGATCATCGGCCACGAGGTGGTTTGGGGACACAAGGTCTCACTGAAGCCGGTCAAGCGGAAAGCGATCTTTTACATCACTCCGCCGCCGTACGTCACATCTGAGATCGTGGACTTCGTCCGCGAGAAAATACTCACCTTGTCGCAAAGCAATTCACCACTGAACCAGTGAGCCAGGGAGGAATTACTCCGTGTGCTCCGTGTCCTCTGTGGTGAATTGTTTCTCTGCGACTCGGTGTCTCTATGGTGATTACTTGGTTTTCGGATCCAGTTTCAACGAAGCTGAGTTAATGCAATAGCGGAGTCCCGTCGGGCGTGGGCCGTCAGGAAAGACGTGTCCCAGGTGACCGCCGCAACGTGAGCAAGTCACTTCGACCCGTCGCATCCCGAGCGTGTTGTCCTCGTGGGCCTCGACTTTTTCTTCCGCCGCCGGTTGGTAGAAGCTCGGCCAGCCGCACCCCGAATCGAACTTCGAGTCCGACAAAAACAGCTCCTGTCCGCAGGCCGCGCACTTATACACCCCGGGAGTCATCACGCCTTCGTACTCGCCGGTGAACGGACGCTCCGTCCCCTTCTCGCGCAGCACGCGATACTGCTCGGGCGTAAGTTCCTTGCGCCACTCTTCCTCGGTCTTCTTGATTTTTTCGGTCATGCTCATTTGATTGCTAAAGTGACGTTTTGGCTTCAGGGACCAGATCGCCTACTCAAATTGCTTCCGAAACCCTTCCAGTTGCTGCTTCAAATCGCCAACCTCGCGCTGCAGGCTAGCGACCTCCTCTTCCAACCGGCTGATTCGCTCGTCATCGCCAGAAGAGCTCGGTGACGAAGCTGCGCGAGGTGTTGCCAGCTCCGCAACATCCACCTCGCCCGACAGCAAATGCGCGTAACGGGCTTCCTTCGTGCCCGGCTGCCTTGGTAGAACTGCTACCAACGGAGGCTCGCGTTGCATTAGCTTCTGCAGACTGAATTGCACCGCGTCCAAGTCTTCGAAGTGATGCATACGCTCCGTGCGGCTTCGCAACTCGCCGGGCGTTTGCGGTCCGCGCAACAGCAGCACGCATAAAGCAGCCGTTTCACCCCGGGTGAAGTTGAAGGTCTCCTGCAAGCGGTGCTCGTACTTGGTAACGCGACTGTCGGCGCCGCTGGCCGGACCCGCCAGTGCGTCGTCGTGCAGGCGGTTCAGCGCATCCCGTACCGCGCCTTCGTCCAGGTTCATTACCGGATCGCGATTGTTCTTCTGATTGCAGGCGTTGACCAACGCGTTGAGCGACAGCGGATAGTAATCCGGCGTGGTGATGTCCTTCTCCACCAGCGCGCCCAACACCCGGACTTCCACATCGGTTAACTTGATGTCCATCAGCCTCCGGCCATCTCCACTCCGGCCATCTCCACCAGGTCGCGTGGCTCACAAGCGAGGCAGGTTGAGGATCCTATAAATCGGAATGCAAACCAGCAAAAACGCCACCGCGGCCAACCCCATGCGCACCTGGTGGGTCTTAAAGCGTTGAGCAATGGCAGTGAGTAACAGCACCGTCGCCAGCAATACCGTTACGCGCACGTAGTCATCCGAGGTACTCCGGGATTTGGAGCCTTGCTCGAACAATTCTGTGGCTTCTTGGGACAACTTGGCTGACTCCTCCGCATGCGCATTGTGATATTCCGCCATCACCAACGGCCCTGCGGGCGCATCGGGATTATTCAGCGGGTCAGTCTTCTTCCACGCCTCAAACGCCACCTTGGCCTCGGGACGGAAGCGGCGTTCAAACAGGTCTGCCAGTTTCTTGTTCCCGCTCGACACCGCCTTGATCCATTCAGTCACGGTCGAAGCATCATAAATTTGCTCTTGTCCTCCGCGCGTCGCCAACCCCTGGGCTTGGACGCGGAGTCTCGTTGATTGTTCGTACAACTCGTCCTGCCTGCCGTCCCATTTAGCCGCCTGGTAGCCGCTCCACGCCGTGGCAATCGCTACCATCGCGAGGATGATGGCTTCCGCAATCTCCAGGGCCTCAACCCATTTTGACTTGTGATGCGGTCCGTGCTCTTCGGCCTCGTTCAATTTGTGAGCGATTTCGATGTTCGCTCCGCCACGTTCACCCATACTTCCCCCTGACCCAGAACCAATAAATTATTGCGAGAAGTTTCCCATCATACAACCACGCGAATGCCAGCAGACGCGAGACCCCACGGTAGAATCGACGTACCGATGGGAAGCCCCGGCCAAACTCCGTCCTTCGAGGTACTGTTCGACCGCGCCGAGCCTAGTCCTTTTGTTGACGACGCTCTCGAGCCTTATGGAAATTTCTCCCTTCCCGAGCCTCCGTCAGATCGTCCATGGATTTACACCAACTTCGTGCAGTCGCTCGACGGGATCGTAAGCCTGCTGGGGAAATACGCCTCCGGAGCCGAGATTTCCCAGTCGCGCGCCGATCGCTGGCTGATGGACTTGCTGCGCGCCCACGCCGATGGCGTGCTGATGGGCATGAACACACTCCGCGAAGAGCAGCGCAATCGTGGGCCAGAGAGCCGTGGCATCGTCTTCCGGGCGGTCGAGCCTGATCTGCTGCGTCTGCGGGAAAAGCTGGGCCGAGGGTGCCAGCGAAACATCTTCGTCACCCGCGCGCTTGATCTCGACCTCTCGCAACTCAAGGCCTTCGACGGCGATGTCGTTGATGTCGCTATCGTCACTTCTTCCGCCGGCGCTGAACGCCTCCGCGCACTGGAGACGCATCCGCACGTCGCCATCATCGCTGCCGGATCCGGCGAGTCCGTCGATCTCTCTGCTGCTGTCCGCGAATTGAGAACGCAGCTCGGCATCAGGTACCTGCTGTGCGAAGGCGGCCCAACGCTTTACGGCAATCTTGCGCGCGCCGATCTCGTGGACGAGAAATTCCTGACCGTCTCTCCGTTCGAGATCGGACAAGTCGTTCCTCCGCAACAAGAGCGCCTGCCGAGTGAAGCGGGAATTTCGCCCTTGCTGCGGCCCACCGTTTTCGGTGGAACCGGTTTCACCAAAGAAACGATGACGCGCTGGAACTGGCTCAGTTCCCGCAAATCGGGCGACCATCAGTTCCACCGCTTTCGGCGGAACAGAAACGCATAACCGATGACTTCTGCTTCGGGCTCTCCCACATTTGCCAACTGCAGACAAATGTAGGCCACCGCCGTGGCTCAACCGGAAAGCGTTTCAGTAGAATTGCGATTTAGTAGAATTGCAATCCAATTTTCCTAATAAGGGCATAACTCGCGATGCGGCAGACATTCGGATTCAACGTTCCGGAAACGCTGGACGACCTCTGTGATCGGGCGCGACTGGCTTTGGTCGTGTACGACATGCAGGTGGGAATTGTAAAGCAGATCGAAAACGGCGAGCAGATCACTAAGCGGGTCGTCGAGGTGATGGACGAAGCTCGCGCAGCAGGAATCCGAATCATCCTCACCCGCCACATGTCGCTCCCAAGGGAACTCATGGGAGTTTCCCAATTCCGCATGGCGATGACGTGGCAACGCGTGTCGTCGCCGGACGAGGTCAAGCCCTGGTTCTTGCGCGACTCGCCCGGATTCCAATTGATTCCCGAGGTTGGTCCTCTCCTGGGCGAAGCGGTGTTCGACAAGATCACGATGTCGGCATTTGAAGGGACGCCTTTGAATATCGTGTTGCGCGATTGTGGGATTACGGCGTTTGCCATCGCGGGCATCGCGATGGAAATCGGCATTGAACCCACGGTGCGTCACGGAGCAGACCTGGGCTATGTCCCGGTGGTTATCAGGGACGCGTGTGGTTTTGGCCACGCCGATGCTGCCGCGCGTTCATTCGCCAGCCTCGAGTTTGCCGGGGACGCCTTACTAACTGACGTTGACACAATCTGCACGAAATTCCGACGCATGCCGCGGTCAGTCTAACAAAAGGCGAATCCTCTCGACAGCTTGAGCGGGGATTTTCGCTTCTAACAGCGGCAGTCTGGTTGTGCGAACGGGGTACCCGGATTAGATTGTTTGACCGGGCCTCCCGCCGAACCGCAGCGGATTAAGTGCGACCTACCAATTTCACGACAGGAATCCTGCGTGGCACACCAAACCTGGAAAAAGTGCGAATTAGGGTACGGATGTTCCGTTAAAGTTGCAAACATTTGCAGTTTAGGCCACAGGACAGCTACTGCTGATACGTCATTTTGCTTGTAAGTATTTTATTGCAAAAGGTTTAAACCAGGGCATCCGTGAGTCGTGAATGGCACACCCCGTGCTACTATGGGCTGGGGTGTCCAAAAATTTGATCTGGCCACAGCCCACTCTCGAGGAGGATCTAAATGAAATCGACCAAGGTTGCCGCGGTGCTGTTCGCGGCGCTAGTGCTGATGGGTGCCCAAGCTGGAGCGTCGGTAGTAACCAGTTGGACCGGCGGAACGCTTGAGATCCCGCCAAGTATTAATTACTTTGGACCCGGTCCACAAACCTTCGGGGTTGACAACGTCGTTTGGAGCTCTACCAATGTAGCCAACCAGGGCGGCTCGGTGTTTGGTTACACCGGCACCTACGGCTACATCAACAATGGCTTCTGGGACGGGGCACTGGGCCCAATGATTGGCCTCAACGACTCCTTCGCTGCTTACGGTGTCACCGACACAATGACGTTCGCTTTCCAGGCGCCGCTGAAGTCGGTTGGCGCATTCTTCAACTACGTGCCCCTTGGTTCGACTCCTACGACGATCGCGGTTTACGATGCCAGTCATACGCTGATCGAGTCGTTCAACCTGACTTGGAACTTTAACAACACCTCCTGCGTAGATTGCGGTCAGTTGCTAGGCTTCGTGGAGTCAACGTCCAACATTAGCTTTCTGACGCTGACCGACAACTATGTCGCGCTGGTGAACCTGACAACTAACTTCAACTCGAGCACGACTCCAGAGCCCTCCAGCTTGTTGCTGCTGGGCAGCGGCGTGCTTGGCCTGGCGGGAGTGATCCGTCGCAAGCTTTCCTAGCGCGGGCGTGGCCCGGCTAACCCATTAACCAAGCTGGGTGCCCTGTTCTAGCCCGTTTTGGCTAGGGCGGGGCCTTTTCGTCTCACGGTAATACGAAGTCCACGGCGGGTCGATTTCGACCAGGCCGGGTTCTCCGGTCGCATAGTGGCGGAAGCTACGTCACTGCCAATCTTCAGGTTTCTCGACCAAAACCCCGCTTCACCGGATAGCGGTGTATGTATTTCAGCTTCTCGATGCGTTTCTTCGACGTCCATACATTGAAGTCGCAGTAGCGGGCTTGCCAGAAGTGTTCGCGGCCGGCAATTAGTTTGCGTGGCACCGGTTGCTTGATAGCTTGTACCGCGCAGGCGAGGGTTCCGAGTTCAGGTCTGCAGTCTTCGCCCGTTAGAACCGTCAGCACAGGGAACACCTACCCTAGCAGTTCGTCTACCACGGCCTCGACGTGAATCACGGTCGTGTCGAGAAACTCGATGCCCTGATCCGCAGCGTCTCGCAGCAGAAGCGGGAGTTCCGTCCCCGCCAGGACAATCGCTTCTACACCGTCCTCGGCTTGCATGCGGCGTGCGATGTTCATGATCTCCTCCCGGGTCTGCGGGAGGAACTGGTTCTTCAGCAACTCGCCGATGTACTTCTTGTGAATGAACTCCCGCTCTGGCTCTGTTGGTGTCACCATAACGATCCCCGCCCGCTGGAACTCGTCGGGGTAGAAGCTCGCTCGCATGGTGAAGCCGGTTCCAAACAGACCCACCTTTTTCAGGCCGAGCGCTTTGGCATGGTCAGCGGTGGCGCGCACGATACTGAGCAACGGGATGGCTGACCGCTGCTGAACGTCTTCGAATACCAAGTGCGGTGTATTCGCAGCGATGAAAGCAAAGTCCGCGCCCGCGTTCTCCAGCGACGCAACGCCAGCAGCTAGGTAATCGGCCAGGTCATGCAGCCGCCCGGCGTCGAGCATGGCGATGCCTTTATCCACGTCGAGGCTGTTGATGAGGATGTGCGGAAAGCCGCTATCCGGCTTCCTCGCACGATAGCGCGCAAGGATAGAGCGGTAGTAGTCGATGGTGGACTCGGGCCCCAGCCCGCCGATCATGCCTGCGGTTCGCATGTGGTTCCTTAGCCTCGGTTCGATGTAGCTGGATCGTCCGCGTAATCCGCGGCTGTCCTCTGCTTTCGCTGGCCATCGGCCACTAGCCACCAGCCACTTCTTACATCCCTTTTTCCAGCGTCTCCGCCGCGCGATTCAACGCATCCGTCAATATCTTGAGCTGCGCCTGGGTCAGCGGCTCGTCGCCCGCGTCAATTGCTTCATTGACCCCCGGAATCACCACGGCCGCATATCCCGTGTATTTTCCGGGAGCATAGATCGAGTGCTTGTACCATGGCCGGTCGGGCAGGCCCTCGATCAGGAACGCGCGCTCGGTGTTGATCAGCGCTTGATTCATGCGCGCCGGATCGCCTTTCATCCCACTCTGAGCTTGCAGCATTTGCGCTCCGGCCTTCTCCAGGCGCGAGGCTGCCTTTTGCGCGTCGGCAAATGAGGGCGACTTCGCGCCGAAAGCGTCTTTCGACTTCTGGTCGGCCGCCCTCACGTATTCGCCGATCTCCTTGCCGTAGTCCTCATAGTCGAACGGCAGGACATCTTCTGAGGCCATGCGAATGGTGTCGAGTCCATAGACCCGCGCCATCTGCTGTTCGTAGGCAAACGTCGGATCACCAAACTTGGTGAACCACGCAAAGTTGTCGAACACTGAGTGGTAGACGCCATACGGCCCGCTCGACCCGATGTCGGCCGACGGCACACCGAGATGCTGCAGGAACGGAGTGAAGTCGGAGCCGCTGCCCAAGTCGCCCACCCGCACGTCCTGCTTATTGCCAGCAACCGGCTCGCGCCGCCCGTCGCCCGAACCCGGGTTCTTTGCCCGTTCTTTATCGCGCTTCTCCGTGGTTGCCTTCCACTGGTCGTACACGCTTCCGCCCTTCGGACTCGGCACCGACTTGGAAATCTCGCGCAAGTAGCCCTTCAAGCTGGGCACCGCCGACGCGCCGAAATCGGGACCAGCCACCGCGACGTCCATGTTGAAGTACGCGACCGCCTGCTTGAGTTCGTCGGCATGTTGCTCGGCGAACTCCGTCGAGCCGATCAGGCCCTCTTCTTCCGCATCCCAACTGGCGAAGACAATGGTGCGCTTCGGCTTCCATCCGGATTTCAGCATGGCGCCCACGCCATGCACGGCTTCGAGCTGCGCCGCGGTCCCGCTGTTAGGATCGACCGCGCCGTACACCCACGCATCGCGATGATTGCCGGTGATGACCCACTGCTCGGGAAATTCGCTGCCCTTCACCATGCCGATCACGTCGTAGATGGTTGTCCACTTGTAGTCCTGCTTCAGGAGCATGTGGACCTTCGCGGGACCGGGACCAACGTGATACGTAAACGGCAAGGCTCCTTGCCATTCGCGCGGCGACTCCGGTCCGGCCAGGTTGGCAAGGATGGGCGAGGCATCGCCATACGACAGCGGCGTCGTCGGAACGTTGGTCAGGTCGGTTACCTTATCGAGCGGGGTTCGTTTGCTATCGGGCAGGTCGGGAACCGAGGCAATTCCGGGCGTCGTAGGGTCGCCGGGATAGCGGAACAAATACTGCACCGAGCCGCGCTGCACTGCGGTGTCAGGGCGCCATGGGCCCTTGGGGTATTTGTCTCCCTTGACGTAGCCGTCATCCCACGGGTCGGAGTAGATCAGTACGCCAATGCAGCCGTACTCCGAGGCCACGAACGGCTTCACCCCGCGGAAATTCTGGCCGTAGCGAACGATGGCGATCTTGCCCTTCGTCTCGACGCCCATATCCTTAAGCTTCTTGAAGTCTTCGGGACGCCCGTAGTTGGCATAGATGACGTCGGCCGTCACATCGCCAGAAGGTGAGAAGGCGTTGTACGCCGTCACCACGCGCGGATCATCCTGATAAGGATCGTCGCTCACATGCTCGCGCGAGGGACCGTGCATGACGACGCCATCGGGCGCGACCAGATCGACATGGATCTCTGCCGGCAGGTTCATCCAGACCTTGTATTCCTGGATGTAGGCGTCGAGCCCCGCCTCTTTGTATTTCTGCAGAACGTATTCGGCAGTCTTCTTGTCCTCAGGAGATCCCGCCACGTGCGGCTCTGCGGTCAGAATGCGCAGATGCTCTTTCGCCAGTTCCGCGCTAGGAACGGCAAGAAACGTTCTCTCCGCCGCCAGCTCGGCAGCGGCATTGGGATATCCGCTGATCGTGCTCGGCGGGTTAAAGGGAAGCTTTTCCGCAGGTTGCTGACTGTAGGCGATGGGAGAAAGGTTGAGTGTGACGAGCAGAAAAAGCGCAATGCCAGGTTTCAATCGAAGACTCTCCTCGGAGTGCGGGTTCCACCTAGATTACCTGAAGATGCCGAATCTTGCGGCGCACGTGGCCCTCTCCCAATTTGGGCTCTCTGCCCAAAAATCGTCGTGCAAATTGAACGCCTGCGCCTGGAATTGGAATAAGGTGAAACTGAGAATTATTCGCTGCAGCGGTGCTGAGGAGGTTCGCATGCAAGCGCTACCATTATGTCTGTTCGCCTCGGCCATTTTGTTGACTTCCTCGGCGGGAGGTTCTGACTTGCAGAAGACAAGTGCTTCGGACTCCGGGCTGCGCGGTCCGGTCAAGCAATGTATTGAGCAGACTACCTACCTCGCCGACGAGAACCTCCCCGAACGAGGTTTTACCAGTACATCCGTGTACTCGCCCGGTGGTTGGCTTCTGCAGAGTCGCATGGAATATAGCTCGGGCCCCGCCTACGTCACGACCTACACGTACGACGCTGCGGGACATCTCCTACGTAAATCCTCCGGTTCTGACGATCCGTCCGGCGCTGGGAAGATCGATACCACCTACCGCTACGACGACAAGGGCCAGTTGCGTTCAGCCGGCTCCGGCTCCGGCACGGGCACTGGCAGTCTCGACGTCACCTACGACCGTGACGAAAACGGCCGTAAGCGCCGAGTGGAGCATCTTCCAGTTTTCCCGAACGCGCCGAATGTGGGGATCGGTGCGATGCCGTGGGAGAACAGCGATGTTCTGTTCCCGCCACCGTCGGGAGGAACCGTCACCACCCTCTACGACGACCGTGATCGTCCAGTGCAGGGGCAGATCAGCGATGCAAACGGACGATTGATGATGCGTATTGTCCGGACCTACGATCCGCAAGGGCGAATTCAGGGTGACAAACTCATCCCCGAAGACATGCAGGGCGCTGTGCCGGAGGATCTGGTCGGACAGATGAACGACGCCCAGCAGAAGGCCATCGCGAAGTTCATGGGAAACGCTTTCGCCAGCGGAGAATCGTCGTACAAATACGATCCGCAGGGTAGGGTGGTCGAGAAGCATCGCGCTCTCGGAGCCATGGGAGACGAGCTCACCAAAACTGCTTACAACGACCACGGCGATGTCAGCGACGAGGTGACGGTCGGCATGGAAGGGCCCGACTCGGGCACCGAGTTTGGCATCGACGAACATGGCAACATGGTCCCGACCACCCAATCTAAGAAGCCAGCTTCGTCGCAATACGAAACTCGTTACAACTACGAATACGACGCGCAAGGTAACTGGACAAAGAAGACAATGTCGACACGCCAAGGACAGGGTGAGTTTAAGATTTCAACGGTTATCAACCGATCCTTGAGCTACTACTAGTGCTAACTGACTGCCGATTTTGCGCTAGCTGCTCCACTCAAGCGCACATAAATCTCTGAACACCACTCCGAGGAGGGCAGCCATGGGCGTGCCAACCGGCCATCTGATGCAGCGGCTCCTGAAAGGCCTTCTCCTCGCGTTTCTCCTCGCTGCCCTCTTGGGGTTCGCCTCTGAACAGGTCGGCCGATGGCGAGACAGCCAGCATCGATTCCGAATTGGACGTGCGGTCGATGTTGGCGGCCACAGCCTGAACATCGATTGCGCGGGCTCCGGTAGTCCGGCCGTGATCCTGGAATCGGGCGGCGGCGGCTACGGTGGTTATGGCTGGCGCGAAGTTCAGTCTCAGGTTGCGAAGTTCACCACCGTTTGCTGGTATGACCGCGCCGGTGAGGGTTGGAGCGACCCCGCGCCGACCGCACGCAACAGCGCATCCATCATTAGCGATTTGCACGAACTGCTGCAGCGCGCTCCAGTGGCGGGTCCGTATGTGCTGGTCGGTCACTCGATCGGGGGCGAGTATGTCCGCGTATTCACGGCCAAGTACCCGTCCGAAGTCGCAGGCGTGGTGCTCGTCGACTCCACCCATCCCGACCAGCGCGAGCCGTTAATCATGCTTTCACCCATCACCCGAATGCATCAGTTCGCTCGACGATTCCTGTGCTCCACGCTGCCTCTGTTTGAGAGGTTCGGAGTCATACGGCTACTCATGCGCAATGCGCCTGTCTATGTACCGCCTCAATTCAGTTCTGAACAAAGCGCCGCAACCGGGCCGATGCGTGATCAGCGGGTCAAAGGATTTGAGACAGAGGCCACTCAAGGATGTGCGGCAACTGACGGCGGAGCCATAGAGACCGAGAAGGGCAGCGGCGATCCGGAGGTAGATCAGGCAGCGAAAAGCGCCGGGTCATTGGGTGATCGTCCACTGATCGTGCTCACGGCCGGAAAATATTGGACGCCCGACGATCCTGTGGCGGCCAAACAAATCGCGAAGTTCCACGAAGTTTGGGTAAATCAATTGCAGTCCGACCTTGCTCGCCTCTCTACCAATGGGAAACAGATCGTCGTCGCGAACAGCGACCATGGCATCCCAGAAGAGGCTCCCGACTCAGTTGTCACCGCGGTGCACGAGGTCGTCTTGAAGGTGCGAGAACGACAGAACCAGTAGCGCCTGGCCCAACCAGCAGCGGACGCCCACGAAGGGGCGTCCACTGTCAGCTAACCGAGCTTTTGGGACTGCTTAGAATGGAATCGCGGGAAGGACGCCCGTTCCCTCCGCACGGACTGCATCCAGGGAGCCAGGCTTGAGACCCAGTGCTTTGAGAATGGTAGGCGCCACCTGGGCAGTACCCACTTCGGCGCTCACCGTCCTGGGTTTGAAGTTCGGATTGGACAGCAGCAGAACGACATTCGTGTCGTCATGGGCGAACCCGCCGTGCTCGGCCTGTTTCGCGTGGCTGCCGGAATACGTAACGCCCACATTCGGGGTCACAATGATATCCGGCGTTCGGGGGTCTGTGGTTGGGTCGTTAAAGTTCAGGAAGAGCGAAGGGCCGTAATAGATCTGCCCGAGCGCGATTCCGGTGGTGGCGGATGCGTTCGCTTCCAGGACTGCGACGGCGGCGTCAGTATCGAACGCGCTGTTCAGCCACAGTAGCGAGACGTCATCTTCCGTCGGGCCAATGCCGTTGGGGTTGTTGGTAGATTCGGAATATGGAAGGAAGCCGTCGTTGGACAGCAAGGTGGCGGGTGAGGTTCCATTGATGGTCTGACCGACGTAGCGGCTGGGATCGATGGGCGACTGGCCGTGTTTGGCAGTGATCACGATCAGAGTCGAACTAAGGAGCCCCTGTTTGTTCAGCTCGTTGACGAATGCCGCAATCGAGGCGTCCACGAACTGGAATTCGTTCAGCAGGGCCGCGCTGGGTGTGCCCGCGGCATCCAGATATCCGCCCGTCACGCCGTTGCTCTTTTCAATGAGCTTCTGGCCCACGCTCACAGCCTGGAAGTTCATGCCGAAGATGGTGGGAACCTTGGTGGTCTTGGTGCCGAGGTGGTCCTTGCCATCGATCTCGTTGAGGATCGCGTCGACCTTCAACGTGTCGTAGCACTGAATGTTGTCGAAGCTGTTGGTCCAAGCGGTCAGGTCGGCGCCTTTATCGCGGATTTGGGCGCAGGATATGCCCGTGGGCGTTTTGACTTTGGGAAGACCGATCACGTTGGAGTTGATTTCAGGTGCGTAGAAATCGTCGAGCGCACTCGGTCCGATGCCGGAGGCAACGGAGGCGTAGGCAGGGTGCTTGTCGGACCACGCTGCGTATCCGCCGGCCTGGTGGATAACGCTGAAAATGCTGTTGGCGCGGACGAATTCCCATGGCATGACGGGCGCGCAGCCCTGCCCGGGATCGCGAACCAGTCTCTTGGTATCGATGGAGGCGAGGCCGCCGTCAGTGAGCGACGCGTTGGGTGCGCCACCGTTCAGCTTTTGCTGGTTGATATCGATGCCTTCTTCATACTCAGTTCTGGTACCCGTTGGCGGCCCATAGGGGGTGCAGGGGCCAGCCGCAACGCCGTTGCCGGTGGTTTTCGCGGGCGCGCTGTAATCCCTGGAGTAAGCGACATCGTAATAAACGCCGGTCAGGGCCGGGCTTCCACCGGTGACGATGGCCGTCAGGCCGGGAAAGGAATCGGAGGGTTTTGAGGTGTTGGCGGAGACGTAGTTGAGCCCCGTCTGGCCCAGCGCAGCAATTGCCGGACAATAGGGATGGTTGTTGTTGGCGGTGCTGATGCCATTGGCGCAGTTCAGGAAATCAACAGCGTGCATTCCGTCGATGCTGATCAGCAGAACGCGTTGGATGGGGTTTTGCGGGGATTGCCTCTCTTGGGCGATCGTGGTGCCCAGCGAACAAGCAACCACGAGGCAAAGTAGAGCAACTGTCTTTTTCATGGTGAACCTCTAATATTGAATTGGTTTCGACGAGGTGGCGCTTGACGAGGAAGCGTTGACTTCCAAATGATCCTAGCCACGCACAATTACTGTGGAATGAAAATGCGATGAATTCTCGTTACGGTGTTTCGCTGCGATGACAATCAGGAGGCGAATCTCGATGGGTTTAGAAATCGAGACGCATCTTTTTCCCAGGGAAATGATGATGGTTCGACACAGAAGGGGGGCTGGCGGGTGCCCCACTCAACTCGCTTTCGGTTGAGTGGGGACAGACCTTAAAGTGTTCGACGCTGGCGTTTACGCTTTTTTTATTAATCGGGTGATCCAGACCA
>Ga0070766_10000548_pt1 | contig 16776 bp, 15 predicted proteins | sample HubBroMetageWFT6_FD_69782 | JGI IMG/M metagenome (GOLD analysis project Ga0070766, IMG submission 69782) | Warmed and freeze-thawed soil microbial communities from the Hubbard Brook experimental Forest, New Hampshire - Hubbard Brook CCASE Soil... | ecosystem: Environmental > Terrestrial > Soil...
CGTTAGGTTTCGTTAACCATCCACAGAAAGTCAACAGCCTTCTCCACAGGCACGGCAGATCGCAGTGCCTTAGTAAGGACGCTTACACTCCGCCAGGTCGTCGCGAAGCTGTTCGATCATCCGGGCCAACTCGGGGCTTTGCCGCCACTCGTATTTCGCCAGGAGATCGGCCAACGCCTGCTCAATCGAGCGTCCTTCCCTGATGCCCGCTCGATTATGCCTCCGTCCTTTTGCGATGCTCCGGCGGTTAGCCGGGAAGCTTTGCGCCGGCCGCTGTGACAGAATGATGAACGTAGGACCGACCTAGCTCGCCCCGTCTCGGCCGGCGCGTGTCGAACCGAGCTGGCGGATGTCTAGGAAGCGGAGGCGATAAAAAAGAAAGGGTCGGAAAACCGACCCGGCTGAGAGGAGGAGAACACCAAATGCGCAAGCGCGCGACCGCTCGCGGCGGTTAACCTACGCGGGTAATCGTTAATCGAACATTTACGCGCATCACATATCGCTGGCGACGCCATTGAATGTGGATGTCGGGCTGCTGCCGGCCGCGTTGAAGGCGGCAATCGCCGCAACAGCGATCAGGGCGGCAATCAGCCCATACTCGATCGCGGTGGCGCCCGAGATAAACACCGCCGAGTATTACCGCGAACGCGCTGTCGCCTGCGAAAAATCGCAGCCGCCGCGACTTCCGACGAGCATCGGCAGCGCACGCTCGAAATGGCTCGGGTCATGGCGAGAGCTAGCCGATATACCGCGCGCGGATGCTGGTAGGACGGATGCTCGTCGGTGACAAACCCTGAGTTGATCCCCGCCAAGCTGGCGTATCTATCGCCTCTCGCCGCCGCTGCCGCCGCCAGTCGTACCCGTGCCGGTCCCGGTAGTTGCCGTCGTACCGCCAGTAGTGCCGGTGCTCGCCGCCGTCGTACCCCTGGTGCCGGTGCTCGCCGTCGTACTCGTGGTGCCGGCACGCGCACCCGCCTCTCTCGTTCCGCGTCGTTCGCTGTTGAGCCGGTGAACGTAGGCAGCCCGTTCCTGGCCGCGACGCAAGCCGCCGCGATTGCTGTGAACGTTATGGTTCATCGCGAAATGGCGTCCGCTGACGCCATGCGAGTGCATCGACATGCTGTGAACCCCACCATGCATGCCTCCACCGTGAAAACCAGATGCATGAAATCCCCCATGGAAACCACCACCGCCACCATGGAAACCACCACCACCACCGCCACCATGGAACCCACCGCCGCCGCCACCGTGGGCCAGGGCCGCTCCGCTCAGCGCAACGGCGATCACGCCGACCATCGCAATAAGTGCAATTGGCCTCATGATGTTTCCTCCCAAATTTTAAGAACGGAGGAAAACGCTCAACAGACTGTAACGGTTCCCCTGACGGTTCAGGTCGGCTTAGTCTCCGTTGCGCCCAAGGGAAGCATGTTGGTCACGGCCATATAGTCGTCGGCGGGGAACCGTCACGATCAAGAGATAGAGATTGGCTGCCAGGCGGCGGCGCTGCTCTGCGTCGAGTGCTGATATCGGGCGGCGCTGTAGGCTCGTAGCTGCATCAGCTCCGGTTCCTTCAGGCGCGCGACGATGTTCGCGGTGAAGGGCTGGCTGGTGCACTTGCCGGCGAGCGCGCCCTTCATCTTGCGCATGGCGTTGCGGCGCTGGTCATCCCCGCGTTTCGTGGCGCGGCGCTCATAGCAGCACCCCTGTTATAGCAGCACCCTGTTTACGCCGTTAAATGCCACGTCCTCTCGGCCAGCGACTACATGAGCCGGCCGGGCTGACCGTCGGTAAGGTCGATGCTTCTTCGCCGCGCGGATCACCGCGCGCCTGGATCATCGAGCACGCGGTCGAGCACCCAATTGGCCAGATCGTGCACTAGCGGTTCCAGATGCGTCAGCCGACCCGGACGTGCCAAGGGCGAGCTGAGCCCCTTCTGCTGCAAATTCGAGATGTTGTTGTCTTCCGGGATTGAGATGTCCCAGCGCTTGTAATAGCGCTGCACGATTTCCGAGAAATCGTTGCGCTGCACGGTCTTCTTCGGGAAGCTCGACCCGACAACCAGCTTGGTGCGGCTGGCCGATACCGGGTGCAGTTCCAGCCACCACATGCAGTCGCGCGTCGCGCCGAACATCGTGCTGGGATAGATCAGCGGATACCAGCTTCCTTGCGCGGCTTGGCCCTCGAGGCTCTCGATATCGGGAAATCCGGTGTCGCCGACCAACAGCGCGCGGCTGCCCTCATGCTCCTTCCACAGGGCGATCCACTCGCCCTGCGTCGGCTGTTTCTGTGCGTGCGGCCCCTTCTGGCGCTGCAGGGTCGAGCGGTGGACGGTCGGTACGTGGTAAGCCTCCATCGCGTTCTCGACGTAGACCTTCCAGTTGCAGTCGAGCAGGTATTCCTTGCGGCGGACGCAGACCATGTCCTCGAAACGGTAGGAGGCCAGCCGTTCGGGCAGGTCGCCGAGCCAATCCGACAACGGCGCCGCGACCGGGTCGAAATTGAGGAACATGAACCCGGCCCACATCTCCAGCCGGACCGGAACGAGGCCGTATTCGGCGAAATCGAAATTGCGGCTCTTGTCGATCTCGGGCGCCGATAGAAGCTGCCCGTCCAAGCCATAGGCCCAGGAGTGGTAAGGACAGCGGAACGCGCGGCAATTGCCTTCGCCGACCGCGACGATCGCACCGCGGTGTCGGCAGGAATTCGCGAATGCGCGCACCTCGCCGTCGCTGTCGCGCACCACGACCACCGGCACACCGACGAAGTGGAGCGTAAAGTAGTCGCCTGGCTGAGGGATGCGGTCGGCGCGTCCGATGAAGTTCCAAGCGTTCATGAAGATCCGCTCGACCTCGCGGCGGAAAAAAGCTTCGGAACGGTAGCAGAACGGCGGCAGGGTCTCGGCGTCTTCGAGCGGCCGGCGTACGCCGGCATAGATCGTGGGCGAAAAGATGTCCGGCTCGGTCGGCAAATAGGGTTGATCCAGCATTCCGTGCTCTCCGCAGGCCAAAACCGCGTTTTCGAGTCTAGCAGACTGGGTTAGACTCGGTCGAGTTTCGGTGGCGAGTTTCATTGCCGAGTTTTCGCGACGCTCGCCGGCGCGAGCTTCCTCAGGAGAGCACATGGCCATCGTCGAGATCCCGGCCCGGAAGGGCGAGGCCGCGCGCATGCGGAAAGGCCAGATTGTCAAGGTCATCAACACCCGAGGCCAGCAGGTGGTCGATACCTGGGCGTTCAACGCCGACGATCTGCGCGAATTCATGTCGATGGAGCATTCGCGGGTGTCGATCGGCGGCATCATCCCGAAGATCGGCAGCGTCTTCGTCACCAACAAGCGGCGGCCGATCTTGACGGTCGTCGAGGATACATCCGGCGGTATTCACGATACCTTGATCGCCGCCTGCGACCGCTACCGCTACGAGGGGCTTGGCTGCACCGAGTATCATGACAACTGCACCGACAACCTTGCCGCCGGGCTTGCCGGGCTAGGCCTGACCCCGCCGGAGACGCCGTCGCCGCTGAACCTGTTCATGAACATCCCGGTCATCGACGGTAACGCGATCGAGTTCCGTCCGCCGGTCAGCACCCCCGGCAGCTACATCGCGCTGCGTGCGGAGATGGATTGCGTCGTCGCCTTCTCCGCTTGCCCGCAAGACATGATCCCGATCAACGGCACGGGGATGCGACCGACCGAAGCGCATTTTGAAATCGTCGACTGATCCGGCTGTGACAGTTAGTGACCTGCACCTCCGCTTCGAGACGCGCGCGACGAAGCCGCTGGTGTTCCGGATCACCGAGCCGCTGATCGCCGCCGCCCAGGCGCGCAGCGGCCTCGAGGGGCGCGTGAGCTTGGGCGAGGATCTGCGCGATCTCTGCTGGCTTGCCGATGCCGTCGGGCTTGTCACCTCGAACGATATCATCCGCGACCCGAAATTCCCGATCGGCGAATTGGCCAAAGCGGCGCCGCGTCTGCACTGGATTCACATCATCGGCGCCGGGATCGAACCGCTGCTGCCGCTCGATTGGCTGCCGGATCAAGTGGTGCTCACCAACAACAGCGGCATCCATGTCGAAAAGATGCGCGAGTCGGCGGCGATGGCGCTGCTGATGCTCAATGCGCGGCTGCCGGCGATGATTACCAATCAGCGGAAGGCGCGCTGGGACCAGATCTTCACGCCCAGAATAGCGGGCAAGACGGTCCTAATCATCGGCCTCGGCGATATGGGGGGCGCGGTAGCCGGCGCCGCGAAGGCGCTCGGGCTGCGGGTCGTCGGCGTTCGCCGTAGCGGCACGGCGCACCCGGATGTCGATCGTATGGTTCCGGTTGGAGCGCTCGACACCGTGCTGCCGGAGGCCGACTTCGTCGTGCTCGCCGCGCCGCTGACCCCGGAGACGCGCAATCTTCTAGACCGGCGTCGGATCGGGCTGATGAAGCCCGGGTCGGGGTTTTTCAACGTCGGCCGGGCCGGATCGGTCGACCATCAGGCGCTGGTCGAGGCATTGCACTCGGGCGCCGTGTCCGGCGCGATCCTCGATGTGTACGATCCGGAGCCGCTGCCCAAAACCTCACCATTGTGGCATGCCGACAATGTCGTGCTGACGCCGCACGTCACCTCGGACGATCTGGACGAATACCTGCCGATGACCTTGGACCTAGTGTTCGCCAACGCCGCCCGGCTGATGCGCGGTGAGCCGCTGGCCAATGCAGTGGATCTGGCACTGGGGTACTAATGGGCTAGCCACCCCGCGGGCTCCACAAAACGGGAACGCTCCGTGCTAATTGTCGTCGAGCAGATTCTCGCGTCTCTCCGCGCTCGACAATGTCGCGATCGGGCCGCGCCGCGTGCTGGGTTTGCCGCTGGCTGAGGCCGCGAGCGGGCGGCCGAGTATCTTGACCAGGTGCGCCTGTCGGAGCACATGGCAAAACGCCCGTCGCAGCTGTCGGGCGGGCAACAGCAGCGCGTGGCGATCGCCCGCTCGCTGGCGATGCAGCCGGTTTTGATGTTGTTCGACGAGCCGACATCGGCGCTCGATCCCGAGCCGGTCGGGAGGTCCTCGAAGTTATCCGCAACCTGGCGTGGGACGGGATGACGATGCTGGTCGTGACGCACGAGATGCAGTTTGTGCGCGAGGTTGGGACCCGCATCGTCTTCATGGACGCCGGCAGGATCGTCGAGGAGGCGGAACCCACGGCGTTTTTCCGCGCGCCGAAACAGGAACCGGGCGCGCGAGTTCCTGCGCTGCATAAATACGGATATCATGGCTTGATCGAGCGCGCGCCGCTCTTTTGTTTGCACGCCACCTAGCGAGGAATTGCTCCAGAGGAGGTCCAATGCGAGACGAACGCCGCGGCGAAATGATGAGGCTCGGCGCGTTCTTCCACCCGACCGGCAACCATGTCGCTGCCTGGATGCACCCCGAGGCGCAGATCGATGCCGGCACCAATTTCCGGCATTACGCGCAGATCACCCAGACCGCCGAGCGCGGCAAATTCGATCTGATGTTCGTGGCCGACGCGGTCGCGGTGCGCGACGGTAAGCTCGCGGCGCTCTCCCGCTGGCCGCAATACATGGCCTATTTCGACCCGCTGACCTTGTTGCCGGCGCTCGCGGCGGTCACCAGCCGTATCGGCGTCGTCGGGACCGCGACCACCAGCTACAACGAGCCCTACCACATCGCCCGCAAATTCGCCTCCCTCGACCTGATCAGCAACGGTCGCGCCGGCTGGAACGTTGTGACGTCGTCAGCCGTCAACGAGGCGTATAATTTCGGCCGCGAGGCGCATTACGAGCATGGCGAGCGCTACGATCGGGCGAACGAGTTCGTCGAGGTCGTCAAGGGGTTGTGGGACAGCTGGGAAGACGACGCGTTCATTCGCGACCGCTCTACCGGCCGCTATTTCGACCCCGCCAAGCTCCATGCGCTGAACCACAAGGGAAGGCACTTTTCCGTGCGCGGACCGTTGAATGTGGCGCGGCCGCCGCAGGGGCATCCCGTGCTGTTTCAGGCCGGGTCGTCGGAGGCCGGCCGCGACTCGGCCGCCCGATTCGCTGAAGGCGTGTTCACGCCGCAGCACAACCTCGCCGCCGCGCAGGATTTCTACCGCGACCTGAAGGGGCGCATGAAAAAGTACGGCCGCCCCCCCGAGGCGCTGAAGATCATGCCGGGGCTCAACGCGATTGTCGGCCGCACCGCCAAGGAGGCCGAGGAAAAGCACCGCTTCCTGCAATCGAAAATCCATCCGGATGTCGGACTTGAGCTGCTGTCGAACCAGCTCGACAACATGGATTTGTCCGAATACGACCTTGATGGCCCGTTGCCTGAGATTCCCGAGCATGTTGCCGCGCTCGCCGGTCAGACCTCGATGCGCAACATCGTTCGCTGGGGGCGTGAAGAGGGGCTGACCATCCGCCAGATTTACGAGCGGTTTGCCGGCGCGCGCGGCCAGCGGACGCTGATCGGGTCGCCGATCGATATCGCCGACGACATGGAAAAGTGGTTCCGCGGCTACGGGGTCGACGGCTTTCTCGTGCACCCGCCCTATCTGCCGGGCGGGATCGAAGATTTCGTCGATCTGGTCGTCCCGGAATTGCAGAGCCGCGGCCTCTTTCGCGAGGACTACGAAGGTACGACTCTGCGCGAGAACATGGGACTGGAGCGGCCCAAAAACCGCTACGCTGCCTGACCACTCGGCCTAGAACTCACGCAGCGTGCTGCCGAAATATTCTGTCCGCACCAGCCCGCGCCACTGAATTCGCCGCCCACCGGAAGCGCGCCTGCGAGGAGATGGCCAAGGCCGGCCCTCGACAGCCTCCTGATCTTCCGCCAGGAAGGCATGTATTACTTGACCGGCTATGCACGTCTTGGTTCGACTGGAGCTCCCGGACTATAAATCGCAGCTAACGGCCAGGCTATGATTGCAAATCCGAGATGCCCCTCGTCAACGGTGCGATAGGCTCCAAGGGCGCCAACCCCGCCCAAGTTCAGCAGGCGCTCGACGAGAGCGGTCTCAGCGTCACCGGTGCCGGCGTCAAGGTCGGCGTGCTCTCCGACAGCTTCAACAATCTCGGTGGCGCGGCCGCAGACGAGGCGGATGGCGCGCTGCCGCCGGCCGCAGACATACAGGTGCTGGCGGATCTCGCGTCGGGCGGCAGCGACGAAGGCCGCGCGATGATGCAGATTATACACGATATAGCCCCGGGCGCGGGCTTGGCGTTCTACACTGCCGTCAATAGCGAGCAGGATTTCGCCAATGGCATCCTGGCGCTGGCAGCCGCCGGATGCAAAGTCATCTGCGACGACATCTCCTATTTCGATGAACCATTCTTCCAGAACGGCATCGTCGCGCAGGCGATCCAGACCGTGGAGGCGGAAGGCGTTGTCTACCTGACCGCAGCCGGGAACAACGCCAGCAACGCATACCAGGCAGCCTGGTCAGCGATTTCGGGCAGCTTTGACGGGCAGACGCTGACCGACGCTGAGAGCTTCTCCGGCAGTCTCGTCCAGACTGTCACGCTCGGAGCCACCGCCGCTGGTTTAACCGCACAGCTGCTTTTGGAATGGAATCAGGCTTACGGCGACGCAACGTCGGACCTCGAGATACTAGCGTTCCAGAACGGGCGTCTCGTCTCGACGGCGACCAACAGATCGAGCGGCGAGCCGACCAATCCGTGGATAGATTTGTCCCTCAGCAAAGCGGGAACCTATCAAATCGCGGTCGAGAACCTATCCGGACCCAATCCAGGACTGATCAAGGAAGTTGCCGAGGGCGACGGTCTGCCATTTACGATCGGCGGAGCGAATGTCGGCTCGGTCTATGGCCACGCCATGACGCCGGGCGCCATTACCGTAGGAGCCGTCAATAGCGCCGAAACCCCGGCTTTCGGCGTCAATCCAGCGCAAAGCGAAGGGTTCTCGTCCTCGGGTGCCGGGACGGAGTTGCTGTTCAGCAATAGCGGGGTCGCGCGTTCATCGCCCGAGTTGCTCAGTCCGGTCGCCGTGTCCGGGGTTGATGACATCAGCACGACTCTTCCGAACGATCTGAGTGATTTTTACGGCACCTCGGCTTCCACGGCCAGTGTAGCCGGTGTCGTCACGCTGATGCTGCAGGCCAATCCAAGTCTCACTCCTGCCCAAGTCGACGCAATATTACAAGAGTCGGCGCTGCCGATGACGAATTCCGAGGTGAGCGGTGCGGGCCTAGTCCGAGCCGATGTTGCCGTTGCCGATGCTCTGGCCATGGGGGGAAGCATTGTCGTGGCCTCCGCCTGGGCGTCGGGGGTATCGGGAGATTTTTCGGTCGCCGGCAATTGGAACCCGGCGGGCGTGCCGGGGCCAAGCAATGAGGTCGCGTTAAGCGCCGCCGGAACCTATACGGTCACCAGCAGCGCCAACGAGACGGTCAACAGCCTATCGACCTCGGCTGGGGCGACCCTGATGGTGACCGACGGCGCCTTTACGATCGAGGACGGGACCGGGGCGGGAGTCAATGCCGGCGCGTTGGTTGCAGCGGGCGGCCTGTTAAAGATCATCGGTCCGATCGCCGGCAGCGGGTCGGTAATGATCGAAGGCGGCTCGCTCGACCTCGACGGCACTTATGCCGGCGACGTAGTGTTCAGCGGTCCGTTCGGGTCGTTCATCGGCGATGCCGGCCAGCACAACCTGGTCGGCAACGGCGGGGACAACACGCTCGACTATTCGGCGGCAACGAGCGGAGTGCAGTTCAACCTATTCACCGGCCTTGCCTTCAACAATTTCGATGGGCCGATGGTCAATGTCGACAATTTCTCCAACATCTCTTTCTTTATCGCCGGTGTCGGTACCATCGATAACGATTTCATCGGCGGTGCGGGCAATCACGCCTTCAACGGCAGCAGCAGTTTCGGCAACATCCTGGACTATTCGAACAGTTCAGGTCTGGTGCAGATAAATGTCTCGGTCGGGGTGGCGCAGAACGGGTTTGGCGGCACCGACCAGTTCTACAACCTCCAAAGTTTTATTGGCGGCAGCGGCACCAACATTTTTTACGCCACCAGCGCCGCCGGGGCAACGATCGGTGGTGGTTTCGACGGCAATGGCAGCGCCAATACACTTGATTACTCGCTGGCGACGGTGCCGATCACCTTCGATTTCGGCCTCGGCAGCAACAGTCTGACGGTCGGCACTTCCACCACCACATCGGCCACGGACAGCTTTGCCGACATCCAGAATTTCAATGGGGGCAGCGGCAACGATACTTTCATCGGCGGTCCCGGTAACCACGTAATCAACGGCATGGGCGGGGTCAACACGCTCGATTATTCCGCCGCGACCACCGGGGTGCAATTCGACATCGCCGCAGGGCTCGCCTACAATGATTTCGGCGGCCCCGCGGTCACCGTCGACAGATTTTCCAACATCGACACCTTTATCGGCGGCAGCGGCAACAACGTCTTCTACGGCGGCAGCGGCAGTAATGTCCTTGACGGCGGCGCCGGCGGCACCAACACGCTCGATTATGCCGCCGCGCCGGGTGCGGTCAGCATCAATCTCACCGGTGGCCCCGGCGCTGGTACCGCCAGCAACGGGTACGGCGGCACCGATACTTTCGAGCATTTCCAAATCTTCGAGGGCGGCGCCCTTCAGGACGATTTCACCGCCAATAACGGACCCGGCACCTATATCCTCGTCGGCGGCGGCAATTCCGACATCTTCTCCTTCAGCGGCAACTTCGGCGAGGGAACAGTCACAGACTTCACTCCCGGCAACGATCAAATCTATCTCGCCCAGAACGAGTTCGTCGATTTCGCCGCTGTGCAGAGCCATGCGCAGCAGGTCGGCGGCAACACCATGATCACCCTGAGCGCCAGCGACTCGATTACCCTGCAAGGGATTTCGCTCTCCAGCCTCAACGCCAGCATGTTTCACTTCCTGTAGATGGTGCTCAGCCGACCTCTTCCTGACCCAATTGCGCGTGCGACGGCGTGTATGAGGCGCTCGACGCCTGCGAGCCGCTCAGCCGGGCGCCGCGCCACCTACTGATTGCGCAGCGCTGAGAGGGGAGGGCGCAGAGCTGTCCCGCTCACTCCGCCGAAGGCTCATGCGCCGGCGCCGCCGTCCGGATCGATGGCGCAGAACGCCGTCGACAGCGAGAATAAGCGTCGTCACCGCGATCAGGAAGGCGCTGACCGCGGCGATCGTCGGCTCGACCTGAAGGTTGAGACTGTTCCAGATCCGCACCGGCAGGGTCTGCGCGCGTACCCCGGCGAGAAACAACGAGATCAGCAATTCGTCGAACGAGGCAAGAAACGCAAAAAGGGCGGCCGACATTACGCCCGGCAGCGCGATCGGCAGCACGACGCGACAGAACACGCGGACAGGGCTGCCGCCAAGGCCGAGTGCCGCACGCTCCAGGTTCGGATCGACCGCATGCAATGCCGAGAGCAGGATCAGCAGCACGAGCGGCATGGCGATTACCGCATGGCACAAACCGAGCCACAGGAAATTGCCGATCAGCCCGAGCTTGCCGGCGAGATAGTACATCGCGATCGCGGTGATGATGCTAGGGACGATGACCGGGGTCAGCATCAGCGACAGCAGCAATTTCTTGCCGGGGAATTCGGTGCGCAGAAACGCATAGGCGGCGAAGAAGCCGATGGTCGTCGACACGACACAGGCTATGGCGCCGATGACAAGGCTTGACAGCAGCGCCCGCTGCCATTGCAGGTTGCCGAGAAACCGGGCGAACCATTGCAACGACAGCGCGCTCGGGGGAAAACGCAGATAGCCGTCGCCGCTGAAGGCGAGGATAACGACGATCACGATCGGCACCATCAACCATAGGCACGTCAGCGCGACGTAGAGGCGGAGCAATCTGCCAGGCCAACGGCGCATGAATCAGCGCGCCCCGATCAAGCGACGGATGTCGGTGATGCGGTAATAGAGCGCGTACAGCAGCAGTGTCACGACCAGCAAGGTCAGCGACATCAGGGCCGCCGAGGGCCAGTCGATCGCGACTTCGAGTGCGCGGTCGATCAGCATCGCGATCATTATGTCGTGCTGGCCGCCCATCAGCGCCGGCGTGATGAAAAAACCGATCGACAGGATGTAGACGATCAGCGCGCCAGACAGGACGCCGTGCAGGCTCAACGGAAAATACACCCGCCAGAAGGTATAAAAGCCGCTTGCGCCGAGACCGGCGGAGGCGCGCAGCAGCGACGGGTCGATCGCGCGCATCGCAGCGTAGAGCGTCAGCACCATGTAGGGCAGCAGCACATAGCTCATGCCGATGAGGACGCCGAGCCGGTTGTACATGAGCGGCAGCGGGGAGTGGACTAGCCCAGTCGCCATCAGGACATTGTTCACGAGTCCGTGCTCGCCGAGCAGCACCATCCACGAAAAGGTGCGCACGATGATACTGGTGAAATACGGCAGCACGATCGACAGCACGACGATGCTGACGCCGATACCGGTCGCCGTCGTCAGGTAGTAGGCGATCGGGTAGCCGATCAGCAGCACCGTCGCGGTAACGATAGCCGAGATCCAATTGGTCGTGCCCAGCGCGGTCAGATAAGCCTGCGACAGCAACAGATCCCGAGCCTGATCAATAAAATCAGCGGTGGTGCCGTCGAATTCGGTGAACGTGCGGACGAAGAACAAGACAAGCGGTACCACAAACATGAATATCAGCATCGCCAACGCCGGCAGCATCAGCAGCAGCGTCCGGTCGCGCGGCGCCTTTTGCGCGGCAAGCGATCCAGGCCTCAGCGGCGCGACAGCGCTGGTCATCGCTGGCTCATCGCCCTTCGGCAGGAGAATCAGCCGAAAGGATCAAGCTGTCGGCAACCGGCCAGCGCAGCACCACCGGCGCGCCTACGGGCAGCGGTGTGACGCCGGCCGCATTCTGCAGATCGACCGTAATCGGCGCAGCGCCGTCGAGCTCAACGGCATAGCGCAGAATATTGCCAAGAAACGAGCAGCGGCGGACTTTTCCGGCGAGCGTGTTTGCACCTGGGTTCCCGGCCGCGGCCGTCGCTGGCGTGATCTCGACCCGCTCGGGCCGGATGAACAACATACCTGGGCCACTGGTGCAGTTGTCGCTGCGCGGCGCGCGCAATTCCTGGCCGAAGGGGAGGCGCAGCCGCATGACTTGCCCCCCCTCAGCCATCACCGTTCCTTCGATCAGGTTCGCTTCGCCGAGAAAGCGGCCGACAAACGGATTGGCTGGACGCTCGTACACCTCGCCGGGCGTTCCGACCTGGTCGATCCGACCGTGGTTCATGATGGCGATGCGGTCGGACATGCTCATCGCCTCTTCCTGGTCGTGCGTGACGTAGAGCACGGTCATGCCGAGACGCTGCTGGATCTCCTTGATCTCGACCTGCATCTCGAAGCGCAGGTTCTTGTCGAGCGCGCCGAGCGGCTCGTCCATCAGCACGACCGGTGGATGGAAGACGATCGCGCGCGCCAGGGCGACCCGCTGCTGCTGCCCGCCGGAAAGCTGGCGCGCATCGCGGTCGGCGAAGCGGCCGAGCCGCACCAGTTCGAGTGCCCAACTCACGCGCTCGCCGATCGCATCCTTCGCCCAGCGCCGCGCGCGCAGCGGGAAGGCGATGTTCTCGAAGACATTGAGGTGAGGGAAGATCGCGTAGTTTTGAAACACCATGCCAAAACCGCGCTTCTGCGGCGGCACCGCGGCGATGTCCTCGCCGTCGACAAGGATGGCGCCCCCATCGGGGCGGGTAAATCCGGCGACCATCATCAAGGTCGTGGTCTTGCCCGACCCCGAGGGCCCGAGCAGCGAGAAGAACTCGCCCGGCGCGATCGAGACGGCGATCGCATCGACGACGGCTTCGTCGCCGTAACGTTTGGTCAGCCCACGCAACTCGACTGCGCCGCCGGCCCCTTCGGTATTCGGTGCGGCAAGCGGCGCGGGCGGCGCCAATTCGGCCACCATCGCCGCCGCCCGGCTTCGCTCCGCTACGACAGGATCCATTTCGACCATATCGAATTGACCTTCGCGCGGTTGTTTGACCACCAATTCACATCCTGGATGAAGCAGCGCTTCATGTTTTCGGGGCTGCCGGGCAGATTGGCGATCTGAGCCGGGGTCAGGAGGCCGAACACCTTGGTGTTTGTCGGGCCGTAATTCAGTTCTTTCGGCATGCCGACTTGCGCCTTCGCCTGCATTGCGTAATCGACGTAGAGCTGCGCCTCCTTCATGTTCTGCGCATCCTTGAAGATGCCGTAAGCCTGAACCTGCAGCATGTTCTGGTTCCAGTCGACCGCGACCGGCGCACCCTTGTCCGCGATCGCCTGCAGGCGGCCGTTCCAGATCGACCCCAAGACCACGTCCCGGTCCGCCAGCATTTGCGCCGACAGCGCGCCGGTATCCCAGAATTTCTTGATGTCGGCCTTGATCCGCGACATCGATTTGAAGGCGCGGTCGATATCGATCGGAAAGATCTTGTCCATCGGCACGCCGTCGGCGATCAGCGCGAATTCGAGGTTCGGCGAGCCGGACGCCATGTCGGCCAGCATGCGAGCGCCAGGGAATCTCTTCACGTCCCAGAACGCGGTCCAACCCTTCGGCTGCGAGTCATTCGGGAAGGTGTCCTTGTTGTAACCGAGCACGGTCGCGTAGAGCGCCATCCCGACCGTCCTGTCAGTCCGGTACTCTTCCGGCACGTCGTTCGGGTCCGCGTACTTCCACGCGGCGTAGTCGATGGGCGCCAGCGCACCCGCCTTGTCCAGTTCGACCAATCCGTCGAGCCCGGCATCAGCGACATCGAGCTCGGTGGTGCCCGATTTCACCATCGCCAGCATCTTGGTCAACGTGGTTGGTACGATGACGACCTCGATGCCCGTCTCCTTCGTGAACGGGTCGTAGATGTATTTCTTTTGCGTATCGCTCCAAGCGCCGCCCGGGTTGCGCACGACGACCTGCCCGGCGGCGCGCGCCGGGCGCGCCAGCACATAGGGCATCGCCAGCACCGCGCTGCCGCCGGCCAATACGTTCCGCCTCGTCAGAATGGTCCGGGTCATCTCGCGTCTCCCTCCCCTGGTTTCTAGTGAAATCGCTTGCTGCTGAACGGCGCTAACGGCATGTCGGGAGGCTCTCCGATGACCATCTGTTTGATCAGCCGACCGGTCGGCGCGCCGCCGGTCATGCCAGTATGCCCGTGGCCGAACGCAAGAAACAGGCCGCGACAGCCGGGCGCCTCGTCGATCACCGGGAGACTGTCGGGAAACGATGGGCGAAAACCCATCCAAATCGAATGGTCGCTCGCCGCAAGCCCCGGCAGCATCGCCTTTGCCTGCCGCAGCAGCACGTATGCTCGCTCCTCGTTCATCGGCAGGTCGAGCCCGCCGATCTCGACCGTGCCGGCGAGGCGCAGCCCGTCCTCCATCGGGGTGATACTGAAGCCGCGACCGCGGCTGAGGATCGGAACGCGCGGCACGACGGTCGCATCGCGCAGCATCATGTGGTAGCCGCGCTCGGTCTCCAGCGGCAGCTTGATGCCGAGCGGTCGCAGCAATTGCTGCGACCAAGCGCCGGCGCTGACCACAACCTTGCCGACCAGATGGTTGGCGCTGTTGGTCACGACCCGCCAGGCGGGTCCCTCGGCCAGCAGCTTGAGGACGCGTTCCGCGCGCAACGTGCCGCCGGCCTCCGCAAAAAGCCGAGCGAGGGTACCAACCAGACGGCGCGGGTTGATGGTATGGCCGTTCTTCGGCAGCAGCACCGCCCGCGTCACCGCGCGTCCGAGCTCCGGAACCAGCTGGCGCAATTCGTCGGCGCTCAGCCATTCGGCGACAACCTCATGCTTCTGCCAAAGACGCCGGTAGATGGCTTCGCTCGGCGACGGTTCGGCGCTCTCCCAGATATGCACCTGGCCCGAGACGCGGATCAAATCGTCGAACTCGCGCCCGAGCAGCTCGCGATAACAGTCGAGCGCAGCGACATGCAAAGCGCGCAACGCATCGGACCCGGCTTCAACTTGCGTCATTCGCCCGGCGGCAATCCACCGCATCAGCCACGGCAGCGCCTTCGGCAGGTAGCTCGGGCGTACCGCCAACGGCCCGAGCGGATCGTTGAGCCAGCGCGGCACCGCTTTGAGCATTCCCGGCATCGCGATCGGCACGCAGTTTTCGACGCTGAGCAGCCCGGCGTTGCCGAAGGACGCCCCACCGCCAGGTGGCAACGGATCGATCACCGAAACGGGCAGCCCCGCGCGCTGCAGGTACAGGGCTGCCGACATGCCGACAATGCCAGCTCCGATAATCGCGATCGAGTTCGGGTCCGCGGTCATAAGGTGCCACTTCTACCGCGTCCGCGACCTGGGCGCGAACGGCGTCAGGCTAACTCGCAGATTTCGAGGATGGTCAGCAGGTAGATGCGAACCATGTCGAGGTAGTCCGCGATGTCGACGCGTTCGTCGGGCATCGTGTTGTAGCGCCCGCCCGGGCCGCAAACGACGCCCTCCATGCCGGCGCTTTCGTATAGGTGGCCGGCATCTGTCCCGTAGAAGCCGGGCGGCGTGATGGCGCCGGTCGGCTGCTCCTTGCCGCGCACATCGCGATAGGCACGGTTGATCGCCTGCACGATGCGGCTCTCGCGCGACACTTCGAAGGCCGGCATCGTGAGGCGGCCTTCCTCGGCCGTTAGCCGCGCCTCGAGTCCGGGAAAACGCTGCTTCAATTCGCCGAGCACCGTCTCGATATCGGCCAGGGCGCCAGCCCGATTCTGGCCGGGCGCGAAGCGGCCCGAGCCCTTGATGCGCACATAATCCGCCACCTGCGGCGGTCGCCATTCGTGCAGGTCCTGGCCCAGCGCTCCGTGAACCACGCCGACGTGGACGCGATTGATGCCGGCATGCTCGGGGGAGCGCGCCCCGGAAAATCTCATCGCGTTGAGGCGCGGGATCAGGTCGCAGGCGGCGGCGACGGCATCGACCGCCTCCTCGCGTTTCGACATATGCCGCGTCTTGCCGATCAGCTCGATCGTGAAGACGAAGGCCGCGGCGTGCATGGTCAGGGCCGCCAGGTCGGTCGGCTCCGAATTGATGAAGTAATCCGCCTTGACGCCCTGTTCGATGAACGCCGCCGTGCCGACCCCGCCCTGCAATTCGCCCACTACATAGGTGAGGATAACGTCGCCCTTCAGCCTGGCGCCGGTCTTGATCAGCGTCCGCAACGCGCAGAAATAGGCTGCGTCGCCCGCCTTCATGTTGGAGACGCCGATGCCGTAGATGAAGGTGTCGTCGACCTTGCCGGCCCAAGGATCGACGGTCCAGCCTTCGGAAACCGGATTGGTGTCGAGATGGCCGTTGAATAGAAGGCTGTTGCCGCCGCCCACACCGCGCCAGCGGCCGATGGCGTTGACGCGGTTCCCTGAAACTGGCGTCAGCGCCGCCCCGAGGCCGAGCGCCTGCATCTCCCGCACCATGAAGTCGGCCAGCGTGCGCTCGCCCTCAGTTTGCGTGTAGCTCTTGTGCTGCACCATGCGGCTGAGGAAATCGAGGCAGGACTTTTCGTTGATGCCGGCTAGCAAGGCCTCGGGCGTCATGTCTCCCCCAGGCATCTCTTTCGTCAAAAGAACAGCCAATCAGGCTTGCGCTGGCGACCAATTGTACAACCGGGTCAATGTCTCGCCCATCAGCGCGGCGCGGTCGCTGTCCGATAGCCGGTCGGTGACGCGAAATGCCTCGACGCCTTGCTTGTAGGTCAACAAGGCGACCGCGCGCGTCCAGTCGGTGCCCCACATGCAGCGGCCCATGCCAAAGGCGTCGAAGATACGAC
>Ga0070766_10000549_pt1 | contig 16767 bp, 15 predicted proteins | sample HubBroMetageWFT6_FD_69782 | JGI IMG/M metagenome (GOLD analysis project Ga0070766, IMG submission 69782) | Warmed and freeze-thawed soil microbial communities from the Hubbard Brook experimental Forest, New Hampshire - Hubbard Brook CCASE Soil... | ecosystem: Environmental > Terrestrial > Soil...
GCTACTGGGAAGACCAGGGCTATTCGTGGTTTTACGGTTTATAGCGCTCTATCATGCGTGGGCTGGGGGTGGAGAAGATGAGCGATGCGGTCGTCGAAATCATGCAAGCGAGAAGCAAAAGTAACGACGACGAAGACAACGAGCCCGTGGTTCTGGCGCGGGCGGTTTACGAACATCCATTCGTAGTGCGCCTGTGCCATTGGCTGAATACGGTTTCGCTGTTTGTGATGGTGGGCAGCGGGCTGCAGATTTTCCGCGCCTTTCCGAGCTTCGGCGCCAAGATTCCGCAGAAGGACTTGCTGCATTGGCCGAGGGCATTCGCTATCGGCGGCTGGCTCGGTGGCGGGTTGCAGTGGCATTTGACGTTTATGTGGATATACCTCGGAACCGGAATTCTTTATTTTGGTTATCAGATTCTCAGCGGCAACTATAGACAGGTGTTGTTTATGCCCCGCGACATTCCCGGGGTGTGGCCGATGGTGAAGCATTATTTTTTCTTCGGGCCGAAGCCCCCGGTTCGCGAAGCCTACAACCCACTGCAGAAGCAGGCTTACACCGCCGCGATTGTTCTCGGAGTTCTCTCTGTGGTCACCGGGTTTGCGGTGTGGAAGCCGGTGCAGTTTTCCTGGCTCGCATGGATGATGGGTGGATTTCACTATGCCCGCATCTGGCACTTTGCCGTGATGTGGGCGATTTTGTTTTTTGTCTTGGGACATCTGGTGATGGTCATTCTGCATGGCTGGAACAATTTCTTTTCTATGTTGACCGGCTGGAAGAAAGATCCGGAGTACGTGATTGCGGTCGATCCGGCGGCTAAAGGCGAAGCTGAAAGAGAAGATGATCGCGGCACGCCTGAAGGCGTGCCCTGAAACGAATTGATATAAGGGCAGGTTCGCAATGGGGTATTGGCTTCTGTCGTAACCGCTCGGGTCAAAATACAAGGGTGGCTCAGGCCCTGCGGGGTTTTGTGCGCGACTCTAAAGATGTCCGAACCAGTCATGGCGTTGAAAAATCCGGAGCAAACAGGCGCGCGCGAGCGAGATTTAATTTCGGATGTGCAGCGCGGGCAGCATGAACTGTTCTACGAGCTGGTCCGGCCCTATGAGCGGCGTGTCTTCGCCGCGGCGCTCGCTATCCTGCGGAACGAACAAGATGCCGAGGATGCTGTCCAGGAAGCGATGTTGAAGGCGTTGGCGAACATCAAGCAATTTCGTGCCGAGGCGCGTTTCAGCACCTGGCTGATCCAGATCACGGTGAATGAGGCCCTGATGCGCCGGCGAAGGGAGCGAACTGTGGCGATGGAAGGACTCGACGGTCATCGTTCCGGCCGGGGCGATGAAGAACGGGAGTACGCGCCCCGCGATTTTGCCGATTGGCGCGAGATTCCCTCGGAAGCTCTGGAGCGCAAGGAAGTGCGGTTGAAGCTGGCAGAGGCCCTGGGAACGCTGGATCGCAAGTATCGCGAGGTTTTTGTGCTGCGCGACATGGAACACCTGAACATTCAGGAGACGGCGGAGGCGCTGGGTATCACGGTTGCCTCGGTGAAGACGCGGTTGTTGCGGGCGCGCCTGATGCTGCGCGACCTGCTGGCCGCCGGATGGGAGCAGGGCTGGTTCAGCCGGCTGCCGTTCGAGAAGGGAAACAAGCCATGGTAGCGAACCAGAAAATATCGAACTGCGAACAGGTCTGGCGCGAAATTTCAAATTACGTCGATGGAGATGTGGACGCTGCGCTGCGCTCGACCATGGAAGCGCATTTCCGTACATGTCAGCGTTGTGCCTCGGTATTGGCGGGAACGCGGAATGTGATGCAGCTCTATGGCGATGAGCGCATGCTGGAGGTGCCGGCAGGGTTCAGCCAGCGCCTTGAAAAGCGGCTGGAAAATCGGCTGATGCCGGGGGCTTCGGGCGGCGCATCGCGGTGGTCGAGCTGGGCAGCGTGGCTGGTGCCGGTCGCGGCGCTGGCCCTGATCGCTGGCGGGTTGAAGTTGGCGAACACCTTAACTTTCAAACATCCCGCCAAGTCGATACTCGCCGCACCGGGCCACGATATTCCTCCCGATCTGGTGGTGGTGGTTTCGACGGGATCGAAGCTCTTTCACGTGCCGGGATGTGCTTTCATTCACGACAAGGCTACGGAGCGCACGCTGACGGCGAAAGAAGCGATTCAGGATGGCTATGTGCCGTGTTCGCGCTGCCTGCGACAGTACCTTAAGACAGGGCTGACGGGGCATTCTGGTGCGGAGATTGCCGGCGAGGAAGCGGAAGAACAGCAGGAACTGCTCAGTGCGGCGGGCGTTAAGTGAGGCGAAACGGCGCGGACGCATTCGCCCGCGCCTGGAAGACTTAGTTCGGTTTCATCTGGTCGTTCTTCATCGTGTCGTCTTTCTTCATCGTGTCATCTTTCTTCATGCTGTCGTCCTTCTTCATTGTGTCCGTCTTGGCCGTCTTCGCGGTCTTTGCGGTTTTGGCTGTCTTGGGCTTGGCAGCGGGCTTGCTGTCGCTCTTCATGGAGTCGTCTTTCTTCATGGTGTCTTGCTTGGTAGTGTCTTGCTTCATCGCGTCCTGGGCGAAGGCTGCCATCGAGGCGGCCAAAATACAGGCAAGGGTCAAGCTGCCGAGAGTCTTCTTCATGGTGTTCTCCTTGAGGTGAGTATCGAGTTCGGTCGTCCGGCAAGTCTGCACCTGCAGACCGAGATGAGATTCGCCGGCGCGGGCAAAGTTACAACACGGCAGCGAAAAGAATCAACCACTCCGCGAAAAGCTTACCCATGCGATTTCAAGGCGTCGAGGAACTCGCTGGCGGAAACCACTGTGGCTTGGCGGGGGAACACTTTGTCTACAAGGCAGGCATGAACCTCCGCGTCGGAATCGGCGCAGCAGTCTTTTATCACGATAAGACGGTAGTCCGTGTCAGCGGCGTGGCGCAGCGTCGAAAGAACCACCCCGCTGGTTGCAATCCCGAACAAGATCAGTGTGTCGATATCGTTGGCTCGCAGAATCATTTCAAGGTCAGTACCCGGGAAAGCGCCCACGCGATGCTTGGTGATGACAATATCGTCTCCCTCGGGAGCAACAGCAGCATGAATCGCGCCGCGCGGAGCCTTCAAACATCTGTTGATGCCTGACGGAGTTCTTGAGAGAATTAAACAATGCGTTCCGCGTGCCGATCTCTGGAAACTTTGGCCGGAAGCCGACCTGTACGTGAATAATTCTCACGTCCGAGTTTCGGGCTTGCTTCAGAACGCTGGCTGCCCGTGCCATCAGGCCCTCATCTTTAACATAAGCCGAGACGATGGAAGCATGAAAATCCATGCTCAGTACGGCGCAGCGCGAGGAGTCAGAGGAGTCAAATGAGAGTTGAGTTGTCATGCCAGGCTCCAGATCAAGGACTGCTGGATGAACGCTGGGATGTTTTAGCAGGCCAGTTGATCGCGGGAAATCTTTAATCCGCTCAAATTGCCGAGAGCGGTGACCGCAACGGATTCGGTTTTGAAGAACTCCTGGGCGAGGCTCTGCAGATCGTCGGCAGTGACGGCTTCGATCTTTTCGATAAGTTCATCGAGATCCTGGAAGTGGTCGAAATACATTTCCTGGCGGGCCAGGTTCGACATGCGGGCGGTGCTCGACTCGAGCGAGAGCATCAGGCTGCCTTTCAGCTGGTCTTTGGAGCGGCGCAGTTCCTCTTCCGGCACCGGCTTGGTCTTCAGGTCGCGGAATTCGGCGACCACCGACTTCACAACCTTGGCCGCCGACGCAAGCGAAGTTCCCGCGTAGACTGCCATGCACCCGGTATCGCGATAGGGATTGAGGTCGCTGTAAATCGAGTAGGCCAGGCCCTGGCGTTCGCGGATGTTCTGGAACAGGCGGGAACTCATGCCCCCGCCAAGCAGGGTATTGAGAATGTAGCCGGCATGTCGCTTTTCATGGGCAATGGGATAAGAGGGAACGCCGATACAAAGTTGGACCTGTTCGAGCGCCTTCTTATTGCGCAGCACGATGCGGGGAACGATCTTGGGCGCGGGCGAATGGAAGCCATTCTGCGTGGGTTTCAGGTGCTCGAAGTGCTTGACTACAAGATCGACGAAGTGGTCGTGGTCGAGATGCCCGGCAGCGGCCACAATGATGTTGCCGGGAGCGAAGCGGTGGGCATAAGTTTCGACTACGGCCTGCCTCTCGAACTTCTTCACCGTTTCTTTGGTGCCGAGGATCGGCTTGCCGAGAGGATGATCCTTCCAGAAGTTCTGAGTGAAGATTTCATGGACCAGGTAGTCGGGATTGTCCTCGTCCATCTTGATTTCTTCGAGGATCACGCCACGCTCGCGGGCGATGTCCTCCGCGGTGAACGTGGGATGCAGGACGAGATCGGTGAGAATCTCAAGCGCGATGGGAACGTTTTCGTCGAGTACTTTGACGTTGAAGCAGATGCACTCCTTCGAAGTGAAGGCATCCATGTTGCCGCCTATGGAATCAACCTGGCGGGCGATCTCCTCGGCAGTACGGTGCTTGGTGCCCTTGAAGACCATGTGCTCGATGAAGTGGGAGATGCCGTTCGATTGCGGCGTCTCGTCACGGGAACCGGTCTCGAGCCAAATGCCAATGGAGGCCGAGCGGATGTGCTCCATCTGCTCGGTGATAACGGTCAGGCCGTGGGGCAAGACTTGACGACGAATATTGCGGACTTCTTTTACCATGACTTTTACGAAGGGTGGAACGGCTTCGAAGCTGCAGTTACTATTCTTACATATCCAGCGGGATTCGGTGGGAGCTGGCGGAGTAAGATATTAGTGGCTTAGAATCAGTGAGTTGCGGGGGTTTTTGTCGGCTATGGAATTGCCCATCTCCCCGATTCTACTATTCAACGTCCGGGGTGCAACAATGAAGGATCAACTGGAATGGATTGACATCATCGATCCGCCAATGGTTTGTGGCGTGCTCTCAGTGTTGCCCTGTGCCTACGTTGGGGCCTGTGTGTTGGCTGATGAAGTGTTCCGCGTTTGGTGGTGCAAAGAGAGTCCGGTATATGCCCTTATAGGAATTTTCTTGTCTGTTCCCTTGTCTGCGGTTGCGGGCGCCTATGGCTCGCGTTTTTGGTGGCTCGTAACGGCGATTTCGGCGGGCGTGTTGCTTTTCCTTATGTTCAGGCTGCACTAGGGAGTTCGGAGCGAAATGCGCTCAATTATGACTGAACCTATCACATCATCTTTGCTTGGTATGGACCGCGAGGAGATCGCTGCGATGGTTAGCGAAGCAGGTGAGCCCGGCTATCGCGTCAAACAAATCATGGATGCGGTGTACCGCCAGCGGGTGGAGACCGCGGAGGAGATTATCACACTTCCCCAAGGATTCCGTGAACGTTTGGCCCAGAGCGGAGTGACTGTTGGAGCGGCGAGGATTGAGAAGAAATTTATGTCGGTCGATGGGACCGTGAGGTATCTGATTGCCTTTGCGGATGGGCAGAGTGTTGAGACGGTATGGATGCCGGATGGCGACGGCGGGGAAGCTGGGGATGGTTTGGAAGCGGGCGAGGAGGCTGACCCCGGCACCTCAGGGGCTGAAGCCCGCTCTGAAGAAGGTGGGCCTACCGCAGAGCTGAAGCGCTGCGCAACCCCAAAGCCTGGCCGCTCTTCTTTTGCTCGATCAACGATTTGCATTTCGAGCCAGGTCGGTTGTGCGGTCGATTGCCAATTCTGCCTGACGGCGCTGCTGGGAGTGAAGCGCAATCTGACTGCGGGAGAGATTGTGGGGCAGGTCTGTTCTGTGCTCAACGATCAAGATGTTTCGCCGCCCAAGGATCGCATCAATTTGGTCTTCATGGGGATGGGCGAGCCGTTTCTGAATTACGACAATTTCGTCAAGGCGGCGCGGTTGCTCGTTGAGGAAGTCGGCATCGCGGAGCGGCGGATGACTGTATCGACTGCGGGGATTGTGCCACGCATTCGTGATTTCGGGGCCGAGACGATCCGGCCGAAGCTCGCGATTTCTTTGAATGCTTCGAACGACGCACTGCGTACGCGGCTTATGCCACTCAATAAGAAGTGGAATCTGCAAATGCTGTTGGCGGCAGCGAGAGACTTTCCGCTACGCACGCGGGAGTGGATTACGTTCGAATATGTTTTGCTCGGCGGAGTGAACGACGAGCCGCAGAATGCAAAGGAGACCGCGGAGTTGCTGCGCGGGCTGCGCTGCAAGGTCAATCTGATCGCGCTGAATCCAGGGCCGGGAATTGACTTTACAACTCCGAGTGCAGAGCGAGTGGCAGCTTTCCAAAATATCCTGAGAGAGGCGGGCACTCCCGCATTTGTCAGGCGTCCACGAGGGCGCGATATCTATGCCGCCTGCGGCCAGCTTAAGCGAACGGTTGAGGTTGCCACGTCACCGGAACCCCGGCTCCACTCGATTTCTCCCCTGCCGTAGAGATGATGGGGAGCTCGACGCGGATCGCTATGCCCGCCGCCGGGTCCTGCGGGCAGAGAATCCGTCCAGAATGCTGCTGCAGGATGCCCTGGCACGCGCTCAGCCCCAAGTCGGAGAGAGTTTTCGCGTAAGCGGGATCGGTCGAGAGCGTTCCAAGGGTCTGGACTCTGCCTGCAGCGGGACTGGCGTCGGAGACGCTGATGACGGCAATTTCATCCTTTCGTTCCCCGGTGATCGTCAGAGTTCGGCTATTTTGTTGACTTACAGAATGCACAGCGTCATTTATGATTTGCACGCAGACCTGAAGCAACTGGTTGGAATCTCCGCGGACGAGAAGAGGCTCTGGTGGGAGTGCGGTGCGTACCTCGATCTTTAGGCCCTGCCACTGGGGCTGCGCGAGCTTGATTGCCGTCCGAACCAAAATGTTGAGATCCACGGCTGCCATTGCCGCCGGGCTCTGCTTGGCGAAGCTTAGCAGACTAGCCACGAGAGACTTGGTGCGGCGGACATGCTGGCCAATGACCCTCGCCATGTCGCTCTGTTCCGGGGTGAGAGGCGTGGTCAAAAGCAGATCGGAATAACCTAGCATGGCAGTTATCGGATTGTTCAGCTCGTGGGCGGCGCCGCCCACCAGTTGGCCGATCGAAGCCAGTTTCTCCGACTCCGTAATCTGCACCTGCAGGCGCTTCAGGTTGCCGAAGGATTCGCGTGAGTGAGTCAGCAAACGTAGTAATTCGCGGTCGAGCAGACGCTGGCGCACGAAGACCATAAGGCCCATGAGCAGAGCCGCGGCTAAAGTGAGTACAACACGGAATGAACGGATGGACAGCGGGATCGTATTATCCAGCATGGCCCAGGCGGCGAACAGCGGCAGTGAAAAAGCGGCAATCATGCCCAACCGGGCCAGCCACAAGCCGTGAGACGTCGAAGTGGAGCGCACTCCGGGTTGGGGCTCGGGGACCCGCGTTCCCAGTCCGATCACCGTAATCCAGGTCATGGAAATTGCCAGGGGAATATCGTAGAGACTCCCGCTGTAATAGGTGTGCCGGCTCAGGGCCCAATTGGCAAGATAAGAGCTGGCCGCATAGGTTATGCTGGCTCCGAACAGACTGGCGTAGAAGGTTTTCCACCCGCCTTTACTGCACTGCCATGACATGAACAAAATGCTGAGAAACGCAAGCTTCTCGAGGAGATAGAGCGAGTTCAGATTGTGGTTATAAGCCGCGGGGTTGGCCTCGACGTACTGCCAGGGGATCACGATGAGGACGTACTGGTAGACCCACCAAATCAATAAGAGGGCAAAATCCAGGCGGCGCAACCGCGCCGCATACTCATCCTGCGGCGCGTGAGGTCGCAGCAAGAGAGCAGCCATCAGCGGCACGAGTTGCAAGAACAGAACAATGTCTCCAACAAACAGGTCTGGCACATCCTGACGCAGCCAGACTTCGAAGTAGGTCCAGCACAACTGGTAGGAAAACCAGAAGGCAATGCCAGTGGCCATGAGTGCCCAGAACAAGCGCAGGTGCCCGCGCGCCTTTACCGCGTGCGGGATGAGAGACACGGTTCCGGAAAACAACAGGAGACACTGCACTACGTCGCTTAGGGCGGTGAGGCGAAAAGAGTGAGGCAGAATTAACGCAGCCAGAATCAGGGTCGCCAGACAGGCGGCGACCGCGGCGGCCCAGAGCTTGATATAGGCGCGCAAAAGAGACCCCTTGCACGCCATTTTAGACTGCCATTGGAAATTGTTCGGGTTACGGAAGTAATCTACGCGACTGTCGAAAATCGGCAGTCTAGAAGTTGTTGATCGACCCGCAGGAACAGCGGGGTGCAACAGGGGCGGAGCTAGGTGCAAAAGTTTTGCTTGCTCTCGGTCTTTCCTATCAATAATATGCGAAGCAATCCTGTTCCTGACGAACCCGTTCCAACAATCGGGGGTGAGTAAGCTTGGGCTCTGCCGCGAATCACCGTTTCTTTGGAAAAGCGCAGGCTCTATCTGACCCGAGCGAGATTCGCCGAATCGAGCGCTGGCTGGCGACCGCGCGGGTCTTTCTGGCAGTCTCGGCTCTGGTCGCGATCCGCATGGATCCGACGCAGTTGGGAAACTCTCCTGCGGCCTACGGATTACTCGGGTTTTACATGGGGAACAGCATCCTGGTTCTGATGCTGTTGCGCAGGCGAAAATCGTCTACCGAATCCTTTCGCATTCTGGTGCACACGGCCGACATTGTTTGGCCGGCTTTCATTTCAGTATTTGGGGACGGTCCAAGAAGCCCTTTCATTCTATTTTTTGTTTTTGTGTTGACTGCCGCAGCCTATCGCTGGGGGTTGTGGGAGACGATTAGCACGGCCGCGGCGGAAGTAGTGTTGTTGTGGGTAGAGAGTTTTTTGTTGTTCCATGTGTGGGCAGCGCGCGGGGGAAGCTTACCCTGGCATATCTTTTCGGGCCTCCGAATGAATACCACAGAGTTCGAGCCGAAGCGGCTTTTCATGCTCTCGGTCTACTTGCTGGTGATGGGGTTCCTACTTGGCTACCTGGCGGAGCAGCAGAAGCACCTGCGCGCAGAAAAAGCCGCCGTGACCCGCATGCTCGCAAAGGTGCGCGTCGACGCGGGGCTGACGGGAACGCTGCAGCAGATCAGTCAGGAAATCCTCAGCATGTACAGTGCGTCGCGGCTGTTGATCGCCTCCCAGGAGATTCACAGCCAAAGGAGTTTCCTGGGCGAGTTGCGCAGTGGGGACGGAACGAGCTCTGAATTCGTCTGGCTGGATTCTGGTCCACGGGCCACGAATAGTTATCTCGAAGATTTTCCGGGCGAGGTGTGTTACGCCACGAACGAAGGGCATCGCTGGTCCGTGATTGCGCTCGACCGCGAGGGCAATCCGGTGCCTTCACCACCCACCAAACTCCTGCATCGATTACACCAGATTCAGCCCTTTCGCTCTCTCATTGCAGTTTCCTTCGTCTTTGGAGGCGAATGGCGGGGGAGGGTTTTTGTATTTGAGCCTTCGTGGCGAGGGGAGACGCAGGAAGAGCTGCGTTTCCTGCTCGATTTACTGCGACAGGTGGGGCCGGCCGTTTACAACGTCTATCTGCTGCATCGCCTGAGGCGCCGGGCTGGAGCGGCAGAGCGGGCGCGTTTCGCACGCGAACTCCACGACGGAGCAGTACAGTCCCTGATCGCCGTGGAGATGCAGGTAGATGTTCTAAAGCGGCAGGCGGAAACCACTCCCGCCGTGGTCGGCGGCGAACTGGGCCGGATCCAGGGATTGCTGCGGGAAGAGGTTTTGAAACTCCGCGAACTGATGCAGCAGATGAAATCCATCGACGTGGACGCCCGAAGATTCCTCAGCGTGGTTTCCGACTCTGTGGAGCGGTTTGAGCGGGAGACCGGGATTTCCGCGCGCTTCGTGACCGATATAGAAAAACTTGAGATGCCCGACAAGGTCTGCCGGGAACTGTTGCGCATTGTGCAGGAGGGTCTGGTCAATGTGCGCAAGCACAGCAAGGCGCGCCACGCTCTGGTGCGCCTGAGTTCGGGTCCAAGCCAGTGGAGCCTGACTTTGGAGGATGATGGCAAAGGCTTTCCGTTTTCCGGCCGACTGACGCAGGACGAACTCGACCAGATGGGCAAGGGGCCAATGATCATCAAGGAACGGGTCCGTTTAATTGCAGGCGCACTCACGGTAGAATCGAATCCCGGTACTGGGACGCGCCTGGAAATCAAAGTTCCGAAGGATGGAGAAGTTTCCGATGAACTTTAAGAAGTCACAGCCTGTTCGCATCGTGATTGCCGACGACCATCCCATTTTCCGGGATGGGTTGCGCCGACTCCTGGAAGCCGAGCCGGATTTGAAAGTTTTGGGTGAAGCCTCGGACGGCGCGGAGGCGGTAAGACTGGCGCGGCAGTTGAAGCCAGACATTCTTTTGCTGGATCTTGCGATGCCCAAGCATCCGGGACTGGAAGCCTTGCGGGATTTGAGCGCAGGAACGAACTCAACACCGGTCCGCGTGATTCTGCTGACTGCGGCGGCGGAGAAAAGTCAGATTGTGGAAGCTCTTCAGCTTGGCGCCCGGGGGGTGGTGCTGAAAGATTCTGCCACGCAGTTGCTGCTCAAGGCGATTCATACGGTGATGTCCGGCGAGTATTGGGTGGGACGCGAGAGTGTTTCCAATCTGGTGCAATACCTGCGCACGCTCGTGCAATCCTCGAGCGACGAGGCGCGACAGAGGAAATTTGGCTTGACGCCGCGTGAACTGGAGATTGTTGCCGCAGTGGTCGCGGGCTACTCGAATAAAGAGATTGCGGAATACTTCAAGATCAGCGAAGACACGGTAAAGCACCATCTTAGCAACATCTTCGACAAATTGGGAGTTTCCACGCGGCTGGAGTTGGCTTTGTTTGCGGTGAACCAGTCGCTCCCTCTGAAGAGCATCGGCTGATGGCTGAGTAACATAACCACCGTAACGCTTAATGGCACTTACGGGCCATTGGCGGGCGTGGCTGTCCTACCTATCATTGGAATACAACCAGCTTCGGGACAGAAAATGATCTGGTCACAAAACCTTGTGACTTTTCCCCTGTTGCACGCGGGGGGTTGCGATAACTGCCTAATTCTAAGGAGACGGAGCCCGTGGCAAAGCTTTTGCAAAACCTTTGGAACGATGAGAGCGGTCAGGACATCGCCGAGTATGCGGTGATGTTGGCTGTGATTCTAGTGATCGTGGTCGGCACGATCCGGCTCATCGGCTCAAATGCCAACAATGTATTTTCTAATGTTGGCAGTTCGCTTCAGTAGCGGCTAGAGGGCGATTCGCGATCGTTCATGCGCAGCCGTCCCAGCCCCAGACTGCTGGCCCTCGGACTACGTCTTCCCGCGCGCCCACCGCGTTATCTCCGAGCAGGCCGAACCACTAATCCAAGTTATTTCGGAGCAGGCGTTGTGAGCGCTACCTTCTCGCTACCGGGAGTCGAGATTCGGGTGAGATAGGGGAAGAATGGCGTAATGCCAAACGGCATCTTCTCGCGGACGGAGGTTAAAGGAACCGGCTTTGCCTTTGCCAAATCCACTTGATCGGTCCAGGGATCAAGCTTGATCCGGCCACCAAGAGGGAGCGCAGCGATCTGGTCGGTGCGTTTGGGTTCCAGTTGTGGCGCGGAAGCCAGCAACTCCGACATACGGATATTCTTCCGGCTCGCAAAACCGTTGCCGAGATGCGGGCGAATCAGGTTCGGCAGGTCGGGAGCATACTCCTGCAGGGACTTTAGGAATAATCCCGCGCTACCCAGTTTGTCTTTGTAGGGAGAGTTCTTCAGAAGTTCCAGAGCTTTGGCATCGGCCGCTTCTTCGTCCGCAGGCCGCTGTTTGAAATCGAATCGTTGAAACGAATCTTCATCGGGAAAGAACATGCGGTCGTTGAATGCCAGCTTAGTATCGAACTTGTGATCCAGCACAATGTGACTGAGGTCGTGGGCCAATACCATCGCGAGCGAGGCTTCATCCGGCAGAACGTCGAGCAGTCCACGACTGATCACGATCGTGTGACCGACGGTGAACGACTCCAGGGGAGAAGTCAGCAGGATCCGGCACCGCACATCGGACTGCAGATCGATGTTATTGGTCACTAACAGGTTGTTGACCACAGTCTGAAGGACCTTATCGACGTCCCCGGGAGGTGCAAGCAGGCCGACCTTCTGCAAGTGCTCGATCGCGTTATCTTCCGCCTGGCGCTGCCACATCCGTTCCGCGACCACCGGAGTCGCATCCGCAGCTACGTCGCTCTGATCTTTTACCGACTGCGGCGAATCCACCAGAATCTGGGTGAACTCCGAGTTCTTGTTCAGGGCTTTCAAGTCGTATCCCCAAAGCCGGGTCTGCGCCCGAAAGTGAAGGCTCTTGGCGATGCGATACTTCATGTTCGATTCTTCGCTGTAAATGTAAGCAGGGAGCCACATGCCGGAGCGCATGTTCAAGCGCCAACTGTCGAAGTGAAGGTAAAAATCGCTGTTGGGCCGCGAATAGTATGTGCCGTTGAAACGGACGATGTTGTAGTCCTGATCCTCGACCCAGATGCGCCCGATGAAGCGCCCCGGCGACGCATCTTTCCGGGGCTCGACGTCGATTACGAGGCAGCGTATTTCACCCAGAAACTCACGGCGCACGAAGGTGAAGTTATAGTACTTCTTTTGAAAATCGGTATCGAGGACCACCATCTGGGCAAAGCCCAGGGGAAGAAAATGCATGGAATAGAGTCCGGTAAGATGGTCGAGCATGCGGTGGCCGAAGCCGGGCTGGCCTATGAACGAAGTATCTTCGGGGCCATCGCTCAAATCCAGACGGCCGAGGAAATACTGGTCTTTGACCGGGGAAGTATTTTCATCCTTATCGGTTTTCAGATATTGGAGATAGGTCTCGACCATCGGATGCATGTGGCGCATCTGAGCTACGAAGAGATGCTCTCTCTGGACCACGCGATCCAGCACTTCGTTGAAGGATGAGGGAGGCGGAGGCGAAACGGTTTCACTGCTTTGTCCCGCCGGGGCCGTTTCAACCGCGGTCGCCGATGGCGTGGACGAACTCAGCTCCTGCGAGACCGCAGGTAGAGAAAGAATCAACAACGCTACAGACAGAGAACCTACCTGAAAAATACGCATAAAACCCTTCTGGGAAAAACTTATGCCAACTGAAAGATAATGTGCAAGACGACTGTGGAATCTGTCGGCTGGCCATCCCTCATTGCCGGCTTGAAATGAATCTGTTCCGCAGCCTTTACGGCATTGTCGTCGAGGCCGTGACCTAATCCATGCACAACCCGGACGACGTGGAGGCCGCCAGAGGCCTCCAGAACGACTTCGAGAAGAACTTCGCCTTCAATCCGCAGACTTCGAGCCTCTTGAGTATAAACCGGAGTTGGCTTGGAAAGAATTTCCGCGGGTACTGCCCTGACGGCAGCTTCCGCTGGACGGGATCGAACCGTGGGCGCCGCCGGAACGTCAGCGTCGGCGAAGCCGGCGGCTTGAACCGTTCCCTTGGATGGATGAACACTGCTGTTCCCAATGGCAGTGCCATTGCCAAAGCCGGAACTGGCTACCACGCCCGGTACGCCCCTGGAGCCGCCAGTACCATTGCCATAACCGGGTCCGGTTGGAAGATCAAACGATCCTGACGCTGCGATGTTGACCGCCTTGCCCTGATTGGCTTTGGCGGGGATTCCATTGGGATCGCCGAAGCCTCCGGTCTGGACCTGCGAAGGAGCGCGGGCGATGGTAGGAGCAGCCGAGCTTCCAGTAGAAAACACATTCGTTTTTACGCCCTCTTTGGGAATGACGGGTGCGGAGTTGAGAGGTATTGGGTCTAACTTCTTAGCCGCAATGTTGACCGTAGGGGCGGTCACGTCTTCTACTTTGGCTGGCGCCTTTGGCAGAGGCGCGGGCAACCGCAATGCTGTCGCCGGGGGATCGAGTTCGGCGACGACTTCAGGCGCCGGCAAGCGGCGCAAAGGCTGCGGCTGGTGATTGACCGGAACCGGGGTGGCCACCAGTTCAACCGAATTAAGACTGTGAGTGGGCGGCGAAACCACCGTGGGATAAAGCAAGCGCACCCAGAGCAGGAGAGCGAGCGCCAGTGCCTGCATTCCAGTGCTGAAAGCAAATTCCGTCCACGGGGTTCTCGTCCTCGGCAGCAGAGAGAACAGAATGTCTTGAGAGGCAGATGAACTCATATCCGCGTTTACTCGTAGGTCTCTAAATCGTCAGTTCTTGAAAACACCTGTTTGGGTTGGAAGTTTCTCAGACCGACGCAGCGTCTCGCTCCGGGGACTGCGCGGCCAATCAGACTCCAAGTTTACTACCCGAGGTCAAAATCTGCACGGCGAAGGCCGTTTGGCTGGCGATCTTAAAGTTTATCCCATGATATTTCAATTACTTACCCGTCCCCACGGGCGACAGGCCCGAGCTGCATATGCAAAGAGCAAAAAATTACATGCTTCGCGAGTCCTTTACACCGGGGGGTGGCCCCCCTCGTCCAGCCACAGGGATCCAGAACCCGATAGAAAGCCTGCATTTATTTAGCCACCCTGAAGCCCGTCCGCACCTCTGATTAGCGCCGCGAGGATGCGGACTCTAGCACCGCACGACCTTGGGGCTTCGAATGCCCTTGGTCGCGTTCCGCGTGTCGACCACCAACTGCGCCTCGCCAACGATCTTCCCATAGTCATAGTCGGAGTGATCGGTGACGATGACGACACAATCGTACTGGCCCAACTGGGACAGTTCCACCCGTTTCATCTGCAGGTCGTACTTACGTCCCTTTCCTATGAAAGGAAAGTAAGGGTCGTGATAACTCACTTGAGCGCCTTCGTGTTGCAGGAGTTCGATGATGGTAAGTGCCGGAGACTCGCGCAGATCGTCGATATCTTTCTTGTAAGCCACGCCCAGAATGAGAATCCGCGAACCGTTTAGGGATTTCTTGTGGCCGTTCAGCGCTCCGCTGATCGAAGCGAGCACGTGATAGGGCATGTTGATGTTGATCTCTCCCGCCAGTTCGATAAAGCGGGTGCGGAAGTCCCACTCCTTGGCCTTCCACGAGAGATAGAAGGGATCGACGGGAATGCAATGTCCGCCCAGACCGGGTCCGGGATAGAAAGGATGAAAGCCAAAGGGCTTGGTGGAAGCCGCTTCGATGACCTCCCAGATATCGATTCCCATGCGCAGACAGAGCATTTTCAGCTCATTGACCAGCGCGATGTTGACGCAGCGGTAGATATTTTCAAGCAGCTTGGTCATCTCCGCCGCGGCCGGTGAGGAGACCGGAACCGTGCGGCGGAAGATCGAACCGTATAACGCGCCTGCCAGCTCCGAGGCCTGCGGATTCACTCCGCCAACCACCTTGGGGATATCACGGCGCGCCACGGTCGTGTTTCCGGGATCCTCGCGCTCGGGAGAAAATGCCACGAAAAATTCCTTCTCCCCGCCCGACACCCCGCGGGCGACGGTCAGCCCGTTCTTGTTTTCCTTTTCCAGGATTGGCACCATCACTTCTTCGGTGGTGCCGGGGTAGGTTGTGCTCTCGAGAACCACCAAGTGCCCGGGTTGCAGATGAGGCGCAATGGCGTGGGTTGTGTCAGTAATGTAGCTGAGGTCGGGTTCGTGATATTGGTTAAGGGGAGTCGGGACGCAGATGATTACCGCATCCATCTCGACCAGCCGGGCGTAGTCGGACGTGGCGGTGAAACCCTGCGCCTTGGCTTTCTGGATTTCCTCGGCGCTGATACGGTAGATGTAGGATCCGCCCTGAGCGAGGGTGTCGACCTTGCGCTGATCGATGTCGAAGCCGGTCACTGCGAACTTCTGCTCGCTGAAGAGCAGGGCCAGGGGCAGTCCGACATAGCCCAGGCCGATGATTCCGACGCGTGCCTGACGCTGCTGGATCTTGTTCTTGAGTTGATCGGGGGAACGATTTGCGGCAGAGTGATTCGTCATCGTCGCAACAGTTAGTCTCTTCTGGATGGAGTGAATTTCATTCTGGATTCTAGCATGCGCTTGCGGGGCAACCGACGACTGATACGACGCGAGGTACTGACAAGTTAGCTTCTTCTTTCCGAGTCGGGAATTTATGAAAAGGATGGTTGTAAAAAAGCTCGGATACGGGCTCGTCGTGGCTTTGCTCGCAACATTTTCCGTAGCGCTGGCTGGCAAGGCCGGCGGTTTTCTTGTGCTTGACCAGCCTCGCGTATCGGATGTGATTCTGGTTTTAGCTGGAGAGACGGATCGGCGTCCGGCGCGCGCATTGGAGCTTCTGGCGCAAGGATATGGGCGGCGGATTGTGCTGGATGTGCCCGCTGACGCAAGAATCTACGAATTCACGCAAATTGAACTCGCACAAAAGTACGTTCAGGATCTGCCCCAGGGCGGATCGATCAGCGTATGTCCCATCGACGGCTTGTCGACGAAAGATGAGTCCAAAGACGCGGAGAAATGCCTCGGGCGTGAAGGCGGCAAGAGCGTGCTGATCGTCACCTCAGATTTTCACACCCGGCGTGCGCTCAGCGTTTTCCGCCGGGAGGTTCCTGGATATGAGTACACGGTCGCGGCGTCGCGCAATGAATCCAGCTTTGGCGTGAGGTGGTGGACTCACCGCCAGTGGGCCAAAATCTTCGTCGACGAATGGCTGCGAATGTTCTGGTGGAAGATGGTCGATCAATGGCGTTGAAGATCGAGGCGGGCTTTTGGCCCTGTGGACGGCCATAAGTTTTCCACCGATCGAGGCGCTTACAGGCACAAAAGGCATTGACTGCAAAGAACCTTGGAGGGTACGATGCGTGGAAGGTAATCCACTTAGTTAATAACGG
>Ga0070766_10000554_pt1 | contig 16700 bp, 24 predicted proteins | sample HubBroMetageWFT6_FD_69782 | JGI IMG/M metagenome (GOLD analysis project Ga0070766, IMG submission 69782) | Warmed and freeze-thawed soil microbial communities from the Hubbard Brook experimental Forest, New Hampshire - Hubbard Brook CCASE Soil... | ecosystem: Environmental > Terrestrial > Soil...
GCGTGGGTGAGGAAGAACCTGAAATGACCACCACCGTCATACTGGAGAACCAGAGCGCGATCACGACTGACGCGGATCTGGACAGCTTCATCCCCGCCTGGATGACCTTCCTCAACGACCACGTCCGAGCCTTCTGGCCGGACATCGGGTACTTCTCGCTGATGCGCGGGACATACACGCCCGGCGATCGGTGGGGCATGATCTTCCAGGACGGCATCCCTATCAAAACGGACCTGGGATACCACGACGTCGAGAGCGGCATGCCTGTTCTTCGCATCGACTGCGCGGCCGCGCGAGACGACGGCTACACGGTCTCCGAGATAGGGGGCCACGAGCTGGGCGAAGCCGCGGTCGACCCGCTGTGCCATACCTACGCAGCCGGCGCCTGGGGCACCGCGCTGGTCGAGATATGTGACATGTTCATCATGCCGGGCATGAGCTACAACATCAACGGCGTTGAGGTGCCCAACTTCTCGACCCCGTCCTTCTGGCACAAGGGGGTGGCGGCGCGCCTCGACATGAAGGGGCAGCTCACCGCTGCGTTCCCGACGCTCCCTCGGGGCGCCTACTCGATGATCATTCCGCCAGGCCAGAACGCTTGGCAGATGTCGTACGCCACGGCCCCGGGAATGCCCAAGGAAGAGTATGCCCTGATGCAGAACCGGGCCCTCCGCAGTGCCCGGTGCAACCATGTCATGACCCGCTACAAGGGATAGGCTGCAGCCAGCTTCCGGTACGCCGCTACTGCCAGGGGCCGCGTGCGCGCCACGTAGCCTCGCATGTTGCCGGTTGCTAGCCCATGGCCAGAGATGGCCCCCACCTCCGCCTGCGTGCAACTTGCCTCGTGCAGGCGCGTAATCAGTGTGCCCCGAAGGTCATGGAAATGCAGTTGGGTCTCGTCCAGGCCAGCCCGCACCATCGTTTCGAGGAACTGTTTACGGAAATTTCCGTAGGTCCACCGTATCCCGCTGGCGGTGCGCAGAAGGGGTACGTGGGGCAGCCAGTTGGTCGCCAGGATACGGACCATCGTCGCACCGAGGATCGGCAATTCGCAGTACGGCAGGTGAAGGCGGAGGCCTTGGCGTCGGTTCTTCTCAGGGCTCACCGTGATCCAGCCTTCATCGACGTTGTGGCTGCACAGGTTGAGCACGTCGTTGACGCGGAGGCCCGTCCATAGCGCGATGTCGAACACACGCCGTACGGGCTCTGTAGCGGCCCTGTGGAAGGCCTCTATATCCGACGGCGTCCAGATAATGTGAGCGCGCGAGGCAGAGGGGAACTTTTTCATCCCCAATGCTGGGTTGTCGCGCATGTAGCCGCGGTCGACCGCCCAGTTGAAAACGGTGTTGATCGCCTGGATATACTGTCGACCCGACGCGGGGTTCGTCACAAAGCTGTCACGCCAATTGTAGAGGAGTACACGGAAGTCCCGCTTCTCTATCTCTGCCAGGGAGAGCGTGCCATGAAAGCGCTTGATCGCGGCGTCGAAAGCATAGGCTCGCTGTATTTTGGTGCGATACGCGGCGCTCCGAGCCTCGGGGCTCACCTGGTAGCAGCGGAACAACTCTCCCAGGTTAGTGGGCCGCGAAAGGGCCGCCTGTTGGGATTTGTACATCGGTTTCTCCATTAACACTTCGGTATCCGTACCATAGGCCCGAGGCTATCGTCAAGGCCCATTGACATAGCCTGCAGGCTTCTATATTTAGGGGTCTTACCTGCTACCCCGTTCCCTTGGTGGGAGACCCCCGATGCTTTACGAACTGCCTACGGGCACGCGCTGCGCGATGGAGATCAACTTCTCCTACGCCCTCGACATCCCCAAGAACCCCCTTCAACTACGCAGCAACCGGATCGGCGCGCCGCCCCAGTTCAGCGCGGTGCCGTATCTGCGCGTGAAGAAGTGGGGCAATGGCCAGAACAACAGCCATACGCCAGGCCGCGCCAAGGATGGCGCCGGTCACGGCAACCGTTCCCTGAAAGAGATCTCGGGCAAGACCGCCCACACGTGAGGAGAACCCCGATGGCCGACCAGATCAATCCCCTGACCCCGCAAATCCTCGCCTCCGCAGTGCCCGTCTGGCCCGTCCGCAAGTGCAAGACGTGCAAGTGGCAGGCGGTCTTCGAGCCGAGCACGGGGCTCGGAAACGGCAAGGACACCGTGTGCATTGAGGGCAAGATGATCGTTACGCCGGTTCCTCACAACATCAAGGTGATCCCGGGCAATCCGCCGAGCCTGGAGGTGATAAACTCGCGCAACGTGGTCTGCATGACCCCGGCACCGAACGAGTACGGGTGCTCCAAGTGGGCGCCGCGGTTCTCCGACGCTACCGGCACGGGGCCGGCCAACTGATGATCTACGTTCTCGGCATAGACGGCGGGGTCAGCGGCGCCTGGGCACTGCTGCGCTCCGACGGCGTCCTGTACGTCCGCGACACCCCCACCAAGATGATCGAGGTGGGGGCCAGCGAGCGCCGCCGTCTGGACGTCGAGGAGGCCGTGTCCCAGATGCGCATGTGGCCTATCGCCTACGTCATGTTCGAGAAGGGCCAGGAGATCCCCCGCGTCGGCGCCGACGGCCGGCGCAAGCCGCAGAGTGGCATGTACGAGTACGGGGTCTGCAACGGCACCCAGATCGGCATTGCGGCGACCCTTGGGATCGAATACGGGATCATCGACCCGCCGACCTGGAAGCGACGCCTGCATCTGCTCGGACAGGACAAGGAAGGCTCGCGCGCGATGGCGACCCAGCTCTGGCCAGGTGCCGCGGGCCACTGGCCGAACAAGGGCCACCACAACCGTGCCGAGGCGGCGCTGATCGCCTATTACGGCATGCTCACCCGTTTCCAAGTGGATGCACGACGTGGCAACGACACCTGACCAATACGACTTCCAGGATGAAGGCGTCGACTGGCTCGCCGACGGCGCGCTGACGAAGTACCTCGCCGACGAGATGGGCATGGGCAAGAGCGTCCAGGAGATCCGCGCGGCCGACCGGCTGGGCGTCGATCACATAGACGTGATCTGCCCCGCTATCGCGGTAGAGGATTGGGCCCGAAAATTCCATACATGGAGCGACTACGGCCGCACGATCATCCGATCGTTCAAGGCGCGGCCGTTTCCCCAGGCGCTGGCGCCCCGCAAGAGCGTCATCATCAACGGCTTCGAGAGCGCAGTCGCCAACCGGGCGCTCTACAAGGCCAACCGGGGTGGCATCTTGATGGTAGACGAGGCCCAGTACCTCATGAACCCGGCGACGATGCGCGCCAAGGCTCTCTACGGTGGCGACTGCTGCGGCTTCGGTGGGATCAGCCAGAACTATGATGCCGTGTGGGTCAGCAGCGGCACGCCAACGCCGAACGGTGACCCCCGCGAGCTGTGGGCGCATCTGCACGCCCTGCGCCCCTATTCGATCATAGACCCCGCCACGGGGCTTCCCATGAGCTACAACGCGTTCGGAGACCGCTTCTGCTTCTTCAAGCCGGGCCTCGGCGGCCTCCGCTGCATAGGAACTCGCAATGAGCCTGATCTCCTCAAGATCCTCGGCGGACCCCGAAGGTTCATGCTGCGGCGTCTGGGCAACGTGGCAGGACTGCCGGACGTGCGCTTTGAGATCTATCCCATGGTGCCCCACACCGTTCCCCGCGAGCTTGATCCGGCCCGCTGGCCCGACCTTACCGACCGGCTCGACGCTATCATCGACGCCGCCGGTGAAGGCGACATGGACACGCAGCTGGAAGAGGAGATGGCTACCCTGCGCCGTCTCACGGGTCTGCTCAAGGTGGAGGCGACCGTCGCCCTCCTCACCGACGAACTGAGGCGCGGGCAGCTTGACAAGGTCGTAGTCTTCGGCTACCACGTCGATGTCGTCAACGAGATTGCGAAACGCTTGAACCTCGCTGGGTTCCGTGGCGGCGCGATCACAGGCGCTACCTCAAGCGCCAAGCGATGGGAGCTGATCGATGGCTTTAACGCCGATAGAGACCGTTTCATTGCCGGCCAGATACTGGCTACGGCTACCAATACCTCTCTTGGAGGCTGCCGGCATGTTCTCTTTGCTGAAACCGACTGGGTCGGCGACAATAACGTGCAAGCTGCCTTCCGTTGCCGTAGGATCGACAGCCACCGCGACCCCATCCTCGCCCGCATCCTCTCCATCACCGGCACCCTCGACGAGCGCATCCAGGCGGCCGCCCGTCGCAAAATGAGACAGAGCCGCCTGATCCTTCCAACCAGCCAATGAGGCCCGACATGACCACCCGTCACCTCCGTTACGAATGCCTGCGGCTCGCCTGCGAGACGTGGGAGATCAAATCCGCCGACGCCATCGCGGTCGCCAGGCAATTCGAGGCCTATCTGCTCGAAGTGCCCTACGAGGATACCCAGATGCCCGATCTGAAGACCGCGGCTGACGGTGCTCCCCCTATCACTCCCCCGGTCGCTCCTCTCGCCGCGGTTTCCACCGGCGTCGACCTGAGCCTGTTCAAGGGCGTCGGGGCGACCGAGCCCGCACCTCCGCCGCCCGCGGCCGAGACGACAAAGCCGCCCAAGGAAGACAAATACACCATCTTCCACCCAGACGGCACGAAGCGCGCCGGGTTCATGCACTCGAAGGACGCCCTGAGCGTGATGACCACGGAGCTGGGCGAGAGCTGTCACACCCCCGCGGACATGGACGGCTTCCAGCGCCATAACATGCCGGCGATCACGAAGCTCGCCAAGGCCGATCTGCAGACCTTCATGACGCGGATCGCCGAGCACGTGGACAAGATCAAGGCCGCCATGACGGGCCCTACGGAAGCCGGAGCGGCAACTACGCCGACCGGCGATGTATCCTTGGTCACGCCCCCGTCCGTTTCCCTCCCGACCACGCCCCCGGCGGAAACGGCTGGGACTGGCCAGACTGTGATGATCGTTGCATCCCCTTCTGACGTGAGCGATGCCGCCCTGGCGGCTGCGTTCGCCGGCGGTAAGACGGACCCGATCGCCATGGCCGCGCTGCCGGAGATGTCGAAAGACGACTTCGTCAAGAACATGCTCGCCTTCTCCAAGCAGGTGGGCGCGCAGGAGAGCGGGGCGTGGCTCCTGTCGCAGGGCTACGACAACATCCTCAAGGTGCCGGCCGACAAGTACCCGGCACTGTGCAAGTCCGCGGAGGCGCGGGCGACCGAGCTGAAGGGGTCGTAACATGGACGACGCAGAGCTGGGCCTGAGCGATTGGGCGAAACAATACTTCCAGCAGGCCATGGGGGCGCCCTCGGGCGCTCCCCGGCCGACTGCGCACGCGCGGCTGGGTTTCTCCGGCGCCGAGCGCTACATGGCCTGTGCGGGCTCCCCCAACGCCTGTGACGGCCTTCCTGACATTGCCACGCCCTACGCGCGTGAGGGTTCTGCTGCGCACGAGGTGGCTGCAGCGTGCCTGGTAGACGGTATGGAGCCTGTCGAGTGGCTCGACCGTGAGATTGATTTGGGTGACGGTGGGCCCAAGATCCCCGTCGATGCTGAGATGGTCGAGCACCTGGAGGGCTACCTGCGGCTGATCGCCGAGGAGATGAACTTCGGGTTCGAGACGGAAATTCTGCATGGCACGGAGACACGAGGCGACATTGAGAAGCTCGACCCCGAGTTCTTCGCGCTGGAGCCGATCTTCGGCACGTGCGACAAGTGGATCTATCGACGCAAGCTCAAGCGCCTCACCGTCATCGACTTGAAGTACGGCCGCGGTGTCGTGGTCGAAGTCGAGGGCAAGCCGCAGACCCGAGGCTACGCGCTCATGCTGCTTCTCTCCGACCTGTTGATGAACGAGAAGATCGAAGAGGTGGAGCTGGTCATCTATCAACCTCGCGCGTTCCACCGCAACGGGCCGACCCGGCGCCAGGTGATATCGGTCGAGGAGTTGCTGCGCTGGGCCACCGAGGATCTGCTCCCCAAGGCGAAGGCCACGCGCGATCCCAATGCGCCGCGGGTCGCCGGCGACCACTGCCTGTTCTGCCGCGCCGCACCCACCTGCGATACGCTGCGCCAGCATGCCTTCGAGATCGCCCGGGTCGAATTTGGCTCGCTCGACGTGATCCCCAATGACTTCCAGCCGATGCCACCCAAGCCGAGCGATCTGACGCCCGACCAGCTGGCACGCATCCTCAACGTGATCCCGAACATGATCAACTGGGTCAGCGGCGTGAGGCAGTACGCGCTCGGGCTCGCCCAGACCGGCGTCGAGATCGTCACGGCCGACGGCCAGTACCGGCAGAAGCTGGTCGAGCGCATGGGGCACCGGAAGTGGGCTGACGGAGACGACGCGATCAAACTCGCCCTGATCATGAACCTCGGCATCCCCGAGGATCAGATCTACCAAGACCCAAAGTTGAAGAGCCCCGCGATGATCGAAAAAACCTTGCGCGAGATCTATGGCCATGGTAAGTGGAAATCCGTGGCCGCGCGGATCAGCGGTGGCCAGCTCACCAAGGTTCCCTCCGCCGGGTACTCTCTCGTGCCGGAGAAAAACTCGAAAGAGGAAGTCACCCTTGAGGCCGCCGAGATGTTCGAGCGGCTCGACTGAGGAGATCCCCGATGGACTACGTCATGGGCCTAGCCTTCACCCCCGACCCGCTGCCCTACACCCGCGTGCTGATGATCGAGAAGCTGAAGCCTGCGTGGCAGGCCGGCAAGCTCAACGGCGTGGGCGGCAAGATTGATCACTACCTGGAAGAGGGCCGCGGTGGTACCGACTACCGGCGCCTGGAGACACCCCTGGAGGCGATGGTACGCGAGTTTCACGAGGAAACCGGCGTCCTCAGCGACCAAAGGGACTGGCATCTGTTCTGCATCATGCACGACGGCTATTTCAGTCACCAGGTCTACTGTTACGAGAGCCGCGAGCCGCGCCTGTACTATGACGCTCAGACGATGGAGGCGGAGAAGTTGCACCGCATTCCGGTCAACGGCGTCTGCCACCCCCAGAGCTACCCCCTTGTCCACAATATGCCTGCAAAGATCCTCCTCGCGCTCGATCGCGAGAGCTGGCTCCGCCCCACCTTTTTCGTCTATGGGGGCGGACATTTCGCCGGCACCGACCTGAAGACGGCCGTTGCGGCCGACCCCGCTATCGATCCCTCATACGCCGCAGGGAAGGCGATAGACGAAGAGCGCCGGCGCCTGCACCCGCTGCCTTATGTCGATGGCTCGAATTTCGGCGAATAGCCGAGACCCGGTAGCTGGCGGGCACCCAGCCTTTCCCTGTTGCACAGCTGCAACGCTTTAAATGGAGGCCAAGATGGCCAACGATGACGCGAAAGCGAAACTGTTCAAGTCGCCCGTGGTGCGCATCTCCTACCCCGCGCTCCACGCCCCGCGCCCTTCCAAGCAGGTTGCGGGTCAACCCGTGCGGCCCGCGCTTTACGGCAGCACTCTGATCTTCGACGAGCGGACGAAGCGCGATCCGACCTATCAGGAACGCATGACCAAGCTCGTCAGCGGGATCGGGGTCGAGGCCCAGACCGTGTTCTCGAAAGAGTTCATCGGCTCGGGCGCCCCGTGGTTCGACAACCAGGCGTGGAAGAGCCCCTGGCTCGACGGCGGCCTGCCGAAATACGTCACGAAGAGCGGACTGGGGGCTGGGACGCGGTTCATCCGCCCCACCAGCAACCGGATCATCCCGTGCGTGGATCGCACCGGCGCGCCGATCACGAACACCGAGGTACTCTACCCCGGCTGTTACGTGTACGCGCTGCTCTCGGTCTATTCCTACACGAATACGGAGAACCACGGGGTCAGCTTTGGCCTGCGTGGCATCCAATTCGTCGAGGACGGCGAGCGGCTCGATGACGCGGTGGACGTGAGCGAGTATTTCGATGCGCTCGAAGGGGATGCACTCCCCGGCGGCGCCTCGGAAGAGACGCTGGCGGCCATGTTCAAGGTCAGCTGACCGAAAGGTCGGCTTGAACCCCCGCCGCGCCGGCTCGAAAGATGTTCGGCCGGCGGGGGATGACCTTCCCGTACCTGAAACACGCGATAGTTAGGAGGCCGCCATGGCCACAGGACCAGTCGAGACGACGCTCGTCAATTCGAGCCCCGACGTGCAACAGCGCATCGCGAACTACGCGGAGCGTATCGATCACCTCATGGACGAGCAGGACACCCACCGCGCGGACATCAAAGCCCTCGGCAAGGACATCTCCGAGGTGGTCGCCGAGGCCAAGGGCACTGGCTTCGACGCGAAGATGATCCGCAAGGTGGCCAAAGAGCTGCACCGCCTCCGCAACGTCGATAAGGACGACGAGGAAGAAGCGGTGCTGATCTGGGAAATGTATTGGGGCGCCATCCGTGCGATCCTCAACCCATGATCAAGAAACCGCTGACGGACGGGGAGGCGGTCGAGTGTACCGTCGCCTCCCCGCCCCCAGGCTGCAAGGCAAGCGCGACGCTGCCTACACTGCCTGAAGTCTGCGAGATATGCGATACCCGGGAGGCGTGCCTCTCAGGGGAAGCTCCTTGCGACCTGTGCGGCCATTTTCTCGCGGTCCCTCGTGACCCCCTGCACCACCTCAACAAGCTCGCCAACCTGGTGTGCCGTTGGCACGGGAGGGCGATCGACAATGCGGCTGTACACGACAGCCGGGTCAAAGAGCTGATCGAGGCCAACAACGTCCTCGTGGAGGCCGCACGTGACGCGCAACGCCGCTGCAAGGAATGGCAGGATGCCACGCTCGCCGTGACCAAGGAATTGGCCGCGGAGAAGGGCACGGTTCGCCGGCTGCGCGCCGATCTCGCCTACGCCCGGCGCAGTGCCGGGGAGAACCTGGAAGGTTGGATGGCGGCAAGCCATGCGGCCAACGAGGCGCTAAACGGTGGCGTCGAGACGCACCCTGATCGCGACACGACAGGCGGCTTCGACGTCGTCGGCGATCAACCACACCGAGCCGGAGGTACCAGACAATGTTTCCCCTGATCCAAACGGGCGACCCCATAAGCGCGGCAGCGCTGCGGACGCTCAACCTCGAACGCACGACCATCCCTGACAGCTGGCACCAGCTGTTGAAGCACGTGGGGCTCCACTTCCCCGAAGTCGTGCTCGCCGGCGGAGCGCTGCGCGACCTGTCGCGGGGCAAGCCGATCAAGGATGTCGACCTGTTCGTCAATCCCCACGAGAAAGACACCGAGTTCATGGTGGTGAACTTCGAGGCGGAACTCAAAAGTTGCGCCTTGATGCACGACGATAGCTATCCCCCCAAGCGTTGCCTGCAGGACATCTATCGGTTCTCCTGGGCTGACTACATGGCGGAGGTGATTGTCGTCACCGATCCGATCATCACGGACATCCCCTCCCTGGTCGATACCTTCGACATAGGGCTCTGCCAGGTCGGCATGGACCGCCGCGGCACGATCTATGCCTCGTCGGCCTTCTGGAAGGACATGGCGCAGCAGACGCTCACCGTCGTCAACGACAGGACGCCAGTGAGCACCTGGCGGCGCCTGAACCGGATAGGGGCCAAATACCCCGAGTACACGATCAACGCCGATCTGATCGGTATGGCCGTGCGCGACGAGCCCAAAAGCGACTTCGAGCGGATGCTCGACGACCTTGAATGATCCCCGAGCTGGAAGACGCCCTACACCTGGACTACGAGACCCGGTCAAACCAGAACCTGCGGGTGACCGGGCCTTGGGTCTATGGCGAACACTGGTCCACCAGCGTGTGGACCGCCTGCTTCGCGCGAGGCGAAGGGGACGTTGAAGCGTGGCACCCTGGCGATCCGGTTCCCGACACCATCGCCCGAGCCGCACGTGACGGCGTCCCCTTTGTCGCCCACAACGTGGGCTTCGAACGGGCCATAACGGCCACCCAGATGGCCACCAAACACGGGTGGCCGATTATCCCGATCGAGCAATGGTGGTGCACGGCGAGCATGGCCGCCGCTATGGCGCTGCCCCGTGACCTTGAGCGTGCCGGCACCCTGATGGGCTGCGCCATGCAAAAGGACATGGAGGGGCACGCCTTGATGAAGAAAATGATGAAACCAAGCAAGACCGTCAAATGCTTAGCGTGCAACCAAACCGGACATCAAAGCGGACACGTGTGTGGCGTGTGTGGTGGACACGGAGTGATACTCTACTGGGTCGACGACGCCTGGTCGATCGCGCGAGGGACGGAATACTGCAAGCAGGACGTGCGCACCGAGCGCGACCTGGCCACGAAGGTTCGGCCACTGCCGCCCAGAGAGCGCGAGATCTGGATCTTGGACCAGAAGATGAACGAGCGCGGGGTCGGGGTCGACGTGCCCCTCGTGAGAAAATCCCTGGCTATCGCTACGAAGGCCTCGGCCGAGCTGAACGAACAGCTCAAGTTCCTGACAGGCCCGAGCATGCTGCGCACCACGCAGGTGCAGAAGCTGCGCATCTGGCTGGCGTTTGAGGGCCTCGTTGCGGAAAACCTCTCCAAAGAGACGATCGCCGCTCTGCTGGAGAGCAAGAACCTGGACGCGGGCCTGCGCGCCGCGATAGAGCTGCGCAAGGAAGCGGCCAAGACCAGCACCGCCAAGCTCAACGCCTACCTGGCGCGCGTCTGTCTCGATGGCATGATGCGCGACAACCTCATGTACCACGGCGCCAACACTGGGCGCTGGAGCGGCCGCGGCGCGCAGCTGCAGAACCTGCCGTCGCGCTTCATCATCAGCAAGGATCAGATCAACGCTGCCATCTGGATGATCGAGCAGGGTTGGACTGGCGCGGAGATGGCCCCATGGATCGACACGCCCCTGGAGACGATCAGCGCGTGCCTGAAGGGCATGATTGTGCCGCCTGCCGGCTACGACTTCATCGCGGCCGACTACAATGCGATCGAGGCGCGCATGGCGGCGTGGCTGGCGAGCGCTGGAGGCCTGTTGGGCGTCTTTGCCCGTGGGGAAGACCCCTACCTGTTTATGGCTTCCCTGATCTATCCGCACGTCGACTTACGGGGTATCGACTGGTCCGACAAAGCTCAGGTGAATGCGGCGAAGGAACGCTGGAGCCACGAACGCCAGATCGGCAAGATCGCGGTGCTGGGCCTGGGCTATCAGATGGGCTGGGAGAAGTTTCAGGCCACGTGTGCGAAGGACCGCGTGTTGATCGGTGACCAGGAGGCCAAGGAGGTTGTCGTAGCGTTCCGCGAGGGCAACCCGGAGATCCCCGATCTATGGAAGGATCTCGAAGACGCGGCTATCAGCGCCACGGTGCACCCTGGCCAGACCTATCTCGTCGCCGACGGCAAGCTGCGCTTCATGCGCGCCGGCAAGTGGCTCTACCTCGGCCTGCCGAGCGGGCGCATACTGAGCTATGCAAACCCGACGATGAAAAAGCGTGAGATGCCCTGGATCGACGATACGACAGGCCTGCCGGCGATGAAGTGGGGCGTCTCGTTCCAAGGCATCAACAGCATGACCCACCGCTGGAGCTGGCAACACGCCTACGGCGGCAAGTGGCTGGAGAACGCCGACCAAGGCGCGTCCAGGGACAAGCTCGCCTACAGCCAGTTGCGTTTGGAGGAAAAAGGGTATATGCAGGTGCTCAGCGTGCACGACGAGCCCGTCAGCATCGTCCCCTACGAATGGGGTTCGGTGAAAGAGGTGGAGCAGATCATGTGCGAGGACGAAGACTGGTGCCCTGGCCTCCCTGTGAAGGCTGAGGGCTGGCGCGGCCCCCGTTATAGGAAATAGATCAATGACCTACCGTGAATTGCTCAAGGCGATCACCAAAGCACAGATCCTGGAGGCCCAGGCGCTCAACGCCCAAGCCAAACTCGACTGGGCGATCCGTTCGCGAAACGGGGAAGAGAGTTGGTGGGAAGCCGAGGCTGAGAAAGCATTGAAGCAACTCGACCGAGAGGTGGTGTGGTGATCTACGTCTACGGTATAGGACTGGCGATGGGTGTTGGCTTCCTCTTTGGCGCCTTCGACCTTCCCGGGCCCTTCATCCCCAACTTCTGGGCGGCTTTGCAGATCCCTGCGATCACGCTCGGCTGGATGCTTGCGCGATGGCTGTTCAGCTGATATACACCAGGGTCTGGTTCGACGGATCGTGGTGGCTCAAGATCACGCCCCCGTGGACCCACGGCTACAGGCCGCTGGTTACCTATCGGAGGATCACATGAGACGGACGAGGATGACATGGAGAGATCGGGTTTTCAGCGAGTACGAGACCCCCTCGCAGACGCGGTGCCGGCACAATGGCATCCCCTACAAGGGGGGCTGTGGAAGCCTGGCGAGCAACAAGCCTGCAAGCAAGGCGTTTCGCGACGCAGTGATCGCGGCCGTCGCTACGACAGCCTTGCAGCACTCCGAGCGCTTAGACTTATGCCGACAGGTCGAGGAGCTGCAGAACGACTTGCTGCGGTACCCGGATGGGATGGCCTTATGCGATATTTTGTCTCTTCCACTGGCGAAAACTGGGTCGGAGACGCCGACGACGTGACCTTCGAGGCACAAGCGTCTCTGTGGAGCATGGCCGTCGGGCGCACGGGAGGGCCACTGGGCCCTTTCATGTACACTGACGAGAACGATCCGACCGTCGTCTCGCTTGACATTCGCAAGCAGGGCGATCCCGAGCAACCTCCCCTACCTGGGCTCAAACCTTGGGGCTACCGATGACCGCCAACACCTGCCCCCACACCGGGCGCCCCTGCGCCGAGAACTGCAAGCACGCTACCGAGTGTTTCCTTGGCCGGCGCAAGATCCAGCGCGCCCGGGACGGGGACCGTCCGCGGTTCGCGCCAGGCGCGCGGGACGGCATGGTGCACGACGCTGAGATCAACGTCCCTGACGGATTTCGCGCTCGAACCACGCGTCCGGCGCCCACCATAGACAAGGTGATGGAAGCCGTGGTCGACGACCTACGCTCGCGCTCCGCGGTAGGCCTGAAGAAATACGGCAGGCCTCTGAGCGCGAACCCTCAGCTGCCCCTCCGCATGTGGCTGCAGCACCAGTATGAAGAGCTGCTCGACGCGGCCAACTACTGCAAGTGCGCGATGATGAAGATGGATGGGGAGTTCCCCGATGATCAGTAGGCCCGACCGCAAGCGCCGCGACTGGCGCCGGCGCCTCGCGGAGATTGAGAGCTTCTACGCCGCGGCCGAGCAGAAGGCTGACGAGGAGGAGCTTGAGCGCGCTACCACTAATGGTATGTCAGTGGAAGAATGGCGCAATAGCCAGATGGCTTCAGCCAAATTGAGGTTGCTTACTTACAGACCGCCCGATCCCGCACCATCTTCCAAGGAATAGGAGAACACGATGCGCATCCCCGGCTTCATTACGCAGCGCCTCGCGCTCTGGGCAAATCGCTACATGATCCGCCACCCGGTTTACCAGGTAATCACTGGGGAAACAGGCCAGGATGTTCTCATTTATCGGTGGGATCTACTAGATCTGCCCGGTTTCCATGTGCGCCTCCACTCCATCTTGGGGTCGGACTACGGGCGCGACCTACACGATCATCCGTGGTGGAACTGTACAATCGTGCTCGACGGCCGATACAACGAGATCACGCCGTGGCAGTATGGCGACCCCTATGACTTCGGCGAGCGAGGCGCGCCTGACCGCGTCATGATGCGCGAGACAGGAGACGTTGTGCTCCGCGGCGCGCTCGCGCGCCATCGGATCGTGCTCGGCGATCGGGCCGTCCATTTCTTCGACGGACTGCCTGTGCGCTTCACTGAGACGCCGGCGCTCACCCTGTTCATCCACGGGCGCAACAAGCGCGCCTGGGGCTTCTGGAAAGATGGCCAGTTCACGCCGGCCACCAAGCAAAAGGTGATGTCATGACACGCTTTCGCACTATCGTCAGCAGGTTCCGCACCAAGGATGAAATCGAGGACGCTATGGACACGCTATCTCGTACTCGCTCCGCCGGTGTGCCTTGGGTTGTGGTCAGTTCGACCCCGATGCTCGACGGCTCGGGGTACCCGACGCTGATCACGATCCTCTCCCTGGACGAGGTAGAGCCATGAAGCCGCCGTGGTGGACCGGGCTCCGGCTCAGGGAGCTACACGGCCGGCACATGATCCTGCTGGATGAGACATGGTGGCGGGATGTCATCATCCCCGCTGGCACGCTCTGCACGCTCGACGTCACACAGACGCGTTGGGAAGAACTCCACGTGACCTTCGCGCCATGCTCTCAATGTGGGCGGGAACTGCGCAAACGCGTAAACTGCGGCCGCCTCGACTTCGACCCCGCGTTCCCCGTAGGAGGCCTGTCATGACCCACAAGATCTTAGTGATACTCCCGGGCCATCCCGGCGCCGGCGATATGTTCTGCAAGTGGGCGGAACGCCAGAAAGGCGTCAGAACTATCAATCCTGCACGTCGAATGGCCGAAGGTGGAAAGATGTTCGGACCCAAGGGCGCGGTTCTGCCTGCCTGGATCGCTCACGGGGTCACAGACAACGCTCGCCAGATATATGGCACGGAGGCCAACGAGATCGTCGTCTTGCCAGGTGCCCTTATCGACATGGTGCACGAGGCGTTCTACCGCTTGCGTTAAGCATAAGCAGAGGCGCGCTTACTGTAAGCGCGGTACACCATGGCAACCTTCCAAGATTACCAGGGCAGCGTCTTCATGCCCTGGTTGCTACCTATTATCCCTGTCGGCGCGAAGCTCACCGACGGCAGCCTGATCACCCCTGACAAGATCGGCAAGATACCTGGTTGGTATCACGGTCCTGCAGCCGGCTGGTCTGGCCTCGGTGGCTGGAACGGCAAAGGCGCGGCCAACGTGAAAGCGCTGCAGCTCTGGGACAGTTGGTTCGCGCCTAAGCCGCCGATCCTCGGGTTGCGTGCCAAGCTCTTCCCTGGCTTCGACCTGGACACGGAAGAGGCCTGGCAGACTGACATCGCTCAGGACATCGCCTTCAACACGTGTGGCAAGACGATAGCTCGCGCGCGGTCTGACGGCTCCCCGCGGCGCCTGTTGATGTATCGCCTCGACCAGGAGAAGAGCCTGCCGATCTTCAAGTACAGGCGCGTGTTCGAAGCTGACGGCACGCCGTTCGCGATCGAGATCCTTGGTGATGGCCAGCAGTACCTCATCGGCGGGCCGCACGCCAAGGGTGGAGAGTATGTGTGGACAGATGGCCAGACGCCCCTGAGCTTCGGCTTCGAGAACATCCCGAAGATCACGATCGACCAGGTGCAGCAGTTCGTGACCGAGTTGACTGAGGCCTATGGGCTCCTCGGCGTGCGCCCGATGCAGATCAACCGCATGCGCGGTGGTGACGTCGGCACGGGTGAAGGGGCTCTACCGATCGACGATCAGCATCCCCAGCGCGCCCCGAGTGACGCTGAGTTGACGATTGCCTTGGGCTACATATCCGTGCTAGACGAGCAGTTCGCTGACTACGACGCGTGGGAACGCATCTCTCGTGCAATCAAGACCGCGTGTTGTGGTAGTGAGACGTTCTACGATCTCGTCTATGAACCCTGGCAGAAAGCGAACCCTGAAAATGACGATCACATACGCGCCAAGTGGGAGAGCCACACAGATAGCCAGATTGGCTGGGACTATATCGTCGGCCTCGCGGGCCCTAATGGCTTCATACCCAGCGGAGCGGGCCTTTTTGAGCCGATTGGATCTGACGACGCTACCGTGGATGATCCCGGCGCGGGAGTGGGATCTGGGGATGCGCAAGGCGATGCGCTCAGTCGCGACCCAAGCGCTCCTACGACACCTCCAGCAAACGGGTCAGCTGGACCGACGCGGCCGCCTGATCAAGAAAGGTTCCTAGCCGACCAGTGGGTCAACGACGTCGCTCAAAAAGAGTGGATGCTCGTACCCTACTCGCGCACGGCTGTCTCCTGGAAGCACTTCGATGACGGACGCTGGGTCGACGCCTCAGTCGGCCCGGCTTGGGAGCTGGGTGGCCGCGCGCAGATCGTGAGCGATCTCATTCGAGCGAACCAAGGGGCCAGCAAGGAAGATCTGGCGCGGGCGCGCTGGCTCGTGAGCAACAACGCTGCCACGGCGCTCGCAGCGCTCGCCCGATCGCACCCCAAGATCCGCGTGTCGCGTAACCAACTCGACACTCACGCGTGGATCATGGGCGTGCCTGGCGGCCATATAGACCGCCAAGGGCGCTTCTGTGACCCTGACCCCTCGCTATTCATCACCAGGCAAGCCGGGTGTGCGCCGGCGCCTGGTGAGTGCCCACGGTGGGAGAGCTTGGTCATGAGCTTAGCGAACAACGATGTCGAGCGCTATATCGCGCTGCGCGCCTCCCTGGGATATACGATGACCGGCACGGGGCGCGAGACCAAGTTCTTCTTCCTGCACGGTGAAGACGGCAATGAGGGCAAGTCGTCGCTCCTGCGTTGCCTGGCGCTCGTGATGGGTGAGTACAGCACAGTGTTGCCTGACGGCGCGTTCGTCGCCAACCGCAACGGCGACAACAACAAGTTCGCCTTCGGAGGCATGGAAGGCGCCTGGTTCGTCAGCAACAACGAGATCGAAGGTGAGCAGGTGTGGGCGATGGCCAGCCTGAAGGACAAGACCAGCGCCGCGACCACGTGGGTCGAGCGCAAAGGGGTCGACGGTATCGTGATCCCTATCAAGTACGGTCTGTGGTTTCAAGGCAACTTGTTGCCGGTGTTCCCCAAGCCCGATCCGGCGCTCCGCAAGCGCCTCGTGGTGTTCGACTGCAAGATCTCTATCCCCAAGACTGATGAAGAGCAGGACTGG
>Ga0070766_10000555_pt1 | contig 16697 bp, 9 predicted proteins | sample HubBroMetageWFT6_FD_69782 | JGI IMG/M metagenome (GOLD analysis project Ga0070766, IMG submission 69782) | Warmed and freeze-thawed soil microbial communities from the Hubbard Brook experimental Forest, New Hampshire - Hubbard Brook CCASE Soil... | ecosystem: Environmental > Terrestrial > Soil >...
CAGCAACGGAACTGAAATTCCCGTCGGTCCAAACTACCGGACGGAAGTCGATAGCTTCGACGCCATAGATAAGCGCCTAAGCGCATAGAACCGGTGGGGTCGCCAGGGGGGAGCACGTCGACTCGCTGCAATACTCTCGCCCACAAACTAACCTTACTGCCGTTTGCGTTTCCTGCCGCCATCCAACATGGCTTCATCCCGTGACGAACAGCAATCCTGGCTTCGTTCTGTGACAAAACGGATTCCGTTGCCAAGTCGATCGGCTACGGGCCTAACCACCGGGACGCGCATACACGCAATCGGTCGTTCCATTTCCGTAGTTCGCAACGGAAGCGGATGCGTTCACGTCATCGCAAGCTCTACGCCCCCGGATGGCAGCAGTATTGCTCCAGTCAAACCACCAGCCGACATATCGGCTTGGCATTGCAGAAGAGCCTGCAAACCTTGAACAGGGAGCGAGTGATGACACGCGTTCGATTCCAGTGGTCTCAGGTTTTCATTTCCACGATGTTGGCTGTGCTGCTGTGTTCGGTGGCACTTCCTACGTGGGCGCAGACAACCTCAATGGGCACGATCACCGGGCTGGTAACCGACCAGAGCAATGCGGTGGTCCCTGACGCGGCTGTCACCGTCAAAGATACCGCCACCAGTGAGGTGCGGACCGTTAACACCAACACTGCAGGACGGTATGTCTTCGTGAACCTTCCTCCGGGCACGTATGACATCACAGTGACCAAGGCAGGGTTCCAGACAGTTTCGATTCCCAAGAACATCGTCCAAGTGGGCATGGTGTCCACTGAAAACGCCGTACTGAAGGTCGGCGCCCAGACCCAGACGATTGAGGTCGAAAGTTCAGGCGTCGAGTTGCAGACTCTGAACGCCACCGTCGGAAACACGGTCAACGGTCTAGCGCTCGAGTCACTTCCCACGATCGCGCGTGACACCAGCACATTCTTGACGCTGCAGTCTGGAATTAGCCCTGACGGCAGCGTGGCCGGCGCCGCGGTCGACCAGAGCTCGTTCCAGTTGGATGGTGGCGAGAACACCAACGACATGGATGGCAGCATGAGCGTGTACACGCCAACTTACGCGGGCGATCCCACGGGCGGCGTGGCCAACCAGAGTAACGGCGTGTCTGCGGGAGCGACGGGAGTCATGCCAACGCCGGCAGACAGCGTAGAAGAGTTCAAAGTAAACGTCGCCGGGATGGGCGCCGACTTCAACAGCTCCGCGGGCGCGCAGGTGCAGATCGTCACCAAGCGTGGCTCTGACCAGTGGCATGGCACAGGTTATGAGTATTACCTCGACAACAACCTGAACGCGAACACCTGGCAGAACAACTTCAGCGGCATCCCCAATCCCAGCTTTCACTACAACCGCTTCGGCGGGTCGATCGGCGGACCGATCATTGCCAAGAAAGTATTGGGCGGTAAGACCTATTTCTTCGCCAATTACGAGGGCTTCCGCTTTCCACAAGCCACCACCATCGAAAAGGCAGTGCCTTCGGCCGCCATGCGTCTCGGGTTGCTGCAGTTCCCGGACGCGAACGGCGCGACGCAGGTTTACAACCTCAACCCTACTCCCGTGACCTACAACGGCGTCACGTATATGCCGGCGCAGTGTCCTGCGGGCCCCTGCGATCCGCGAGGGATCGGAATAAATCCACTCATTCAGCAAATGTGGAACAAGTACGAGCCAGCTTCGAACGAGAGTGGCTGCGGACAGTCGCGTTGCGACGGACTGAACGTAGTGGGATTCACGGCCAATATGTCCACTCCTCAGTCCTCCAATTTCGGCGTCGCACGGCTCGACCATGACTTCGGCGATAAATGGCATTTCATGAGCAGCTACCGCTACTACAACCTCACAAGTGCTAGTAATCAACAGGTGGACATCGGAGGATTCTTCCCCGGAGACAAGCTAGGTGTTCCCGCGTCTCTGTCTAACAACCCGCAGCAGCCATGGTTCCTGGTCGTCGGAGCTACGGCCAACTTGACCAGCAACATCACCAACGATCTCCGCTACAGCTACCTGCGCAATTGGTGGGCGTGGGGCAGGGCGGGAGCGCCGGTGCAATTTCCAGGACTGGGCGGAGCACTGGAACCCTTCGGCGAAACGAATACCCCTAACCAAGGGCCAGTTCAGCCCTACAACGTGAACACGCAACAGACACGTACCCGATTCTGGGACGGCCAGGACAACATGATCCGCGACGACGTGACCTGGCTGCATGGCAAGCACATGATCCAGTTTGGCGGCATGTACCAGCACAACTTCAACTGGCATCAGCGCACCGACAACGGTGGCGGCATCAACTACTACCCCGTGTATCAACTGGGGACGACGGCTGGTGCGGGAATTAACATGAGCGGTTACGTTCCTGCGGCGGTGAGCTCCACCAAGAACTGGGGTCGCGACTATGCTGCCATGCTGGGCATCGTTTCGATTTCGCAAGTTGCCTACACCCGCAGTGGCAGCAATCTGGCGCTGAATCCGCCACTCACCCCCGCACAGGACAAGGTCACGATTCCGTACTACAACTTCTACGGGAGCGATACCTGGCGCGTGACACCGAAGTTCACCCTGACCTATGGTCTGGGCTGGACGCTGGAGATGCCACCGACCGAGGCATCGGGCAAGCAGGTCATCTTCGTAGGCCCTGACAACAATCCCATTAACACTGAGCAGTATCTGAACGCCCGCTCGGCGGCTGCCTTGCAGGGCAATGTGTTCAACCCGGAGGTCGGGTTCACGCTGGTCGGCAATACCGCGCATCCGTCCAAGTATCCTTACAATCCGTTTTATGGTGAGTGGAGTCCGCGTCTCGCCGCTGCATGGGACATCTTCGGTGACGGACGCACGGTACTCCGCGGTGGATATGGACGCACCTATGGGCGTCTGAACGGCGTGGACCTGGTACTGGTTCCCCTGCTGGGAACTGGCCTTATCCAGCCGGTGCAGTGCTTTAATGCGCTGTCGAACGGAACTTGCGGGACCAGTTCCCCCAGCCCAACCAGTGCGTTCCGGGTTGGTCCGGACGGTCTGGTCGCTCCGCTGCCGGCTGCCTCGCCGACTCTTCCCCAACCGTTTTATCCCGGCGTGAACGGTGTGGCGGCTGGAGCGGGCTCGGCGCTCGATCCGAACTTCCGCCCCAATCACATCGACACGTTTACCCTTACTTTTGCCCGCCAACTCAACAACAAGATGAGTCTGGAAATTGGCTACATCGGGCGAATCATCAACAACGAGTATCTCCCCATCAATCTGAACGCCGTTCCTTACATGATGACCAAGGGCGGCCAGACGTTTGCCAAGGCCTATGCCAATACCGTGATTGGGTACTGCGGTAACGGAAACGTCAACAATCTGGGGGGCGGGAATTGTATCGGCAATGCAGCAGCAGTTGCACCGCAGCCCTTCTTCGAAGCGGCACTGTCGGGCACGGGCTACTGCAACGGTTTTGCCAACTGCACCCAGGCCGTGATCGCCAACGAAGGTGTGGGCAAGAATGGCACTGGGAATCTGGCTACCGCCAACGTCTGGAGCCTGTACAGCGATCTGGACGCCGGCAACTTCAACTTCCCGCGCAGCATGATGAACACTGCGCTGAACTGCCCGACTGGAAGCGAGATCGGCTGCCAGGGACAGCTGACCTCCGGAGTGGGCATGAACGCCAGCGTCGGCTACGGCAACTACAACGCGCTGTTTATCACGTTGAAGTCGCAGGATTGGCACGGCGTGACCATGCAGTCGAACTTCACCTGGTCTAAGGCGCTGGGAACTGGGTCCGAAGTTCAGGCGACCAGTGCGGCCACACCGCCGGATCCCTTCAACCTTCAGACGGGCTATGGCTACCAGGCGTTCGACCGCAGGTTCATTTACAACCTGTTCTTCGTGTATCAGCCTCACTTCTACAAGTCGCAGTCGGGCTTCCTGGGACATGTTCTGGGCGGCTGGACGATAGCTCCGGTATTTACCACCGGCACCGGTCTGCCAATCACTCTGGGCACTATCAATGGTGGGGGCCAGGCATTTGGCGAAGGCGACTCTTCGAACTTCTTCGGATACGGAGTCTCGGAAAACGCCATCCCGCTCAGTCCTGCCAATCTCGGACAAGGCTCTCGGTACTTCGTGGGCGGGAATGGCATTGGTACTTCCGGATTGGGCGGAGCCAACATGTTCGCCAACCCGGCCGCGGCGTTCAATAACATTCGTCAGCCGATCCTCGGCTACGACACCCGCGATGGTGGCTTCGGCGTGTACCGAGGCATGCCCTACTGGAACGTCGACCTGAGCGTGAAGAAGATGTTCAAGATCACGGAACGCGTGAACACTGAGTTCCAGGTGGTGTTTACCAACTTCTTCAATCACGATCAGTTCGGTGACCCTTCGGGCGATTTACTCGACACCAGCAATGCCGCCGGTTTCGGCTCGCTCCCGGGTTCCGTGACCAGTGCGACCTCCGCCTATCAGCGGCAGATCCAGTTTGGTCTGCGGCTCAGCTTTTAACCATGCTGACGGCCGCTCGGGTAATGGGGTGGGCCGCCGTCAGTTTGCTGCAGCAAGGGCGCTCTTCGGAGCGCCCTTTTTTGCTCCGACCAGAGTTGAGATAAGGAAGACACTGCCCCTAACGCGCGGATTTGGCAAGCACTTGAGCCTGGAGATAAAGGATTTCTTCGCCAGCAGCTAACGAGAGCCTTGGTGCGTGTCTTTCCGAATCATCAGCCAAGCCACTGCCGAACTTGCGACTGCCAGGCCAGCGCAAATCAGCATTACAATTCGGAATCCGAATACAAATGCTTCACCAATCGATTGCTTGATCGCGGCTTGTGTGGTCGAGCTGAGTCCAGCGGGAACCGGCAAACCAGCAAGCCTAATCTCGCCCGCCTTAATCACCTCCAGAACGCTCGGCTGCAGAGAGAGGTGAGCCAAGCTGTAACCCAGGCGAGAACTAAAGGCATCCACCATCACAATGCCTAAAATCGCAATCGCGAGCACGCCTGCGATGCGCGCGACTGCATTATTGATTCCGGAGGCCGTTCCGACACGATCCTCGTCCACTGAATTCATAACTACCGTGGTGAGCGGAGCCACGGTAACTGCCATGCCAAACCCAAGAACAACCACCGCAGGAAAAAAAGACTTCCAGTAGCTGCCGCCTACTGCGGGTACAGCGAACATAACAAACCCTAACGCAACAACTAGCGGACCAATAACCAACGGAAGTCTTGGGCCGTAACGCGCCACGAGCCCTCCGGACCAGCGGGAAAGAAGGAACATGAGTAAAATGAATGGCAGTACAGCAGTGCCCGTAGCTGTCGCGGAATACCCTTGAACCTGGATCAGGTTGAGCGGGTACAAGAAGAAGAAGATTCCTAAGGCCGAATAGAGAAACAAAGTTAATAGGTTCGCGCCACTAAAGACAGGAGATGCAAATAGCGATAACGGAACCATCGGTGAAGTTACGTTGGCTTCGACCAGCAGGAACAATACGAGACAGACGCAGCCCACGATCAGGCTGGCTAGCACCAGAGGGTGTACCCACCCCAGGTTCACCGACTCGATAAACCCGATGACCAAGCCCCCTAATCCGAGAGTGACCACTACGGCTCCGAGCCAATCGATGCGGCCACCAACGGCGCCGCGGCTCTCGGGAACCCGCCAAAGCGAGATGGCTATAACCACCGCCGCGAGCGGGAGATTGATTAAAAACACCCAGCGCCACGAAGCATGTTCAACCAGCCAGCCGCCGAGAACGGGCCCGACGGCAGTCGTGATCGCTGTGAACCCGGACCACGTACCGATCGCCTGACCACGGCTTTTCTCGTCGAAAGATGTACTGATAATCGCGAGGCTGCCGGGCACGAGGAGCGCGGCTCCAACGCCTTGAATACTCCGGGCAAAGATCAGCTGATGTATGTTTGAAGCCACCCCGCAACTCAAGGAAGCCAGGGCGAAAATCGCTACTCCCAGGACGAACACTAAGCGGCGGCCGAACAGGTCGCCAAGTGATCCTCCGACGAGAATCAACGCTCCCAGGAATAATCCGTAAGACTCTACCACCCACTGCACATTCACCACAGTTGCATGAAAGCTGGTTTGGAGCGCAGGCAGGGCAACATTGACGACCGTGCTGTCAATGAAGGCCATGCTTGAGCCGATAATGGTGGCGGCAAGTATCCACGTTCTTGCTTCTGGAGCGCACGGAGCTGCACTCCTCCCTGACCCGATTACACCTTCGTCGCATGGCGGTTTCATGAACACTACGGATGCCATCTGATCTGAATATGGTTCAGCGCGTCGAACCCGCAGACTTGGCCCATCGACACCGCAGGCTAAGATTTTCCGCGAAACAAATATGCCAGCTCAATTAACAGGATGATCACGACCATCAGTTCCAGGACAAACCCGCGGCTCTGATGAAATTCCTCGATCAGGAAGTGGTACAGGCCTTCTGCCGTCTTGAGCTTCTCATTCACCAGGTTCTTGTATTCGGGAACGCCCACTTTGCTCGCTGCCAACCGATATAGCCTCGCCGAGAACATGTCACTGACAAACTTGATGGCGGTGTCAGCGCGCTCCACCAGCTCCGTGACCTCAACCGTCACCGTAGTGAGTCGAGAGGCTTCCCTACGCATCTGCCAGCGCTTCAGGAGGCCAGCCCGCTGTTTCAGGGAATCGTAGACCGCTGCCAGTTCCCGGGTCAGCAGTTCATCGTAGTGACGAAACTCAAGCAGCTGCGAATTGACATATTCGAGAATCTGGACGGAAGCCTCGGCCCCACCCGGAGTGTCATAGATCAGCGATGCGTTCCATCCAATAACGATGAGATCTCTGGGGTAATAGGAAAGTGCAGCCTGCAGCGCATCCTCCTTTTCGGCCTGCGCTAATTCGGCATGCTCGCCACGCACGATCTGGGCAATCTGTTGGCCGTGGCTCCGTAACAGGTCGGCCCCGAGCGGCTGACCGTCAACGTGGTTGAGCAGAAAGATGTAGTAGTCTTCTCCGAGCCAGTGACTGTAAGGACGCACCATCGCGGGCGCGATCCGATCAAGTCGGCTGCGTACAACCTTTTCAGCCTGCTGTTCCAACTCGGCGCTGGGAACCCAGCGTGCCGCAAGGTTAGACAGCGATTGCCAGTCGCCCTCAAACGGAAGTTTCATTAAGACGCTGACTACACCATAGTCGTAATACTTGACTTGCGGCTGGACACTCTCGCCGCTGGCAAGCCGAATGGGATCGAGCGTCTCGACAACGGGCGGGTTCTCAAACCGTACGTACTCGGGTGTGGCATGTTTAAAGCTCGGTTCGGTCCTTCGGGCGCCGAGAATATCACGCAGGTCCTCAAGCTTGATCTCCTCACACACATCGTGAAGGATCACTCCGAGAACAGACCCTTTCAACGTCGGCACGTCCATGCTCGCCGCACCTCTCCAGCAGCAAGGCGTGTCGCTTACGACTGCTGCTCCCACGATCTTTGCATAGTTCGGGCATGCCTGGAATGAAAACCGGCGGCATCCTTATACCGTGTAGAAGGGTCTGTTTAGATTCGTCGTCTGGAGATCGCAGGCAGGTACAAAGAGAGCCAGATTGTGGCGCCCGCTGCCGATTAGATTCGGCCCTGCACTACATGGAAGGAAACGGTTGAAGCGGTTACTCGGCTGCGGCCGTAGTAAAGGAACAGCAACACCCAAGACGTTTGCAAGACGACTACCACCAATGTCGACGCAACTTGCCTAAGCCCCGTCGCCAGATTGGGTAGCGGACCTTCACCAGGGATCAAGCACAGCACGAGAACCAGGTACGAAACCCCGAACAAAGCCATGACTTGGTAAGCCGAAATTCGTGAGGAGCCGCGAAAATCGGCGCGGAGAGTTTCTGACACAGCTCTCCAACCCCAAGTTGCGACCACAGGGACAATTGCCGCCAGCCGGAAGCGGCCATCAAGAAATGCCGCCAATCCAATCAAGCCGGCCAGAGCAAACACAATTGACGTAATCGGCTGCACGGGAACCAGAGGTTCCTCTGCCAATCCAGAGGCGTACGCTGCTTTCTTCGTGTCGCCGTGAAATATCAGGTGGTGGTGCCTGAACAATCGCGCCAGTCGAGGGCTGGCACTGCGCAGCGGCAGACCGTAGCAGCATCCGAAGCTCAAGCACGCCAGCCGGCCGATTGACTCCGACAGTGCGTAGCAGATCGAGGCTGCCGCCAGCAGCGGCAAAACATAAATGGAAGTGTCGAACCACACACGCAATATCTGCTGCAGTGCCCAAACCGCAGGGGGCAGCACCAGGGCTGCCACAAAAGCCGCGCCTGCAATAGTAAAGGTGTTGCCCTTGCCCTCAACAACTGCCGCAACCACTCTCGACGCCGGCACACAGATCAGCATCATCACGGCAATCAAAGCGGCCGCGGCAATCAGCGGAGTGCCCACCGACGACGCCAGCACGATCATCAGAGCGATACCAAAAATATTCGCGGTGGCACTGAAGAAACCATAAAACGTGAGGTTGATGCCCTGCCACTCGCTATCCGAGGTCTTCGTCGTCGGCACCGCCGCGATCATTTGCCATCGTTCGGAAGGCAGCGTCTTGATGCCCCAGATTAAAGCGGTCAATAATAGAACGGTAAGTCCACCGAGAAACACGGTGTTGATCATGGCCCTCCCACTTCCTATGGATAGGCGAGCGCCGAGCGCACCATCACATCGGTTTCTACCGTCGGGTGGCCGAACCCGGCGGTGTACCTGCTGCGAACTCCGGTTTTCTGTTGGTTGGCTACCAGGTCTCGCGCGAACCGGATTCGCTGCGGCTCGAACACCAGCACGACGGTGCTGCTTCCCGGCCGAAACAGCGCCTTCGGCGCTCCTTTACGGATAAACATTCCCTTTTCGATAGGATGCGGATTGTCGTAGCGCTCTTCGCTGTAGCGCTGTTCGATCTGGCCCACCATGAGCGCGACCACTTCGATCATCGCCACGTAGCCAATTTGCGAGCCGCCATCACAGTCGGTATCGAGTATGGTGATCACTCGGCGGTTCTTCGAGTATGGCGTCAGCAGTTGCACGGCGGCGTTCGGATTGCACGAGTGGTACCGCCCCTGTATCGCGTAGAAGTCGGCCACGCAGCCAGCAACCGGTGCGTGCGTATAGTGATACTTCTCCGGAGTGAGGCGAAACATCGCGTAATCGCCTTCGAGAAATCGACGATGCCATCGCGAACCCTTTCCGCCCAGAAGTTCCGGAAAGTCGAATAATTTCCCTTTGATGAACAGCGCCGACGTCTCCCGGAACGACCCGACCATGGCGCGGGAATCCGCTGGACAAACCACGCACCTTTCTGGTCTGGGGAGTGGACGGTATTGCCAATATTTGATCTTGCGCTCGAACACTTTGCGCGGAGTGTCGAGTTTGGCTGCATCGTCCATCAGTTCGTGCGGATTGATGCCGCAACTGCGAAGAAAACGTCGCATTCCGGATATGCGCGATGACAGTGCGTTGTCGTAATTCAGGTAGCCGAGGACCTCTGACACGTAGCGGCTCGATGCCAGCTTGGACAACAGAGAAGCATCTTCCAGCTTCGCCGAGTACAGCGTGCGAATGAGTTTGTCCGCCATCAGGCGTTCGTCGGCCACCGATCCTGTGGCGCGGTCGATGTATTGATGTGTAAGGTTGCTCATTTGAGGGATTGCCGGCTACTTTGCTCACTTAATGTGCTAAACACAAGTAGCAGGTTCAACACGGTGGTTACTTCCTGCAGCGTCAAGTCGTCGCGCACCAGCCGTTCGCCAACGCTCTCAAGGAATCGCACGGGGTCTTGCACGCGAACTCCGTGACGCATCAATTCCCGCATCTCAGGTATGTCGCTGTTTTGCGCGCTCACGGTGTCTTCGCAAAGATCCTGATAGGCCTCGCGTAGGTTCTCCCGTCGCAGGTCCTCGCGATAATATTCCTCTGCCAGGCGGTTGAATTCGCGCGCGCTCAGCTTCAGGGGATCGTTGTGACCGGAATGTCTCATGACGTCGCTTACGATCCTCCGGCTGGCCTGCTGGCTGGTATCTGCCAGACGCGCGCGCAAGTCTTGCACCGTGTCCCCGGCCTGTGACTGCTCGATGCATTCGCTTGCCGTCTCACTCAGCCACGCCAGCAAGGCATCACGATAATCGCGAATCGAAACTCGAAAGTAATCCGGATGCCGCCAGCTCGAACGAACGCTTGTGGCGTGCTGCAGGATTTTCTTCAGCAGTTCGTTGCCCGAATTCTTGTGTACATAGAAAGCCGGTAATCCCGCGGCCCCGAAGAAGAACGGCTGCCGTCGCTCGCTCTCGGACGTCGGATCATCGGGGATCTCGGCTGCGGTGATAATCCCCTCCAGCGCCATCCTGTAGGAGATCATGAGCAGCAACTGTTGAAAGTCGGCGGCCGGAGCCATATCGCGGCCATAACTTGGGAATAAGCTGTAATAGCGGCCCTCAAAGCCGGCGAATCCGACGCGGCCGAATTCCCTCAACCTCAGCGGCATGTAAAACGAAAGCCGCCGATCGACGATGCCAAGCTCGTCTAGCTCGGAGGTCAGCCGAGCGACGTTCCCCATCGTCCCATCGAGCGCCGAGGACTGCTCAGTCGCCAACCACGCGACTGGGTAATTGATCAGGCGCTGGTCTGGAACCAAGTCGCCGCGCAGTCTAAACATACGGGCGAAGAAACTATCGATCCCGTGGGGGCCGTAGGGCGTCACGGCACGCCCCAGCACGCTCATCTGGGCTTTTTCTTTCCACTCACGCCACATCAGCCGCAAGTGTGTGAAGTCCAACTCGTGCGGCAGGAACGACAACATCTTTTCCGGATGAAATTCGGCGAAATCGATGCGGTACGGCGCAGCGGAATAAGTACCAACGAACAACGGTAGAAAGTGTTCAAAGATCTTGATCGCAAGATCGCCCAGTCGTTTTTCTTCCCGCTCAGCTTCATGGAGCTCTAAATGCCCGAACGCCTGCGAGAGCCCGTTACTTCCCATGGTGATGTGAATTCCGTTGTTCGCGAGGCTGACATTCGACAAGCTGGGCAACACGATGAGATTGTTGGAAATGATGCCCGCCTCGCGCAGCTTGGCTACCGCGTTCAACTGACTTCGACTCAGCACCTGGTGACACAGGTGCATGTAGTCGGCCTTCGCCTCGCCGTCGTCCCATCCCGATAGACACGGGCTCATGAAGAGCTCGCGATAGAACGAATCGGAGATGGATGACGACAGTTCAGTCTGCCGCACCGGCGGATGTGGCGCGTGATATACCAGGGCCCGCTGTCCCGATTCCAGCAGTCCAAAACTATGATTGGCCCACGACATTAGGAGCGACGTGAACAGAAAGCGCCGGGCCGACTCTCGCGCAACCTGTTTCCCAACCAGCTTGCATTCGCGCGGGCCGACGATGTGAAAGGAAGTAGTCTCCGGCGAGGTGTTGTCGTTAGAGAAATGCCGCAGGAGTCGCTTTGCCTCCAGACTCATTTTCTCCGGCATGTAGGGCTGCATACCGACCAGGTCTGCCAGCGCCAACTTCAATGCATAGCTGATGGGAATTCGCAGCCACGTCTCCCCACCTTGTTCAAACGTGAACTTCACGGAGTCTGAGCGGCGGCGCTTCAACTGCCCGCGCTCGCCGATCTTCAAGTCCGCGAGAAGGGTATTCAGCGCATGGGGGCTCAACCGCCGTTCCGGAAAACGAATCCAACTGTTCTCCCATACTTGTTCGGAGTCGCTCAGAAACTCCTGCAACTCAAGATAGGTTTGTTGGGGGGCTTCACCACTGGAACTGCGGCGAGCAATATTTCTCAAGAAGCGGGAATCGCGAATCGTGATTGGAAGGTCACAAGCGGCAGCATTGCCGACCACCACGGCTTGAAGTTCGTCCTCGCTGCCGGCGGTGACATCACCTGGACTGAAGGGCAACTCCCCAAGCTCCAACTTGGTTTTACATCGGTGGTTCGGCGGTCTGATTAGTACTTCATTGCGAATCGCCATTCGTAACGACCTGCTACGGCACTTTGATATACGTTCGCACTGAACTGATTATGGCCGTAGGAGTTAACGACTTAATAAACCTGGCGTGAATAGCGGATGAATTCGATAGCAGAATCTAGATAATTACGTTCTCCTAGGGTTTCTCAAGTGTGGCGGGGTTGCTGCGGCCACAAGTGTACAGCGACCGCCGGTCAGAACAGCACCGATCGGTTCTCTTTGTCCAGGACACTCCCATCTTTTTCCTATCCCTTTGCCATCCAGCTATTGAACGTCCAGAACAGCAGCGCCGACAGGCCAAGCGACGCGGGTAGTGTCAGGACCCAAGCCATCAGCAAATTGCGAATTGTGGACATCTGGCCGGATTTGCAAAGCAGGACGCACAGAACAAAGCCAAGCATGCGAGAGATGAGTACAAAGACGGGCTCCGCCAGTTGCAGTACGGAATTTGACTCAATTCAAGGTGTGCCTTGGTCTTTCCCTCGCTTGCACTGCCGCAACTAGCTCACGGGGGCTTGTGCAGCGGATTCTAGCCAACTTTCCATTTGCTGGTGGTCCACTAGGCCCGCTTGCTGCTTGACGAGACGGCCACGGGAGAAAACGGCAAAGTTTGGAATGCCACGCACGTTAAAGCGGAGGGCGACGTCAGGATACCGTTCCGTGTCTACCTTAAGGACGATCGCTTTCCCGCTCGTCTCTGCAGCAGTGCGCGAAACTTCGGGAGCTGCCATGCGGCAAGGACCACACCAGGCGGCCCAGAAATCGACCAGGACCGGCACGCGGGCCTTTTCGATGATCTCGTTAAACAACTGAGAATCCACTTCCACCGGCTCACCAATCGGGCTCAGTGACGCTTTGCAAGCTCCGCACCGTCCGGCATCCGCGAGACGCTCAGCGGGAATGCGGTTCTGACGACCACATGACTTGCAGGTTCGAAGGATGGGCACGAGGACCTCCCTGTAAACGGTCGGCCTTCAAGGCAGACTTTTATTATCCTCTTGGTTTCGTTCCCTCTTTCAGGAACGTTCCTTCCTGGAGTTCAGTGAATGCTTGCCGCAGTTGTTCCTGCGTGTTCATCACGATTGGACCATACCAGGCGACGGGCTCTTCCAGTGGCTTCCCCGACACCAGTAGAAATCGGATTCCATCGTCTCCGGCCTGAACCGTGACCTCGTCACCGCGATCAAACAGGATCAGGGAGCGATTATCCGCCTCCACCGGAGGATTGGTGTCGAGCCACTTAATCGCCTCGGTCGGCACTGTTAGTGGACCTGAGGCATTGCAGAATTTTCCGCTGCCCGCAAACACATACGCGAAAGCATGACGAACAGTTTCAACCGGAAGCGTCTTCTTTTTGCCGGGCGACACCGACACGTCGAGGTAGACGGGATCGGCGGCAACTCCCTCGACAGGGCCTTTCTTTCCCCAGAAATTTCCGCAGACAACTCGCACGTGCGTGCCATCGTCGTCGGTGACGTCGGGTATCTCGCCGGATTTCACTTCCTGGTAACGCGGCGACGTCATCTTGAGCGACGAGGGAAGATTGCCCCACAACTGAAATCCATGCATGCGCCCTGCTTGATCGCCCTTCGGCATCTCTTGGTGAATGATGCCGCTGCCCGCGGTCATCCATTGCACATCGCCGGCGCCGATGACACCGCTGTTGCCCATGCTGTCTCCATGCGCCACAGTCCCCGCCAGCACGTACGTAATCGTCTCGATTCCCCGGTGCGGATGCCACGGGAATCCGGCCAGATAGTCCTCCGGCACATCATTGCGGAAATCGTCCAAAAGAAGGAACGGGTCGAACTCTTTTGTGTTTCCAAAACCGAAGGCTCGGCGAAGATGCACTCCCGCACCTTCGAGCGTCGGTTTCGATTTGATAAGCCGTTTGACCGGTCTGATCGACATATTGAACTCCAATGGACTCGGGCAGAAACCGTTAGCACCGCGGATATGCCCAAAGCTTCGAGCCATCATGCCATAACCCCCGAGCCGTCGGCCACCCCTTCAGTTGCAGATGTTGGGTTGTTTCCCAGGGAGTGTGGCTCATCCGTGAAGGGTTTGGAACTCGCCGCTAGTAACTCATTTTTCGGTCTCTTACGAGGTTTTCGGAAAGGCAGGCAAGTTTGGCGTCCCCGACGGGATTTGAACCCGTGTTACCGCCGTGAAAGGGCGTTAACCTATTGCAAATAAAAGACTTTATCGGGCAGCGGTCGCTCTGCATGTACCGTAAGAGCCTTTTAAGAACACCAAGGCACCGGGGCTCCTTGTACCGTCCCTGTACCGCGAGAAGTCCGAAGCAGCGACGGTCGCCAAGCTGTCTTGCACGGGAAGGGATCGGGAATGTTTGGCACGCACTGGCTTGTACACACCTGGGACGATGTTTCTGAATTGACGATGTGCTAACGACATCACTTCCGGTGTCCATTAGCACATCACGCCAACTGGGCCTCAGTCGTTAAGTGTGCGAGCGTTCACACCCGTGTAGAAGATGCATGGGTGGGATAACAACTAGAAGGAATACTTCAACCCGAAGTGGATCAGGCGGGCCGGAATCACAGTCTGCGTGATCCGGCTGAAGTTCGCCACGGACGCATTCAGGTCCAAGCAAGTCGAACAGGTCGGAATTGAGAACACCGGATGGTTGAGGAGTTTTCGGGTCCATGGGGATGAGAACTGGCGGCAATTTCAAACGCCGGAGCGGAGAGGGATACAATTAGCTGCTCCACTCCGGCAAGAATAGGCAGCGGCAGAAGCTAATCGCGCTGCGCCGCTGGTCGGCCGGGAATGCGATAGTGCTGCCGCATCATACTGCGAAGGCGCTCCGCGGGGCTGATAGGCGTTTCATTGCGTTGCTTCATCGTCGCCGAGTACTGTTCAGGGGCTGCCGTGTTCTGGCTGGCGGCGATTCTGCCCTCGCAATCGTCGTCGCAGTCGCCGTCAGGGATCAGCACGTAAGCATGTCCCTCACCGGTGCGGAATACTCCGACGCCCGCGATCTCTCCACGGTCATTAATCGCTAGTGCATTGTTAACCAGGAAGTCGGAAGGAGGAGAAATCAGCGTATTCACATCAACCATTGGTCCGCCGTTCTCCCACAGAAAACCGTGGAGTGGCGTGACACAATCCGACGAATTGCCTACTACCTGCTCCTTCAGATTCATGTTCCATGCATTGCTGCAAGCGTCAGTTCCCACCGTCCCCAGGTCAGTCATCATGCCTTCCTTCCACAGAAATCCGTGGTGTGTCTGGGAGCCCGGCAAATCAGCTTTTCCGATAACTTCCCCTGCATCATTGATGGTATTGGTGGTTCCGGTGTCTCCTCCCAGGGTGCCCAGGTCTGTGAGCGCCCCTTTGTCCCACAAGAACGGGTGGAACGTCACATCTCCCGCTAAGTTCGATTGGCCGACGATCTGACCTCTATTGTTCAGCATATTCGGCAAAGTGATGGTCCCTCCGAGAGTGCCTATGTCCACCATCTTGCCCCGCTCCCAAAAGAAAGTATCCAGCGTTGGTTGTCCAGTTGTGCCGTTCGGGATGGAGTTTGTGTACGAGAACCCCGCGATCTGACCGCCCTCGTTTACAACCAGAGCAAAGGCGTCCGGGCCTCCTAAAGTGCCCAAATCCTGCATCGCTCCCTTCCGCCAAAGAAATGCCCGAGTCTGTGTTCCCCAGCCAAACCAAAACGGCGAGAATTGATCCGCAATCGAATTGGCGGCCGGCCCGACTACTTGCCCTCGATTGTTGACAGAGTTCGCAAAGCTTTCATTTCCGCCCAAGGTTCCAAGATCGATGATTCCCCCTTCCTTCCAGAGTGTGGCGCGGATCTCCGGGAAACCAGTCAGGGGATCAATCATTCCGTTTTCCGACGTCCCAGCAATGAGCCGATTTTTGGCCATCCAGTTGGGTGAGCTGCTGTTGTTTCCGGGAAGCGCACCCAAGTCGGTCATGACTCCCTCTTGCCAGCTAAACGTGTGCGAAACAAAACAGTCTGGGTTAAAGCAATTTGGGAAGTACGGATCGGTCAGGGGCGTATCTGCCCACCCCATCGCTGTTCCTGAAGGGGTAAGTACGGACCCAGCGGTTAGGTAGCTTTGTGGTCCGCCGAATGTACCCAAGATGATGAGTCTGTACTGGTGGTGCTTGTGTTTGTGTTCTTGCGATGGGTTGCCTTGTGCTGCCATGCCAACCTGCATTGCTAGCGCGGCGAATAGATACACCACGGTCGTCCACATCCATGTGCGGGATTTCATGTTCTTCTCCTCTTTACTTCGTGAATGGCGGTTCAGGCTTGCTCGGAGCGGAATCGCCGAAGAGAACGTGCATGCGCCGGAGCGGATAAGGGAGACAACCCAGTTGCGGCTCCGCCCCGGCAAAAATAGTCACGGAGCCGAAACTAATCACGCAGCGCGGCTGGTTGGCCGGGAAGGTGATAGCGCTGGCGCATCATGCTGCGAAAGCGTTCAATCGGGCTGAGAAGGGTTTCGCTGCCCTGCTTCATCACCTCCGGATTCTGTGCGAGCGCTGCCTGGTTCTGGCTTGCAGCAATACTGCTCTGGGACTGAGCGATTCTGCCCTCGCAATCGTCGTCGCAGTCGCCGTCCGCGATGAGCACGAAGGCGTGCCCGCAGCCGTCGTTGACGCTGTTGCATCCCGCAGGAACTCCAACCCCCGCGATCT
>Ga0070766_10000556_pt1 | contig 16679 bp, 11 predicted proteins | sample HubBroMetageWFT6_FD_69782 | JGI IMG/M metagenome (GOLD analysis project Ga0070766, IMG submission 69782) | Warmed and freeze-thawed soil microbial communities from the Hubbard Brook experimental Forest, New Hampshire - Hubbard Brook CCASE Soil... | ecosystem: Environmental > Terrestrial > Soil...
TTTTCGCCACTCAGTCCTGCAGCCATGTTGGTGACGCAGGAGACGGCCAGCACCTCGAGCGACATGTGACGGGCAGCGATTACTTCCGGCACGGTGGACATGCCGACCAGATCGGCGCCGATAGTGAGTAGAAAGCGGATCTCGGCGGGCGTTTCGTAGCTCGGGCCCAGCATCGCGGCATAAACGCCTTCGTGGATGTCGTCGCCTACATTTTCAGCTTCACCCAAGGCGAAGGCGCGAAATTCGGCGTTGTAGGCATCCGTCATGTCAGGAAAACGCGGACCGAAGCGTTCTTCGTTGGGGCCAACTAACGGGTTCTGTCCCTGCAAATTGATGTGGTCGCGAATGACCACCAACGCGCCGCGTCCGAAGCTGGGATTAATGCCGCCTGCGGCATTGGTGAACACAACAGCCTTTATGCCCATGCAAGCGAAAACGCGCACCGGGAATGCAATCTGCTGGGCCGAGTAGCCTTCGTAGAGGTGAGCGCGTCCCTGCATGGCGGCAACTGTCACACCCGCCACTGTGCCGATCACAAGATTGCCTGCGTGGCCGATCACAGTGCTTTGCGGGAAAGACGGAATCTCGGTGTAGGGAATGCGGACGGAGTTCTCCAACTCGTCGGCAAAGCCTCCGAGCCCGGAGCCCAGCACCAGAGCGATGCGCGGGCGCAACGTGGTGCGAGAAAGAACGAATTCCGCCGCGTGCCGGGCGTGACGGAATTCGTCGGAATCGAATTCAGGTAAAGCCAGATGAGACATTGTAGTCAGCCATCCGGTGTTAGCCGGGGGCCGGGGCGCACGGTTGTTACTTGCCGATCTCTTCCAGATACTTTTCTACTTCAAGTGCCGCCATACAGCCGGTGCCCGCGGCGGTGACGGCCTGCCGATAATGGCGATCGGCCACGTCTCCCGAGATGAAAACTCCGGGGACTTTGGTGCAGACGTGCCCATCGGAGGGTAGCAAGTAGCCCTCGCCGTCGCGAGGCAATTGGTCGCCTACGAACTGTGCGTTGGGAGTATGGCCGATGCCGAGAAACATAGCGCTAGTGGGGAAATCCCACTGCTCACCAGACTTCAGATTGCGCAACCGAAGCCCAGTAACTTCCTTCTTGGTAGCATCGAACACATCGTCAACCACGGTGTCGGTCAGGAACTCGATTTTGTCGTGGGCGCGGGCGCGGTCGAGCATGATCTTGGACGCGCGGAATTCGCCGCGGCGATGGATCAGGGTGACCTTGGAGGCGAAGCGCGTGAGGAAGAGCGCTTCCTCCATCGCGGAGTCGCCGCCGCCGATCACAGCAATATCCTTGCCCGAAAAGAAAAAGCCGTCACAGGTGGCGCACGAGGAGACGCCATGGCCGATCAGCGCCTTCTCGTTGGGCAGATCTAGCCAGCGAGCGGAAGCTCCGCTGGCGATGATGAGCGCACGGGTGAGCAGGATTTCGGGGCCCAGGTTGACGGCGATCGGCTTCGTGCCAAGGCCTTCGGACTTCTGGCTGAGATCGACGCTGACCACATGGCCAGTGTTGAACTCCGCACCGAAGCGCGCAGCCTGCTTGCGCATATTTTCAATGAGCTCCGGCCCCTGGATGCCGTCGGGGAAGCCGGGAAAATTCTCCACCAGCGTAGTGATGGCCAGTTGCCCGCCGGGTTCATGCCCGTCAATGACGAGCGGCGACAAGTTGGCGCGAGCGGCGTAAATGGCGGCGGTCAACCCCGAGCATCCGGAGCCGATGATGATCACATTACGAACATTTTCTGTCATAGAAGTAGAAATAGATTCCAAGAAACACCGGAAGATGCGGAAGCGCGCGGCTCAACATCGCGCAACGCCACAAGTGGTCGCATTGCAATGAGTTGAGCGGAAAGCTAACGCCCTTTGGATTCTAACAAGCGGCGCGCGTTTGGGAAATCACTCGACAAGCCGAGGGGCTGGAGGCGCCTGGAAGCGGTGCTCCACCCACATTGGAATGGCGGTAAAATCGACGACATGGCAAAGCTTACGTTGGTTTATGGAATGCGTCTGCTTCCTTCCGATGAGATCGAAGCAGTGGGCGACGCCCCGATAAAGCTGAAGAATGGCCGAGACGCCAGCGTCACGCTGCATATCGTGGAAGGGTCGAAGGAAGACATTGAGAAGCAACTACGCACGAGCATTGACGCCTTTTTCGATCTCTATCCCGAGATCTAGCGACATTCGCAAGCAGTCAAGATGAATCGAAAGCCGACGGGAACGTTAGCTTCGGCGAAATCGTAACTAGGACAGGCGACGCCAGCCTTGTCACGACTATAATCCGCTAACCACTGAGAGAGTACGGACCATACGTGATCGAGCTTCCCAAACTGGCAGAAATACAACTTGCGGTGCGGCGCATCTTGCGTCCTGCCAGCAAGTTGGGAAAGACCGCGTTGTGGTTCGGCGGGCTGGCGCTGGTGCTGCAACTGTGGAAGTTATTGGTGCGCGCCGCCAGCGGCACCATGCTGAGTGTATGGGCAACCATCATCAGTTACGTCTTGGTCGTCTGCCTACTGCTACTAGGGATGCGCTATGTCCGGCAGAAATTGCTGTGGAGACTGCGCAATCGCTTGATCGTTACGTACGTCTTCATCGGCGTGATTCCCATCGTGCTGCTGGTGGCGATGGTGCTGCTTGCGGGTTATCTCTTTGCCGGACAATTTGCCACCTACGTCGCGCTGGCTGATCTCGACACCGAATTGCAACACTTGACGGCAGCGAATGACGCGCTGGCGGCGCAGTTCCTCACCTTGACCCAGTCCGGCAAACTGACTCCGCAATTGGCAGCCGAAATCACCAGCGCCACCAATGAAGCGTTCAACAAACGAACCGTGACGGTGCTGGAAGGCGACCGGGGATTCATTATCGAACCGGGCGGAAAGACTGTAGAGGTTCACGGCGCTTTGCCAGATGTCGTAAAGACAAACGTCAGTAAGTTTGTAGTGGATGGTGGGCGACTGCACCTGCGGGCGGTAAGGCATGAGAACGGGGGCGCACGGCATCTCACGGTCATCTCCAGTGTGCCGATGACTCCCGAATTCCTGCAACGAGCGGCGCGCGTTGGCTCGGTCGAAATCTCTGCACCCAATAACGACGAAGTGAAACTCGACAATGCCTCGCCCTCTGCGTCACAAAAGACAGTGCCGCCACAAGCCCAGGACAGTGTGACGATTGATCTGGGCGGACCGGCGTCGAAAGTCGTCGTGGCAGGCCAGGAGGTCGCGAGCGGACAGCACAGTGTCGAGGCGGGAAAGGTTCTACCAGCCGCGAACAGCTTCGACCCTGAATTCCGCTGGGGTACCCTCTTCAATTCCGTCGACTGGAAGAGCGGCAAGGAGCGGACCCACACCATCGTTGTGGGCACGCGTCCATCCGTCCTCTACAACGTACTGTTCGGTACATTGGGCACGAAGGCTGGAATTTTTATCGAGCTCCTGCTGGGCATTGCCGTCTTCTTTGGGATCATCGAGTTGATTTCCCTGTTCATCGCTGCGCGCCTCACCCGCAGCATGACGAAATCAGTTGCCGAGCTCTACACCGCGACTCAGCGCGTCAATCGCGGAGACTTCTCTCATCGCATTCAGGTTCGCACCCGCGACCAGATGGCTTCGCTGGAGCAGTCGTTCAATTCCATGTCGGCGTCGTTGTCGAAGCTGATCGCAGAGCAAAAGGAGAAGCAGCGACTGGAAGGCGAGCTGGCAATTGCGCACGAAGTGCAGGCACTCCTGTTCCCTCGGCAGATCTCGGAGTTGCGGGCGCTGGAGGTGCATGGCGTGTGCCGTCCGGCGCGCACCGTCAGCGGCGATTACTACGACTTCATACCGTTGCACGACGAACGCCTGGTGCTGGCCGTGGGCGATATCAGCGGCAAGGGAATCTCGGCCGCCTTGCTGATGGCCACGGTACATGCCTTCGTGCGCGCGTATTCGCTCGAGCCTCAACTAGCTCTGGCGGCGGTTGCGACCGCCGGCGGCAAGAGCACGGGCGACCTGCAGATGTACTATCGCGGGAATGGCAACCGTGACAGTCAGATTTCTCCGGGAATGCTGATGGCAACGCTGAATTATCAACTCTTTCGCAGCACTCCGCCGGAGAAGTACGCGACCATGTTCCTCGGCAGCTACGACGCGCCAGCGCGGACGCTGACCTATTCAAACGCGGGACACCTGCCTCCCTACGTGATCGCGGGGAATGGGCATGTAACCCAGCTAGACACGTCCGGCACAGTGGTCGGTCTGTTCGACGCCATGAGCTATGAGGAGTCGCGCGTCCCGATGCTTCCGGGAGACATCTTTGTGGCGTTCAGTGACGGAGTGACCGAACCCGAGAACGAGTTCGGAGAGTTTGGCGAGGAGCGACTGGTGGAATTGATTCGCCTCCATCGCGACCAGCCGCTATCACGCATCAGCGACGTGGTGACCGGCGCTGTGGCCGACTGGATCGGCGGCAATGAGCAGCCCGACGATGTGACCCTGGTGCTGGCCCGGGCGCGTTAGATCGAGGTTACCCTACTTCACATTCAGCGGGAAGAAGATGTCTCCCATGCGTCCTGTCTGGTTATCACGAACCAGCAGGCGGACATTACATTCTCCGGGTGAGACCTCAAAGGAGCGCTTGAGTTGGAATCCCGTCTCCTTGATCTGTGCGATTGCTTCAGGCGGAAACTTTCCGCCAGCGCCTTCGTTCATGTTGCCGACCTTCTCTCCCTTAGCGTTGAGAGCAGTGGCTAGAAAACCGACATCGACGGTGCCTGTCGCTTCATTCAGAATGCCAACATTCCCCGGAAGGCCGATGAGCAGATTGACTTTCTTCTTGCCTGCCGCTCCGTCCTCAATGCCGGTGACCGTGACTTTGAAACGGATTCCGGTGTACTCCAGAGGCGAGCCCATGGCCAGGCCAATTTCCTCACCGGCGCGGGTTTTGGGTGTTCCCTCGTAAGGAAAATATCCCGCGGGATGGTTGACCGTGACGTTCTGGCGGTCGGCAGTCACGTCCATGCGGCGAAAATCGGAGTTGGTGCTGGGATCGGTAGCATAGCCGATCTCATAGCCCGCGGTGTTGCCATTGCTGGTCTGCAAGATGTCGGGGAAAGGATCGTTGCTGCCGAAATAGGCCTTGCCGCCGGTGAGAATGGCGAGGTCCTTCATGGTGATTTGAGTCAGCGTATTGCTCGCCGTGGATGCGGAGCCGCGGACCTCGACCGGGTAAATGGCCACGCCGCCGTCGAATAGCGCCCGGATACTATGGCGCCACATGGGCGACAGCCTTTTGATTTCCGCCGTAGTGAGCGCCTCCTTGCTGCCGCCGACGGCCTCGCCATTGAGTGCCACGCCATGGCTGGTTTCCTGTAGCGACTTGAACTGCATCGATTTCGGATCGACGTCAAACGGCACCGCGTTGGTCACCCATACCAGGGTCTTGCGGCCGGGCAGGCCGTCGGCGGCGAACGCAATGTCTTCAAACATGATCAGCACCAGGTCGATGTTCGAGCGAAGTATCTGCTCCGGCGCAGTGGCGTTGGACTGTTCGCCCTTGTTGAATGAAATCAGCCGGGCGGCGTCGGCAGCGACGTCGCCGTCGTTGACGCCGGGCGGAGGAGCAACGCCCTTCATCCCGCCGAGTCCGGTTTTCGCCAATGCGGCAAGCAGTACATCGGAGCCGGTACGGTAATCGTGGACGAGGCTCAGTCCCTTGTGGCTCAGTATGCCGAGGGTCACCGCATGCTTGGCCTGCGCTGCCTTGGCTAAGAACTTCAAGATGAGTTGCCGCGAGTCACGCTCATCGACGTAGCGGGTGTGAATCGTGTCCAACACGACAAAAATGGCGCCGCTAGTCTCGCGAAAATCCGGTAGATTGCTGAACTCGTTGGGTTGAAGTTGGGGCGGTGCGGCGGGTTTCGCCTCCGGCCCAACAAAACTCGTGATGGCGCGCGACTTGCCAGACTCCTGCACGGTGAAGTCTGGCTTGCCCAGAGTCAGGAGTGGACCGTTGTCGGCGGCCGTAGCGCTGACGGTGACAACAACGTTGTCCTGTGCGCGCGACGGCGATCCTAGGCACATGCAGGTTAGTGCGATGCAGAGAGCAACCATATTATGACGACGCTTCATGAACGGTTACCTCGTGCCTGCAACTGGTCTGAAAGCCTGACTCGGCCAACAGAGCGAGATTGCAAGTTGGGAAAGTGTGGTTCCAAGCATAATTCCGATGCGCCGAAAGTTTACGGCATTGCGGCGCCAGCATCAATGACCGAGCTCACGCGTGGGTGTGTTAACGACGGCGCGCCCGTTTAGCGTCACCGATCTAGGGCAGGGTCAAAGCCGAGGGCGCAGGAAGGAAACGATACCCAATGCCGCGAACAGTCAGCAGGTGTTGCGGCTTAGCGGGGTCTTTCTCAATATACTTGCGCAACCGAACAACAAAGTTGTCGATGGCGCGAGTATCGGTGTCTTCGTGCAAGCCCCATACTTCTTCGAGGATTTGCTTACGCGACACCACCTTGCCGTTGCTGGCGATGAGGTGGCGCAGGAGCTCGGCTTCCATCAAAGTGAGCCGGTAGATCTTGCCGTGAGCACGTAGCTCGAGCGTTCCAAAGTCCACCTCTTTGCCGGCAAAGGAGTACACATCGAATTCGCGGAGTGAGTCAGCCGCCTTGGGCTCAGCCATGCGTGAAAGGTTGGGCGGGTCGGTGACCAGCGTGCGGCTCCATTCGCGCCGGCGCAGGAGGCTCTGAATGCGCGCCAGCAGGATGTTCAGGTCGAAGGGCTTGGGCAGGTAATCATCGGCGCCCGCGGCAAAACCTCCGAGCACATCCTCGGGACGGCCGCGGGCGGTGAGCATGAGCAATGGAATATAGTGGCTGGCTTTGCGCAGCTCTGACGCCACGGTGAAACCGTCTTTGCCGGGAAGCATGACATCGAGCACCAGCAGGTCGAACGGGACGTGCTGCTTGAGCAGTAAGTCGAGCGCGGTCTCACCATCGCCCGCGACCTGGATTTTGTATCCCTCGGCTTCGAGATTAAACTTCAACCCGCGCGCCAGATGCTCTTCGTCCTCTACAACCAGGATCTGACCTGTCATTGCTGGTACCTCGGCAGTTCGATAGTGACAGCCGTTCCCTTGCCCGCACCCTCGCTCTCAGCGTAGGCGTTGCCGCCGTGGCGACGGGCGATCGCACGCACGATGAACAGCCCCAATCCGCTTCCCTTCACCTGGGTCGAGCCCGGAGTGAGCACACGATAGAAGCGCTTGAATACGCGCTTCAAATCGCCGCGGGGAATCCCGACGCCGTTGTCGTGCACCTTGATCAGCACTTTATTCAGATCGGGCGTCACCACTTCCACCCGGATGTGCGGGTCCTTCTGCGAATACTTCACCGCGTTGTCGAGCACATTGGACAGTGCGGTAGACAGCTCATCGCGGTCTCCCGCAACGGTGAGGGGTTCCGCCGGCTTGCCGTCGAGTTCCCATGCCATCGCCTCGGGTGGCAGGTGATGACGCGAGCGGGCCAGTTCCACTGCGTCCTGCACCAGCGGACCAACCTCGACTTCGGACTTGTTTAGTATCGCGTTTTTCTGCACTACGCGCGCGGCGCGGAGGACTTGCTCGACTGTACCCATCAGACGCTTCGTGTCTTCGAGCATGACCTGGTAGAACTCGCGACGCTGCGCCTCGTCCACCTCACGCTGTTGCAGTGTCTCTAAGTACAGTCGGATGGAGGTGATTGGCGTCTTTAACTCGTGAGTAACGGCGTTGAGAAAGCTGTCCTGCTGCTCGTTGCGACGGACTTCACGCACCAGAAAGATGGTGTTGAGGATGACGCCGGCAATGATGAATCCAAAGAACATGACCCCTAGAATGAGGGGAATGACTGCGCGCCAGTTGAGTACGATCCAACTGACGTTGAGGATCAGCGCCACCGCGGCGACGAGCACGCCGAGGGTTATGGCAAACGCGATGGTCTTCTTGCGGCTGGTGATGCGCATGGCGCTTTAAGAGGAAGGATAGCACCGCAAAAGAAAAAGACGGCGTGAAGTGCGCCGTCTCTCTATGCCGATGATGAGCGAAAATCAGTCGCCGCTGTAGGCGCCGACCAATACCTCTTGGGGCTTGGCGGGCGTTTCTTCGACTGCTTTGATGCGGGCATCGCGCAGCTTGGGCAGCTTTACGTCCCAGATCAGGCCAACCGATTCGAACGCTTTGATCGCGTACCAGTTCAAGTCAACTTCATACCACGCCAGCCCGTGACGCGCTGATTGCGGATGCGCATGGTGATTGTTGTGCCAGCCTTCACCGAAGGCCAGCAAGGCGACCCACCACAGGTTGCGCGAGTCGTCTTCGGTGGCGAAGCGCTTCGATCCCCACATGTGAGTTGCCGAATTCACAAACCAGGTGGAGTGCAGCAGGAACACGGTGCGCAGGAAGATGCCCCAGAACATCACCTTCCAGCCGCCGACCGCCAAAAGAATGAGGCCGACGACAACCATGGGGATCCAGTGCCACTCGCTGATCCAGGTGTGGAACTTATCTTTGCGAAGATCGGGGACGTACGGCAACAAACCCTCGAGTTTGTTGTGCATGGCTTCGCCACTCATGATCCATCCCATGTGGGCCCAGAAGCCGCCATCACGCGGGCTGTGCGGATCGCCGGGCTTGTCGGTGAGCTGGTGATGGACACGGTGTGTGGCGACCCAGAAAATCGGCCCGCCCTCGAGCGCCAGCGTGGCGCAGCTGGTGAGGAAGTACTCAAACCATTTAGGGCACTTGAATCCGCGGTGCGTCAGCAGGCGGTGATAGCCCAGTCCGATGCCGAGACTGCCGGCGACCCAGTAAAGAAAGAGTGCGGTAAATAGCGCGGGCCAGCTGAACATGAAAAGAGCGGCCACTGCGCCGATATGGAACGCCACCATGAAGCCTGACGTTATCCAATTGATCTTGTGTTTACGAGTCATGAAACCCCTTGGGTCTTGCCTGTCGCTCAACGCGCAATGAATTGTGGAGGAGCCATTGCCAGAGTACCAACTTGGCGGGAAAGCGATTGTAATACTTGTGTCACAGGGGTTTGTGATGTGGGACACGTAGGGTTGGTTTGCTCCCGAAACTTCTGTTTCAGGGCGATTTGATGCGGGTTTGGTTTGCTTTTGACCGATTCGGTAATCACGACTTCGATCGCGACTATTGTGGCCGTGCTAAGCCCGGCAGCAAAGCCCCGCGAAGGCGATCCATAGTGGCGTCGTCCAGTCCCTCCATGATCAATAAATCGCTGCCATGGATTTCCAGAAGGACCTTTCCTTGTGCACCCAAATTCCATTCGATCCTTGGGTCGATAGGGCCACCAACCCCCATCGAGCCGACGTCTCCCAGGTGATAGCGAGTAGGAACGTAACTGCTATAGAGTCTCTCGAAGGCCTCTGCTGCTGCCGGCGAGTCCCAGCGCGAGAAGTAGAACAAGGCGATCTGGTCTTTGGGTGTTGACTTGGCGTGCACTGCGAGATAGTAACCGCCGCTCCAGTGCGAGTAATACTGCTTGGCGTCGGTGCCAGGGGCATATTGTTTGGCCAACAAGTAGATGTCGAAGGCACCCATCCCGCCGAAGTCATAACGTTCATAGTCGGGAGCAATCAACTTGTCGAGATCAGGAATGGTGGGAGGCACGACCGCCGAACCAGCAAGATAGTTTGAAGGAGCCATAACCTGGAGAGTGTCGATGGGCGGATGTTCGAGTATGCCTGCAAACGCAGCAGTCTTCCCCTTCTTCGCCAGAACCTCACGCACGAAATCCAGGCCGAACGTGTAGGGCATCATCAGCGATTCCTGCAGGAAAATCGGGGATGCCGCCATCACGGGAGCGTCCTTGCCATCGCGCATCGCAGCCCGCATGGCATTCACCGCATCGGGCGCTGTGAGAATGTTCACACCGGCGGGAGCGAGGACGTAATCAAGCATGGCAACCATGGCCTGTCCTTCGGTGACATTTTGGCGAGCAGCCTGCGCTTCCTCCACGACCTGCTCCTGCTGGTCCGGCAGAGGACCATCATTGATGCCGCCGGCGAGACCCCACTTTTCCAGATCGATTGCCTGATCTTGCAGCGCGTGGGTTAACTCGTGGGCCAAGACCGGCCGTTGCAGTTCGGGCTGCACCCAGTCGAGCAGGTTCACGGTTTTGGTCTTCGCATCGTAGAACGCAGCAACCTGTTCGCTGAGCAGCTTGAGGAATTCGGAGTGTAGATCGTAATTCTGGGGAATCATGCCGAACTTCTTCAGCACAAGCTGCGAGCGTTCGAGCCGCTGCGTATCCTTGTCGTCCTTCATTCGCTTTTCGACGTAGCTTTCGACCCTCGCTCGCGTGATGAGCTTGCGTTTCACTTTGTGCTTGATGGGAAGGCCGGTGTCGCGGCTGACGAATTGCAGAATCTCGTCGACCGAGCGGAACAGTTCCTTAGCTTGCGCCTTGGTAATGGGCCTTTGGGGTTCTGGCGGAGGCGTCGGCTGCTCTTGCGGCGACGCTGGTTGGTTCTGAACGGTGGCGCCGATGCCCGAGACAGGCTTGGGCTGGTCCGGGGGTTGCGAAACTGTTTGACCGAAGCCTGACGCCAGCAACAGCGCGAGGAGCAGGACGATGAATGTCAGGGACCGTGGACGGGAATTGGGAGCGGCGGGGTGACTCGACATACAGGAGGTTTCAGAATACAGGAGGACGACCGAGCAGATCGCCTTGGCTCCAAGGTCGGTTATTTATTGCAGGTCCCTCGTCCCGACTGCCTGGCGAAGTTGTTCGAGGGCAGTCATATAAGTTGCCAGCGCCTGGCGGTAGCTCAACTCCGTCGAGCGATAGCTGCGCTCGGCATCGAGAAAATCGAGCAGCGAGGCCGCTCCATGCTCATACGAGAACCGTGTGATGTCGAGCGACTGGCTGGCCTGATCCAGATATCCTTTGTCGTACAACAGGACGACTCTCTCGCTGCTCCGCAGACCTTCGTATGAGTTCTTCACGTCGGTGAGGACCTGCTGTTCGGCAGCCTTCTGTTGGAACTGCGACTGGGTAACGGCGTATTGCGTGCGCGCGATTTCGCCCTGGTTCTTGTTGAACACGGGCAGCGGAATGTTGAAGTAGAACGCACCGAGATTGTTCTGGTTCAGGCGCGTGTAATCGAAGGTAACGCTGAAGTCGACCTTGCCGTTCGCTTTGGCGAGTCCAACTTGGCTTTCGGACGCAACCACACTGCGCTGTGCCGCCTGCAGGTCGGGCCGGTCGCGGAGGGCGCGCGCCTGCACGTCTTCCAGTTGAAGGGTCACCGGTTCATGTACCAGGTTTCCAATTACGTCGTAGTCAGCCGGCACGGAATCAAACCCGAGGAACTGGCGCAATGACGCCAGCGCCTGCGCATGGGCCAGTCGGGCGTCGTTGACATCGGTCTCGAACTGCAACTGCTGCAACTGGATCTTCAGCAAATCGTTCCGGCTCATGGCCCCGGCTTTGAAGCGGTCTTCGCTGATGCCGACCGTCTTCTTGTAACTCTCGAGCAGGCCGTCGGCGAACTCGAGGTTCGACTTTGCTAGCAGCGCCGAAATAAACAACTGCGCTGCGCCGGCCAGGACGGTGCGCTGCGCGTCCGAGACTTGCGCCTCAGTGACGGCGGTTGCGGTCTTGGCGGCATCGAGCCGGTGCTGGCGCTTCTTGCCACGCTCGAAGAGATAGCCAACACCGGCATCGAATTGAACACTATCGTTCCAGTAGTTCGTGTCGTTGAATAGGCTGGACTCAAACAGGGGAAGATACTGAGAGTCCAGCGAAAGAACTGGATTGGGACGTAAATTGGCGGTGATTTCCTGCGCCTTATTTTGCAGGATCAGCGTCTGGTTGGCCTGCAACGTGGGATTGTTGCGGGTTGCCAGATCAAGCGCCTGCTCGAGGGTGATTGCGTGCGCTGCAGTCCTTGGCGTGGGGGCCGGCATTTGCGGAGCGGCGACAGGCGGCGGAGTCTGGGCCTGCGCCGTCAACACACGACGCGGCTGGGGCGCGTCGGGCAGTGTGGTAGTCTGCTGTGCCCACACATTCCATGGTGTCATCAGCCCAATCAGTCCAGCCACAGTTGCAAACTTGCGAAACGAGGAGGACGCCATAAGTCGATCCATTATTCGGTAACCTCCTCGCTTTCATCTGGCAACACATCACCAGGGGCCGCCACCCAGGTGTATACGGTGGGCAAAAGGATGAGGCTGAGCGCCAGCCCTGTAAGCAGGCCACCAACAATCACAATGGCAAACGGCCGTTGGGAATCGGACCCAATGCCGTGTGACATGGCAGCAGGCAACAGGCCAAGCGTCGCCACCAGCATCGTCATCATGACGGGACGCAGACGCCGGGTGGCGCCGTGCAACGCGGCATCGTGGATATTCTGCCCGCGGGCCCTGAGCTGGTTGATGTATTCCACCATGATGACGCCGGTTTGCACCGACACTCCGAAGAGCGCTAAGAACCCGATACCCGAGGAGACGCTGAAATGCTCGCCCGTAATCAGCAGCGCGAGCAGACCGCCGAGCGGCGCAAAACTGAGGTTCAAAAGGACCAGGGCACCCCACTTGAAGGAGTGGAACATCGAATAAAGCACCAGTGTTATCACCAGCAGTGTGAGTGGAATCACGATAGCAAGGCGATGATTGGCGCGCTTCTGGCTCTCATATTCGCCCGCCCATTCCAATGTGTAGCCTTCAGGAAGCTTGACCTTGCTGTTGACGTCTCGAATGGCTTCTTCTACAGTGCTTCCGAGATCGCGTCCCCGGACGCTGTACTTGAGAGCGATGTAGCGTTCGTTTGATTCGCGGTAAATCATGGAAGCGCCATCTTCGACTTTGATATCGCACAGTTCACCCAGAGAGACGCGCTCGCCGCTGGGCGCCGCGATACGTATATTGCTGATGTCTTCGATCGAGCGGCGGAACTGCTCCTGGTAGCGTGGCACCAGATCGAAGCGCATTTCCCCAATCAGGATCTGGCTAACAGGATTGCCGCCCACTGCAGTTTGAATGGCGTCCTGCACGTCGGAGGCGTTGATGCCGAAGCGATCAGCCTTCTGCCGGTTCACCACGATGTTCACATTGGGTTGGCCGAGTACACGGAAGAGCCCGAGATCCGTTACGCCAGGCACCGTCCGCATGACAGCCATGATCTCTTCTCCCTTCTGTTCGAGGTCCTTCAGGTCCGACCCGAAGATCTTGACGGCAAGCTCGCCCTTCACGCCGCTGACCGCTTCTTCCATGTTGTCGGCAATCGGCTGAGAGAACCCCCAAGTTACGCCGGGAATCTTCTCGACTTCTTTATCCATGGCCTCAATCAGCAATTCTTTGCGGCCGCGAAACTGGGGACGCCACTGGTCGCGCGGCTTGAGATCGACAAAGTACTCGGTGTTAAAGAAACCGGTGGCGTCGGTACCGTCATCGGAGCGACCAACCTGCGATACCACCTGCGTTACTTCCGGGAAGCTGGCGAAGATCAGGCGGGCCTGGTCCATAATGCGCTGGCCTTCGGTTGGTCCCGTACTGGGAGACAAAGTGCCACGCGCCCAGATCGAGCCTTCGTCAAGATGAGGCAAGAATTCTGAACCAATGACCCCGCTGAAAAACAGGAGCGCAGTTGCGGCAAAAATCACGATGATGGCCACCAGCGCGATGGTGCGGCGCGCCATCATGAATTCGAGCGTGGATTGGTAGTGCTCGACCAACCAACCCATGATGGGGTTCCGCCACTCCTTGAGACCGTTGCGGAAGAGGTAGCTGGCCAGAACAGGAGCCAAGAGGATGGAAAAGAAGAGCGCTCCGAGAAGGGCGAAGGCCACGGTCCAAGCCATCGGCCGGAACAGGCGGCCTTCCACGCGTTGCAGAGTGAAGATCGGCAGGTACGAAATGATGATGATGGTGATGGCGTAAAAAACTGGGCGTTGCACTTCGTGTGCCGCAGCCCTAATGGTCTCATCGACGGAGCCGCGCGACTCATGTTGTTTTTCTAGCCGGCGCACGATGTTTTCCACCATTACAACGGCGCCGTCAACGATCATGCCAAAATCCAGCGCGCCCAGCGAAAGCAGGTTCGCGGGAATGTGGCTGAGATCAAGCAGGATCGAAGCGAAGAACAGGGAGAACGGAATGGTGATCGCGACAACCAGGGCAGAGCGAATGTTGCCCAAGAAAAAGAACAGCACTAGAACCACCAGCAATATTCCTTCCGACAAGTTGTGCAGGACGGTGTGTGTGGTCATGTGCACCAGGTCGTCGCGATCGATGTGGGGCACAATCTTTACGCCCTTAGGCAGGACGCGTTCGTTCAGGAACTTAACCTTTTCATCAATGTCGTGCAGCACCGCTTCGGCTTCCGCGCCCTTACGCATCTGCACGATGCCTTCGACCACATCGTTGTTGTCGGTCACACGACCATCGTCGTGGCGGATCGCCTTTCCCAACCGGCCCAACCGGATCTTCGGTCCCTGCGTCACGATGGCAATATCCCGGATGCGTACCGGCGTTCCGTTTTTCGCAGTCAACACGGTCTGGCCAATATCGTCGGTGTTCTGCATTAGCCCGACGGCGCGAATGTTATAGGCCTGCTGTCCTTTCTCAATGAAACTGCCGCCGCCGTTGAGGTTGTTGTTGGTTAGCGCCTGCTCAACCTGAGCCATGGTGAGACCAAAGGCCACGAGTTTGTCAGGGTCGATTTGCACCTGGTACTCGCGGGTCTGTCCGCCAAAGATCGAGACCGCGGCGACGTTGGGCACCGACATTAAATTCTTGAAGACTACCCAGTCCTGCAGGGCCTTCAAGTCCATAATGTCGTACTTGGGATTACTGCTCTGAAGCGTATAGAAGTAGATCTGCCCTGCCGGACTGAAATCTGGCCCGATCTGTGGATTGATTCCTGGTGGCAGGCTGACCAGCGTGAGTTTTTCCAGCACTTGTTGCCGGTTTTGCAGGTTATCGGACTGGTCGTCGAACAAGACCGTGATGAACGACAATCCGGCGAGCGAAGTAGAACGCAAATGCGTGAGGTGGCCGACACCGTTTAGCTGCGTTTCAATCGGAATGGTTACCTGCTGCTCGACTTCTTCCGCAGCTCTTCCCGGCCACTGCGTAATGACCCACACATACTTATCAGCAACGTCGGGGTACGCCTCAACCGGGAGATTGTGAAACGAGATAATGCCCCAAATCAGAAGACCAACTCCCAATCCGAGTACCAGCATCCGATTGCGCAGGGCAAAATTGACCAGAGAGCCGATCATGCGCTACTGCTCCTCGGTGGCGGAGGAAAGTTGCAGCGCATTCGTAACGACCTTGTCTTGCGGCTTCAGTCCGCTGATCACCTGCACGAAACCGTCGCTGGATTGAGGTCCCAGTTGCAGAGCGACACGCCGGAACTGCTTCTCGCCGGCAGGGACGAATACCCAGTCTTTATCGTGCAAGTGAACCACAGCGGATGTGGGAATGACTATCCGCTGGACGAGCTGGCTGCCCTTGAAAGTTGCGGTCACGAACATGCCGGCGCGCATCAAGCCCTTGGGATTGAGCAGCTCGATGCGGACTTTGGCGGCGCGCGTTGCAGGATCCAGCACCTCACTGATGTTGATCACTCTGCCGGGAAATCTTTGATCGGGATAGGCGTTGAGAGTGATCTCGGCGATGTCTCCGACGTGCACGCGCGACAACATGTCTTCGTACACATCGCAAACCACCCAAACCGTGGAGAGATCGGCGATGGTGAAGAGATTCGGCGAGTTGTCGAGCGACTTCACACCGGTGCCGCCGGTGATCTGCTGATCGACAATCGACCCGGAGATGGGCGCCACCACCGGCAACAGCGGCGACGGATTGTTGATGTTCCCGCCCAGGACCTTTATGCGCTGGACCGCAGCCTGCATATCGGCCTTGGCCTTCGCGTCGGCATCCTGCGCGGTCTCGAGATCGGCAAGCGCGATCGCGCCCTTGTCGTACAACAGTTGCGCACGCGCCAGTTGCTTGGCGGCCAGTTGCTCGTCGGCTTTGAACTTCTGATAGTCAGAAAAGGCCTGCGACAGGTCAGGACTGTCGATCAACAACAGGGTTTGTCCTTTTCTCACGGAATCACCCAGCTTGGCCTTGATTTCGACCACGCGGCCACCGCCCAGCGAGACCACAGGCACAGACCGGTTCACGTCGGGCGCGATCACCCCGTTGACATGCAACTCATCGGTGACCTTGCGGAGCTCCACTTCTACGAGTGGAAATTGCTCAGGGTGTGGCAGGGTGAAGACGTTGGGGTCCGTGTTGGCCTCAACCTTGGTGTCAGCGGCAGAGTCAGGCTTCGAGCGAGAGCAGCCGCTCAAAGCTGCAACCAAGGTCAGAACAGTCAGGACCGTTCGAAGTCGCAGACCGGCTCGGTTCGGCACGGATATCTTGCTTCTCATAGCGATTGCTTTCATCAGGTAGCCGGATCGCTCGGTCAGGCGCCGGAAGAAACTCCTGCAGCCACGGTCGAACGGTATGAAGAACGATGAGATTGGCGCCGCTTACGCGGCACAAAAACACGGACCCGATTAGGCGGCAGGCGGGGAGCGGCCGTCGTCAAGGCGGTGACCCCGGTACGCAACTCGAGCCGGGATGGCTGCGGGTTGGAACATTCCCATCAGGCTCAGTCC